>Ga0307515_10000635_pt1 | contig 81351 bp, 66 predicted proteins | sample 17_EM_MG_FD_194513 | JGI IMG/M metagenome (GOLD analysis project Ga0307515, IMG submission 194513) | Populus trichocarpa ectomycorrhiza microbial communities from riparian zone in the Pacific Northwest, United States - 17_EM | ecosystem: Host-associated > Plants > Roots > Unclassified | place...
GACATGTCTCTTTACGCAAGAAGGTGTTTTGCATTGTGACTAATGGTATCCACTTCCGAATGGTAGTCACGTGTAATTGCTGAGATAACATGTATCATTACCGCTGTCAGGGGAGAACCCCTAACACTGGGTACACTAAACTAAATAAATTTAATGAAGGAAATTTAGTTTTTGCTGATGCCCTGCTGGTAGGCGGTCAAGCAACATCTCTTTTGCTTCAACAGAGAAGGCATTTAGTTTTAATAGTGAATGTGCCATCAGTCTGTGTCCTTGTTCAATATCTCCATTAACTGCAGCATGGTACAGGTTTAAGGTAATTTTCTGGATATTGTAATCTTTCAGTAGGTGGGCAGTCTATTTCATGTTCCCTCATCCCCCATCCAGCAACACACTTTCTGGGGTTCTGAACCACCAAATTACCTGCTCTGAAAAGAACACTCCTGTCTTCTCTGATGTACCCTGCTTTAGTTGTTATACCTCTGCCCACCTGTTGAAAGATTTCTTGGCTCCCACCACTAGGTGGTACCAGTCCCCTGTTTTGGGCCTATACAACTTGGCTATTCCATCTCACTGCCACCGGTGACTAACTGTTAGGCTCTTCAGATTATCATCATACCACAGAAGTGCACTCTTTTTACACTGCTAGCACATTTCTACCCAGTGGCTGAAGTCAACGTACATTTGTGGCAAACAATTCCACTGCTCTAACTTTTGTAATGATCCTTCTCTTGCATGGTGATCACTCAGTTTATCTGCAGCTTCCATTGCTTTCATTTTCTGTTGCATACTTACCAATGCCTTTGTCGGTGGGAATTCGTTAATGTCCACCAGTTGATACCCTCGCCAGAACCCAAGAATTGCATTACTTCTAGCCAAAATTGGGGTATTTCCTTTGGAGTTGTTACTTCTGGCTGCTTTATGTTCCCCAGAAATTCGCCTCTCGCCAGACATCTCGTTGCTTTTTGCGCCGTTACTCATTACCCGAGAAATCGTATCTATCCCCTATCCTTCCCCATACTTTCTGGACAGTCTTCAATCTGTATTCCCTGTAACTATGCTTTGAATGAATTCTCTCAATTACCCTCTTCAAATGGCATGGGCTCCCCTTCCCCTCATGGCCACTGCGCGACAGAGTCAGGTCCAGCATTCAGTCTACCTGCAATGTGTTTCACATCAGAATCAGGCAGTCCTCTCCACGCAATCCAGCCTCTGACATGTGCTACTGGCAGGACATTGGGGGGTAAGTGTAGTCAAATACTATCATATTAGTGTCTGACTATACGAGGAATGGGATCACAGATACATTGTTCGAAACTGTCTGAAGTGCCAGTATCAGCTCATAGCTTTTATATTTGCTGGCTTCATATCACTTGTCGGATTTGTTCCAAAAGCCAACATTGATTGCCACACAGGCGTCGGACCGTATTTTCATCTTCTCTTTGTAAGATCATATCTTACCTTTCCCAGTTGGCTTCAGCTCGCATGATTATCTGCCTGGCACAATTGCAAATTTGTAAAGTCTTCAACATAGTCGCATTGCAGAGAGCCTGCTGGATTATTGTCATAGCTTTTGTTTCATCAGTCTCCAATTGAAACTCGAAAACCCTCTGCAGCATCCCAAATAGATACCATGCAACTATTGAATACTTGGGGATTCACTTTCAATAATGTGTGCAAAGGCCTAAGTATGCCCTTCACCTGGTAAGGTAGTGACACCAGGGCTAATTTCACTCCTTGTTTACCTTTGAAGCTTGTGGCTATCATCCTGCCTCGCCACAGACACACCTGACTATTTTTACTTGTCCCAGAACCAGTCAGATTTCTCTCCAGAAATGATAGCTCCAGCTCTATCCACATTAGCAACTATATAATCCAGGTCTGGGAGACATTGATCAAAAAGCGTTCAAATTACAGGAAGCACATCGATGTCTTCCTCTGTGTATGAACCATTTCGAACTGACGGTGCAGCAGCATCAACGAATATATGCACAATGGGTACAACATGAGAGAGATATATTCCTGGAATACTGGAACAATTGCCAATGCTGAATTTGCAGCTTAGTGAACCAGTCTGGTCTACCAATATCTGCATCGTGTAGTCAGAAAGGCCATATCCTCCCAGCAATCCTGGACCAAAAATTTTCATTTCACCTATGGTGAGTATTGATCGGTGAACAATGGGCGATTAGGTGATGGGTTCAGAAAACTCTTCGATCTTACTCCATGTTGCAGCACACTCCAGTCTATACCCATTCTCGCTCACATGGGAGATGATCATGCAGTATATTGCATTTTTCTTTGTAACTGAGAAGTGAGGATTCCTGTAGAGGCCTCAACCTGAGTCAAATAGACACTGCTGAACACTTACTTCTATTATCTCATTTTCCACAGCAATGACTGTGATTGGTATGCAGAATACAAGGTCCTTCCTGACCATGTGACGAGGCTTCTGCCGGATATGTTGAGGTGGTTTGGAGTCATCACTGATAGTTGATAGCTCCTCCTCCATCCATCAGGGAACATTCACTCGATTTGGTACTGTACCCTGGGTGGCTACCTTTTCTTTTTGCAACGATATACTGCCTATGTGCAACTCTCATAGTCTCTCCAGGGTCAACCTTGCACCTTTTGCTTGAGGGGAGAACTTGGGTATAAACCACCTCTCTGAAGGGTCTGGAATTGGTATTGCTCGGAAATTAACTTGTAATTTCCAGTCCAGTCTTACATCTAGTGTCCTTGCATCCACAACAGAAACACACTCTACTTTCTCGGCAATGCATTTGTAGCATGTGCGCACCCAGGCTCCATTTGTGCTTTCATCTAAATTGCACTTCAGCAAGTCAAGCAAGAAGGGAAAGGAATGTATTGGATGATGTCCCGGAGGAATAATATGTTTACATACCTACAATAATGTGTTGTATTCTCTACCTATTACCCTCCTGTCCTTCACCAGAGCATTCTCTCCCACTGACCATTTCTCTGCTTACATCATGCTACTCAACCTCCTACTAGCAGTCCTTCGTCCTCTGCCCACTCATCTGTTACGTGGGATCATAATCCCAATAATAAATACAATATATATTGAAATTGAGTACAGCCGTCTATTCAAATTGTTCCGCTGTTTTTTCCACATCTTATCCCAGGACTCAACTTCTTGATATCCTTTCCAAGAACAAACCAGTACCCACAATTATCGTGACATATGTGATGAGAACTACAACCGTCTTCAAATTCCTCATTCGGGTGGAGACCCATATTGATGTTGCTCATAACTAGCTATCAGATGTTGGACAACTGTGTGAAGTGAAGTACAAGTGATGCCATCAAACATTGTGCTTGTTCCCGGTGATGATCATATAGGTCCCCAAACAGAGTGGCTGTATGGTTCGATGCTGCTGCGAATGCTGATGTTTGATCAGCTGGTATACGAGGATATTATAATCAGATTTGGCCAAGGTGTTTTCTTGGAGTGGTTTGTAAAGTGTTCTATTGCTCACAATGGTACAAAAGTAAGACATAATAATCAATAGATTTCTGAATAATATTTCAAGTTGTTCCTTGCTGGGAATGCCTGACTGTGGATTGCTGCTAGAGCTTGGTTTTTCTCAGTGTCAAAACAATCTGAGATTCTCATCCTCGAGTCCTCATGATGATACCCCATCGGAAATTCTCGCTATGACACCATGAATTGTTAGATAGCTGATATCTATGAACGTTGAATGCCTAACCAATATACCACCTAGTATCTGATAGGTTATAGTGTTAAAGCATGAGTGGGTTTAGAGCACTATGCTCCCGGCTAGGGTCATCCGCAAACAAGATATCAAACACACATATGTGACAGCTCATACCTTCCACTTAGACACATTCCTTTCATTTGTTCAGTAGTTGGAACATCTGATGACACATAGCCTCTCAGTGCTCATCGCATGGTTATCAATGCATGACTGTAGTCTGGATATTCGGCAATTGCGTTGGAGATTTAGTATGAGACCAACTGATACTCTGCCAATATAGAGTATAACACCATCATCAGGTTGTGATGAATTCTAACTCAAACGAATGGGCAGGTTCGCTTCTGGCCTCATATCTTCAGCCAATGTCATTAATACCTAAGACACTGCATGCTTAAGTCCCGTCCTTTCAATAACCGGGAAATACCTCAAGTTGTTCCCACTTCAAAGAAAACAGACTCAAAGGTTCTGCTTTCTGACATACAGCATGACATCTGCTGCACACATAATTCTGTGTAATTATAACTTAACTGTGTGTCATCCCACTAGATAAGATGTAGTAGGTGTGGTTGATAATTACATGCACTGCTAGCATCCTTAATTATCACTCCAGCGATCGCGACAAAATTGTGTGATCATAACTGAATCGGCTAGCATGTGCATAGGAAGCCCTAATCAATCAACATGCAGCTTAAGTGTTATCCCACTAATAATCACTCGACTGGCTCACATGACATCGGGTTCTTAATAGGTGCTATGCAACATCTGCCGTTTTGGCCTAATTTATTTGCTATAATCTATCATGTACCAGTACAGCTCCTAAGGGAGAACCCCCAATACTCCCTCCCTGTCTAGAACTGGTGACCCAATGGTAGCTCTGTCAAAAGATGTGAACAACACGAAAGATACCACTCAGAAAGCGAAATAAAATAATCCCAAATTCTTACAAAATCAATTAATGCTTCCTGAGCTTTTTCTTTCCAAATCTCTTCTCCTTGTCCATTTGCAGATTCTCCACATAATAATCATTCAACGACTCTTCTGCATTCACGTTGACATTGTGGAAAGATTCCCATGTATTCTCGTCGTGCGAGGATCTTTCCCAATTCCCCACACACGCATGATTTGATTTGTCGTTTTCTGAAGAGCTGTTGGTGATTATCCTTTCCATTTTCCAGCCTGTGTCCTCTGCCTCTTTTTCCCCAACTTCCCAGTCTGGATTCTTTCCCCAATATTGTTCCAGTAAACCAATATTGACTGCAGGGTGTATAATCACCAGAGTCATTGGTTGGATCCTACCAATTCTATTTGGAATGGTCTGTAAATCTGTTCTACCAGTTTCTGGCATCGTCCTTCTGAGTGCATGTTTCTTCCATTGAGCATAACTGATTCTCCTTTCTTACATGGTTGATTAGTCTTGCTCTTGTTGCTATAATATGTTCCCATAGCTTCTCAGGCTTTTTCCAACTGTCAGGAATGTTTTGCAAAGCTGGAGTCATATGATATCCATATAGTTGCCAAGCAGGATTTCTAAACTGGATTTCTGTTGTCCAATTGGTTCAAGGTTCGTATCTGCATTTGTTGTAGGATGGAGATATCATTCTAGACGTCTGTTTTGAGTGGTTGAAAACACACTCTGCCATAGGTATCACATCCGTGGAATCATTCTCTTCCTACTTACACTACAATCTTCAATATTCTTCCATCACCTGATTTAAACATTCGCTTTGTCCGTCGATTTGAGGTTAATATGCGGTGATCATTCTTCGGTCGATCCCCAAGGAATCGTGTAGGATTTTTCAATATTCTCCGGTCAATGTTCCATCCCAATCTGATACCACTTCTTCTGGAAACCCATGATGTTTCCATATTCTGTTGAGATATACCCGTGCTACCATCGGAGAGTCCTTCCTTCCTGAATGTGTAATGTCCACTGATGTTGTGAACCAATTGACCACAATAACAATCAATATGTTACTCATTGACACTGGGATCTCTGTAATGAAGTCTGTCGAGATATTGGTCCATGGTTTGCTGGGTAATCTCAATGGCCATAGCAGACTGTGTTTCGCATGTCGCGGTGCTTTGGTCCATTGACAATTATTGCAATTGTTGCAATATTGTCAATTATCCTCTTCCATCTTTGGCCAGTAGCAATTCCTCGATATTCACACCAATGTCCATGTTGTTCCACAATGTCCTGGTACTGTTGAATCGTGTTCCTACTTCATAATCCTCTTCCATCATCCACATTGTGCATAGCATTGGCCATTCCAACTCAACTATTCTTCGTTCAATTCATATTGTAGGTCAACCAGTTATCCCTTGGTAACTGGTTTGCCAATGCTTTGATGTTTCTCGTGTTGCATTGCATCTTGATTAAGCCTTTCTTTGTTGATCTTGGATCAATGTGGCTATATCCAATACAGCAATGTTGACTTGTTGATAATTGTCCTCTTCGATTTCCATTGATCCAATTTCTAACGACTCATCAAGGCATAACAGTAGTGAATCCATTACTGCTGAGGTACCTCTCTCACCGGAGGTGTATGTTGGACACTTTGAGATTCTGTCTACTTGTTGGTTTGGTGAGCCTTTTGGATATATGATAACGAAATTGCATTCTAGGGGTAATTTCACCCCACTACCATGTCAGTAATTAAGGTTGACTGGTTGGGAAAAGTATGACAGGTTTTGATGCTGCAAGAGGTTTCCAACTTTATGTTCCGTTCCTAAACACAGTGTCTCCATTTTGGTTAAGAGTAAACCATGACCAACATTTCTTTATTTTAAATGTTATAGTGTAATTCTGCATCTGACATTCTCCTTGAACTGAAATGGCTCTGGTGAATTTTGAAATCCTTGAATTTTTACGCCAGAATCACAGCTATGGCACAATCTGATGCATCTGTTTCAATCATGGCCAGACGCTCATTATCAAAATGTTGTATTATTGGTGTTGTCCTGGAGGTAAATAATATTGTGATTTAAAGAAACGTCACTTCTTGTGTGTCTCCAAAATGGTATTATGAACAGTCTCCTCATAACTAATCTGGTATTGGTGATACTATTGATGCGAAATTAGGATACATCTTCGACAGAAATTTCATAAGCTAAGCAGTTTTCGTACTTCTTGCTGCGAGATTGGTTGGGGCCAGTCCACAATACGTTATGCTTTTGCGGGATCTATGGGGCTGGTTTTTCCAGAGACTGCACATTCCAAGAATGATACTTCCCCTGCATTGAATATGAATTTGTCAATTTTGAGACACATACCATCTTCTAGTAATTAGGCAAACACCTATGCAACATGTTGGTGATGTTTTTGAAGTGATCCATTTGTAGGTATTAATATATTGTTGATGTATGTTACTACCCCCATTCCTCCATCTTAGTTTATTTCTGCCTTTGTGTCGATTACCAGGTCCAATTCTATATGTGGTCAAAGTATTCAATTCATGTCTCTCTAGAATGTTGCTGGTGCATTGGTTAATGCAAAAGACATAACCAGATATTCCTAAAGAGCAAACTTGGTTCTGAACACAGTGTATTTCGCATGCCCAATTGCCATTCCTAGTAGATGAAATCCAACGTTCAAGTCAATCTTCATGATATGCATAATTCCATTCACTCTGCTTGCTAGTTCGTCCATCAATGGTAAAAAGGTCCTGTCATTCACCGTATAATGATTGATATGTCATTCGTCATCACATCATAGTTATATCGTTTGGTATCCATTTTGGAGGAGCAGCTTGGGGCTTCAAACTGAACTATACGATATACAAATTATTCCTTCTCGAATCATCTTATCTAAATATCCTTCTAACATTTCTTCCTCTTCTTTATTGAATTGATATATCACTCCTATTCTGAGTTGTGTTTCTGGTCCTTCAGGTTCAATTCAATGATCCCATCCTTCATGGCTTGGTAATGTCTTGGCTTCCATATGATCGAACAAGAGCAACCATTTAAGACAAAGTGTAGCTATTCTTTCCACAGTTCAAGGGTTAATCATGATATGGGCACAGATAGTTATAGCATCTGGCCTTAGCACTATGTGATCGTCATATTGGATCTTCTATTCTGGATGTAGTTTCTTGTGTCTAAAACAAACATTTCCACAGTATGGAAAATGTAAATCTCCTGTAGTGGTTCATTTGGCCTTGTGTTGCTGAAGATAAGATCCAGGAATTGGAGCATCATAGTCTTAAGAAGTCTTCATAACTTTGAATGCATGGTCTTTAACATCATTCCTCTTGGCATTTCGGCAAGCCGAACATAAAGAAATTGTCAAAGTGCCATCATGGTGTATTTTTTGGCCTCCAATGTCTGGAGCACCCGCTGGTTGAGACCTCTTTGCCACAGCGATTCATAATACTTTTGTCGTTTCTAGTAAAATGACACAAGACATACTTCCCGAATCCAATATACATCAAATTGGGAATTGTTTTCCTTCAATGTTGATAAAGAACCTGTACATTGGCATTTTTCCAATCTTTGTAGGGGAGATTTGATGAATCTTGCCATTTTTCCTACTTGCAGTATAGAAGACATAATGTTGTAATGTATTCGCTTTTGGGTTGGTCTCGCTAAGGAGTTATGAGGTTGAATTGCTTTTCCACATTGCTATGCTTGCGACAATAGCGAGACTGTGATGGGTCTCAGTCAAAACGTAAGTATTCGTTGGATGTGCATATGGGGTGTAACTTATCTCGTTACTGGGCAGCAGTTTTTGCCTTCCTGTCATCCTCAGAGGAGAAAAGTGACTTGTAGCAGGCTACAAAAATTACCCTTTTGAGACATTTTAATCTGATTCCGACCAATTTCTGGATGCTTCTAAACTTCCATTTGATACCATGTGTGTAGCAGAGTCAATGCACTGGTTGGTACTTCGTTCTTCATCTGGAGCGGAATCCGTAAGCTCCTCACCACTTTGTTTTCCAGCTCATAGATCCTGTTTATCTTCCTCCTACTCATGAGATCCCACTTTGCTATTTTGCCATTCCTTCGGCTTTGGGAAGAGCGCTATTCCTATTTCCCTTCAGATTCACGTTATACAATCCAAAGTTGTATGCAACAGTGTCCTGTTGGCTGGCCAGGACCGTCTCATACTACATACCCTTGCATTTCTTCCTTTATCTAATTATTCAGTGTCCCATCCTTCTGTCTGGGAAGCAACAGTTTGAACTTGTTCATGGTTATTATGATCATCGAATCATTTCTGTTCCAGATTCCGACATTGTATTTGCTTTACCGCTTGGGATTTGTGTTTCAGTTTTAGTTCGAAATTTGACTTCGAAGGTATCTCTGTTTCAACATTGCTTTTTGCCTCCTCCTATTTTCAAACAGGTCTTCCTGCCCTTTGAATGATATCGATAATATAGGTATCTGATGTCCCAGACACATCCACGGTATACATTTGTTCCAGATTTTGGCTGGAAGGCAGTCTAGTTTCATCTCTTTGAGCGGGACTCTTGTTAACTGTGCCTTATCATCATATGACTGGATGATTGTAAGCATATTCCGGATGTCTCCTTCGTATTATACCTATTCTAGTTCTGCATGAGCTTCCTCACTGGTTTCTATATCCTGCAACCTCAGTTGGATATCATTTCAATATGTTGTCCATGACTTCGGAACCTTTCTGGCTAATTCTTGCTGTTCACAATGAACATGCCAGGTGTGTGCATATTTCTTGAGAAATACTCCTATCCAATTAATGGTTCTTCCTGTTTTATCAAACTTTTCTGGCTGATCAATGATGCAAGTTTGCAATGCTACTGACCGTCAATACAAATCTTCCTTCAGTTTCTCTTCGGTGATATGAGATTGTTTAAATTGAATGGTTCAACCTCGGGTCTCCTTCGCCTTCTTCCGTTAGAGTCTGGTGGTGCATGTCCCGGAGAATCAAATGAGTTTGTTCTTGGACACTCCATGGGATTTGGAGGGTTTGGTCGCACAGTATCCTGATCCAACTCGTTTCCATCTTCATCTGCATCTCAATTTGTACCTTCATCCCCTGCTCTGCCTCTGTGGTTATAACCATATTATGCATCTTCCTTGGGATTCTGTAGACTGGTTTCTTAGCTCTCGCTACTTGCTATATGAAAATTGTGTCTATCTGATTGATGTAATCCACTAGATCCCATCTGCACTGACCATGGTCTGTAAGAAGTGCTTTTTGAAACCTCATATCTGTCCATCTGTGTTGTCCATCCAGTATATACCTCGAGTATTTTCTGTAAGAGATTGTCCATGGCCTTGACTTGTTTGCCAATATCGTTCTTTCTCGACAGCTCTTCCATTCAACTTTCAAGCAATCTGACCTCATTTTCTATTGATTGCTGAGCCCTTTTCCAGACTTTAACCTCATCTTTAAGTTTGGATACTGTATTTTTAACTGCAAGAAGTTCCAAGCTGGTATTGTCTTGCATTTTGACCATATCTGCAACTTGCACATAAAGTCCGGATGATAGCTGTCCCACTTCTGCCACTATGGTATTGGCGTGTTTTGTTGAACATCGATCCCGATTCTCAGTTCTGTTAACATTGCTCGATGCACTCGCATCTGGCCTCCAACACCTGACACTCAGAGTTCGATTTTAACTCTCTCGGTTTCAATTCTGACTTCCAATGTTTCTGGATTGACCTGGACTGATTCAAATTCATCCTCGATGACTTCTTTCTCCGGGTTGAAGGCATGCACTATGTGTAAGACCTGCTGTGGGGGACCGGTCACTTGCTCCTGCACCAGATCAGCGTCTTGCATCATCACATTCCCTATTCTGAGCTCCGCCTCCTCAAGCTCTGCAGCCGCCTTGATTTGCCTGAATTGTTCAGCTTCAGTGCATGTTTCAAAATCTGTTGAAAATCCAGGCACCATTGTCGAATGCCATGGGACTCTGCGGGCGATTCCCCTCCACTCAATATGTCTACTCTGGATTGTCTCACGGCCAATGCTTGGATCAAATATGTAAGATGTCTCCTCATGGTTGTCATTGTCTACAGCTATTGATGTATGTGTTATTGGTACTGTAAAGATAACCCTCAAGATTATTGTAGGCAAGTGATGTAGATTGCAAGTTTGATACACACAATTAGCATCTCTGCAATGCCCCGTGCGGATTCTGGTGATTGAAAATGCAACCTTGTTGTCGCACTACCCGATGTGGTTGTAGGTATACCAACAGACGTCTCTAGGGCAGTATTGGCACTTGGATGGTTCAGTATCTGTTACACTTTGTTCCAATCGACAGTGTATGCAGTAACAAGGATGTCTTGGACAATGATCAAAGCAATATCATTCTCCTGATACGAAATAATGATATCTTGTCTCGCAATCCTGACAATTGTTCATAGTCCGTTATGTACTCTCAATATGTCATACTGTTACAGGGGTTCTTAATCCCCATGATGGATGCAACATGTATTAAGATTAAGTACAGCCACCTATTCAAACAATTCTGCACTTTTTTTCTCGTCTTATCCCAAGATTCAACATCATGAAATCTTTTCAAAGCACATGCTAATACCCACAATTGTCGTAAGATATGTCATGAGGATTTGAAGCATCCTCAATTTGCCTGTTTGCGAGGGGACCCATATGGACCTACTTTCAAACTTTGTATCGGAGGTTGGACAACTGTGCAAAGTTATTCACAAGAAATCGCAACAAACATTGTAGTAGTTCCTGGTAATAAACACATCGGTCTCCAAACACAGTGGCCATATGATTCGATATGGCTCCCAATACTGGTGATCAATGAGCAGGCATAGAAAGATGTGATAATTAAATCTGATGACAGTCTTTTCTTGCTGAGGTGTGCAGTGTCTTCAGTTGCTCACAACAGTACAAAAGTGAGGTGTAATGATGAATAGAATTCTCAATTATATTTCAAGGTGTTCTTCGATGCAGAGGTCTGATTGTGAATTGCTGCAAGGGCTTGGTTCTTGTGATTGTCGAAATTATGTAAGCTTCATATACACGAGTCATTAGGATGAAACTCCAGCAGAAATTCTCCCTATGACACCATGATATTTTCGATAGATTATCTCCCAGAGCCTGTCATGAGTCTTCATTATTACCACAAGTTCCCGATAGGTTATCATGTTCACACCTGAGTGGTAACAAAGCACTACACTCCTGGCTAGGGCCATCCTCAATCAAGATGTCAAATGCACATATGTGACTGCTCACAATGTCAACATAGACATCCTGCTTTTGTATGTTCAGTAGTTGGAACATCTGATGACACATAGCCTATCAGTGCTTATTGTAATTATATTAATGCCTCACTGTAATCTGGATATTAGGCAAATGCTTTGGAGATTTAATTGCCAACTGAGCGATACTCTGCGGATGTAGATAATGACACCTTGCTAATGTTGCAATGCATTCTAACTCAAACCAATGAGCGTCTTCACTTCTGGCCTCAAATCTTCAGCCAATGGCATCAATCCCTCAGACTGCATGCTGAGGTCTCGATTTTTCGATTACTGGGACATACCTCCAGGAGTATGCAAGTCCCCTGGGTGCCTCTGGGGGTGTGTAGTTCATGGGTCTGTGGGGAGGTGGATTATCAGCATGGATGGCATATAACCTGGCAGTCTGCTAACCTCAGAATGTAAGCTCATTTGCCTTGCTCATCTTGATGGTCCAATTATGGATGACTTTCATTATATTTTCCATTTTCATGTTGAGTGTATGTTTGGCTTCAGCAATAAGAAGTTCATACGAGGCTTGCACTGGTGCTCAGAACTCTTTGCCTGTTTGGGGGTTTCATTTATCAGCGATAATGGTAGATGATTAGTCATAATCAATATCTCTGATGTCACAGCGGAAAAAGATACATAACACCTATTTATAGGTGACATCATGTGTACCAGTCAAGTGATCCTTAGGGGGATTTAACGTGAGCTGCATGTTGATTGATTAAGGCTTCTTACGTGGGTCTTCGCTGATTCATTCATGATAACCCAATGATGTCGCCATTCCCAGAGCATCAAGAATGCGAGCTGCGCACATAATTATCAACCACACCTACTACATGTTATCTAGCAGGACAATACTCAGTTAAGTCGCGATTAAACAGAAATACATGTGCCGCAGACCTCATTCAATATGCCACTATGCGGGGTCATTAAGCCTATCTCAATAGGAGGGAAACCACCGAGCAGATGTTCCCGGTCATCGAAAAGTCAAAACCTAAGTATGAAATATTTGAGGTATTAATCGCATTGGCTGAAGATATGAGGCCTGAAATGACCCTACTCATTGGGACGATTGAGGATGCATCACTGCCTCAATAGGGTGTCATAATCGGGGTTGGCAGAGTGTCAGTTGGTCGCCGATTAAATCTCTGACACAATGGCCAAATACACAGATTAGGTTGAAGCATTGATATAATTGCAATAAGCACTGAGCAACTACGTGTTGTCAGATGTTCCCACTGCTGAACAAACGAAAGCATGATGTCCATGTGGACGCAATTAGCTGTCATATATGTACATTTGATATCTTGTTTGAGGATGGCCCTAGTGGGGAGCATATCACTTTAAAACCACTCACGCATGAATACAATAACCTATTGGAAACTTGTGGCAAAGTCAACCAGGCATTTACACAAATGGCGCCAAGATAAGCTACCAAACAATGAAGGTGTCATAGCAAGAATTCTGATGGAGTTTCATCCTGAGAACATGACAATAAAGAGCTAACATTGTTCCTGTAATAAGATCAACCAAGTCCCAGCAGCAATCCCCAGTCCGACATCAGCAGTGAAGAACACATTCAGAAAGTATATCAAATACTACTTCACTAATGCTTCATATCCTCTCACCATCATGAGACCAATTAGTATTTACACCTCACTCATGGCAAAATCAACATCTCCATTCCACTATCCAAGTCTCATATGCATGTTCACTGACCATCAGCATCGGAATCAGCATAGCACCACATGATCCCTGGTTTTGGTGAGTTATAGTTAGATGAGCAAGAATGAGGACAAGGTCTGTTGGCGGGACATGTTCTTCACCTGGCACACTGATCCAATGTTCAATACAAAGTCTGGAGATACATCGAAACAGGACTTCTCTGCACCAAAGAATATGAGGAATTGTGTAATTCTCATGATGTATTTTCTGATCGCAATCAGTATTAGTTTGTTCTTGGAAAGAACTTCAACAAGATGAGTTTTGACCTAAGTGGAGGAAAAAAGAGCATAGCAATTAGTGATTAGCCAGCTGTACTTATTTCAAATAAAGATTATATTGATTATTGTAATTAAGAACCCCCATAATATTGCTAGAGATTGCCAGAATGTTCACCACAGCTGCCATCTGTGGGGGTGGGACTCCAGCTGAAACTGAATCAGGAGAGACTCCTGGTGCTGTACATACTCCTCCCAACTCCTGGAGGGCGAGGGCATTAGCAGTCACACAGGTGTTGAGGACATGCTATCAGAGATTCCTGTATTTGTAAGTCTAAGCGTCTCTGGGATCTAGTTCGAGTTTCATTGCGGCTTTAGCCCTCAAGGGCCTTGGGGGTGCTCCAATTAGCATTTCAATCTGCAAGTACACGGTGTAGACTCCAATGGTGATCATATTGTGGCTGATGCTGTCGTAGGCATGACTCGAGGGTTACATGGTGACGTTCCTCCATTGTCGCTGGTCCTGGCAAACTTGATCCATGTATACTATTGTGTACATATAAACTCAGCTATTTGCATGGCAGAAGATGACTTTCAGTTTCTTTTTCAACAGCTTCCAGTCGTTCTTCAAATATCGATTCATCATCATGATCTTTTCTTACATCGTGTCACAGCAGTAGCAACAGAATGTTGTGATGGCATTTTTGGCCGCAGGCTGGGGCCCAGTGTGCCATGACAGGCTTTCATATGGTTGAATGGACCAATTAAAATCTGCTTGTCCAACGACTGGGGTGCACATGGTTTCTGGGGGGCGGATTTGCCTCTTTTCCTTAGCGATGGCAAGGGCCATAAACTTGATGCAGTGCCTTTGATCATGCCCATGGGTCAATGTGAATAAGATGATACCAGAAGGTCTGGGATTGGTGGAGGAATCGGCACTAGAGGAACGAGCATGTCTAGTGGAAATATCATTGGCAGAAGTAGATCAAGTGTAATCAGTGGACAATTAGATTGGTATTGCAGTAGCAGTCTGGAAAATAGATGGTGGTTGGGGTGGGGAATTGGAAGTAATTGGTGATCTAAAGTCAAATGCTTGATTGTAGGTTTTAGGAATGGGAGTAGGGTCAATTGGTACTCTTTTTGAGGTGAGGTCTATTCTTTCATTCTTTCCTTGGTGCAGCATTACCACCTCTCACAGTCTTCTCTGTTAGCTTCCTGCCACAGGATCCATCACTTGTGTGCTATGCACTGTGACTTCCCCCTCCCCCTCCATGACAAGTAGTACTCTCATTAGTATTCTTCACAATCATACCAGCATCCTGGATTTGTTTTCTCTGTATTTCGTCAGATCAGTGACTTCCTTAGTGTGATGGTGACAACCATTCTTGCTTCAGTTGTCTGGTCCAGGTATTATGTCGATATCTGTTCTCACAGTTCATTGTGCCTACCTGATTGGTTCCAATGGTCCCAAGATGAGGTCGGTGCATTCTTCTGTCTGTTCATCCCTGTACAATGTTGGTGACATTCATTGCGGTGCGAGGCTTTTGGCATTTCATCACAGTTCATCCCGGAATCAGGTTAGTGCCTGTACTGTTTATGATATTAAATATCCCTGCTTGTGCCACCTGGCATTCAAATTCTGCATTGTTGGGAATGCCCCAAGAATTGTCATTAATTTGTCCGCACATGATGTGCTGGCAGCGTAGGTATTTTTCATTTGTTAGTTCCCTCCATAATTACCAGTACTAGCTGTGGAGGGTTATTACGACCATATTATAGTCACCTTTTCAAACTGAGACCTGCATTTGGGCTTCATTTGTGTTGAAATGGCGAAACTGGAAGCCAGAGAGTTTAACATCAGTACTCCACAGAACCTCACACAGCATCCAAAGGGAATTCGTGTTAAAGTGCAGTCCTCTCTTGAGGAGTGCAGGACATTGGTGAGAGGACACAATCTGCTACCTTGCAGTGAGGCAATATACAAATTGCATGGATTGATGAAAACTCCACAAGATGCTGTGGGACCAAGAGCTGAGAAAGATAGAGTGTGTATGTCCCTGTGAATAATGAGATGATGTCAATTTATGCCAGGGTCTCCAAAATATATACTCCCCATCAATCAGTCTTTCTTTGTTTTCCCGGTATCTCCAAATATCACCTTTTCACTCAGTCCATCCCCAGTATCGCTATATATATATATGGACATCCCATGCAAGCTACTCACAGCCAACCTGAATCATGGTGACTGGGAGAGATTGATTCTCGTGCGACACAGACATCTCGGCGGATGATGAGGATGATCGTCAACTGATGGTACCACTTCTTGACCAGGTGTACTGTGACGAGTACTTATACAATACCAGGGTTCTGCTGCTGATGACACAGAGGTGTACTGATACCATTGTGGCACACCCTTGGCTTCCAGATTCCCGAAATTCAATTGGGGCAATGGCACAACCATTGCTCAAACACACAATGTCAACACTCCTCAACAAGTTATGTGAGTCTGACCATGTAACCACCCAGGCATTCTGCTATCCAAGTCTATTACAGACCAGAATGTTCCATAACCCAAGGCCAGTGGAGATCAGAACATTACCCAATACCAAAGAGCTATTTTTGTGGTAGCCAACAGGGTCATGGAGGCAATTGTATTCACAAAGACTCCTTGGCCAATAATATTACATGACAAGTACTGGATGGTTATCAAAGCTTGGAAACCAGACATTGAAGCTCAGGATTGTCAGCAGGCATCAGCAGGTTCAATTGTAGATATACCATCTGTGTGTCAATTGCCTCATGGTCCAGCTCTCAAAAGAGAATGGCAAACTCAAGCAGCTGTAGGTTTTGACATCTGTTAGTAGTGCCTCTATAAGACCAACAAATATTGACTACGCCTCAAATGATTTATATTGTTAAATCTCAACCTTTGCACCATTCGAATACAGTCGGCTGATAGGACTCATCGGGCTTTAGGGCTATCCGACTGCTTGCATTTGCGCTCTGTAACTGAGCTCCAAAATCAGGTTAAAGAGCTCTTATTTGCTGATGTTTATTTGTCAAAAGTTGTGGATATTAAGATATCATGGTTCACCTGAATGGAAGTTCTGCATATAATTTAGTATCAATTGTTACTCACAGCCAATAGCATGGGATGCGAACCTACTACATTCCAGTTCTTGCAACATCTCACTCCACAAACTTCAGTGCTGACTGTTGCAGCTATTCAATGTGTGAGGTCAGGATATGCCTCTTTGAAGAAGGCAACAGTTATGTTGTGTCAAGATGAATATCAAGGTGAATTGTGCCCTTCCCCAGTAATCAATTTGACCCCAGAAGCCACAGTGCACAATATTTGCAACATTAGTTGGCCACTTTATGCCCTTCTTTCAGCGCAACTCCGCTAGTATTGGCACACCTCAAATCGCTGTCCTGATCTTTTGGCCTAGTGCTGCTCTCATCTATTTCACTCCACTCTCAATTGCACCACTTTTGGCACTCCTCAGCTGGGATGGGCACTCCTCAATCCTGATTGGCACCCATACAATTCATACTGCACTCCTAACCCCCCACCGACTGTTGGTGGTGCTTTTACAAGTATATGCACTTCTAGATCATTCTCAGCGCTCCAACAATTCATTACACCCTCCTTGCCTGCTCATTTTTCCAGTCACCGCTGGGATTGGAATACCTCAGTCCCAATCGATGCTTCTCAGTCTGGACTGTTGCCGCTGCATTCCATTTGACAATCTACACCACCCCTTTTGGTGCTCCTCCACTAGTATGGGTACTCCTCCATGGGGAATGGGACGCCTTAATCCCCATCTTGACTTAGGGGCCCGGAATATTACTGTTCGATTTGATTCCCCACACTGTCATCACCTTCTTCGTACTCCTCCGTTCCACAAAGGAGTCCTCTCTTTCTAGTCATTGCTTCCCATTCCCTGCCAAGATATGCGATCGCCTTTTACACCCCATTTTGATTCGCATCTTACTAGCATCTCATGACATCTAGGTTAGATATCGCATATCAAGCCAAATATCATTCAAATGCAATTTCACCCACTTGCCAGGTAGGAATCATCCGCAAATGCATTTATCACCTCCATCATCTTTCCACTGTTGGAACATTGTGCGTTCCTAGTTTTATCAGTCCTGATGGTCATGAACATTAGTGGATGACATTGACACCATCGTTGATTGATATCATTCAATCGCATCATCAGGCTATCATTCTGGTGTAGCTGCATTTAGTTTAGAATCACTGTCATGGTTCTTTAGTTTTGTCATGTAGTGATGCAAAAAATTGAATACTAATGACTCTACTAGCTAGTATAAGTATGATTTAGAAGTGATAATGAACAATAATCTATGCATCATACTCAGTGGGGAGGGTAATCCATTGCTCATGATCATCCAGAGCAGCTCGGATACATGCTGCTGTCCTCTCAATGAATATCCACACAACTAGGCACATCTCAGAGTGTGTTTTGAACTCCTGCATCACTCGGGCCTTTCTCCCAGGTGCTCCCAAAGTTCTCTCTGGCCATCTGATATGTTCCCAAACATGTCATGAGCACTCCTATGGTGCTCCAAGACCTGCTATCTGACAGCCAAGTGACTCTAACGGCCAGCTGGAATGCCTTCCAAGCCTCTGATTCTCTCCTTACATTGATGCATGTAAGTTTACACTCTGCCTACTCCCACACAACTGTGGAGGCTCCAACTGACACAATTACACTGTGCTGATGTAATCGAGCGATGCAGCTGCTGAGTACCCATCAGATATGCCTATTATACTCTGACCGTTTTCTTAGCAGCAAGTATCTCATTACAGGCCTGTCCGAATTCAAGGTCCTGGCCCACCAGGTTTCTGCAATGTGGTTCAATGTAAGGTGACAGGCTGGAGTTTAAGATATGCCCAGAGTGCTGGTCTCATATGAAATTTGTCTTTCTAAGATATGTACTGCAGTAGCAACGGCTATGCTATGCACAGTGCTGACTGTGAAGGTTGTTGGGGAGTTAATGGTAATCATTTTGTGGGGCAATACCCTTGATGGATGAGTGAATATGGCTCAGAACGGCTGACCTGGCATTATCAGATCTGAACAAGTGTGGTACCCATTGCAGAGACTGAATTTTGTTCACTGCCACCTTTTAGAGATTCTGGCAACTCCACCTGAAGGGCATCCAGCCTGGCGATCTGCCCTTGAATCTAATCCTGGTGGTCACAATGTCCAAAGGGGCAGAGATTTTGCCAAACTGTCATCGACCAGAAGACTTATGTGCTCAATTACAAACTTGTGAATGTGATTGTTTCAGATACTGAGAATCTCACCCATGAGGATCTGAACACAAATAAAAACCAGCCAGAAGAGTGTTTCAATTATTACCTCGTTTCATATACTATCATAACATTCTAAGCAACACCATCAAACAATCGCCACCTCTCATACACTTAATGGAGATTGGAGACAGTTTATAAGTCTCATCTGTACAAGATGAAAAACAGTGTGGGCTGGTGGATTGCGATGAATGCAAGAATTGGATTCAATCTTCAAGTCACTGCAATACTAGAAGTCTATTTACTCTTTAACTGGTGTTGATGGTCAATGTGGCTGTTTTCATGTGCACCTGAAGATCCAGATGTTACAGGGGTGCTTAATCCCAATGATCAATACAACATTGATTGAATTAAGTACAGCTGCCTATCTAAGAAACACGTTCTTTCCTCGTCTTGTGCTAAGACTCAACATCTTGACCTTCTTCAAGAGCAGACCTCGGTACTTCTAGCCAATAGTTGATGCATTCTACCTCGGTATAAACTACTCCTTGTCCGGAAACAAACGATCTTCGGGAATTTCTTCCAATGGTAACATCCCTGTTGATAAGTACCGATGTACTGCATAACCGATACCGTCTCATTGCGTATAGTATTTGACGACTTCGGAGCCGTGGATTAAATCCTGCGCATCTAAACAGATGATCAGATCTCTGACCGTCTCGACTTTCTTCTGCAGTGCGTATTCTGATCATGTCAATCTGTACCCAGGCATTGAGGGATAGGTGAAGAGTATGGAGTAGGGAAGTAATGTTTGTTGAGTGTTATAGAATAGAATTCTTAATATGATTATAAGATCGTCTTCGGTGTTGTGAGTTGACTGTGGATTGCTGCTTGAGCCTGTTCTTCCCATTGCCGGAACAATGCCATCTCTGTTTAATTGTGTTCGAGGGCTTATACACCCAGTCTTCGACACTATGAGCACAATGCTCATCATTGCGATATCGTGATCGCGTCATGCAACTTCCGCATGCACCTGGTGATATCAACCACGCTTCCCAACAAGTTATCATGTTCATGCAATGTGGTTTCCCAGCGTTACCCTCCTGATATGACTCAGGCCATCCATCACATAATATCATGTCAGACAATGTGTCAGATGGAACTGGAACTTAGACATCTCGCAATTGATTTGATCAGTAGTGAGAGCATCTACTGTTCTTGGTCGGTAGTGCTTATCGCATGTTAATCCCTCACCGTAAAGGCTATTTGGCTTGCGTCATAGATATAATCGGTGACTAACCGATACTATTGTAATGTAGAAGTTGAACTGTCAGCTCGTATTAATATCGAAACTGACATTGCAATGCATACTCACTCTAACCAATCAGCAGGGTTGCTTCAGGCCTCTTATCTTCAGCGAACGTCATAATTCCCTCAGTCATGTCATGCTTGGGCAGAGACTGTTCTCTTTGCCCGGAGAGTACCCTAGTTGGACTGTATCGCCTCAGGCATCAAGCCAGGGGTCTCACTTACTGACATATTGACTATCGACTGCCTTGTCTATGAGTCGGAGTAAGCTCCAATTCAATTAGACATGTCCCACTAGTACTTGAGTAATGAATGTGGCAGAAAACCAAGTGCACAGGTGAAGCAAGCTTCCCTGCGATAGCGACATGGTTGCTTCATCATATGTGAATCAGCTAAGCAATGAGACTTGCTCATTCTATCAACACATGACTCTTATGTAATCCCGCTAAACATCATAGGACTGGTTGACTTGGGACGCCATGATAATGTGGTATGCAAGTCACGCGAATAGACCAAGAGTAACTCTGTGACAAGCATTCATTTCACTATCCCCAGTACCATTATGGCTATTAGGAGAGAACCCCTATCATCACCCCCTTCTCTAGGACAGGTGACCACAATGGTGCCCCGTTGTAAGAAGTAGATAAGCAACAGATACCACTCAACGTACGAAAGAAATAATTAAAAAAAATACTCATACAGAACAAACAATTCTGTTAGACGAAATCTCAATTTCCTTATTTTTTCCTATTCCGGTTTACCTTTGTTTTTCCTTTTTCTTTTCTGTATCTTCCATCTTTTTCCATCATTGGATTCTTCTCATAAGATTGTTCCAATAATTCCTTTGAACTTTCCGTGACATTGTCGTGTGTTTCCCAAGTATTCTCGTCCTGTGAATACCCTAGCCATTGAACAAATTACACATGTCCATTGGGGTTATCATCTGAAGGACCACTTGTTAACATGAATGCCATCTTCCATCCAGCGCCATCGGCCTCAATTTCAAAAATGTGCTTTTTGGGGTCGTGGCCGTGATACCGTTCCAGTAATGCAATATTGAAAACTGGATGTATCTTCCAGGACTCCGGTAAGTCCAGCTTGCAATATCACTGATTCTTCCCGACCGATATCACCTTAAACGGTCTGTACATCCTATCCTCCTACTTCATGCACCTATGTTTGGATCTTGTATTCTTTGCATTCAGCTTGACCAATTCTACTACCTGAAAAGGTTCGATTGATTTTCATTTCCTGTCGTAATATTTTCTCATGGCCTCCATCGAATATTCCAAATGTCTCTGAAATTTTGAGCCTACCAATACCATATAATGCCCGTATATATTGACTCTGGGATTTCAGAACTGAATCTCAGTTGGCTGGTTCGTTCGTGATTTGAATCCATAATAGGCGTAAAACGGAGATATTTATGTTGCGGAATGCTTTGAATTGCTATAGGCATTCTCTGTCCTCACTAACATAGAGGCCCAATCATTTTGTTCATAATTGCAATATGATAGAAGATAGAATTCAATCACTTGAGTAATCCTTTCCATTTGTCCGTCCGTTTGCAGATGAAAGGCGGTACTCATACTGTTCTTACTCCGCAAGAAATGGTAGAGATCCGTAAACTATTGACCCGTAAATGGACTGTCTCGATCGCTCACTACATCTTCCGGAAATCCATGATACTTGCAGACATTCTCGAAATAAGCTTGCGCTACCATTGGTGAATTCTTTTTCCCATTTGCGATGCAGTCAGTGATTTTGGTGAATCGGTTGACAACAACGAATATCATTGTTGCTCCTTCAGACTCTGGCAAGTCCGTAACGATGTCCATACCTATGTGCGTCCAAGGTTTGCAAGCACGTTCCAATGGGTGTAACCGTCCACGCTTTGCATGCCTGGGACTTGTTGTCCGCAGGCAACTATCGCACTCGTTTCAATATGTTGTAACGTCAATCTCCATATTTGGCCAGTAAAAATTTCAGGTTGAAATTTCCTGTGTTATTTCTCTTCTGAAATTTCCTGCTACCTTGGAATCATGCTCTGACTGAATTTCTCTTTTCTTAATCCCTTCAGTGTGTAAACCCTACTTTTCCAATGCAGAATATCTTCCTGGAAAGAAAAATATTTATCCATAAGTTATTCTGTTGTAACCTGCTGGCATATTTTTCTGTAATCATTGTCCAGTCTGGCTTTTCCCCTAATCCTTTCCTTAGCTTGTGGTAATAGCAATTCCATCTCCATTGCCCCAATATCAATAGTTTCAAACTCTTCATCATCAATACTCACGGCTCCTACTTCCAACCATTGTTCTTTTCTCAAAAGCATTTGGTTTCCTGCTGCTGATATACCCCCTTCCTCAGAGATGAACTCCGGGCATCTAGAAAAGGCGTCTGCCTTGTCATTGCTTGATGCTTTTCGGTAAAACAAGTCGAATTCAAAAGTTGTTAATTCTGCGGCCCATGTTGCTGGTCATCTGTTAAGCTTAACAGCCATTTTGAAGTATGTGAGGTTTTGATGGTCTGAATAGACAATTGTTTTATGTTGTGCTCCTTCTAGGAAATGTCGCCTTTTCTGAAGACACAATACTACTCCCAGCATATCTTTAACGAAGACATTGTAATTAGGCTCCGCTGAAGCTAAATCCCTTGAATGGAATCCAATAAGCTGTAATTTTCCATCATTGGGCTTTTGCAAAAGTATTCCGGCACTAGCGAAGTCCGAAGCGTCAACTTCCAACTACTCTGGTCGATCTTGATCGTCATCCCGCGAAATAGGAGTTTTCCCAGAAGTACACAGAATGGTTATCCTAAGGAAAGCTGCTTCATGAGCTTCTCCCAAATGGAAATTGTTTCAATCTCTTCTTAACTGATCAGATATTGGTGCCCCTATCGTTGCGTATGATTGCACAAAGCTCCGATAATAATTCCATAATCCAAGTATCTGTTGAACTTCTTTCTGGGACGTAGATCTTGGCCGATTCACAATGGCTTTGGATTTATCAGGATCCATTCTTAATCCTTTTCCGCTGACCATAAATCCCACCAATCGTGCATCTACGGCATCGAAAATGCATTTTTCCATTCTGTTGCACATGTTACTATCCATTGTTATTTGAAATACTTTGGATACTTGTCGAAGATGCTTTTCGATAGACCCTCTTGTTGCTATCATAATATTGTCGATATAGGTGATTACTACCATTCAATCATCCTTATCTAGTTCGATCTTGGTGTGAACCACAAGTTCGATTCCTAATCCTGGTCCCCGGATTTGATTTATATCTCTTAGGAATGTAGCTGGCACATTGGCTAAGCCAGAATGCGTAACCATATATTCATATATTCAAAATTTTGTGGTGAATGCCGTAAATGATTTGTGTCTTAACACCATTCAAATTCAATGAAATCCAGATCTCATACGATTTTTGTGATAAACGAAGCTTTTCTCAATTGCTGTTTCAATGCTTCCATTACTGGGAGTAGTGTTTTATCTTTCTTCGTATGATCATTAAGAGGTCGATAATCAACACATAATCTTAATCCTTTGCCATTTGGCTTGGGAACAAACCATTTTGGGCTTCCGATCAAACTGCTTCAAGCTGGTATTTTCTTTTCTTCAATCATTTTTTCGGGGTATTGGATTGAAATGTTCTCTTCTTCCTGAGAAAGTTGATAAATGGGGCCCATCCGTAATTTATCCTCAGAAGTAACCAACTCAATTTTATGATCACAATCTCGGCTATCCAGTAACTTTTCAGCATCTTCTGGATCAAACAATAATAAATAATTGTGATAATGACTCGGAAGTTTGTCTTTTATTGAAGTAATATTTCAGAGCAATGATCCAATATGGATTGCATTCAGTTTCAATACTACCTTTTCATCATAGGTTGTGGAATACTCGGATCAATTTTTCCATGACAGTAACACTCGTTGCTGCAACGTGGAAAATGCTAATGGCTTGTAGTAACTCCTCGAGCCGTATGCTTTTCCAAATACCAGGTCGGTATTAAGGCATCATAATCCGCTGATGTCTGTATTACCGGGAAGGCATGATCATTTTCGTGGAAGGAACCATGATTTCCGAAGGACAATCCTAACGGTACTGTCTAAAGTCCTTCGGTAATATTGTCTCTTCCTGTATCATCTGCTGATTTAACCTTCCATTGTCGTTAAACTACCTGTATTTTGAAAGTTTTAGCTGTCGCCAGTGAAATAACGAACGAATTGCTTCCCAGACCCAGCATACATCTCACTGAAAATCATTGATTGTCGAAATCAATAAAGAACTTATAAATAGATCATTTACAGATTTTAGTTGGCGAAACTTTTCCAAATTCCCGATCTCTAGCTGGTTCGTAAAATACAAAATCAGTATTTGTATTAATGGGCTTAGTGGGATTCAATGATTCATCTGTAGTTTTTCGCTTTGCCATCGCTATCCGTTTGACAATAGCATAACCACAACGGGTTAGAAATAGGTACAGTGATATGTTTTGTTATTGTAAGTGGTAATTATATCCCCTCACTGACCAGCAGTTTCGGCCTTCCGGCCATCCTCAGAGGGAAAAATATTAAACATAATAGGGAATGAGACTTCGAAACATGGTTTGGTGTGTTAAAACATCAATTTTCGACTCGTAAGCTTAATGTGGCTAATTCACTGTCTCAATTCCACCAGCTGTTCTCTGGTTCTTCTTCCTGTGGATCATTATTTTCCCCATCATTGTCTTCATCTTCATCTTCATCTTTTAGCGATTCCTTGTGATCGCTTTCTTCAGATTCTACCTCTGAATCCTCTTCCTTGTCAGAAGTATAGAGATCTATCTCTGAGTCTTCCTGATCATATGCTCTTGTTTTTAGCTTCTGATACTGCTTTGCTTCTGGAAAAGGTGTGGTTCCCTTATCCAATTTCTTCCATCTAAAATGATCTAATGTCTTGTGCACTCCTTTCCTATCAGTGGGCCATGCACCTCTTTGACATTCTCCAGCAGATCTTCTTCTGGTGAGTTCTGTGTTATCGATTCCCTCCGTTTGCTCAGAAAAACCTTTTCCGGACTTCTTTATCAAATATGATTTTTCGATTGTTCCGGTATTTTGTTTTTTCAAACAAGATTTCTGGTTGTTCTTTTGAAACGTACTCTGGGGTTTTCTTTGAAAATTGTTATCCCGATTCCATGGCTGAAAAGAAGACCATGGTTTATTCTCCTTATCCACTGGGGTCTTTTTGAGTCCCAGACTCTTTTTGGCTTTGTCCCACTTTTCTGCAGTTCGGCCAGCACTGGAAATAATGCCTATAATGTCCGAATCAGTTTTTCCTGTCAGATCAAACGTACTCATCTGCTCCAGGATTTTATAAGGTAATCATTGCAGAATCAACTTCTTAAAAGCCGCCTCGGTAACCATTGCTTCATCATTATTCATTTGGAATTGCAGAAACATTTCCCTATTGCATCCTTGGTATGGTACTTTTTCGAGGCTTGAATAAGCCTCATCTCGTGCTTCCCCATCCTCAAATCTTAACTTAATTGCATTTGTATACCCTGTCAAGCTTTTTGGATGGGTTCCATTCAACATTCCCTTGATTCATTGCATATGCTATGCCGCTGCAAACTTATCCATTAATGATCCTATTCAATCGATAGTTCGTTCATTGTTTGGGAATATTTCTGGTTGATGTTCAATGTAAACCCGCATGGTAACCCAACATGTATCAATATCTTCTCCTGGCGTTCCCTCGAATCGTTTTGGTTCTTTAATTTTGATCAGTTTTGCATACTTATGTTGCTGAATCCTTTGTTGTCTCCTACTAGCTCTAGGAGGTGGTGGTGGTCCAGGAGGATCTCGGTCATCCCCTAGCGGTGGATCACCGTTACCGCCGGTTGCACCTCTTCCAGCTTGTCCTCCGGCTGCATTTCTGGTTTCCGCTTCATGACTTCCTGCTCCTCCCCTGATTCTCTCTAACCAGGTACTAGCACTTTCTGTATCTCTCATACTAGATACTGAATCACTTCTCACTGAGAAGTTACCTCTTCTTTCCAGGGGGATAGTTCCAGACAGTCCTGGTTGACCCGTAGGTATTGCCCTCCTAAACCCTATTCCTAAGGACTCTGAACACTTGTATTGCTCCATCGCAGTCGTTAAGCCAGTATTGACTTCCTGTACTCGAGCCACTTGATCGGCCATCATATTGGCATGATCAGTCAAGTCTTTCTTTGATGGTACCTCGTTCAAGGTTTTAGTAACTGGTGCCAATATTCAAATGACAGAATCAATTCTTGTTGTGAAATTCTTCATTCCTTTCTGAATGGACGCAGATGATTGTTTTACTGCTAATATCTGAATCGTATTGTCAGATATTCTTTTGCTCAAGGATTGTAATTCAGTTGCAACTGCTGGAAACATAGTGGACGCGTCCTCCACTATTTGATCATCTTGTCCCTCAAGAACCTTAATTCCCATCTGAACCTCCTGCAGGACATCTTGCTGTAACAACATCTGGCTACCGACTCTGGAAACTTCTGTACTGATCCTGTGATTCTCAGTTGTTAAACACACTTCTATTGTTTGGATAGTATTGCTAACGGATCCAAATTCTCCTTCCAAGGTTTCATTTTCATTATTACATGCCTGTATAACATGGTCGATTTGTTGAGGAAGTTCCGATAACTGCTCCTGCACCAAGACTGTGGGTGCTTCGCTCATGAACACCTCTCCATGGCCTTCCAGCGCTTCTTCTGGTTCCCCTTGCTCAAATATCAGCAGGTAGTCAGTTTGCGCCTGCTCGATACTTCTTTGATATTCCTGAGCCCATTCTTGTATTCCTCTTGGGGCTGAGGATCGAGGCTTCTCTCCTCCAGATCTGCTTGGGGCCGATGGCTCGCTCGAGTACATCAATCTCCTCTTCGGGATCGACATTTTGAATTAGATGACTATAGTCAATAGCCTCTGGTTGTCACATTGTATCAACAGATACTTCGTCTCTATGTGGACAGTCTTTCATAACACAGTGGTCTCTGCTGTGCCATTGCAGAATATAACAGCTTCTTTTTTCAACTGGTCCAATGTATTTCTAGGCGTGACACTTCGACAAAACGTCGCAATGTTGGCACATGACTCATGCACTTGATTCCTCTCTAGGCTATACAGTTGACAATGTACACAGAAGCAATTTTGTCCAAAGCAGTGTCTTGGACAAGTCCTTTGTGCTAAATAGATGCAACAAGAATGGTCCTCACAACTCTTATACTCAGAACTCATGTATTGTAGTTGTCTGAGCTCTCGGTATGAGTATAAGATATAGGTGTGGATTGTTTGGTAGTTGATTCAGAAATGCTCCTGTATTATAGAATATTTTGTACATTCTCAACTGTTCATCACTCATGTAATCCTTGTCTTCAGATACAGCGTAGAGTACGCAAAATTTTATATTGTTACGGGGGTGCTTAATCCCAATAATCAATACAATATTGATTGAATTAAGTACAGCCGCCTATCTAAGTAACTCTTTCTTTCCTCATCTGATCCTAAGACTCAACCTCTTGACCTTCTTCAAGAGCAGACCTAGGTACGTCTACCCAATGATTGATGCTTGCTTCCTGGGTATGAATTATGCCTCGTGCGGAAAGACACGATCGTTGGAAAATTCTTCGAAGGGTAACAACCGTGTAGATACGTACCGATTTACTAGATAACCCATACCATCTAATTGTGAATAGTATTCGACGCCTGCGGAGATGTGGATTGAACGGTGCTCTTCTAAATATCAGATCTCCGAAGGACTCAACTTTCTTCTGGAGTGCATATTCTGATTGTGTCAATCTGTACCCACGCATAAAGGGACAGGTCACGAGTATGTGGTAGGGAAGTAATGTTTGTAGAGGTTTATAGAATAGAACTCATAATAAAATTTTAAGATCGTCTTCGGTGTTCTGAGTTGACTGTAGATTGCTGCTTGAGCATGTTCTTCCCATTGCCGGAACATTGCCATCCCATTCAAGTTGTCATCGATGGATTGTATACCCAGATTTTGACACTATGATCACAATGCTCATGATGGTGATATTGCGGTCATGTGTGGCAATGTCCGTATGCGCCCGGTGAGATCAACCACACTTCCCAATAGCTTATCATGTTCATGCAATGTGGTTTCCCAGCATTACACTCCTGAGAGGAATCAGGCCATTCATCACATGATATCATGTCAGACAATGTGTCAGACGGAACTTGAACTTAGACATCTCGCATTCAGTGTGATCGGTAGTTGGATTATCTACCGTTCTTGGTCGGTAGTGCTTATCGCAATTGTCTCCCTCACTGTAAAGGCTATTTGGCTTGGGTCATAGATTCAATATGCGACTAACCGATACTATGCCAATGTAGAATTTGACGTGTCAGCTGGTAATATTATCGAGACTGATGTTGCAATGCATACTAACTCAAACCAACAAACAGGGTTGCTTCAGGCCTCTTATCTTCAGCCCACATCATAATTCCCTCAGTCACGTCATGCTCAGGCCAAGACTGATCTGTGTGACCAGAGAGTACCCTGGTTGGTCTATATCGCCTGAGCCTTTAAGCCTGGGGTCCCACTTTCTGACAGATTGACTATTGACTGCCTTGTCTATGAGTCGGAATATGCTCCAGTCCTATTAGACATGTCCCGCTTGTACTTGAGTAATACATTTTGCAGAAAACCAAGTGCACAGCTGAAGCAAGCTTCCCTGTGATAGCGACATGATTGCTTCATCATAGGTGAATCAACTAAGCAATGAGACTTGCTTAGTGTATCGACACATGACTCCTATGGAATCCCGCTTAAGATCATTGGACTCATTAACTTGGGAAGTCATGAATAAGTGTTATACATGTCACGTGACTAGCCCTAGAGTAACACCGTGACAAGTATTCATTTAACTATGCTAAGTACCATTATTGCTATCAGGCGAGAACCCCTAACACTAGAGTGCTACACTGAGGCAGAATAGGAAGGGCCTTAGGCATTGTATTTCGAAGTGAACAGTGTAATGTCTGCCATTGAAGGTGAAGACAACAAAGCATAACAGAATGCGGCACACTAGATGATTCAAATTGCCAAGGCTTGGACAATCATGTGGTTGTCAGAATCTAAACTTGCAAATCGCAAACCTTTTGTACATATTCACAAGGAGCATGCACACCAGGTTAATGTTGAGTTGACTGGGAAAGTGCTCGCATAGCTTAAGATCTCTCTGGAAAGACACAGTTTACAAGGTGCTTCAGGAGCTTGTAGGGTTCATAGATGCAAGATCACATGTTTCACAATAGTATTGTGAGACACCTAGGATCACAAAGATGATTTTGGTCAATGGTACAAAAAATTGCTACTGGATATTGGATGTGTTCTCCAATTTTCTGATTGCTGAAGGTGACATTTCTGGCAGTGCTGATCAATAAACCAGTGGAGCATCCTAAACCGGACCAAGATGGAGTATCAAGTGAGACAATCCTTCATGGATCAGGAAAATATGACACTACTCTGCTTGAGGCACCGACTAGGCAACAGGTGGTACATCTGCATTCTATTCCTGGCCAGGTTCAGCATCTGATGAGGTGGCTAATGAAGAATTTTGCAGATCATGTCGATATACTCCACATGTAACCAGATATTGGCAATGATGAACCCACCGGGATGCTGTTCCAGGGGTACTTCCGCTTAGGTATATATACTGGGTGTGTATATTCCTATGCACGGCGGTAGTTCCTATGTTCCTGTATAGTAGTGGTGTCCAGATACCATCAGCTATATTTCTTCTTAAGAGTCATCTCCCTATCACATTATCTACTTTCCAAAAGACATTGTCTAATCTGTTGAATCTCTTTTTTCATCCATCTGGGATATTGCTTTTCAAGCACTTTATTAGACAAGTCTAATTGCTTCTTATTACTGTGTATCATATTAACCTGACTGATTGGATTGCGACTTATTCGGTCAGAATATATGTGGTTGGAGTCTTCAGGAGTATCCTGCCTAACTTTCTTAATATTATCCAAACTAGAGATTTCTGATTAAGGAGCAATAATTTCGTCTTTGGTAAGATCTGTTAATGGTGATACTATCAAGTCTTTATTATAATCAGACAGGAATACTTGGTACGGTCTGTAGTAGACTAGTACCCCTGTCAATTATAATAAACTGACAACCCACCAAATACAGCGAGCGGCAAACAACTGATCTTCATTCCCAGAACAATCGAGTGGCAAAGCCATGTCCAGTAAGACAAAGTCGTGTTTGTTATGAAACTCCTAACCAAGCATGGGGTGGGGGTACAATGTACAATCCGAATACATAATAACATAATACTTGAAGACAATAATAACAATATTGAGAACTGATAATGACAATAATATTTCGGTTTCTTCTATGCAGACAGGTCCCGGTTATGCTATTGTGGCTATCCTCTCCACAGCCTGGGCTTTGCCGTTTCATTGAAGCCTTTCTTGGGACACCGAAGTTTATTCCCGAAACTTAGCTATGATCTCATCCGTCATATCATTTAGTATTCTCAACATGAACCAAGCTGTATGATAGAGGACCACGCTTCCCAACGGTTATTGTGTTCTTTTATGATTGGTTTCAGCAGTTACTCTCCCAATGGGGCCATCCTCAGCAATACGATTCAATCAAATGGTGACATCAGCTGAGATATCGCGCAACTCATATAGTTCGGATAGTTGGAACAACTCCGTCGCCTGACATGGTTATGTGGAGTGCTTTGTACAGTTTGCTTAAATCAATTACGATACAACCTTCAACACAAAAGCTATTTGGCTTAGCTGCATCAAAGGCTTACATGGCGGCCCACCATTGCTCTGCCGACATTCGATCTTGACGTACCACACCAGTATTATTACCGGATAGTTGATTCCTTTACTGGTACTGTCCTAGCCAGGGAGTCAGAAGCTCCGAGCCTCAGCCAATGTTTCGAACAATCAGACACACCATGCTTCGTGTAATGGCATTGTCAAGTATGCATGGCTAGGGTTGCCGGACGGTCACGCGAGGTGTCCAGTGCCGAGTATCCGCCAACCATATATTGACATTGTGACGGAGACTTAGCTCTGTACCGAATATCTTACCACTCACTTCTACACTTGATCTCACTTGTGCCCGTGGGCAACCGTATACCATACTATATCTTTATACGGCCGAGCGCAGGCGTACGCACCCATACACTGTATTCGGTCACTCAGAAATCGGATACGTTTTCCTCACGTGATCACGCGAATTTTCACATTCAATTGACGCGTCGTGACAGACACAAAATCGACAATTACAGCCAATTACCCTCCATGCCTCCAAAGAGGATACAGACAAGGCAATTGCGTATGCCTAACACGCGTGCGAGCATTGAATCCCCTCGAGCATCACCCAGCCGAATCACGTCTATTCCTTTAGGCCGCGTCTCATTACTACCAGAAGACGAAATCAATGATGACGATCCCGCCGAGACTCAGGTTCACAAGGAAGCCCTCGATCCTGACGATGAAGATGAAGACGAAGACGAATATGATTCAACCTTACCAGACGGCGAGGATCATCGAGGCAGAGGCGACATCTTGTCAAAGATCACCGAGGATGACCAAACGGAGATGCTTGAACAGAACCGGATGCTACTTGAACTCCTATTCGAACAACAAGCCGAATGCAAGGAGGAAAGAACCCGAATGCTCACCGAACTCGACTGCGGCTGAACTATCAACAGAACAGAGAATCCCGGGAAACAGTCCAAAATCTGTAGGATGGTTGACCCCTTACGGTACTGCGGCGGGGCGAAACAGCTGGATAAGTTTCTCGTAATATTACGATCAAACTTTGCCTCCCATAAGCACCGATTCCCAACAGGCGATCCCGATCAAGTCAAGTATGCAGTCTCTGTCCCCAACACCTGGAATAACCACCCAGATACGACTCAGCGACGGACGAAAAATATGGACCCATCCGAGTGGGCTAGCCACCTACGACAGGCCAAGGACCCATGTTTACAGAATTTCGAACTCTTCGCGAGCGAGCTTCAAAAGATGTACCGCAATAAAGACAGACATCTCAATTCAGCGACACAAGCCATGCAGGAGTACCAGCAATTAACAATCAAATCAGTCCGAATTCACGCCAACCGCTTGAAAGCAGATTGGAGAAGAGCCTGCTGGAGCCTTATAACACACGAAGTGGTCCTAAATGACATGGCATGGGCGGGCCTGCGGCACGCACTTAACACGAATGTCAGACCTTGGATCCCCGGCAGCGAAGACAGGTTCGACACACTCAACCAACTCTTCGACTGTGCCATGGCCTCACAGTTCAAACCGGACGACAAGAAGCCCCGAGGACAACAGCAGCAACAATGGCAAGTCGGGGAGTCTCAAACAGGTGGCGATATGAAACGTAATTTCCGACCATCCATCTCTGACCTAGCAGAAAACACTTCCGGCAATTCCAATAACCCCGGCACCGGTAATTCAAAATCGGGCAAGTTCAATAAGTCCAGCGGAGGCAGCCGTCCCAACTTATCACCAGCGCCGTGGCTTTCAAAGGAAGCCTACAAATGCCGAAAGGCAAACCGGCAATTCACCTGCTGTGGCAGTGGAGACCACAACACCTACCTTTGTACCAAATATGGCAAGACAAACCCACCTGATCGAAACTCCAGTAATAGCAGCGGCTATGACGGCAAACAAATTAAACGCCAAAAGTCATTCAACACACAGCGGCAAGAAAACTATTCTACCTCTCTTGATATCTAACCCGATGAGAGAGGCTGGACGATATGGAGTTATGATTGGAAAACGTGGGCAACCAAGCCTTATTTGCAACCTTGGATGAGATACAACCGCACCAAATCGCCTTAAAATCAAAAGTCATTCTGGAAGGTCGGGCTCTAATGTCAAGCCAATACCTATGCGGCACAGAGAAACCATATTCGGCACATATCATCCATGAAGTCCTTGTATAAGACATAGACGGCAACTTGCAGCGAGTCAAAGCACTAATCAACTGCGGTGCAACGAGCATCTTTATATCACCGAGCCTACTCAGGAAATCCGAATTGCCCCACAAACCAGCATTCACCTCCACCCAGGGTCTCAATGGCCGGGTGATGAAGTCTGCAAAGGAGAGCCGAGAGGCAAGTGTCCTGGTGCAGTATTTTGAATACGTTGAACCCATTAACGAATCGGAGGTTATAGTCGTCCCAATGAAGGCATACAACCAAGTCCTGGGCGTGCCATCGTTTAAAGCTTGGAAACCCGAAATCGACTGGACTAAAGGTAGATTGACAGCCCTGCGAACGCCAAATGGACCGCAACTGGCAAAGATTCCAGAAACAGATCACTCATGTCCTCTGCCAGAATGCGGTGAAGGAAATACAAATGTTGATCCTTCCCTGGATATCCAACTACTCGGGGCTACCACATTCGATCATCTCTTAGCTAGAGAGGAAGTGGTCGAGGCATTTGCCATATGACTTGGAGGATGTCAAGGGTTGCTGGGAGCATCACTGGAAGGCATCACCAAAGGTGAGCGAAACCCCAGGATGCTGAATCCGCGAGCAGCAGCAGTGGCGGCAGTTGCGGCAGAAGAGGGACACAATGACGGTGGTTGAATGACTGCTACCGGCGCGCCGAGACACGAAGGGAGAAACTGGTCAACGAGGCTTGGTTCTATTGTGACGAATCGTCTGATCCAGCCATCCTGGGACCCCTACCCATCTCCACCCGCCAAGCACACCACAATGCAGAATGCAGACAAGGCTAATGGGAATAAGAATAGACATAGTAAACGTGGAGATGGTAACGACAGATGACTGGGGACGCATCGCAGCATCATATCGAGATTTCGTGGAGGTCTTCGGCAAGGTACAGGCCAAGGCACTTCCGCCACATAGGCCAACTGACCACGCGATCGATCTGGAACCCGGCTACAAACTACCATACCGGTGGATCTACAACCTCTCAGAATTTGAATCGAAGACGCTCAAGGCCTAGATTGAAACAAACCTGGCAAGCAGCGTCATTCAGCGGTCAACATCCCCAGCCACAGCGCTGATCCTGATTTCAAAGAAGACAGACTGAGCACTACAGTTGTGTGTCGACTATCAAGCTCTTAACCTTGGCACAGTGAAGAATTGATACCCCCTTCCTCTGATCTCAGAACTACTCGATCGAGTGCATGAAGCCCGGATCTTCACTACGTTGGACCTCCGGAATGCCTACCACCTCATCCGACTCAAAGAAGGAGACGAATTGAACACTGTATTCCGAACCCGCTATAGTCAGTTCGAATACCAAGTTATGCCCTTCAGATTGACAAACACACCGTCTAAATTTCATGCTTACATCAACGATTGTGTATGGCCCTACATTGACGACTTCACTGTGTGTCACCTTGACGATGAACTCATCCACTCGACCGATGAGAAGGAGCGCGAACACCACGTCCGAAAAGTTCTGCACTGCCTACAGGAATTCGGGCTATATTGCCAGGCCGAACAGTGCCATTTTGGAGTTCGGGAAGTCGGCTTTCTCGGATTTGTCATCGATTCGGATGCGATCGGAATGGAGTCAGACGGCGTATCCACGATTGAAGACTGGCCGACCCCAGAATCAGTTCGGGAGGTGCAAGTGCTTCTCGCCTTCACAAACTTCTACAGGACATTCATTCTGAAATAAGCAAGGGTGATGGCTCCCATATCAAACTTGCTCAAGACACATGGCTCACGGAAGTGGGAATGGCCTCGGGATGCCGAACTCACATTTCGAAAACTCAAAAAGGCCTTTACCGAAGCACCAATCCTCCAGCATTTCAACCCTCAAAAACCGATCATTCTGCAGACCGATGCAAGCGGCTTCGCAATCACCGGCATCCTTAACCAGTACGACGGATTTGGATTCTTCGCCCAGTCGATTTCTACTCTCGAAAATGCTCTCCCGCTGAACAGCACTCCGACATGTACAATTGGGAGCTCCTGGCGATTGTAATGACAATGAAAAAATGGAGACACTATCTCGAGAGCGCAAATCACAAGCTCCTGATCCAGTGCGACTATAAGAATCGGAAGTTCTTCCAAACCTCCAAAGTGCTTTCCCGAAGACAGGCAAGGGGGGCAGAAATCCTATCCTCTTACGACTTTATCATTGAACACTGGGAAGGCAAGAAGAACCCGTCCGATGGACCATCAAGCAGGCCCGACTATGAGATAGGCTACGAGAGACCGACTGCGAGTCAACTGGCAACCATGGCGACTACCACTGTTGAACCGTGCGACGACCTCCTTCAGGTAATAAAAACAGCCCAGGCTATCGACGTGTTGGCTACCAACGTGAAGTGCAGGATTGTCGGCACCCCAATCGTTGATATTCCTGATCTGCAAAGAATAGATGAACTAGAGGAAGACTCGAGTATCGAATGGAAAGTCACTGCCGGAGTTCTCACCTAGGAAGGAAGGATATATGTACCAACGGATGACCTGCTTCTCAACAAAGTCATAAGCCATTTCCACGACAATCCAGAATCCGGCCACTTCTGAGCTCTCAAAACCGCCAAAATAGTAATACGGGATTTCCACTGGCCCGCAATGGACGCCACCATACGAAAATAAATCGCCGGATGCAAACTATGCCACCGAATCAAGGCTCCACGGCACGGCCATCATGGCACCAACATGCCACTACCACCACCGTCACGACCTTGGGAAGGAGTTGCCATGGACGTCGTCACGGACCTCCCTCAGTCAACTGCGTACGGTTATATGGGAATCTTGGTAATTGTCGATCAACTGACAAAAATGGCAATTTACCTCCCCTGCAGGAAGGATATCGACTCACCAGAGCTGGCACAGATGTTTTTCGACCACGTGATCCGAAAACGCGGCGTACCAGACAATATTGCAACTGATCGCAGAAAGGCGTTCAACAGCCGATTCTGGAAACGAGTTCACTCTCACCTAAGTATCGATCACAGACTGTCAACCGCGTTTCATCCACAGACCGATGGCCAGACGGAGCGACAAAACCAGACCATGGAGCAGTACTTACGGGCCTTCTGCAACTACGAGCAGGACAACTGGGTAGAGCTGTTACCTTTAGCAAAGTTTGCTTAGAACAATTCCGTCCACTACTCAACGCAAATGACGCCATTCTGGGCCAACTACCACAACCACCCGCCATTGCAGTTCAAGCCACCGAAAGCCCCATCAAATATGAGGTTGGAAATACTGGCGGACGCAACAGTATCAGGAACTGAAGAGAGTCACTGACATCTCCAGGAGAGCTTGTTGGAAGCTCTCCGGGTACGGCGATCGAAATATGCTGGCGGGAAGGACGTGGCCTTCGAGATCGGGAACAACGTGTGGATCTTGACTCGATACTTCCCAACGACTAGACCGTCAATGAAACTCGACTACAAGCGCACTGGACTGTATACAGTAAGTAAGATCATCAAAAAGAATGCTTACAAACTAGACTTGCCAGAAACAATTCGGAATCACAACTTTTTCCACGTGTCGCAGCTCGATCACTACACAACGCCGGGCGTAGGACAACCATCCTCGGAACCACATCCCGTAATAGGTGATGATTCGGACGAATGAGAGGTCGAATGGATTCCTGACTCTAAGCAGCGTTACCGGAAGCTACACTACCTAGTTCGGTGGGCCAGATACAGTCACATACGCACAAGTTGCGAGCCGTTTGACAACCTCGAGAATGCTCATGATATAATCACTGAGTTCCACCGACACCAACCAAATAAGCCGTGGAGATGATCAGAGTCGGATCCCAGAAGTGGAGGAATCGACGTGAATGGAGAGATGGAGACGTGGTCAAATTGGGCATTTCCTTCTATATTCTGTTGTCGGGACCCGGTCAAGTACTAATGGCGTCGGCACGGGTTTCACCACCTCCGGAAGTGCAGTCCATTGGAGGTGGAGTTTCCCCGTGCACCGGAAGGTCACCCTGGACGTACTGAGCAGTTGTTGAACTTATGGGATCATACGAGCGTGTATGCTGGTTGTTTCCTTGTTTTCTACTTGTACTTAGCAGCCCAGGAGTTCTCCCGTAAAAGAGGGGGATGATGTAACGGCGGTGTCAAGTGTGCGTGATTAGGGTTGCCGGACGGTCACGTGAGGTGTCCAGTGCCGGGTGACCACCAACCTTATATTGACATCGCAACGGAGACTTAGCTCTTTACCGAATATCTTACCACTTACTTCTACACTTGATCTCACTCGCGCCCGTGTGCAACCATATACCATACTATATCCTACAACTACCGAGCGCAGGCGTACGTGCCCTTACACTGATGTCGAGATTATTCTGTTTGCTTGTGAAGTACCCGATCAGTTCCAATCGCAACCAGTGGAATGGCTTGAGGTTCTGGGTACTCACATAGTGGGTACCATCTGCCGGTCACGTCAGTCCCACTATTGCTGTTGATGTGTCTTGTCCCTCCCATTTGTGTTCACTAGATGAGTTTGAACTTAACTGGCACCTCGGCCCGAAAGCTAGGCAAAGGCCAAGATTATTGCATCATTAATTCAGTACTTCCATAGTATATGCACCTTTGATGAATCCGCTAGTGATAAAGCTCACTAACCAATGGACATCAGGCTTGTACTCCCCTGCAAAGGGTTGTAAGTGAAGACTTGCCAACTCACAAAGATGAGCATTATGTACTCTGGTATTATAGATCCGTATGTATATCCTGAAGTTCACTAAGTACCAATACACCTGCTAAGGGAAAACCCCTAACAGATGCAGCTCCACTTCCACAATTTACTTAATCCCTCACTATTTGTACCAACACCCACAGTGGGCAGGACTGACCTAATATGGAATGCAGCATATGAAGCTGAACTTTCTAAGAAGTTTGGCGTATTGAATGAGCAGCACCTGACATTTGCATGGATTTTCCAGCTAGGGCAAAACAGAGTTCCATACACATGGCAATTGAACACAGGTCCCATTTGCTGTGATAACCAAATTTGTGATCTGCACTTGCACTTTTGCGTGGCCCAGACAACGGTCCAGTATGGCCTCCAAAGTCACCAGAACATTAAGATGTCCATCATTGACTGCAATCGAGACTCCGGCCAGGTCTATACCTTGCCGCTGACAGACCATGGAGACAACTTTCAGTTAGATTGTCAGATTCAATGATAGATGTAAAGCCTCCAGCAAGTCAAAACACTATAATCCGGCTTAAATTTTCAACCAACTCAATTTGATAGACTGATACAAGTAGTCACAAAGCATCATTTGTACAACACTCCAGTGAATAAACCCACTATTTCATTGTCATTTGGATGTTAATTAAAGGTTGATGTTCAAATTGTTGTGTCTGAAATTGTTATTGGTTAGATGGGAATGTCACTGGGTTTCTTGGTGGATTAGAGAAAGATTTGGGATGGAGCCAAATTGATCCCCACTTCTTTCGTGATGCCAAACAAAGAGAGCCACTTTGGGCAATGAAATCTGTAAGGTGTGGTACTTGCAAGTGAAATGATGAATAGTTATGGAAATTGTTTCTTGTAGGCACAGGCTGACTGATTCCTCCTGCGCTCTGAAACATCTTGGTTATTGTGAGTATTGTAAACACTTTGCCAAGCCAGAGGCTAAAATTTTCATTTCCAAGCCTCTGCTAATCTTGTGACAATTGGTCAATGTGTAAATAAAATGTTAGATTGAGCAAACAGGTTTGAAGTATTGAACAATTGCATATTATGGATCCCCCAGAACACTGAGGCCAGGTCCAAAATTCAAAATCCACCTCATCAGGATGGTTGAATCAATTAGTTACAGGTGCACCAGATAATTTCACATATCTAAGGACAATTGTTGTGACAGATAGAGCAATGTATATTCTCCAATTACAATGGAGAATACAGACAGTTTGAGGAATATTGAGTAGCTGTGTCAGAATATGAAAATTGGCTTGCATACAGGATGCAAACAAGAAGCGTGTTATAGAATATGATTCCAGTCAGGCGCACTGCTGATCCGGAAACAAGATAGTCAGATGCGGAGACATCGCTGGCGTATTCATCATTATGCCAGTACCGCTGTTGCCAGACAATTCTCAGACTATGATTAAATTTCAGCTTCACCTGCAATTCCACAATCCAGTCAATTATCACCATTCTTGTTTTGGATGAAGCTAACTTTGTCAAGGTGCAATTCAGTATAGCCATATCATTCCAGCCCAGGTACATCTCTAAACAAGAAACTAGCTACACAAGGTCATGTACCCAGTTTGTACTACACTTTTCATTTTCCTTATTCCCAACATGTTTTCTCTGACTTTGAATGCATTTCTATCCTTGAGGGCCGCCCACACACGTTGTTATCCATTATGACAATATATGTTCAGGTTTAGGATGCTTATTCCACTTTGAATGGGTTAGAAATGTATGAATTTATTCTTAATTAGTATGTGAAGGCTGCTGCTAAAATGCATTGACTGTCAAGCTCCATATCAACTTGTGTGTTGGAGGGAAGGTAGCCACAGCACACTAACGCAGAAATGCACACCCCAGGCAATCAGTAATCTCACTTAACTTGACATTGACTAAGTTGTACGGTTGGACCTATGCTTCCAAATCTTAAAATACGTTCTGTCAGTTCAGGCTTTGTCAAAAGAGTTGGAGCTAGCGAGAGAGAATTTCAATAGACAGATTGTGGTCAGTGACTCTGCAGATGACCGGCAACACCATTCTCACCAGTTTACTGCACCTACTCAAAGAGGCCAAAGTCTCAATGATTCTGGTGCAGACTGAACTGGATTCAGACTAAATCTATATTTGGGCTGCCGAAATCAGTATTTTAAAATTGATGATGTGATCCAATTTCCGTCAAGAGAGTTCAAAGAGAGATATTTTTGAAATCCAGTCCTTGCTCAGTGATTGAGATGGTGACCAGTAACATCTGGTGCACTCCATTTCCTGAAAGACCAAACTTTCAGCCAAACTGGTTTTGGCCTGCTATCCGAATCCAAAACATTGCTTTATGAACATGACATTATAATGCCCTCCATCAAGAAATGACACCAACAAAGAGTGCTACTGAGTGTGAAAGTAAGGCGAGCCTGTGATCCCAGCCATTGCGCAGAATGCAGCACAACAATGTCAATCGTTCTACACTTCAGTTTCCCAGCACGGCAAGCAATACTTCCTGCACCTGCGGTGACAGGACATTTCAGGATGGATTTATACAATCGTACCGCTTTCAACCAGAACATCTAAATTTACTCAGCTTGGTAGTAATGTGACTCATCATCAATTAATAATTTGATGATGTCCAATTGAATCCAGACGGTAGGAAAATAATCTGAATGTGAGTAACTATACATGATCTATCTGCTAGCAATCATTGCATTGACAAGAGCTTGAATCAATCAGATTACCCCTGAATCATCAGTGTATCTTAGCATTCTGTTTCTACTCTTGTATCTCTCCTTTGTGTACCGAAATTCAATCCCTTCTCCATTTACCACAATCTTGTAGTAATGATATTCTACAGACATGACCCACAGATGAATGCATGCAAGGGAGGTTGAGCTCACAATATTACCATATCAACCGCTATCAAAGCTGCAGCATCCTAATCCAATCGAACAGCGCGAAAATACGTTTATACTACGAGGGGATTTAGTATATTCCAAGATGCATAATTCACCGCAATCTATATCATATTCAGTTTGACTCATTGTAACTCAACCATCAATTTGAAGGTGTCAATCGTATCGTGTTCTGCAGGCTCACAGAGCTCCAACAATTCTAAGTCCAGCAGTCACCGCAAATACTTCAACGTTCACACATGAATACACTGTTCAAAGAGCTATATGCCGAGGTGCTTGTTCTCATTCAAGATCTCATTGCTCCATTTGGCCATCAACAATAGTGAGTTAATATCACAACCCAGGTGATTATAACAGGTTTTTCAGGTGCTTGGGTTCTATTCTATATATATTGGCTTAATCCAACCTCCAATTCTTGCATTCATAGCATTCTGGATAGAATTGTTAACACGTGGCATTGTGCATTTGCGATCAATCGATTCTGGGACACCTGGCACCTTCGAAATCACAATGCGAGATTGTCATCCTCCATATATATCTCGATGATAGATGTCATCCATCCTGAACCCTCTTGAGGTGGGCATCAAATTGAATTGTCATCAACATTGTGCAACTTCTTGCACCATTTCTCAGATTATTCTATTCAATATAGTTGTTTATTTATCAGTCATACACTGTCTTCCTATCCTCCCCATCTTCAATCTTCATCTTAACAAATAGAACCTACACCTAGCCAGCTGGAGAATGACTATTGACAGAAATATTGAGAAGCACACCATGAGAGTGCACTTGCACTTGCATTCAAGACAACAGCTAATCTACATCATCCATAAAATGTTGGATTTTCAATCCTCTTCCAACTCTGCCTGTGTATATTCAGTTGGAGATAACTAATATCCTGGATTTCGCTAATGAAGCAGGATGATAATACTCATCAGCATATCTGTGAAGATGAAAATGAGGATACAGGAGAGTCTACAATTTCATGCAACATTGAAGTAGATAGTTTGGATCACCAACCGGATGTCCCACTTCTAGATGCAGTGCACCATGATAATGCATTGCAAGATTGAAGCATTCCAATTGTAAAGAAACTGAGGTGTGTCAATACTGCCATTGCATGCCTTCAACTTCCAATTCCATGACATCTAGCAGGGCCAGTAGCACTACAATTGTTCAAACATCAACAGCCAACCGTCCTGAACGAATTGTGCACATTTCACTGTGCATCCTCCTAGGCACTCCCCCCAACTCTGTCTATTGGAGGGCAGAATTTCCCACAACCCAATACCATTGGAGATCAGAACATTCCCCAACACCACAAGACCACATTCGAAGTAGTGACAAGTACCATACTGGCAATTGAATTCACAAAGACTCCATGGCCAATGTTAATCTATCAGACATACTGGAGAGGTGAAGAAGATTGGAAACTAACCATGGAAGCTCAGCATCGTCAGTAGGCATTAGCCAGCACTCCTGTGGGTACACTATCTGTGTGTCAATTGCCTGTGGTTCCATCTTTCAAGATAGATATGGAAACATGAGAAACTGTAAGTCTTGGATTGTACTAAATGCTTCGTAAGCAGAGACACAATATTGATTATACATCTATACGTAGTTAAAGCTGAAGATAGGCGTAATCCCTGGACAGGTAGCAGAATGGGCTTGTTGATCTGTTGTCCATAGTTACCGGCTAGAAATCAGGTCAGAAACTGAGCTTCTGATCCTGGGTACAAAGCTTCAGTTTCACGATAATACTCACCAAATCGTTATGGGTAATTAGTAATCACTGTTCACCCACATGGCAGCGCACCATTGTCATCAACACCAGGTCGCCTTCACCAGCAATAGCTTGGGGCAGCGGTGAAATACCTCCCACTTCTTTTGACCTCTCGCTGCGCTGACTTTGGCACCAGGGGCCCAAACTATTCATTTTGTATGGTCTGAATATGCCAGTGGAAAGAAGACTGTAGTTATGTTTTCTCAACATAAAGATCAAAGTAAATTTTCCCCCTCCCAAGTGTTGATTTTTACAACAGAAGACACTGCGGCCATCATTCAACACCTGGGTGGTGTTACTGGGGTGCTTCCACCTAGGTAACTGGACTTATACACATGTATTCACTTAATACAATAAGTGAGTACTAGGTATATGGCCGTAGTTCCTGTATCAGCTCTTATGGGTATCTCGAAACAAAGTGTATCGGTAACCATTTCAATTCGTATATACACAGAGGACAAATATGTATTGTTGTATCTCATGCTAATAAATGAATAGCAACTATATCGTGTTATTGCGTGACGCAATACTGACAATACATATGACTAGTATAATTCTTCTTGGTGATTAATCAATGTCGTAAATTAGGTTTGAGTAACTGATCTCGATGATTAATCAATGTCGAACAGTTCAATGGTATCATCAATCCCAATGATCAATCAATATCGTGACAGTAATATTGCCCATTGATAGTATAATCTTAATTGACACGTATCTTCACAAATTCCCTCTGCCTGTCTCCTCGATAAATCTGGAGTTCAGATACTGTTGGCACTATTACGTCTAAGCATAATCTCCATCTATACGTCAATCTTCCTTCTTTAAGAAGCAATCTAGTATGCTGACGTTGCTTCTTATTTTGCTTTCCGAATCTAGCTGATAAGTCTGAATTTGAATAATATGGATAATTCTTGAACAATCTTCCAGACCGTGTTGTATGTAATTTTGTTTGCTTATTGATACAATATTTAGGATGTAATTGCTCTCGAGAAGAATGCACCGCCAAATCTGAATTGTGGTTAAGATCCAATATAGAAATATCAGATTCTGGCATTATGGTTCTGTCAGAGACATGTTGTGATAATGGTGTAACCACACAGTCTTTTATATAATTTGAAGGGAATATCTTGTAATGTCAATAATAGATTAATATCTCAGTAAACTGGATTATACTTGACAGCTACGAAATGCACTGTTCTGCAAATAGCTGGTGTTCTTTTTCGAAGCTATCCAGTAATAAAGATAAAGCACACAGTACGACGTTGTTCTTGGTATGGAACTTATGCTCAACCATGGGGTGGGGGAACCATGTACAATCCCAATAGATGATAATAATATACTTGGTAAGAATAATAATAGGAACTGAAAACAACAATAATATTTCAGCTTCGTTCTCACAGGTAGGAATCGTTTTGGCTTGTGGGGCAACCCTTCCAAAGCCGGAGCGTTGTCGCTCTTTTAAAGCTTTCTTGTATTGTATGATTGGTTTTGAAGAGTTACTCTCCCACATGGGGCTATCATCATCAATCATGGATTGCTATGATCTCATCTGTCATATCATAGAGTGCTCATATAGTGAGCCACGATCTTTTGAAAACAACCATGCATCCCGAAGGTTATCGTGTAATCGCGTGATTGGTTTTGAAGAATTACTCCCCCCCATGGGGCCATCATCAGCAATAAGATTTAATCAAACAGTGACTTCAACTTAGATATCTCGCAACTGGTTTATTTTGGATAGTCAGAACATCTCCTCACCTGACATCGGTATTTGCAGCTCATTAGTACAGTTTGCTCTATCATATGGATTAACTGGCAACCTTTGCCATTAAGGCTATTTCGCTTAACTGTATCAGAGGCTGATGTGGCGGCCCACTATTGCTCTCCCACCATTTAATCTTGACGTACTACTTCAGCAATATACTCAGATAGTAGTTTGCTTTGCTCACATATCCCCGCCAAAGGAGTCGGAAGGTTCAGGTCTTATTTGCTCGCACATGTCTCATTTAATCAGACACACCATGTATGGGGCGAGACTGTTCCACGTGACCGGTGCGTACCCATGGTGTTCCAATCTCACAGTAGAATGGCTTGAAGTCCTGCTTACTTGCATATTGGCTATTATCTGCCTGACACGTCATTCGCATTAATGCAGTCGACGTGTCCAGTCCCACTCATCTTAGTTTAGTGAGTGTGGTAAGAAATAACTGGCATCTTTAACCTTGAAGGTTTTGAGACATGGCCAAGGTTATTGCATCATCAAATCAGTTCTACTGTAGTATTTGAACTTTCAATGAATCCACTAGCATTGAGGCTCACTATCAAATCGACACCAGGCTCCTATATAATCCCGCTAAAGACCACAGGACTAGCATACTTGCATTTTCTAGGATAGTTGTTCTGTATAACTCGTGACTTGATCTGGAGTAACTCCCTGTTATTTATCACTTTGACAATCAAACAAGTACCATTACCTCTATTAAGGGAGAACCCCTAACAGGTGGGCCACATCATACCCCCCCCCATTCAACTTCACTTACCTCAATGATGTGCTCATAAATTCCTGTTGGCTTTCTTGTGTCTGGATTGTCACTTCTGTACTTCATTCCACACTGAATTCCTTCTCTTTTTGTGTTCACCTGCTGGGAAAGATACTCCTCAACCTTATTGGTGCTTATCTGTCTGCATTGTCAATTCTATATTTCACTCCACACTTCTTAACCCCCCATTTCAGAGTTTCTCTGCAAGAATGAGTACAACACTATGCCATTGGTGCTCCACTGGCTTCATGGTCGCTGCTATATTGCATTTGATACTACTCATGCCCTTTGTGGATGCTTCTGCCCCAGGACTGGTACTTTTCAATCGCCTTGGGTGCTCCTCTGTCAGGATCAGAGCTCTCCGATTTCATTTTGCCCTCCAAAACCCCCCATAAGTGCTCCTCCACCACAATTGGCTCTCCTCCACCTGGATTGACACTGTTCAACCTCTGTCATCACTTCTTGGCCAGGATTGATCATCTTGTAATGTATTCTGCACCCCTGTTTTCCACCCAGCACTCCCCGTCTTGGCATTCCTCTGTTTCTGGCAGTTGCAGCCCTCTTGGAGCCAAATTTATCATATCACCTTTCAAATGCAACTTTGATTCTCAGCTAGCTAATATCTTATTGCATCTTTGTTTGATCTTGCAATTCAAGCCAAACAACATTCGAATTCCATTTCACTCATTCCCCAGGTATAAATCACCAGCGAATACATGAAGTTCCTTCAGCATCTTGGAGCTTTTGACTAATCATGTATTTCTATTATTGTCAGCTGGATTAAAATGGGTGATTACAGGTTATCCCCACATAGATGGGTGATTGTAATGGTGAACATTATGAACATCAATCCCTGCCTCAAAGATCATACATGTTCGATAGCACTTGACATATCTCCAGCTTTGAAACCCAATATAGCAATGACATATCCAGCATGACATTTTGATTTTGACTTTGCCAATTTGTATGTACAAATACTTTGTCCTTATTCCAGCAACCAATAACGGATTCGAAAAATCAGATATTGCCATCCCGGGAATGCTCTCTGACGATTTCTTGTGGTGAATGACTAGATTGTGTAAGAACCAGCTATCAGCAAGTACAAGTACAAACATTCACCCCCTTGAAGACTGACTGACCATATCTAGATGTGATCAACAATTGTGACTTCTGGCAATCCAGGGGCAAGGACAAGCAAACCAACTTTGAAGGTTGAGGACTCTAGCCAATGATAAATAGTGATTACGATCACCCTTTAACACAACTGTAGCAAACCAGGAGTACTAGACAGAGAAGATAAGAGCAACACTTCTGGATTAGAATTGACTTTGCATAGTCTCTATAATATAGGTTATAGCAAGTGGCAAAAGAAGATTTGATTAAACAATGGGACTTGCCGCCGGTCAAAGAATCACATTGGTGACATCAGGGTGTCAAAATATTGGTAGGCTATTGTCCATAATCAATTCTTCAATAGATTTCTTAGTTAGAGCCTTATGCAGTCCAGATCGATATATTATGTGAGGAATTCTACAAGTACTGTCCAAAGATCTGTATAAGGCAGTGAACGAGCTCCACTTGTCACATACTGCCATCCGTATAGCAAGTATTCACATTATCACAGCACTGTTCAGTAACACTGACAATCACGCTAGTTGATCACCTGTCATTCACTGGTATGATATTTGCTAAACCAGCTTGGCAAGTTGCACCCAATCAATATCCAAGTATCATTCACATCCTTTCAGATAGTAATCACCTAATACTTGTAACACAGCTAATCTCTTTTTGAACATTCTTGTATTATCACTCAGACTGCAAAAGTGAAGTAAGAGAAAACTCCACTGACTCTATTAATGTTCTGACAATCAAACTTCTGACATGAAATGATGCTACTACATGTTTTGTTATCAGATGTACTGACAGAAGCCTTGTTCTGGAACTTTCAATTCAATTTTAGACAGTCATCATATATATCCCATCTTATTGATAAGGTCACACAGATGTGTACAAAACTTACTGCAACTGTAGTAGAGTATAAATTGCCCAACAGAGCAGGTGGAAGTATCCTCTACATGGCATTTGAAGTTGATGTAAATAAGGTGTTACCGATTTTCCCTGAGCAGCGATGATGGTAATTGTAATAGCCTAATGAATACATGTTATGGAGTTACTCTCAGTCTTGTAAGGTGATGTGCATAACACTAATTCGTGGTGTTGCAAGAAAACCAGCCAGGTGGTCTTTAGCACGATTACCCATGGGTCGTGTGTCAATTGGATAGCCGCTCAAGCTTTGCGGATTCTATTTTGATGCTGCAGCTGTGTTGCTATACCTGGGAAGCTTAGGCTTCAGCAGTGCCCATAGTTTTCAACAACATTCATTATCTCTAGAAGTAGTGGGACAGGTCCGATTGGACTGGAGATTACTCTCACTCACAGACACTACATTCGATAGTCAATGGATGAGTAAGCAGCACTTGTGACCGATTGTGTCAGGCAATGAGAACTGTCCGGGTACTCCCAGGCCACGGAGCATGGTCTTGGGCTGAGGATGACATGAATGAGGAAATTATGATGTCGGCAGATGGGATGAGGCTGGAAGCAACCCTGCTCATTGGGTTGAGTTAGTATTCTTTGCAACAGCCAGACTTGGTGTATGATACAAGCTGACATATCATGGTATACCTCGGTATAACTTTATCGGTTGGTTGCCGATTTAATCAATGACCCAAGCCAAATAGCCTTTAGGGTGAGGCATTATTTTGTGAAAAAGCACTGTTGGCTATATTTTGCTGATGGTCCAACTACTGTAACATATGGAATTCGAGATGTTGATGTTCAAGTCTGGTCGGTCACATTGTCTGACAGTGACTGATATCTTGCAATGGATGGCCCAATTGGAATCAAGGACGTAACACATTGGAACCACACTGCATGAACATGATACCCTACTGGGATGCGTGGCAGTTATAACCAAGTGCATGCGGAAATACTACGACGTGACCGTGATCACGCTATGATGAGCAACGAAGCCATAGTGTCGAAGTAGGGGGTACAAATCCTCGATGACGACAATTCAGAGATCACATTGTTTCGGCAATGAGCTGAACAAGCTCTAGTAGAGAACAGTCAGAAACCTACCAGCGCATGCGGAATCTAAAATATTATTGCATTTTTATGATACCTATACATACACATTTGTTGTCATATACATACCCATAGTATTAGTTATATACAAATTATTAGCATCCTAGCGGAAGCCCCGCCTCATGCCAATTACCGTTGTTCACAAAGCCGATGAATCGTTGTGGATATTCGGAAAAGTGATTAGCTCATTCCCGGAGCATCAATTGTTATTTGCTGCACAGTCTGTTTGGTGGTTGTTGACATTGGTTGGTTTACAACCTACACTACATCTATATGTGGAGTACCAACAGTTCCCATCAGAAGGAGACATTTCCCCGCAATCTATGATACCTCAGACAGGATCATCAACTGTCGATAGCACTTTATTCCAAAACATCAGTCAGTGCTCGGAGGGAAATTTCCGTGGCTCCACAGGATATTCAGCGGAGAACTGTTTCTACTGAATCATTGATGCAATCTACTAATCATCCTACGCACTACACTGTCCACCCTTTACGTAGGACTCGGAGTGGAACTGTTAATCCTCTTCCACTAATGAAAAGACCACTCCAAGTGGAGAGGAAGAGGTTAGCTAGAGAATTGCAAAATAGAATCTAGGGCTGTGTCTAAGTATACATACTTGATTAAAAACACCCCTCTAACATAAGGGTATGCAGAACAGTTTTTTCAATACAAGTTTCTGGCATTTTGAATGTTTAAACACATATCTGATTGAACAAAGGGAATGTATTCCATCAGAGCTGCAAACAATCATATGCAATATAGATATATCCCGTATAGACAATGTCGACAGTTGATATTTGAATGTCTCGGCCACTATACTGTGCAATCCAATGTTGGTAATTGACGATTGAAATATATACTAGCTCATATATATAATATATGATTATGTTAATTGATTTTTGTTGAAATACCTTGCATGCAAAACTGGCAGAGTATGATTCTACATATAAATGAATCAAAATTCCAATCCCAATGGTATTTGGTGCAAAATCAAGATAGACGGTGATGTGGTCGTCTGGCTGCGGAATATCCATGTGATATGCCAATCCCAAAATAAATGAGTTGCTGGCAACAAGTATTCAATTCAAGGCATAATGGGAATCAGGATGCTGGCACACAATGTTTGCACAATATTGTGCATTGTGAACAGAGGGATTAGGGAGTCAGATATGGCTGCCGGGCTGCTGGCAGTAGAAATTGGTTTTGCCAAGAGATTTATTTACCTCTGTAGATGCAACTAGTATGTGCCAAGTGCCAACTGATAAGGTTGTTGTGGAGTTGCCACTGTCAATCATGTGGGGGAGTACCCTGTACAAATATGTCAATATAGCACAGAATGACTATCCCACTGATATTGATGAAGAATAAGTGGTGTATCTATTGTGGAGACTCAATTCAGTTCCCAGCTGCATTTTAGAGATCCACACAACAACATCTCTAGGACACGCAGTGCTTACTTCGGCCCTCAAACCAATCATGGTGGCCACAATGCCCAGTGTGCATAGACATTTCAGAGTGTCATCCATGAGATGTCAGATGGAACCATTTACAACCTTCTGAACTGATTGGATGCAGAAAATGTGAATCTCACCAATGAGGATTGGAACACCAGTATTGGCAAGTTAGAAAACTGCTAGAATTGTTAGGGGTTATCCTCTAACAGTGGGAATGATACATGAATGGATTGCAGGGGGTACATGTGGCTAGAATTACGGGAGTACGTATGCAAAACACCGATTCTGAGAAGATGACCTCATGATTGTCTGCCAAGCGGTCTCTAACGGGCTTACACTTGGGCCACATGTCAATCGATTTGTGATAGGTACATTCTCACTCACGGACTCAAATATGATTGTGCAATTAGGTCGCCATAACTGGGAAGCGAAGAACCTTCAGCAGTGAGCATAATTATTGGCCACAGCTACTATAACTTATCTAGCGGCACAACACAGTTGGGTTGCGCTGACACAGCATTACATGTGGAGCAGCCGATATGCAAAATGGAAGTAAGAGGGATCTGCAAGCCCAAGCACAAAGGGGTAGGAACACCTTGCGGCACTCCCCAGTCTATGGAAGGTCCAGACCTAAGCATGCGGTGTCTGAGGGATCAATGACATTGGCTGAAGATAAGAGGCCAGAAGGAAACCTGCTCAATGGGTGTTAGGGGGGTGCTTATCTCATAAGTAGAGCGATTTATGCACAGCGCTAGATACTTTATCCTTCCAAAGCATATCTCCAGTTACAGTGGATCAGTAGTCAATAAAGATCGTATACGCACATTAGACAAATAGTAATTGCGGTTTACAATTCTTTCAGGAAAATGGCAACCAAATCCAATCCAGGTATCAAACAATACTGGCAGCACATCAAATTCCCCGATTATGAATAGCTCTCTCGAAGTGTATTATTCCATATCAATCCTCAACTCCGAACTCTACATGTAGCCTGTTGTCTTGCCGATCGTTTATATTCTGCCTTGAATTGTTTCTCGGTTCGTGGCACAGGATTGATTGCTCTGTTTTCTGTTTGTCTTAAAGGATCTGCTCGATATTGGATAGTTCTGATCGGTACCTCGTAATCGTCCGAGATTGACCGTTGCTGAATATCTGCTGGTAGTCACGAGATCTCCCTCTCCAAAGATACTCGTATCAGTTGTTGCACTTCTGTTGGTTTTGGTTCTTCTAATGTGAATTTCTGTTAGCTAAGATAATATCGTAATGGTGGATCGAGTTGAACTAATGCCGCTATCCACTAGATACACTGTGCCGCAAATGGATACTGGCGTTCTTCAAAGGTGACTAATAGTTTCGCTAAGGCCAAAATATTATATCGGCTTCGTTCTCAAAGGTAATACTGATCTGCGGTGCGGCGCTGCCGCTACAACACTAATTATATTTGTATAATAATATAGATATAGGTATCATAAAAACACAATAATATTTTAAGGTCATCTTTGCTGGTAGGTGTTTCTGACTGCTGGCTGCTAGAGCTTCTTCTTCTCATTGCCAGAACAATCTGAGTTATTTACAGTCCAACCCGCAGTTTGTGCTTGACTTCTGAATGTCGCTATGAGACGTAGTGTGCCTGATAGCGTGTCCCAGAAATCAACTTAAGCGACTCGTTCATAGTGCCACAAGTTCCCTTTGGTTATTGTGTTCATGCATGAGTAGTTTTAAAGTGTTATGCTCCCTTATCGGGCCATCCTGATATCATCATATCAAATGCACATACTGCCAACTCATAACTTTAACTGCAACATCTTGTTTTCCATTTGTTCAGAAGTTGGAACATCTGACAACTCCTAGTCTGATCATTGCGTATCGGGATTTATTTCAATGCCTCATTGCTAATAATTGCCTCGCCTGTATTTTGGCTATCCGGCACTCTGTTAGAGATTTCATTGTCAATCAACCGATACTCAACGAACGTAGATCACAACATGTATTCCTCGTATTTATCAAACTGGGATGACGTTGCAATGCATAATAACCCATATCACTGAGCAGGGTTGCTTCAGGTTGATTATCTTCAGCCAATGACATTAATCCCTCAGACACCACATGCTAAGGTGTCAACCATCCAAAGACTGTGGAGTGCAGCAACGCGTTCCCACCACTATGTGTGTGGGCTTGCAGATCCCTCATTCTTGCGTATGGCATTATCGTCTGCTGCATACGTAATTCTGCGTAATCACAACTCAACTGTGTGTTGCCCCGCTAGATATGGTATTGTAGGTGTGGCCAATAATTTCATGGACTGCTGAAGGTTTGTCACTTCCCAGTAATGGTGACGTAACTGCATCATCATAAGTGAATCCGCTAGTCAGGGCGTACCTACGCCCAATGGATTGCCATGAGGCCGAAGTGTAATACCGCTAAAGACTACTTGACTGACAAAACATCAAGTTGTTCTATGCAAGGTTGGTGTTTTGCATACGACTACCGTAGTTGTAGCCACATGTACCCCCTGCGATCCTCTATAAAACATTACCTCTGCTATGTGAACCTCGGAAGAAAGCCCTAATACTGGGTTGAGTCAGAATGCATTGCAATGTCATACTCGTGAGAAATACGAGAATGACATGTCATAATCTAGGTTGGCAGAGGATCGGTTGGTCGCTGATTAAATGTCTCTGACGCAATGCCAAATAGCCCAATTGAAGGCGAGCAATACAATAGTCCTTGAGCTATTGAAACATATTGCGATAAAGCTTTGATCGAACCATTGGTTGTCATTGTTCCAACTACTGAACAAATTGGGAAACAAGATGTCCAAGTTGAAGTTATGAGCAGGCAGTATGTGACTTTGATATCACGTCATGGGGATAGCCCATAGTGGGGGCGTAACGCCTTGGAACCACTCATGCATAATCATGATAACCTTGAGGGAAGTCATGGCACTATCAATGAGTCACTTACATTTATCTCGGCGATACGAGATTAAGCAAACTATGTGTCACAGCCACATGTCGAAGTCAAGCACAAACCCAGGGTCTCTCTCGAAAAAGCTCACGTTGTTACAGCAATGAGAAGAACAAGCTCTAGCAGTAAACGGTCAGAACCCTACCAGCGAAGACAGATTCTAAAACATTATTGCGTTTTTATTATACCTATATCTATATTATTGGAAAATATGATTAGCTTTTGTAGTGGCAGCCCTGCATCTCAGATGAGTATTATCTTTAAACATGAAGCCGATATACCAGTGTGGACATTTGCCAAATCAATAGTTTCATTTGATCAACACCAGTATCTATTTGCCGCTCAGTGCATTTGGTGGATAGCTGTATTGGGTCAATGGCATCTAGCATTGAGATACTTTCGCGAGTATCGGAGATTTCCCTTGGAGGAATCAGATTTGGTTGTGTAACCAGAGATGGGCACGCATTCTGCCAATGGAAGAATATCTTCAACACCTAGCGATATGCAGCAATGATCAGTATCAGCAGAACACGAAGTCCTGGTGATAGATCATTATCAGATCGATCATCTGTGACGCACTAGAGGAGGAACAATACACCCTTTGGTTGAAACAAAGAAACAGCTTAAGGCTGAATAGATGAAATTAGCAAGGCTACGAAATAAACTCTAATAAGTGTTAAGAGTTTTCATATGAATTGAAGGTATTATAATTATTGCCAACATTACTTGACACTATGGTTGGATCTGGTCACCATTTTCCGAGAGGTATCAGAAACAACGATCACCATTGCTCCCCCTTGCGTATTCGATCTCAATCGGTTATCAACCGACTTCCATTTTAGAGAGGCTTAGGATCAGCACATAAGATCTAGGGCCATGCACAGGTAACTATACTTGCGATATACGCACCCCCCTAACAAGAATATCCACCTGCTTTGATACAATACCTTCACATCCAAAGCGAAACCATTAAACAATGTCCAACTCTCAAACTGTTGTTGAACTTTAAAGATTTTTGATCTGTCTTATCCATACAGAACAAAAAATATTGTGGGCTTAAAAATTGTACTGTGTGCTAGAAATGTATTCAAGCTGCATGTCACAGCAACGCCGGGATCCATACCATGCTGTAATCGATGTTACCAAATGACATGGCCCTTTCAGAAATACCTGTAAATCCTGATCATGATACAGTGATGGACAAGCATGCAGTTACATTGTATTCATCAATAGAGGGTTCAATGCATGTGATTCTGACTGAACAAAATGACACTCAACAGGATGCAGCACACCAAATAATACAAATTACAAAGGCTTCGACCGTCAGAAGGTGGTTTGAATTGAAATGGGGAATGGGAAACCATTAATCGACATTCTGAACCTGAACGAACATCACGTCAATCACAAGTCGACTGAGAAAGAACCAACCAAATGGACAATGTGTATGGAATGATACATATTGCATCACGCTTTAGGAGCATGAGAGGTTCTGACTTGGTAGCTGTCATGTTGCTCATAGGATTTCGGAGACAACCACTGTTGTGACAACATTTCAGGATGATTGTACTGTGAATGGCCACTTAATACTTTCGTACCCTGTCCAATTTTCCGACAGCAGAGTGAGCCATTTCAACCAGTTCTGATCAATGATCATACAGAGTATTCTGACCCTGACGAAGATGAAACTTCAAGTGAGGTGATTCTTTCTAAACCTGAAACATATGAACATTGTGTCCTAGGTGCACCTCCTTCACAACAGGCACTGCTTTTTTTTCCTTTTTCTGGTCAGCTTTGGCATTTGAAGTGGTGGCTACTCAAGTATTTTGCAGAACCTGTGGATATATTCCACATCTATACAGAAATGGGCAATGATGAACACCCTGAAATGCAGCTTAAAGTCCAGGATTGACCCATCCTTCTATGTTTGTAACTACACCTCAAGGGGGTGACGCACTCACCAATCATGAAACTGCAAGCCTTGTGTTAATAACTCGCGAAGTTCTGGGTATTGAATCAACAGCATGAGGCATTTGCACTTACCATCTAGTTGGGGCAAACCAAAGTACCACACTTATGGCTATTGAACGCAAGTCCTGGTGGCTAGTATAACAGAGGCAGTGATCTCCACCCACACATTGGAGGGGCACAAATGTGAGCCGTGCATTGCCTAATGTTTGCACGGAACTTTACAAGTTCCATGATTTACTATCTTCTGCAGTGTCAACCGAACCATATGAACCAGAGGTAAGAGAATAATACACACTCTATCATTCCCAGATCTTGGTCTCATGCACTCTTGCTGAGGTTTGATTGTTCCACACAATTTTTGTGGTTCCTCACAGACTCTTGCTGAGTTTTCATACATTCATACAATTTGTGTGCTTCCTCACGCCGTCTTGCCGCGGTTTCATAGATCCACTCACTTTGTGTGTTTCATCATGGTCGGGTATCCCTGCTTATCCTCTCCCCCTCTGCCTGAGTTCCTCAAGCCAGAACTGCTCTGTCACAAGAAATCCCGAAGGAAGCCATGGGAGATGCAGCGGACTGTTGATCATGGGCTATCTGCCTTCCAGCTCCACCGATTCACAGCATCTTGATCATGTGAACTGAGTGATGCACTCCAACGTCATGATCGAGTGACTTCAATTATGCACTTGTAGGCCGTATTCCAGCGAACTAGGAGGCCATAATCATGTGAGTTTGGATGTACAGTTGAAGGCAAGGACCGAGCAAGGTTGGTGATGCACTTGGAGGCCACTATCGTGCGAGTGTGGAGATGAACCTGGAGGCCATGATGTTGCAAACTTGGAGGCTTTAATCGAGCGAGTTTGGAGATACACTTTGTGGCAGTGATTGAGCGTGAGTGGAGATGCACTTGGAGGCCATGATTGAGCGAATTTGGAGATTCACTGGGAGACCCTGATCAAGCTAGATTCGAGGAGTCGTTGGTGGTGGTCAATCTGGAGGCGGTAGTTTGGGAGGGACGCGTGACAGCAGATGAGACTCCATTCATTGGTTGACTCGTAGTTCTGGGAATGTAGAGCGTTGAGTACAACATGGTCTACGAAGAGTTGCAAGACTCGTTGTGAATGGCAGACAGTCGTGTTTGGGATGATGCAGTATGCGGTGTACACTGTACTCGGTGAATGCTGTAATCGGTGATAACTTTTGATGATGACATGGACAGATAGGGAGGGATGACTTAACTTCATGTTCTTAGGTGATGGTTGAGTTGAAAACGAGAAAGAGAGTGAGGAGAGAAAATGGGACATATCATCATGAGAAACTGGGACTTAAGAGAATTAGGTGTGCGACTCAATTTACCATCCCCAATACGACAGGTACCAGTCTCAAGCCTGGGTTCAATCACACCCATATGAGGTCTTCCCAACGCAATCAGGCAAGTGGTACACCTGATTTCTGGTATCCGCTCGTATCCTCCACATTGTTCTATTCATCATCCCAAATCTCCTTCTTTCTCCTCCACAACTCTACCATCATCGCAGAACACAAAGTCAAGTCATCGCTTTCTATCTCTCCATGCCATGATCATGAGTTGACACAGAGTTCAAGCATTTACCAAGTACAGCATACACCGAGTACAGCATCCACCAAAAATTGTTTGTCTTCCCTTCATTCTCATGAATGCAAGTTGAACCCTGAATGCAGCTTCAGCTTTGCGCGTGGCTCCCCACAGGATTGACAGTCCTCAACCAGCTCACTATGAGAGCTCAAAGGGAACGTCGCGATGTCACATTCCGACTGTTGCAACGTAACTAACATATGAATAGAGGCTCAGCACCCAACGTGCCGTCCATCGACCGCCTGTTAGTACTTGTCCAATCTCGCTCGATCATGGCCTACAAGTGTATATCCAAAACTGCTGCATCACATCCTATAAATGAATCTCCACACCCGCTCGATCACAGCCTGCAAATGTATGTCCAGGCTTGCTAGATTATGGCCTGCAAGGTCGCAAGATGATGGACTCCAAGTGCATTATCAGCAAAATGTAAATTGGTCCGGAAGCAATACGCAACCCTCCCAGACACTCTGGGCAACCTCACCAGTGCTTCCAAGTACTTCTAGATGCTTCCAGACCGCCCTGCAGCAACGCAATGTGCTCTCAGACTCTGCAAGAGCATTCTCCTGTGCACCTGAAAGCACCTGCAGTTATGGAGGCGCATTCAGGATGCTACGAGATTTGACTTGTAGAATAGTCAAATTTTGGAGCTGCTGAGAACTCTGCGCAGATCTGCGGGAGACTTCAAGAGCAGTTGAGACCGCTGCGCAGCTCTGCGGGAGATTTCAAAAGCAGCCGATTCCACTGGACAGCACGGCGGGAGACTTGATGCTGTATTCTCACAGCCGTGGTTCTTACACAACCACAAGGCATTTCGTCTTATCATATTCGTCTATGTTACAGTCACAAGATTCACTGCATCATACTATGGCATGTATTATTTAAGTCTCGGCATATATATACATACGTTCAATCTGGCCGCAGATGGTAGTCGAGCATAATCAGAGGAGCACCTGGACACACCCATTGAGAGAACTTAGAGATACACCACTTGGATGCCATTGTAGTGAAACGATGGAGCTAGAAGGTAGAGAGCCCACCATCAAGACTCCGCCGCACCTCTCGCGACATCCAAATGTAATTCATGAGAAAGAGCGTAGGAATCAGGTGAGAAGACATGATACTACCCAGCGTTGAGAATCCATGCAATTGCATGGATCCACCACATCTCGGACAGAGCAAGTGAGACCAAAAGTTGGGAAAGAAGGAGTGTGTAATTTCACTGAATGATAAGATGAGATGGAAATGAGATGATGTCTATCTACTACGGGGTCTGCCGAATATACTTCCCGTCACTGTATCCACCTCCATAGCAGCTGTATTTCCGTACACCCTCCATCGCTGCGTGAAGATGTACTTGGAGGCGGTAATCGAACCAGTTTGGAGATGCAATTGGAGGCTATAATCATGCAAGTTTCGAGATACACATGGAGGCTATGATCGAGCGAGTTTGGAGATGCACTTGGAGGCTGTGATCGTGCGAACTTGGATGGCCGTAATCGAGCGTATTTGGACATACACTTGCAGGCCGTGATCGAGTGAACTGAGAGATGCACTCGGAGATTGTGATCAACCGAATCTGGAGATACACTTGGAGGCCATGATGGTGTGAACTTGGAGGCTATGATCGAGAGAGTTTGGAGCCGGTAATCGTGCGAGTTCAGAGATACACCTGGAGGCTGTGATCTAGTGAGTTTGGAGATGCACTTGGAGGCCGTGACCGTGCAAGTTTGGATGCCGTAAACGTGCGGGATCAGAGATACACCTGGACGCTGTGATTGAGCGAGTGTGCAGATGCACTTCTAGCCCGTGATCGAGCGCGATTGGAGGAGTACTAGGAGGCGGTCAATCTGGCGACGGTAGTTCTGGAGGGGGGCACGACTGCAGGTGAGACTCTATTCATTGGTTGAATCGTAATTGTGGGAATGTAGAGAATTGGGTACAACATGGTCTGCGGAGGGATGAGAGACTGGCTCGGAGACAGTCGTTACTGGGATGATGCAGTACGCAGTGTATGCTGTACTCGGTGATGACTGTGGATCATGGCGTGGGGAGATAGAGAGCGATGACTTAACTTCGTGTTCTTAGGTGATGGTTCAGTTGAGGATGAGAAACAGAGATATGAGAGGAGATGGGGGAAATCATCCTGAGAAACTGGGACTTAGGAGACTTTTGTGTGCTAGTCAATTTACCATCCCCGATACAGCAGGGACAAGTCCCGATCGGGCGTGTAATCATACCGATATGTGGTCTTCCCAACCCATTCAGGCAAGTTGTACCCCTGATTTCGCATATCCGCTCGTATCCTCCAGATCATTCTCATCTTCATCACACATCTCTCTTATTCTCGTCCACAACTCTACCATCGTTGCCGAACACAAAGTTAAGTCATCCCTCTCCATCTCTCCATGTCATGATCATGAGTTGACACCGAGTACAGCATACACCGAGTACAAGAATACACTGAGCACAGCATCCAACGAGCACAGCATCCACCAAAGATTGTTTGTCTTCCCTTCATTCTCCAGATTACGAGTTTGCCCCTCAATGCAGCTTCAGCTATCCGGCGTGCTTCCCTACATGATCAACCGCCATCAGCCAGCTCTCCATTTGAGCTCAAAAGTAAAGTCACCTGGTCACATTCTCACGGTTGCGAGTTAACTAACTGATGAATACAGTCTCAGCACCCGGCACGCCGTCCATCCATCCCATCTAAGTACTCCTCCAAACTCGCTAGATTACGGCCTCCAAGGTCGCATGATCACGGCCCCCAAATGCATCTTCAAACTCGCTCGATCACAGCCTCCAAGTGTATCTCCCAACTCCCACGACTAAGGCCTCCAAACTCGCTCAATCACAGAGTCCAGGTGCATCTGCAAACACACTCGATCACAGCCTCCCAGTCTATCTCTACACTCAAACGACTATGGCCTGCAATTGCATCTCCAAACTCGCACGATCACAGCCTCCAAGTGCATCTTCACAGTAGCTCGATTATAGCCTCCAAGTGTATCTCTAAAGTCGCACAATTGCGGCCTCCAAACTTGCTCGATCACGGCCTCCAATTTCGCACGATTGTGGCCTCCAAGTGTATCTTCAAATACGCTCCGTTACCACCTCCCAGTGTATCTCCAAACTTGCGCCATCCCAGCCTCAAAGTGTATCTCTGAGTTCAGTTGATCGTCATTTTCAGGTGCATCTCAAATTGCTCTCATGCATCGCCTGCAGCCAGTCCAGATATACCGTGTGTAGATGGGTAGCTCTATTGATACATAGATGAGAATAGAAACTGAATACATGAGTTTTAATAATCGTTGAACAATAAGTAGTAGCTATGATATCCAGGCGCACCAGCAGAGTTCCCCAGATGATGTTTTTCCCAGACTGCTCTACTGTGATTCGAGGTGCTCCCAGACTTGTCGCCGGCGCTCCTAGATTAGTCGCCGATGCTCCTAGACTTATCGCCGGCGATCCCGGGAATGTCGCTGGCGCTCCCTGGCGTCTCACCGGCGCTCCCAGATGCTCCCAGGCTTGTTCTCGGCGTTCCCAGATGCTCCCTGGTGCACCCAAAGTTCCCTCCGGTGCTCCGAGGTGTTCCCAAACCTCTCACAATCACTCCCATGGTACTTCTGTACCAGTCATCAGAGAGCCCAGTTACTCTGAAGGCCGGCAGGAATGCCCTCCCAGGGTCCGAGACTCTCCTGAAATCGACAAATCTAAGTTTTCACTCCACATCCTCTCAGACACTCCTGGAGGCTTGCAGTGACTAAAATACATTTTGCTGATGATCTCCAAACATGCGCGATTATGGCCTCTATAGTCATATACACATGGCCTGCAGGTGCATATCTGCGAACTTGCTCAATCATAACCTCCAAGTTAATCTCCAAAGTTGCTCGATTACCGCCTCGAAGTTCGCACGATCATTGCATGCATGGTCTTCTCCATACTTGCTCGATCACTATCCCAGAGTGCATCTCTCAGTTCACTCGATCAACAATTTCAGGTGCACCTTGGATTTGCTCTGTAGCACCACCTGCATTCAGTTCTGATATACCGTGTGTAGGTGGGTAGCAATGTAGATACATACATTAATAGATACATGGATGAGAATACAAACTGAATACATGAGTTTTAATAATCTTTGAACAATAAGTAGTAGCTATGATTTCCAGGCGCACCAGCAGCGTTCCCAAAGAGACGTTGTTGTTCTCAGACTGCTCTAGTGTGATTCAAGGTACTCTCAGACTTGTCGTTCTGGCTCCTAGACTTGTCATTGGCGCTCCCAGGCTTGGCATTGGCGCTCCCAGGCTTTTTGCCGGCATTCCCAGGCGCTCGCAAGTGCACCTGAAGTTCTCTCTGGCGCACTGAGTTGTTCCCAAACTTATCACAATCACCCCCATAGTACTCCTGGAGTAGTCATCAGAGATCCCAGTTACTCTGAAGGCCAGCTGGAATGCCCTCCTAGGGTCTGATTCTTTCCTGAAATGGATGCATCCGAGTTTACACTCCACCTCCTCTCAGACACTCGTGGAGGTTCCCAGTGATTAAAATACATTTTGCTGATGTACATATATCAAATTCTGAAAAATCACACAGTTGGAATGGATTGCTCTCTCAGGTGCAACAGAGGATCCAGGATATGTCCTGAGTCTTATCAAGACCAATATTGAACCGCATATTCTCCAATGGCCATTGCTATAAACGCAGTCTAGGGAATATTAAGTACCTGGATTGAAATATATGACACCATGTGCAATTGAGTTGCAAATCCACTTCTGTCCCCAATCTATGACTGAAGTTAAGAAGCACCTCAGATCTCCAACAGAGAGTGTTGGATGTTTAGACAAGGCAAAGGAACAGAAGGCAACTCCTGTCGGAATTTCTACTGTGTACTTTCCTGGCCTGTAATTGAACCTCAAGTACACCCCAGATCTACATTGCAGTCAAGTATGATGATGATTGATATGTATGCAGTCAACTTCATTAAGCCACAATCCATTATTGAGATAACATTCCAGCCCTGGCAGGCCTCTGAGTGACAAATTGACCACTGAAGGGCATGAACTCAAGTTTGTAGTTTACTTTGGCATTGTGTTTTAATTCATTTCCTGTATGTCTTTGTTGGCTTTGAATTCTTTGAACTGGTTGAAGAAGTACACCCAGATGGTCATCTATCAATGACTGTACATGTCCCAGTATGGGCGGCTCATGATATTTGGCACTACTCATGTCATGGATCCATCCATGATTACGATGTGAACACCGCTACTCAAATCCCTTTGACTGCCATCTCCATATAAGCTGTGCGTTGGAGAATTGTAGCCACTTTATACTCAACGATACATGCAGAGACCAAGCCAGTTATTAAGCTAGCTTTACTCAATATTGACTAAGTAGTATATTTCAACCTTTGTTTCCTACTCCTAAAATAGCTCCTGTGTGATCAGGCCATATCCAAAGAGCTGCAGATCGACAGTGAGAGTCTCACAAGTCAGATTCTGCTCAGCAACTCTGCAAATGGCCAGCAGCTCCTGCTGACTCCATGTGATGCACAGACTCACCGAAGCTAAAGTTGTTTGTATATTTAAAACAGCCTTCAATGGAGTCCAACTAAATGTATGTCAGTGCTACCAAAATGTTTATCGAAGAGTAGATTATATAATCCAGTTTCCATCCAGAGAGTTCCAAGAGCGAGAGTTATGTAATCCAGAACCTGCTCAGTGACAATGTACATAACTGGCAACTTCCCACTCTCAGCATATCTTGAAAGAATTCACTTTGTACAGAATCTGAACAGACTTATGTGATATTAGCCAACCTTCCACAGTCAAAGGTTGCATAACAATCAGATTGACATGAAGGCTCAAGTTAAGCACAGCCCACTTCAAGAAGTGTCATTAACTGTCAATGTATGGTCAGCCTGCAATCCTAGTTACTGTTTTGAAGTCATTAGTTCAATTCAAGCCTCAGTAGACCTACAGTGTTGCAAACTCAATCAATCATTCCTCTGCCTGCTGTTTGATAACATCCAACTATGCATTGGAACATCATGTGCAGCATTCAACCGCAACAGTAATTGCAAGTCGACTGTGTAGGAGTGAAAGTTATACTGAATCAGTGAATTAATGATATGAGATTTACCAGATAATACACACAAAATCTGAATGTGAGTGAGTATTCTTCTCCTATTTGCTAGCAATCTTGGCATTGATCACAGCTTGAATCAATAAGATTACCCCTGAATCATCCATTGTACTTTACCATTGTTTCCCTATGCTGGTATTACTCCTCTGGGCTCTAAAATTCTCTCTCCCACCTCCCTTAACTGCAATATCAATGTGAAGGTTGTCTGCAGACATGACCATGAAAGTGAAGTTAGACTCATGATATTGCCTTATTGACTATGAACATCGCTGCGGCATCCTCATACCACAGAATCAACCTAGGAAAGAAGTGAGTCCTTCCAATGTATATACTATATGCAGACATTTATATTTCTGCATTATTCAGAACAAACTCAGTTTGAACCTTAGTCACTCAACTGCAACTCAGAAGGTCCCAAAATTGTCGAGTTCTACATATTCTCAATGCTGCAACAATTCTATACTGTGTATTAACCTCAAATGCTTGAACTTACATGCAGGTTTACTACGTTTGGATAAGCCAGAAGCAGGGGCAATTGTGGTCATTCCGGTTCTCAGTGCTGCATTTAGCCAGCCAAAATAATAAGTTCACTTTACAACCATGTTAATGTTGAAAGTGGTTCATGTGTGTCCCATCAAGGTCCATCTGGTTCAATTCTATGTGCGTTGGCTTAACCTAACCTCCATTTTTTGCACGCATCGCATTGTTGATAGGAGTGTTTACATTGCACATCATGCATGAGGAACCCATCTATGCTGATGAACCTGACACTTCTTAAATCACACTACCTGACTACCATCCTTGATATAAATATGAACTATAGAAGCTATCTCACCTGAACCCATTCAAGGGGCACTTCAGATTGCATTCCCCTCAACTTTGTGCATCTTCTTGCACTAGGTTTCCTGTTATTCTATTGCACTTAATCTTGTATTTAACACTTATACACTGTCTCTTACTTCTACATTCCACAAACATCTTTCTTCAATTTCATCAACATGGAACCAACACCCAGCCAGGTTAGGAATTACTATTCACAGAAGAATCAAGATGCACACATTGAGAGATTGCTCACACTTTCAATCAGGAAAACTGCCAATACTCAAATCATGTCAAATGTTGCACTTCTGACCTTGCCTTTGTGCATTGGGCTACAAATGACTAATGTCCCCTGTTTTGTTAACGAAGCAGTATGATGATACTAATTACAAGATCAGCAATTAGAAATGGGAGGGCACCATACAATCCACCTTGTCAACCAACATTGAAGGAAATGTATTTGATAATCTTGAAAAGAAGGTCCTGCTTCGTGACCTGGTATGCCAGAACCAGTGATTGTGAATTGTATGGATTCCACTGCTAAAGAATTGCAGCTATGCCGATATTGTTGTTGCATGCCCTCTGCTTGCAATATATCAAAATCTAGCAGCAGCATTAGAACCATCATTGTTCAAACACCAAATCTCAACCCTCCTCAACATATTGTACAGGACTGAGCATTCACCTACCCAGGAGCTGCTGCTACCCATGTCTATTGGAGACGAGAATGTTCCACAGCCCATCACCAGTTGTAATCAGAATGCTGTGCAACCAATAAGGGCCAGTTTTGAGGCACTTGAAAGGGTCATACAGGAATATGGATTCACATGGAATCTCTGGCCACTATTGTCTGATTCATTGTACTCGATGGTTGATAAAGCTTTGTTACTTGCCATTGAAGCTCGGGATCATCAGTGGTCAGTAGCAGCAGCTTCTGTAGGTACACCATCTTTGTGTCAATTACATTCTAGTCTATCACTTTATATTGATTTGCTGATACCAGTTGCTGTGAGTTTTGAATTCTGATATTTGCTCTTCTATCAGACTTGCAATATTGACTATGCCCCTCATTCTATGCGTCATTCAGAGTGGAAGATTAGTACCATTTGAGAACAGTTGGTAGATATGACTCGTCAAACAATTGTCCACAGTTCCTGGTTGAACTGGATCGACAGTGAACTTCACATCCTGGTTAAGGAGCTTCTGTTTGATTTTTCTTTTCTCTCACAGGTTGTGGAAGATAATGAATTACGATTTGCCAGAATGGACATTTATGATTTAATTTGCTATCAATTGTTCTTCTCTGCCAATGGCTTGGGTCACCAGCCTACTACATTGCAGTTCTTTCAACTTGTTGCACCGCAGACATTACCACTGGCAGCCACCACAAGGCATTGTGTGCTGTCTGAATATTCGATTTGAAAGATGGCTTCTGATAAGTGTTCTCAAGATGAATATTGAGGTAAATGTTACTCTACCCCAGTACTAAATTTTACACTGGAAGGCACTCATCACATTATTCCCGCATTAGGGGGCCAATTTGTACTCTCTGATAAGTACAGCTCACCTCGGATAGGCACTCCCTACATTACCATCCACTCTCCTCAGCCCAGCACTGCTCTGTTTCATTTCTTTCTCAATTCCACCTCTTTGGGCATCCTGCTGCTGGTATGGGCTCTTCTTAATCCCTGTTGGTATTCATACAATGCATTCTATGCTTCTTACCCCACCATTTTGGTGCCCGTCCACTTGGATAGACACTGCTCACACTCCATTGGGACTCCTCTGTCGGGATTGGAACATCTTTAGATCATTTCGCACTCTATACCACCCCCACCCCCCCACTGCGAACTATGCTGTGCTTGTATGGGCACTCGTCCGTTGAGATATGGGCATCTGAAATCCAATCTCTGCTCCTTGGGCAGGATTGGAACTCTAGAAGTTCAATCCACACTCCTCGATCACCTTTTGTGTACTCCTCCCTTTCACAAAGCATTCCCAATCATAACCCATCTCGTTTCCTGGTAGTTGGTTTCTTTTTCCAGCTGAATCGATTATCTTGCCTTTCAAACCCCATCTAAGATTTGAAACTAGCTAATGTCTGGTTGGTTACTCATTTATTTGATATCAGATATCCAGCTGAATCACAATGAAAATCAATTTCACCCAATTCCCAGGTGTGATTTATCAGCAAATACAAGGAGTGCCTCCAGCTACTTAGCTGAGTTGATGAATTGTGTGTTCCTGCAATTGTTCATCAGCAAAAACTAAATTTCCTGCATTAAATTAATCCAGTTTATTGTACCCTCAAACTCAAAAAATGAAATTGAGGTATCCCGCATATATGGCATTGAGTTAACATTCCTGAGTGTCATCCGAGTTGTTGCAATGCTGTTTCTAAGCGTCACAACCAGCTTACCCACTCTTGCCAATGTGACAATGAGCACATCATGAATGATTCACACTTCCTCTCACAATGTCACAAATCAACTCCCTCGGACTACTCCTTCATCACCCTATTCGATTGAGTGTCACGATGATGATAATACTCGCTCCATACATACAATTCAGCATGTAGTTGTGGTTTGTAATAATCCCTCATGGCTGAATTTGACCAATGTTAGTCACCATGCTGAAGTGGTTCATGATATTCAATCTGTTAATCCAATCTCGATCAGTTACTTGCTGTTTTCCAATGGTGGGCAGGAGTGTCAGGCATCATTGCTATTATGATTTCATGCATTTGAAATTTCTCTTCAGTAAACCATCTCTTCCATTGCATGTACTACTATTACGATATATTGATAAAACCTGGAATCAAATAGCACACAATGGCAATCCAAAATCAGATCACTGACACCATTCCTCACCTCCAAGGGAAATCGCACCCTCTACAATCATACTTCCATTGACTAATTGCATAATCTCAATCCTGGTGATGTTGGTGATGTCGCTGCTGTTGCTGTTGCTGCAGGGGATGGGCTGGCCACTGCAGATGATGGCAGACCACCCCAAACGCAGAACGGCGGAGAATCGCATTCAAGCTTCACTAAGAGCAACCAAGCTGCCGAAATGAATGAAAGAAATGTCGGGTGGCTCATTCAGCTCCTCCGGGACTTACTCACCGAAGTTCTCATCAAAGCTGCCCAGATGGTTGAATGGTTGTGCCATCGCTGGGTCTTTACCAGCTGAGTGGAACCTACCATGAATCATGCTGTGGATATTGTCCATCATTTTTGCTTGAACCTCTGGCAAGGAAGAATCAAAATCAGCATCGAGGTGACGAAACACATCTGTGTATCTATCATCACCAGCATGATTAATGTTTCTTGTATTGCGCATGCTGTGTGCTCCTGCTCTGGGACCGAACTCTGGCGGGATCATATATTGTCCCAGTTTCGAGGCACACAGACAATGGCGGATGGAGATCACGCTGTGGGCAATGAATGTCGGGTTGATTTCTTCAATCAAGGATCTATCATTCATTCCCATTTGTCGCATGCCATAGAAGTATGTCCAGTAAATACGATCCACAATTTAGATCGCTGGGAATTGAAACTTGCACTCCCATATTGATCGTCAAGACAATAATTAAACAAGTTGCGAACTTTCAACTTATATCAAGAACTTTGGTGGGGCATGTAAACCTGTCCGTGGCCAATAGCCGGGCTACCAGTGTCCGGAGCTCTGTAGGCGACTTTGTTTCAAATCTGTAACTAGAGTTGATTGAAGTCTTGCTGTTAGGGTGGTGCTTTGAATCAAGTAAATATACTTAGCCACAGCCCTGGATTCTATTTTGCAATTCTCTGGCTAACCTCTTCCTGTCTGCGTTGAGTTGTCTTTTTGTTTGAGGAAGACAATTAACTATGTCTTTCCGAGTCCTATGTAAAGGGTTGAATGTATAATCTGAAAGTTCACTGGTAGACTGAATTGATGGCTTGGTAGAAATAGTCCTTCACTGAATATCCCAAGAAGTCGTTGAAATTTCCCTCTCAACAGTAACTGAAATGATTGGGGATAAAGTGCAATCGATGATTGAAGGTCCTTGCTGAAGTATCGCAGATTGCGGGGAAATCTCTGCTTTCGATGTCAATTATTGGTACTCCAGATACTACTGTAGCACAGGTTATACACTGACTTATGTTGACAACCACTACAACACTGTGCAGCCAACAAATATTGATGCTCCTGAAATGAGCTGATCAATTTTCCAAATGTCCACAACAGTACTTCTGCTTCATGATCAAAGGTGATCAGCATGAGGTGGGGCTTCCACTACCATGCTGAATGGTTGTATATATAACTAATAATATGGGTCTGTATATGACAACAAATGTGTATGTATAGGTATCACCAAAACGCAATAATATTTGAGATTTTTCTTTTGTTGGTACGTTTCTGACGGTTCATTGCTAGAGCCTGTAGTTCCCATTGCCGAAACAATGTGATCGCTGTACAGTGATGATTGAGCCTGTGTACACCCAGACTTCGACATTATGTCTTCATTGCTCATGATAGGGTGGTCATGGTCACATCATACTATTACATCATGCCCCCAGTGATAACTGCCATGCATCCCAGTAAGTTATTGTGTTCATGCAATGTGGTTTCAAAGTGTTATGCTCCTGATACCAATCTAAGGCCATCCATCACAAGATATCAAATCAGTCAATGTGACGGACCAGACTTGAACTTAGACATCTCCCATTCCATTCGTTACAGTAGTTGGAACACCAGCCAATCATAGCCGACAGTGCTTCATTGCAAATTAATGCTTCACCCAAAACGCTATTTGGCTTACGTCATAGATTAAATTAGCAACCAACCGATACTATGCCAACGTTTAACAGAATGCATCAGCTCATGATATAGACACAGTCTTACAGCTCCAATGAATACAATCTCAAACGAATGAGCCTAGTTGTTTCCAGCCTCAAATGATCAGCCAATGTCATAATTCCCTCAGTCACGTAATGCTCAGGCTGAGACCATTCTCTTTGACCCAGGAGCTCCCTGATAGTTCCTATTGCCTGATGCTATCGTTCAGAAGTTACGCTTACTTGCAAATTGACTATCAACTGCCATGCCTGTGAGTCAGATAAATCTCCAGTCCGATAAGATATGTCCCACAAGTTTCAGAGATAGTGAACGTGGTAGAAAATTATGCACACTGCTGAAGCCTAAGCTGCCCAGCTATAGCAATGCAGCTGCATCATCAAAAGTGAATCCGCTAGGCTCTAGCACTTAGACAATCGACACATGACCCATGTGTAATCCCGCTAATGACCACAGGGTTGTATTACTAGTGATGCCATGATATGGTGCTAAGCGTATCATGTGACTGGACCAAGAGTAGCTCTGTGACATGTATTCATTAGGCTATCACAAGTTCCATTATCGCTGGTAAGAGAAATCCCCAAACAGTTGCAGCAGTATACTATTGCTGCATGGAAGCAGGTAATATTTACAAGCGCCTGATTTTCAACGTCTGCGATGTAAACAATTTTTGAGATGATTCATTTACCAATGAAATGTAGGCACGTGGATCATCTGACTGTCTCTGGGCTGGATTGATTCTGGTAATTTCCTCATACCACCAACTATGCATCTGGGCAGTCTTTACCGCATTCATGGCAAAGGGATTCACAAACATTGCATAATTGGTGGCTATGGTCTTCACACTTGCCATGACCATCGCCGGAATGCCCGAAATAGTTCTCTGGGTGGAGTACTCTGCGCCTACAATGCAGTTTGTCATGTAGTCAACAATGGGCTCATATGGCCACAGATTTCCAGCATTCCATGCAACCAATTGGTCACTGGCTTCGTCTGAATTCTTCCTGAAGTAAATGTATTCATTACCGGCCAAATTCAATCATTTAAATGCTTACTCTAATACAGTCTTGGATGCCAGAGGCTGAGGCTCTTGTTCGTCCTCCGACTCCGAGCCAAGATTGACCTTCCAATGCACAGGTTGTAGGGGTTGCACAGATGAAGCAGTGAATTGAGTTGCCACAACTCATGTTCCAAGTATTGACCTAAAGGAATCGTGTGATGGCTGGTTTCCAATTGCTGTCCTGGATGGTGGCTGAAGAGGCTTGTCTTCAGATTCCAAAATGTTTTCTTGACGATCATGGTAATTGTCGCGTGTCGGTCTGAGATCATCATCGAGCTCCTCGTCGTCAATTGATCATCCCCTCCTCCTGGTGTTACAAGCAAGTGACGGAGAAGGCGAAGTGCAGTGCCTTCGTGTCATGGTGTAAAAAGCGGCGACTGATAAGTATGAAAATATTAAAAGAGTAACTAAAATATATATAAATGAATGTATAGTAAATGAGGTAATGGGTTGTGTAAACAAAGGAAAGCATTGACATGATTGAAAGCATCATCGAGATACGTCTTTTTATCTCGTCAACAATTCTATGACGGACGGGAACTCGGAACCAATCACAGCAGGTGATATGAATGCCCCAGGGTTGTTGATTAGCTTCTTATGATGAAAATCATTATCGCAAGAAGATAGTGAGCATTCGCATTGAACTGATCATTCGAGCTATATTCTGCCGGGCAAAATTACCACACAACCAATTTCATGACTGCCATACACGGGTTCCTATCGCTCCCACCATTCCTGTTCCAAAACCAAGCATCGCAACAATCAATCCCAACATCGTGGACTCTACACACAGCCCATCATGCATGAAGTTGACCGATGTAATGATACAACAAACAAAACACTAAAACGAGACCCAAAACGTTTTCAAACAACTTCAAATTATCACCCATCTGTCCAACCTCCAAAGAAACAGACCAATACCCACCTATACTGTGAATCCTTGAACAAACATCCAGCCAGTGTATTGCATCTTCACAATGACCAATTTGCAGCCGGGCAGCTGCTTGTACACGACCTAGTGGCCACAGAGCACACAGCGGGAGGATTCAAACTGTAATCATCCTCACCTAACCAGGCCAGATCCCCAGCAGCAACAATGATTTGCTCGTAAGCGCCACAGAGACCAAATGCACAGTTGCGGATTACTTCGAGGTATCTCTGCGGCGTGATTATCCTCGTTGGAGGCTGCCTTTCAAACTGTTCAAAACCTATTTTCGTTGTTAGGAATCATCTTAGATTTGGACACTGCATTTCAACTTCATCGTGTCATTCCTCCCCAATATCATCAATCATATACTCGGCTAGAGGTGGGAGGATGTCATCCAGTGGAAAGTAGCTGCCAGCAGCACGCATAGGCGTTTGGGCACCTGATGTACCGTCAGCTTGTTGGCAACCATACAGGACACACTGCAAATTGCACAGTTTAATATAATTGCCACCTATACCCATCTGACAGCAGTATTGTTATCGAAGATTTGTTTAACATTCAGGGCATGCGGACCGCCATGTCCATTAGGCTCCTCTTGGCAGCCCCAAAGCTCTTGGATTCTCCATCAGGTGTCTGGCTAACAGGCAATTGCAGCATTCAGGATTGACACAATTGTCATATCAACAATTGATGTAACTATTGGAAGTGTCATTTCATCATCCCCAGGCCAGTGCCATGACAATAGCTGAGTATTGTTTTCACCCACGTTCTTCCCAGCATCATTGGGATGCTCATGGGAAATGGTAAAGTTGAATGTATGGAAAAGGAAATAGGTCAAGGCATCGCAACTCCCTGTTTTGGCGATAACCTTTGGCCCATGGTTCCTTTCACATCATCTTCTGTACCTACACAGCTTGAGGAAGAGCCAAGGAAGCATTGGGGTAATGAAATACATACCAATGGGCATGAAGTTCACCCTCTTCATCACGGTTTCATTGATGACATTCTGCTTTGTAGGAAGGCCAACCTCCACGAACCTGTCAAGTGCTGCCTTGAGTTCCTCGCCATCGAGGATAGCCTTGTCTGCCTAGTATGATATAGAAAGTGGCCTTTTTGACACCAGATCACTCATTTGGGTAATGCAATGATCGATTAGAAATACCTATTACTCAGGGCCAGTGCCTAGCATGTTGCTGATGGTCTTGGACTGCGCAACTTTGCAGACACACTCCCTCACGTGCTTCTATTTCTGTTGCATTGTCAAGCCACCCTTCTCCTAACAAACCCTCAGAGTTGCTACAACCCATTGGCTGACTTCAATACCAGAGTCCTTGGCCCAGAGGCGGATGTGTTGAGTCAGGATCTAAACTGAAATAGCAACTGGGAAAACTGACTTCGGCAACCAGAAGACCTCACATTGCATTGTAGGTTCTCGACTTTGGTCAATGATTGAGTGGTGGATTTCAAATGCATGTTACCCTAACGAAGGATCCGGGCGTTGAATATATTGTCAAGTGTGATGCGTTGTAGTCTCAGATGTATGTAGGGTGTGTCGAAGGTTCTGGAGATTGAATGTACAATCGGCAGGCAAGGCGAATATATATGTGGGCTTGGAGGGGATATTTTGATCTGGCGACATCATCTTGGCAAATATTCAGCAAGGAAACTATTTGCTTGGCATCATCCAAGCACTCTGATTCGTCGACTGAACGCTTAAATTCATCATAAAGACAACTACAAGTATGCTCTGCAGTCATATCTCACTCATGTATCATTGCTCTAATTCTTGTACCCTGAGATGAAGTCACTGGGTCAGTATCTAATGAGAATGTACAGTTCACGTAAGGTATGAACATAACCAAATGTGACAACCATAAATCTGGCGATGGGCATAGAAGGGTTTTGTAAGGGTGCAAAACAATCGCCACGACGAGCTGAATGCAGGTGCGGAATGCTTCTCGTGATCGAAGGGATGTTGAGAATGAGAGAACAATTAAACACTTTGCAAATGTATGAAGGAGGATGAGAGAAATCACTCTAGAGTGGTAGGAACCGTTGCTGGAACAAGTAAATCGAGATGAGGCTTTTGCTGAGGACCAGCCAGCTTGCAATGGTATGAGTACCTAAAGAACCATCGAGAAGCCTCTTAATGTTGTTCCAACAGTTCATTTTGCTAACCAAACATCGATATTCGTCAACAGTGTTTTTACTACTTGAACATGTACTCTCACATGGGAGCTTACATTTCTCACCTCTGTCATAACCACAAAGCTAGGATTGCATTCAGATCAGCCGAACAACTGCCAGATGATGGTTTGGGGATCAAGCATGATAGTATTCTACTTCAACTCGGTCATGAACCGCATTGTGACTCTTTTCTGCCAACTTCCATCACTGAATCCATCCATACAGAAGCTGATCACAAAACTGTGTGTCAGTCCAGAGCAATCTCCTCATAGGACTCAGAAATATGGTACTCCACACTTCGACAACCGTCAAGCCGGCAAACCTTTTGGTAGTGAGTATTCCAATATCTTCAACGATAAAATGGATCTAGGGTCACTGATATCATGGGAGGAGGAGTATAGATTCACGCAGTGGTGCGTCAAGCACAATGTGAGTACTGGCGCAATCAATGAGCTTTTGAGGAACCCTATGATGGCAATCGTCAGCAACTCCACTTGCTCCCACAATTTATTAAAGAGGATAAACTAAATGTCTTACATGATGGGCATTGAATCTTGGAAATCAGGCAAAGTGGGTTTCAATCATTTGGCCAATCCAAACAACCTTTGCAATGATGATTACACAAGTTTCTTGTCCATCGGCAGAAGTGCAAATAGACTATAGGCTGCGCAACGCATACATACGCACACGCACAGTTGATATCAAGCTTCCCGTAGACCGCTGTGCGACGCCCAGCCTATAGTCAGCTATACTGTATCCATAGAGATATACGCGTGGGCCTATGGAACTATAAATGGCTGGAGGCCGGAGATGGACCAATACCTTTCTTTAATGCCTGGCTATTTTACCGGTACTGCACACACTCAGTCCGCAGGAGAGCCCGCTGGCACTTGAGAGCCTGCTTGGGAGCCTACTTTGAAGCCTGCTTGAGAGCCTGCATGGAAGCCTGCTTCATAGCCTCCTTGAGAGCCCGCTTGAGAGCCCGCTTGAGAGCCTGCTTGTGAGCCTGCTTGAGTGAGCTGTGCTTGAGAGCTGTGCTTGAGAAAGCCGCCCGTTGGGAGGAGCAGAGTTTTCCACTGTCAGCTTTTGGCTTATGGAAAACTCTGAGTTTGTGGATGCTTTGGCTAATAGGCTCTGAGTCAGTTGATGCTTTAACTTTGGCATTGACGAAGCCAACCTACTTGACTAAGTGTTTTCGGTACCATCACCATCACCATCACTTTCCACCACCATCACCACCATCACCATCACCATCATCACCATCACCACCATCACCATCACCATCATCATCACCATCACCATGAGCCCCGGACCGAATGCGTATGCATAAGCTCTAAATTGATGAAAAACAGGCTGCAAATTCCACTGAGAAAACTTAGTCGGAGATCTGCTCTCCCTGAAATCCAATTGTCTACCTTTCCTGCAGAATCTGAGCCTGCAATTGTCAACACCATGACCTTGAGACATCATGAGATTTTGTCCTGGTGGCCACTCTAAAGATAAGGTTCAGATGATCATATCAACCAAAGTCATGATGTTGGCCACTATACGCCGTGGGCCACCTCCCGCCGGCCACACGCCACACACGACATTCCGCCCGCAGCTCACTACCCGCAAAACTATGCCCGCCATATGTCACCAGCCTCACACCTCGCAGTTCCTGGCATCTGCAACTCAACAAGTCTCTCAATTGGGCATGCAGGAGAATACATGGGATCAGATAGTAAAGTGAGATTGGAAATGTCTTTCCTCTTCAGAGTGTCCTTGCGAGCAACTCGGAGGTGTACTTGGGGGGTACTCAGAGGTGCTCTTGGGAGTGTCTTGAGAGCGTACTTGGGGGCGTACAGTCAAGCGGGCTGGGAGAGTGCCATCGAGTGCAATTGGGAGTGTACTTGAGAGGGTGCTCGGGAGTGTGATTGAGAGCGTCCAGAGAGCTTACTTGCGAGCATACAGTCAAACAGGCTGCAAGAGTGCCATCGAGTGCAATTGGGAGTGTACTTGAGAGCACGCTCGGCAGTGTGATTGAGAGCGTCCTGAGAGCTCACTTGGGAGCGTATTGTAACGCAGGCTGGAAGTGTGTCATCGAGGGCAATTGGGAGTCTATATGCGAGCGTACTCGGACAGTAGTTGGGAGCGTCTTGAGAGCTTACTTCAGATCGTAAGTCAAGCAGGCTGGGAGCGTGCAATCGAATGCAATTTGAAGTTTACTTCGGATTGTACCTGGGAGTGTGCAATGCAGTTCATCCGGCAGCTTGCTTTCAAGTTTGTTGTATCCAGCGCACAAAGTCTCATGTGTATCATAGTAATCTAGTCATAGCGTACGTCCTTAGGAACTAATAGTGCCACAGGTGGAATACACAATGAATTTCGGTCCCAAAAACAGCTTCTCTATGAGTTATGCGTTGCTTAAGGTCATTTTTCCAGGTGTTCTTCAATCCAGTTCAATGTATTGAGTGCGTCATCCAACAACTTGCATTCAGGAAACATACGTCGTATGCTCCAGGAATGGGATTCAATCAAGCTGGGTATCGAAACTAGTCAGAGGTGAAATCAAGCGACTCGTGGTGGAATGAACAGGTATGTTAGTTTAATTTCATTATACCTAAGATGATTTTGACTGCTTCATTAGCTATGGCAGCCGCTTGGAGCTGGGATTGTCCCTGTTTCCAGCACTTCAGAGGAGACAAACCTCACAAACTATTTGGGCGAGAAGGTGGAATTACCAGTGTATTTGGGTCTTGGAAACATGGACTCCACGATTAGATCAGAGCCGTTGAATGTTGCAAGCATCCATGTTGCCTTCTTTCCCGTTCCCCCAAACTATGAGGTTAGAGGACATGGAAAATCACCAGCCGTGATGGAACAACATATCAATAATCGAAAGTTTTAAGGAAGGTCATGGAGTTTGTTGATCGTCCTCTCGACGAGCTTTTCAACAGTGGAAAGCTTGTCCTTTCTGCGGATGGTTAGATGCGGTAGTGCGGTCCATTCATCTGTGCCTGGACGGCTGAGTACTTTCGAAAACATTCACATGCACTCCATCAAGCAGCCCCATTGCCTGTTGTGCCAATCACAGAAATCATCATGTAGAGACGAGACTTCACAGTCGTGGCAATTAAGAGACTATCCGCTATACTTCTGCACAATGATACTCACTACTCAGGGAGATGAGACAGAGAGACGGGAAGGCAGACATTATCTGGATGGTTGAGCGGGTGCAACCTCAGAAGGAGTCTTCTGGAATATGAAATACATCTCCCTAACAACTATGATCCTACCTCATATTCTTCAGACCGTCTGACTCAGTATGCTTGAGCATTTGATGGACTGGGTGATGTTCTTCCTCAAACAACATTCCAGGATTGACATATTCAGCCAGCTCTGGGCGATGATGCCTCCATGTTCTGGCTTCACTCAATTCAACAAGCCATGTAGCCAGGTGATGCAATGGAGTGGTAAGGAGATGAAAGCACTCAGGCGCGTGGTTGTTCCCGTTTTCGTGGCGATCTTTTCAATGCATTTGGCGAGCCAAAGGATTCCCCTGAAAGAAGCCGTGTTGAGTGTCAAGAACTTAGTGTATTTTCACCTGATGGCATGGTACCGGTACCATACTGAAGCTACAATCGAGTATATGGAGAAGTATCCGGATGTGTATCATCTTAACAAGGATGTTTTCAGTCGATTCTGTGCCAGTGAATCTACCAAGAAGGTATCAGAATCATTGACAATGCAGCTTACATTCGACAAACAGAAGGAACAGAAGAGTGACCCCGCATGGGACAATCATTCTGTGGCTGCTACGCGTTGTTGTGTGCACGAAGATAAAATGCAGATGCAATCAGACATTGCACAACATGTTGTCGACGAATCGGATTTCAACTTTGTGAAGATGCATCTCCTCAACCATTTCTCTGAACATATCCTCCAGCTTGGCAACCTTTTCAATGCAAGCTTTGAACTACCAGAAAGACTGATGATGGATTTTAAATAAGCATACTGACGATCAAATCGTCATGAGGCTGCCTTACAGATTTTGCGAACGAAAGCCCAAGAGAAGTTCATTCAGTCTCAAGAGCTGAATGCAAGTGATGCAAAACAAAGTCGTGACGATGCAGTGCCTCTAACCTAAGCACCAATCAAAGAACTGATGAAAAATCTGTGACCAGAAATCAAGACCTTTGATGACTTGGCCAAGTGGTGTGCAATGCCAGAAAGGGAGCAACAGATTCGCATTGCTTGGTTGTTAAGAGATTTGCCGATTTCACAGATTACATCAATCACCATCAGTATTTCAGTTGTCTCAACAATGCAAATTTCATTAGGCACAATGCAGCAGCAATTCCGGTGATGTCTTGTCAATCTGACGTGCAGGCAGTTCATATCGTTCGTTGCACTCGGTCCACAAGGTGGAGAAATCATTAGCCAGCATGAACTGATACAGTGCTTCTCTGGATGGGGACAAGTCCAGATAGACACTGTAATTTGACTGGTGGACACATTTCAACACATGTGAAGTGTATTGTCATTATCAAGGATACAGAATGAAACGTTAAAGGGCTTCTTGTTTTGGTTCAGATGTTTGTTATGGGGCAGATATATCAGACTGCTGGTATTGTGGTTGTCGAGGAGAGACAACAACGTCCGATTCAACCCTTGCCTGATGGAAGCAGCTGTCATAAGCCTGTTTTCAACATCTGAACCACTTATATTGTCACTATCAGCTTGATCCAAGGGGCTGTAGACTGTCTTTTGCAGATGCCGCAGCCAGATAGCACTCGGTGGTACTTCAGCAACATGATTGACCTCAATGCCTTGAATTTGTTTTACATGTAGATTATTTGATTCAATGCTTGAAGTAATCATTGCAGTGATCTATAGAAATCTGATGAGTGTTTACTCAGGGTTTCTTAATTTTGTTATGGGAGTTGTGCAAGCTTGTGTATAATCGATGTCTCAAGGGATTAAATAGTTAACAATATTGTTTAATTCATTGAAACAGTTCAAAAAACTGTCGAAACAATTGAAATCTACAGGACCAACGCGGAACAAGTGCAGTAAATTAGCCTAAATGGCTCAACAACTTTTTGAAACTTCGGGAAGATGCAATCAAGTTATTGAACACCTCGAAGCTTGGTGGGAGAATGTAACCAAGTCGTTCAGATTCTGCGTAGAGAATTTTGAGAAGGATTGGTTCGTGGAGTCGATTTTCGGAATCCGATTTCGCTGTATGCTGATGTTGGCCTTGAGTTCATGGGAGATGTAGTTCATGACGTCGCCACCATAGTCAATTAACATCAATTTATCACTTAGTTGGGTTATTCTTTAGTGTACCTGCTTCTGTTATTGAATTACTTGTCTGTTTCTAGAGTAGCTTACAGTAGGAATGCAAAAATGGAATATTAGAAAGCATGTTACCTGGTATAAGTGTGATGTAGAAGTGATAATGATGTAGAAGTGATAATGATGTAGAAGTGATAATGATGTAGAAGTGATAATGATGTAGAAGTGATAATGATGTAGAAGTGATAATGAACAATAATCTATCTATCATATTCACCATGGAGGGTAATGTGTTGCTCATCACACCGGCAGTGTCAGATTACACCATCAGCCCTCCCAATGAACAATCGTTAGAACCCTGCCTCTTTCAGAGTGTGTTTAGAATTCCCACATTGATTGAGTGACTGGCCTAGGTGCTTCCAACATGTTCTCTCACTCTCCAACATGCTCCCTAACATATTGCCTTCACTCTCATGTTCCTCCTCTACCAATTATTAACTATCGGAGTTACTGCAGACACCGGTCTGAATGTTCTTGTAGGGTCTGATCCTCTCCTCAAATTGATGCTCAGAAGTATATACTCTGCCTCCTCTTGCACACCCCGGGAGGCTCCCAGTGATTAAATCATCTTTTGTTGACCGAAATTGTGCCAGAATACTGCAGACAGGGATTGCTGTTTCAGTGGTTGTTGTTGAACCACAGAATACGGTTTCCTAATCTCTTCCTCCAGTTCCAGATGTCACCCTGTACCAACATGCTGAGTGTAGTGTACAGAGTGAAATGCAGGCAATATCAGTAACAGGAAACAATTGAATTTAAAACTCAAACTGTAAGTGTGTTTCAATATACAAAACAATAGGGTCAAGGGTATTTGCAAAGTCACCTGTTGCTTTGCTATACAACAGGACAAATTAAGAGAGAAGAAAAAGAAATCTTCCATCACCAACCAGCTTTCTTTAGATACAGGCCATTAGCCACCCTCCAATCAACTTCCATGCTCTAATGTACAGCCTGAATCTTCAACCAACATCTTATGCACCATTTTAGAGGCTCCAATCAAAACAAGAATGCCACAACATCCAACATCCCAATACATCTGAGCTCTACTTTATCACAATGAATACTCCCACCACAACTACCTATACAACTCACACCATCCTTACATCTCATGGTATCAGCATATTCCTCTAATTCCCCTGATCACTCACCACCTCTTAATCATGCTTGCACTCTAATGCATTCACTCTGCCAGCATCCCCCGTTGAGATTTGAGGTTCTAAACAAGTCGTGTTAGCTGTGGTTCGGGACCGTCACTTCAGGTCCGGGTCTGGGTCCAGTCAGAACTGTTGCCAAATTGGCGGTACGGGTTGTCAATGAACCCAAACAGTCAACTGGGGTTTGGTTGGAGGGAAAACTCCCAACACGTCTGAATTGGGCGGGTTGTAAAGGGGTTGCCCAGCGGGTCCATCCATTGATTCATATAAGGCTCTTGTTTTGGCTGTTTGTTAATAGTATCTTATCAAAATCGCATTTTCAACAACCAATATTATGTTTTTGCATGTTTTGCAGTTTGTGATATCAATTGATTTGGAATCCATGTTTTCCTTTGATATAGTGTATTTTTGCCTATCAAGGCGTTCCATGATTCTGCTATGTGTGCAAAGATCCACGTGATGCCTTGGTTACCAAATATGCAAGATCTGAAACTGTTGGCACTCCATTGACGCTCATTTTCAGGATGCAGCAAGGATCGTGTCGCTGTTGTTTTTGCACCTAAAGGCTGCCAATAACTCATGAATGCATGTCTGCAACCAATCAGAATATAAACTACCCGAAATGCCAAGTTAACGATTGTTGATCCTCCGTTGATGCTCATCCTCAGAATGGGGCGGTGACTGTGTTGCTGTCTCTTTCGCCCATAACAGCTGCGAATACGTCGGTTATGCATAACAGCGACGAAATGAGTGTTCAATTACCATACTTACAAGACCACCAATCATTGATGCTCCATGAAAGCTCATTTTAATGTACAGTCTATTCATCATCTGCTGCCATCGATAAGTGTTTTCATCATGATTTGAATCTATTCGTTGTCTTTCTGACAGATTGAGACTTGGCCCTGTGGCAAAGCCAAGCCCAGTAATATTCTTGCACTGTTCGCTCTCATACTGCTAGAATTTATATATCTTGCCAAAACATTCATTGCGCCTGCTGATCATCTGTTTATCAACTGATATTCACAAGCTACTGCTCACCATTCGCCCATAAAATATCTCTAACCGCAACTCTTGGTTAAGATACATAAAGAAGCCGGTGAAACCTCGGCGCGTTCTGTACTACTTTTTCTTGAGTCCCTTCTTCCTCTGTGTTTCCATTGCATTGACCATCACCATCACATTTTCAGCCTGCCTCTGTGACTTTCGTGTTGGCCGAATCAATCCGGGAACATTTGGTGTGGCACTCACATCCCACAGATCAAGGCATTCCGGATCCTCGATGCCAATGTCTTGCTCTAAATCAGATTCACCAGCTGCCACTCAATTGTCTTCCCTGTCAGTTGGACGATCCAAGTCGCCAATCCAGTTAAACCAATTTCCGTGTCCAAAACGCTTTCAGGTGCGCGAACCTCATCACCTTCGACTAGATGACGATTGATTCTTCTGATTCGGCAGAGAGTAAATATTTGAGTTCCTCCCCCAGGGAGGTCCTTTGCAGACAGAGCTGGAGGCCAAGGTGATCTTTCTGATAATTTGAATGCAGCCACTCCAGCATATTGAAAGAGTGACCAGGATACTTTGACATTCTCTTCCATGTCCGAAATGTATCCTACAGCTGCCCGCTGCTTTTCTTGAACGCAAGATTCCTTCTGTGTAGCACGTTGGTTTTGGCTGCCCTGCCACAACTCCAAGAAACTCGTGGACCTGGGCCATTCTATGCAATTTTCTTTTCTCTGCCTCTTTCTTCATTTCCGAGTTGTTTACTATATTTGTTGTATCCAATGCTGGGTCATCGTCTACCGAGATCCCGTTGATCAATGGAGCAAACTGCCTTGCAATGACCACGTCGTGAAGGGTCTCCCTTGTTGTTTTTGACTGCCTCCAGCTGATAACATCTCGCCCGAGGGAAAAACCAGTCTCCAGTCCAAAACCTTGGTGTATCGTAAGGAATATGTCACGTGACACATTGGAGAGATCGGGGACATCAGCAAAAAGTGGAAAAGGTATTCTGAGCGTTCTGAGCATTTTGAAGGTTTTTGAAAGTCAAGTTCGGATTTAGTCGATTTTGTCGGGTCCAGTTATACGAATCATACTCAGCGATATTGCATCCACAATATCACGGGATTTTCTAACTTGGTATAGTGTCCCAAAATAGGTATAGCCTAGTTGGATACATTTCTTAATTAATTAAAGTCAGCTACTTTTATTTTTGAAAAATGTAATGAACATAGAATACTTTGCTGAGTCATAACATGAAACTTGACATTACTATTTCGAAATGACAAATCAAAAACAAACTAACTCAAATA
>Ga0307515_10000636_pt1 | contig 81268 bp, 76 predicted proteins | sample 17_EM_MG_FD_194513 | JGI IMG/M metagenome (GOLD analysis project Ga0307515, IMG submission 194513) | Populus trichocarpa ectomycorrhiza microbial communities from riparian zone in the Pacific Northwest, United States - 17_EM | ecosystem: Host-associated > Plants > Roots > Unclassified | place...
ACCACGTCAAGTTCAACCCGCCGAAGACCGAAGGCAAGGACGACCTCACGGGCGAAGACCTGATCCAGCGCGAAGACGACAAGGAAGAAACCGTGCGCAAGCGGCTCGAGGTCTACAGCCAGCAGACCCGGCCGCTGGTCGACTACTACTCGGCCCGGGCCAAGGCGGACCCGGCTGTGGCACCGAAGTACCGCGCCATCAGCGGCGTCGGCACGATCGACCGGACCGTGTCCTTAGTGCAGGAGGCGCTTGGCGACTGACTGTGCAGCACCGGTTTCCGAACTCACGCGCCTCGCGCCTGTGTCACAACCGCCGCTGCCCGGAGGTCGGCGGCCAAGGCCGGTTGGCCCATTTGATAACGGTCTGCCAACGCATTCAACTCGCCTGCAGTCCGCGCATTGGCAATGCGGCTGAAGGCCTTCCACAAAGCGCCGAGCAGGCGCCATGCGCCGCCAGCTGTCGACGCAGGGCCTGCGGGCCTACTCGCGAAATTCGTGTTGCCTTCGGATTGATCTGCCATGGTGAGCCCCTTCAGTTGCTGATCCAGCTTCGCATCTCGGTGATTATAAGGGTTTACCCTAATTGCCGCTTGCCAGCCGAAAGCGAGGCGATAGCGCGCAGCCGTGACCGGCCAGTCGCGCTCCTCATTCGCGCCGGTGTCACCAACGCAACGTGAACGTCTTTCCATTGCAGAAGGACTTCATCGCCTCCTGTACGCCTTCCTTGTAGCCCAGGCCCGAGTCCTTGATGCCGCCGAAGGGCGTAAGCTCAATTCGGTAGCCGGCACCTCCCAAACATTGACGGTGCCCACGTTCAGTTCCTGCGCAGATCGCCGAAATCGTGCGCCAGTTGCGGGGCGAGGCTGGCGGCCGCCAGCACGCGAATGCTCGGCTCGGGCTTGCGCACATGCTTGGCCTTGGGTCCGTCTGCGTAGCACACCTGCTGAGCGCCGACCGCTAGATCCTTCGGACTTGTCACGCAACGACTTCAACAGCTTGGTGGAGGTAGTGCGCCGAACCGATGCAATATTGCTAGGCGTCCGCAATGCGGCGACAGAGTTGGTGGAGTTGCCCCTGAAGCCGGCGATGCCTAGCGTGTCGCGCTTCGGCTTGATGGAGTGAACCCCATCGACTGGACCACCGGGGAAGGATGAACTGATACGCTGGCTGGGCCTTCATAGAAGGAGAAGGACGATCGCTGTTGGCGCTCTGAATCTCCTCGTTGTGGAGTACGGCGACTGAATCGTCCTTCAGTTCGACAAGCGAGATGGCGCTGCGCTCAGCAAAGTGCCGAGCTTCCCGTCGCTGCTATTCTTGCTCCGCGAATCGAACCTGCTGTGCATCGTGCCGCGCTGTGTCGGCGCCGACATCGCCGCGCTGACAGGGTTGGCCAGCCATCCCGTACCGTACGCCCTGCCCGGCCTCGATGTGCGCTAGTACTGGTACGACCGCGTGCACCATGATCCCGCGCACCGATGGTTTCGCGGACTGCTGAGCGATCTTTTCGAAGCGGAGCGCGCGGCCTAGCCGCTCAGACCGCGAAGCGCTCCACCGCCTCCTCGTTCCATTCGATGCCGACGCCGGGCACGTCGGGAACCAGGGCCGCCCCGTCCACGTAGACCAGTGGCTTGGCAAGGATCGGATCGGCAAGCCCCATCTTCTCGAGCCAATGCGCGGTCGGCGTCACTGCGAGCAGGTGCGCGCTGATCTCGTCGAAGATGTGGCTGGACATCGGGATCCGGTAGGTGGCCGCCAACGCGCTCGCGCGCAGCCAACCGCTCACGCCGCCGATCTTCATGACATCGGGCATCACGAAGTCGGCGGCACCGGCCACGATGGCCTTGTGCATTTCGTCCACGCTGAACCAGTTCTCGCCCATCTGCACCGGCGTTCTCAGCGCATCGCGGATCAGCGCATGGCCGCTGTAGTCCTCCTGCAGGGTGGGCTCCTCGAGCCATGCGAGGCCGAAGGGCTCCAGCGCGCGGCCGCGGCGAATGGCTTCAGGCACCGACAGGCCCTGGTTCACGTCGACCATCAGGTGCACGTCGTCGCCGATGGTTTCGCGGATGAGCGCGACGCTCTGGACGTCTTCTTTCAGCGTCTTGTGGCCGATCTTGATCTTGATCGCCTTCAGGCCCTGCGCCACCGCGCGCCTGGCGCGTTCGGGACCGATTTGCGGGCCGTCCATGCTGTGGCTGTCGTAGGCCGGGATTGCCTTTACCTGGCCGCCCAGCAGCTGCGCCAGCGGCACGCCGCGGTGCTGCGCGAGCGCGTCCCAAGCGGCCATGTCGACAGCGGCCGTGGCGATCTTCACGATGCCGGTGTTGCCCAGCAGCCTGAAGCGCCCCTGCAGCAGCTTTTCGATTTCGTGCGGCGCCACCAACTGGCCTTCGAGCAAGCGCTCCAGCGAGTCGAGCAGCGCCCGCACCGGCGCCAGGCCGAGCGGGGTGTAGGTGAACACGTAAGACCGACCCGTGATGCCCTGGTTCGTCTCGATGTCGAGCAGCACCAGCGGCGACGTGTCGACCACACCGACGGAGGTGCGAACGGGAAACTCCAGCGGCACATTGACGGCCCTGGCACGCAGGGATCGGATGAAGAGGTCATGCATGATTGGCCTTAACTTCGATGGTTGTGTCAAACGCCGAGATAGGCGCCCGCCACGCGCTCGTCGCGCAGCAGTTCCCCGGCCGGCCCCCACAGGGCGATGCTTCCGGTCTCGAGCACATAGCCCGTGTCGGCAACGGAGAGCGCGGCGTGTGCGTTCTGTTCCACCAGCAGGATCGGAACGCCCTGCGCCTTCAGCCGCACAATGACGGCGAAGATTTCTCGCACCAGCAGCGGTGCGAGGCCCATCGAGGGCTCGTCGAGCAGCAGCACCTTCGGCTCGCTCATGAGCGCGCGTGCGATCGCCAGCATCTGCCGCTGGCCGCCCGAGAGCGTGCCGGCTGCGAGATGGCGCTTTTCCTCCAGCACCGGGAACAGCGCGTACATCTGCGCCAGCCGCTCCTCGCGGCGGTCAGGCCGCGTGAAGCCGCCCAGCAGCAGGTTGTCCTGCACCGACAGCGGACCGAACACCTGCCGACCCTCGAGCACCTGCGACAGTCCCGCGCGCACGCGCTTGTCGGGACTGTCGCGACTGATGTCGCCGCCGAACAGCGAAACGCTGCCCGCACGCGATGCGATGAGCCCCGAGATGGCGCGCAGCAGCGTGGTCTTGCCTGCACCATTGGCACCGACCAGGGCCACGAGTTGTCCGGGGTCGAGCCGCAAGTCGATGCCGTGCAAGGCTTCGATACGGCCGTAGCCTGCGAAGAGGCCGCGTACTTCGAGGGCTGCCGTGCTGTTGCTCGTGCTCATGCCACCTCCCCTTCGACTTCCGTGCCCAGGTAGGCGGCGATCACCTGCGGATTCGCGCGCACCTCGTCGGCCGTTCCCTCTGCGAGCTTCCGCCCATAGTCCAGCACGAGGATGTGGTCGGAAATGTTCATCACCATCTTCATGTCGTGCTCCACGAGCAGCACCGTGACGCCCGATGCCGCGATCTGGCGGATCAGCTCGGTGATCTCGTGGGTCTCCGTGTCGTTGAGGCCGGCGGCCGGCTCGTCGAGCAGCAGCAGGCGCGGCTTGCCGGCCAGCGCGCGTGCGATCTCCAGACGTTTGAGCATGCCGAAGGAAAGCTGCGACGCATGGGCCCCGGCGTACGTGCCCAGGCCCACGTAGTCGATCAGCTGCAGCGCCTCGTCGCGCAACGCCGCATCGGCGCGGCGGGTCGTGCCCAGCATGCCGCCGATGAGCGAGCTGCGCGTGCGCAGGTGCGCGCCGAGCATCACGTTCTCGCAGGCCGTCATGTTCATGCAAACCTGCAGGTTCTGGAAGGTGCGGCTCATGCCGCGCCGCGCCAGCGCGTCGGGCGAGTGCCCGGCGACGTTGTCCCCGTCGAGCAGGATCTCGCCCCCGGTCGGCACGTAGATGCCGCTCAGCAGGTTGAAGAGCGTGGTCTTGCCCGCGCCGTTGGGGCCGATCACCGAGTGCACCGCGCCGCCACGCACGCTGAAGCTCACGTCCTGGATGGCATGCACGCCGCCGAAGGATTTCGAAAGATGGTTGACCTGCAGCATCTCAGCGCCTCCTCGTCAGCTTGAGCGCGATCGATGGCACCAGCCCCTTGGGCAGAAAGATCATCGTCAGCATCAGCACGAGCCCGAAGAACACCATCTCGTAGCCGTGCAGACCGCCCAGCAGCTGCGGCAACGCCGTGAGCAGCGCCGCGCCGAGCACGGCGCCGAAGGTCGACGCCATGCCGCCGAGCACCACCATGGTCGCGAGCTCCACCGAATGCGCGAAGGCTGCGAGCGACGGGCTGATGAAGCCGAAGTAGTGCGCCGAGAGGCTGCCCGACACCGCGGCAAAAACGGCCGAGGCCACGAACACCCGCACCTTGAAGCGCGCGACGTCCACGCCCGTCATCCGCGCCGCGATCTCCGAGCCGTGCAGCCCGCGCAACGCGCGGCCCGCGGGCGATGCGTAGAGGTTGAGCGAGAGCACGATGGCACCGAACAGCACCACGCAGGCCAGCGCATACCAGTGCAGCACCTTGGCGAAGATAAAGCTGCCGATCTGCAGCGGCGGCACCGGCATGCCGTCGGGTCCACCGGTCCAGGCCACCTCGTTCACCAGCACGATGTTGACGATGATGCCCAGGCCCAGCGTCGCCATCGTGAGCGAATGGCCCTGCAGCCGCAGGATCGGCTTCGCGATGAGCCACCCGATGAGCGCCGCGCCGACCGCTGCCCCCGCGATGGCCGCCACCGGCGGCCAGCCGAAGCGCGCGGTGACGATGCCGCTGCCGTAGGCGCCGATGGCCACGAATGCGGCATGGCCGATGCTGATCTGGCCCGCAAACCCCATCAGCAGGTTGAGGCCGATGGCCGCCACGGCCGCGAGCGCGATGCGCACCGCGACGTCGACGATGTAGTTGTTCGGCATGACCAGCGGCAACAACGCCAGAACGAGCGCCGTGACGATCAGCGAAGGACGCACCGGGAATTTCATACGCGGTCCGATGCCTTCGCGCCAAACAGGCCGTTCGGCATGACCAGCAGGATCACGACGATCATCACGAAGGGCACCGCATCCTTGTAGGCCGACGAGATGTAGCCCGCCACCAGCGCCTCGAGCAGGCCGACGATGAGCCCGCCCACCACCGCGCCCAGCCCGTTGCCCAGGCCACCGAGGGTGGCGGCCACGAAGCCCTTCATGCCCAGCAGCAGGCCGATGTCGTACACCGTGGTGGTGATGGGCGCGGCCACCACGCCGGCCAGCGCGCCGAGCAGCGCACTGAGTCCGAACGAGAGCTGCAGGATGCGTGAACTCGGAATGCCCACGGCCTGCGCGGCCAGCTTGTTGGCGGCCACCGCGAGCATGGCCTTGCCGAGCATCGTGTAGCGGAAGAATGCGAAGATGGCCCCCACCAGCACGGCCGCCGTGCCCAGCACCCACAGGCTTTGCGGCAGCACATAGGCGCCGAGGATTCGCAGCGACGTGTCGCCGCTGAAGGACGGCAGCGTCTGCTGGTTCTTGCCGAGCACGATCTGCACCATGCCCTGGATGAAGATCGAGGCGCCGATGGTGATGATGATCAGCGACACCACGCTCGCCTCCCCCGCCGGCTTGATGGCCAGCCGGTACAGCAGCAGGCCGACGACCACCGTGGCGACGACGCCGCCGACCATGGCAAGGCCGTAGGGCGCGTTGGCGCCGAGCAGCGCGGCCGCCCCCATAGCGCCCAGCATCAGGAAATCGCCCTGCGCAAAGTTGATGACGCCGCTGGCGTTGTAGATCAGCGAGAAACCGAGGGCCGCGAGCGCGTAGATAGCGCCGGTGGTGAGGCCCGAGAACACGAATTGCATGAAGTCAGCCACGGCTGTCTCCTGGTTGGAGGGATGCGGTCAGGTGATACGGCGCGATGTCGGCCACGGTGTCGGCGCCGATCAGCGCCATGGTTCGCTGGGTTTCGTCGCAGAGCGTCTGCAGCACGGCATTCGCGCCTGCTTCGCCGCCTGCGGCCATGCCCCAGACAGCAGGGCGCCCGACGAAGGCGGCCGTCGCGCCGGCCGCCACAGCCTTCACCACGTCGCTGCCGCGCCTAAAGCCGCTGTCGACGAACACAGGCAGCGCGCCCTTCACCGCGTCGACGATGCGCGGCAGCACCGAGATGGTCGAGGGCGCGGCGTCCAGCTGCCGCCCGCCGTGGTTGGACACGAGGATGCCGTCTACGCCATGGCGCACCGCGCGCCGTGCATCGTCGGGGTGCAGCAGGCCCTTGAGGATGAGTGGGCCGTCCCAGAGGCGCCGAAGCCAGTCCAGCTGTTCCCAGACCAGCGTGCGATCCATCGCACGCGCCAGCAGGGCGGCCTGCAACTGTGCGGAGGCACCCGCATCCTCGTGCTCTGCAAGATTGACGAACGCGGGCGATCGGCCCTGGCGCGCCATGTCCAGCGACCAGGCTGGATGCAGGGCCAGGTCGAGCAGCGTCGACAGCATGAAGCGGAACGGCAGCCTGAATCCGTTGCGCACATCGCGCTCGCGCAGGCCGCTCACTGCGACGTCGACCGTGAGCACCAGCGCGCCGTAGCCCGCATGGCGGGCGCGGCGCACGAGCTGCTCGGCGATAGACCTGTCGGTCATCACGTAGAGCTGCATCCACTGGATGGCCGCGGGGTCGCGTTCCAGGCCGGCTTCGCGCACCGCTTCGAGCCGCGCGTTGGAGGCCGTCGACAGCACAAAAGGCACGCCCGCCGCGGCGGCGGCGCGCGCCAGCAGCAGATCGCCCTGCGGCCGCACGAGGCCCGAGAAGCCGATGGGCGCCACGCCTGCCGGCATGGCCCAGCGCTGGCCGAACACCGAGATGCCGGGGTCGGCATGGCGAGTGTCGCGCAGGCAGGTCGGCAGCAGGCACACCGTACTCAGGTCGTCGACGTTGCGGCGCAGGCAGTCCTCGTCTTCCGCACCGCCGTCCACATAGTCGAAGACAAAACGCGGCAGCCGCCGGCGCGCATGCCGCCGGTGGTCGTGGACATTGAGTTTCATGCCGCCCGGCCCCGGCGGGTTCGGCCGGCGTGCATCAATGCGTTTCCTTGAACGCCCCGCCCTGCACCTCGATCATGCGGAAGGCCGACGTGTCGAGGCCCATGTGGTCGGTGGGCGACATGTTGTAGACGCCGCTCACGCCGACGAAGTTGCGCGTGGCCTCGATGGCGTCGCGCACCTTGGCCTTGTCGGTGCCGCCGGCGCGATTGATGGCGTCGACCAGCATCAGCAGCGCATCGTGCGCATAGCCGCCGAAGGTGGACACGTCGATCTTTGCCTGCGCCTCGTAGTCCCTGGCGTAGCTCACGCTCACGCTCTTCTGAGGATCGCTGGCGGGCAGCGCCTGTGCGATCAGCAGCGCGGGAGACGGCATGCGGATGCCTTCGGAGGCCTTGCCCGCGATGCGGATGAACTCGACCGACGCCTGCCCATGGCTGGTGTAGAGCGGCTGCTTCATGGCGAGCTGCTGGTAGTTGCGCGCGATGATGGCGGGCGCCTGGCCGGTGCCGAACACCAGAATGGCCTGGGCCGGCGAGGACTTGATCTTGGTGAGCTGCGGCGTGACGTCGGTGTCCTTCTCGCCGTAGATCTGGTCTTCCGCCACCTTGAGGCCCATGGATTCGGCAACCTTGATGCTCTCGATGCGCCCCGACTTGCCGAAGCCGCCGGTGTCGGACAGCAGCGCCACCTGCGCGAAACCGCGCTGCTTCATTTCGCCCAGCACCTTCTGCGCAGCCATGCGGTCGGAATGCGGCACCTTGAACACATAGGGCCGTACGGGTTCGACGATGACCGAGGCGGCGGCCAGCGAGATCATCGGCATCTTCGCAGCTTCGGCCTGCGGCAGCATGGCCATGGTGGAGCCGGTGCTCGAGGCGCCGAGGATGGCGTCGACCTCGTCCTGCATGATGAGCCGGCGCGTGAAGGCGTTGGCCTTGTTGGCATCGCTGGCGTCGTCGTACAGCACCAGTTCGAGCTTGCGGCCGAGGACGCCGCCCGCGGCATTGATCTTCCTCACGTACATCTCCAACGTCTTCTGCTGGGGATCACCGAGGAAGGACGCGGCGCCGGTGGCCGAGACCACGGCACCGATCTTGATGGGCGGCTCGGCGGCCTGGGCGGTTGCCACGGCCAGCGCGGCGAGCATGCCGCCGAGGGCGCGGCGTGTGAAATGGTGCGGGTTGAAATGGCTCATGTCTCTGTCTCCTTCTTGGTTTGTGAACGTCTTGCCGGGAACCCTCAGCGCGCGGGCGTGCGCCGCACGATGCGAATGGGATGGACCTTGGGCTCGGGCGGCTTCAGCCCGAGGACTCCGGCGAGGACCCGGCCCTCGGGGTCGGCCAGTGCGGCTTCCCGGGCCGAGCGCACACGCGCGATGGCCGATGCGTCCGAGCCCGCATGCATGCCGTCGAGCACCGCCGACAGGTTGCGATGGCCGCGTTCGCTGGTCTCGCCGTAGCCCTTGACGAGGTTGCCGCACAGTGCCAGCTCGTAGGCCAGCTGCGGGCTGGCCGCGAGCGCGCCGCGCACGGCATCGAGCCAGCGTTCGATCAGGGCCTGCTCGATGGCGTAGCGCGAGGTGCGCGGGCGCCAGGCGCGCAGCGAACGCAGCACGCAGAGCATCGCGAAGCCACCGACGGTGTCGGTACGCATGTGCAGGCCCACGTTGAGGCTGTGGGCCTTGTGCGCGAGCTTGCGGCGCAGCCAGTTGGCCGGTCGCGTGGGCAGCATCGAGCAGATTTCGTCGAGGCCCGGCTTGAGGTACTCGGTGAGACGCAGTGGCTCGCCCTCGCGCGCCCCCACCTCCTGCCGCACGCGCTGGATGCGGTCGCGCCGCGTCTTGAGGTCGGCGATGCGAATGACGTCTTCGTAGCTCATCCACAGCGCGAGGTAGCGGGCAGCCTCGCGCGTCACGGGGAATTCGCCGGCCCACGGGCGCTCGGCGGCCAGCACCGATTCGACGCGGTCGAGGTAGAGGCTCGCGTAGCGTGCGCCCTGGTAGTCGGTGACCTGTGCTACACCGGCCTGCACGATGGTGTGCAGCGGCGCGGGCATCGCGCGAACGCGCTCATTGAAAGGTTCCGGGACCAGCGCGTCAGAGACGATGGCCGCCTTCGCCGCGCCGTCCGTCACATGCTCGTACCCTGCGGCGAATCCCTTCAGGCTCGCCGCCACAGCCTTGCCCGACTGGCGAATGGCCTCTTCGCACGCCGCGCGGGAAAACGGCAAGGTGCCGCTGCCCGCCATCGCGCCGAACATCACCGTGTTGATGACGGTGCCGTGCTGCCACGCGAGCGAACGCATATCGAAGAGGAAGGTGCGCTGCGCAAGCTTCTGCGCTGCCTCGACCACCCGCGCACCCTCGTAGCGGCCGTCGCCCATGGCCGACTTCTCGGACACGGCGTATTCGCGGTGCAGCGAGGCCACCAGCGTGGTGCGCTTCGGATGCACGAAGCCGCCCTGCAGCACGCGGCCCGCCTCCACCAGCTCGGAGGCGGCCACGATGTCGACGTCGCCCGCATTCGGCGTGAGCGACAGCACCGGCTGCGCGCCGTTCAGGCGACTGCGCGCCACCGGATAGATCTCGACATAGTAGTTGGTCGCGCCGGTGCGCTGCGCCACGCCGGGCACCGAGGTGCTCTGGACCGGAAAGTCATGCGCGGATGCAGCGGTGATCAGCCAGTCGGCCAGCACGCCGCCGCCCTCGCCGCCCATGGCGGCCACGAGCACGGTCACGACACGGGGTTCCTTGCTGGACAAAGCGGGTTTTGTGGGGGATACGTTCATGCTAGGGCGACCTTGTCGGCGGCAAGGCTGCGTGCCTTGCCGGCCATGAGCCCGATGGCGCCGCTGCGCATGCGGAACATGAAGCGCTCCCAGGCGCCGGCGTTCTGCACGATCTCGGCCTTGTAGAACGAGGGGCACAGCACAGCCGCGTGCGCGTTCTCGCCGCACAGGCCGCAGCCGACGCAGCCCTGGTTCACCGTGGCCACCGGGTCGGTGCGCAGCGCGCTGGGGTTGGGCTTGACGGTGAGCGAGGGGCAGCCCGACAGGCGGATGCACGAATGGTCGCCGGTGCACACATCGTCGTCGATGCCGAAGCGCGTTCGCACCACACGCTCGCCGCGCTGCATCTTCGCGGCATGCACCGGCTTGATGCGGCGCTGCCGCTCGAGCTGGCATTCGCCGTCGGCAATGATCACCTTCAGCCCGCCCTGTTCGGTGGTCATGGCCTCCTGCAGCGTGTCGCGCATCTCGGCGACGTTGTAGCTCGTGACCTTGCGCACCCACCCCACGCCGACGCCGCGCAGCGCGGCCTCGATGTCGAGCGTGAGCGGGCGTGCCGCAGACTGCGTGGGCGAGGAAGGAATCGCCTGCGTGCCGGTGGCCGAGGTGTAGCCGTTCTTCAGGATCACCAGCACCGAGTCCTGGTTGTTGTAGACCGCGTTCACCACACCGCTGGTGAAGCCGTTGTGCCAGAAGCCGCCGTCGCCCATGATGCTGAGCAGCCGGTTGCGCATGAGCGGCGCGAGACCCGAGGAGCTCGCCAGGCCCAGGCCGTAGCCCAGCACGGTACTGCCGACATTGAAAGGCGGCAGCGTGCCGAAGGTGTGGCAGCCGATGTCGGCGCTCACGTGGACCGGGCCGAGCGCCTTCTGCATCAGCTTGATGGCGGCGAACACCGGCCGCTCGGGGCAGCCGATGCAAAAACCCGGTGGCCGCGTGGGCACCGGCGCGCCGAGCGCCGCGACGGCCTGCGGCTTCAGCACGGCGAGCGGCGCGGCGGCAGCGGCCACGTCGGCGGCACCTGCGGATGCCAGGCCGAGCGGCGCGGTCACGCGAACGAACTCGGCCAGTGCGCGCACCATCACCTCGCCGGTGTATTCGCCGGCCATCGGGAAGATGTCCTTGCCGTAGAGCTCGGTGGCGCTGCCCGCGCGCCGCAGGATGGCGTGCAGCGCGTCTTCCATGTAGTTGGGCTGGCCTTCTTCCACCATCAGCACCGCACGCTTGCCGGCACAGAACGCGACCAGCTCGTCGGGCACCATCGGGTACACCACGTTGAGCACGAGCATCGGAATGCGGCAGGCGCCGAAGGCATCGGCCAGGCCGAGTTGCTGCAGCGCCCGGATCACGCCGTTGTAGAGGCCGCCCGGCACGATGAGGCCCACGTCGCCGCAATCGCCCTCGAAGTGTTCGTTCAGTTGCTCGCGCCGGATGAAGTCGAGTGCGGCCGGCCAGCGCGAGCTGATCTTCAGCCTCTCGTGCTCGTAGATCGACGGCGGCAGGTTGATGTGGCTGAAGTCGAAGTTCGGCTGCTGGATCAGCTCGCGCGTCGACACAGCCGGTGCGCGGTTGTCCTTGCAGACGAAGCTGCCGTGCACGTGGCAGGCGCGAATACGCAGCTGCAGCATCACCGGCGTCTGGCTCGCTTCCGACAGTTCGAAGCTGCGCTCGACCGCATCGACGATGGAGCCTAGATTGGGGCGCGGGTCCATCAGCCACATCTGCGACTTCATCGCGAAGGCGTGGGTGCGCTCCTGGATGATGCTGGAGCCTTCGCCGTAGTCCTCGCCAAGGATCACGAGCGCACCGCCCTTCACGCCGGCCGAGGCCAGGTTGGACAGCGCATCGGATGCGACGTTGGTGCCGACCGTGGATTTCCAGGTGACCGCACCGCGCACCGGGTAGTTGATGGAGGCGCCGAGCATGGCGGCCGCGCCGGCTTCGGAGGCACTGTTCTCGAAGTAGATGCCCAGTTCGTCGAGCAGCTCGCGCGAATCGCCCAGCACGTCGATCAGGTGCGAGATCGGTGCGCCCTGGTAACCGCCGATGTAGCTCACGCCGGACTGCAGCAACGCCTTGGTCACTGCAAGGATGCCCTCGCCGTGGAACACCTCGCCATCGCCCAGCGACAGTCGTTTGACTTCTTCGGCGAATGAACGCTCCATGTTGTCTGTCTCCTGCGCGGCCTCTGGAGGGCCGCGCTTTCTTCGTGGGTTTCCGGTCCCGGGGGAACGGGTTCGCCCGGGGGTTCGATGTGAACTCTATGGGTCGCGCCCTTCTTATCCAATCGATAGAATTCGCGTTACACATCGATCCCATCTATACAGATGACGCGCCCCCCTTCCAACGTCGACATTTCGCGGATCGATCTCAATCTGCTGCGCCTTTGCACCACCCTGCTGGAGACGCGCAACGTCACGCTCGCGGCGGAGCGGCTGGGCGTGACGCAGCCGACGCTGAGCTACGGACTCGCCAAGCTGCGCAAACGCTTCAACGACCGGCTGTTCCTGCGCGGACCGCAGGGCATGCTGCCCACGCCGCTCGGGGAGCAACTGGCCCGCGAATTCGCGCAGGCGCTCGGGCAGATCGACCGCGCGGTGGAATCGGCCGAGCACTTCGAGCCCTCGGACACGCACCGCCGCTTCCGGGTCGCCATGTCGGACATCGGCGGGCTGTACTTCGTGCCGCCCCTGCTGATGCAGCTGCAGCAGGCGGCGCCGTTCGCCGAGCTGGAAGTGAAGCAGGTCACGCTGGACCAGGTGGTGGACGGCCTGGCCAGCGGCGCCATCGATGCCGCCGTCGGCAACCTGCCGATCGCGGCGGGCCACACGCGCAGCGCGCTGTTGTTCCGGGAGCGCTATGTCTGCCTCGTCGGCACCAAGCACCACCCCCGCCGCGGCCCGATGACGCTCAAGCGCTTCCTGGCATCGCGCCACGTGCTGGTGGCGTCGCCTTTTTCAGGGCATCAGCTGGTGGAAGAAGCACTGCGCGCGCACGGCGTCTCGCGGCGGATCGCGGTGACGATTCCTCACTTCACGGTGCTGCCGGGCCTGGTAGCGCAGAGCGACCTGCTGGTCACCTTGCCGTCCCGCGTGGCGCGTGTGTTCGAAAGTTTCGGCGGGCTGGCGAGCGTGGAGCTCCCGGTGGAGCTGCCCGACTTCGAGGTCAAGGTGCACTGGCACACGCGCCATGAGAACAGTCCGCCGGTGCGGTGGTTTCGCGACCAGATCGTGACGGCGCTTGCGCCGCTGTAGCCACAGGCTTTTTTCAGAACGAATGCCGGACGCCGACGCCGAAACTCGTGGCGCCGGCCTCGACCCGCCGCGGCGGTGCAGGCAGCGTCCGAGTCGCGGTCCGGTCGTTCATCACCATGACGTAGATGTCTGTGCGCTTCGAAAGAAAGTGGTCATAGCCGACGGTGGCCACGCGGCGGCTGATGTTGCCGCCCGGGGAACTGGCAGGAACCGGCGCGACGAGATCGTCCGTTCGCCGCGATGCGAATCCGATCAGTACCTGGCCCGCGCCCACCGGGATCGCGCCGCTCAGGCTCCATAGCCTGTGGTCCTGGTCTGCCGGCGCCGCCGGGGTTCCGCCATCGTGGATGGCGCCCACATTGGCGAAGAGCTTGGCCCACTTGAAATCGTAGGCGCCGGACAGGAGCCACGACCGGGTTTGCGCGCGGGACGTGCCATCCGCGAAAGTCAAAGGCGTCTTCCTGACGTCCTGCCAGGCAAAGCCGAGGCTGAGGTTGTCCTGCCGATATGACAGCTGCGCGCCCACGTTCCGCTTGCCCTGCCCTTCCGCCGCAGCGGCAGCCACGCTGAACGAGAAGCCGCCGAGCACGGGGCTGTCGTACACGACCTGATTGGTCCACGTCGTCCCACCCGACAGCGGCCCTCCAACGAAAGTGACGAGGTTGATCGGCGAAAAGGTGGTCGATGCGCCGAACGCATTGGTCGTCAGCGCGTTGATGCGCATGAAGGTGGTCGCGTTGCCAAGCCTCAGCGAGCCGTAGCGTGCATGGCCCAGGCCCACCCACGAAGAGCGGCTGAAGTACGGGTCGGCCGCCACGTTGACCGGCGGACCGATCGCATCGCTGCGGCCCAGCGCCCCCGTGTCCGTGCGAACGAAGGACGAGAGCTCGAACGCCGCATAGAGCCCATCACCCAGGTCTTCGCGTCCGCGAAACCCGATGTTGCTGGTGGACAGGCCGCCACCGGTCACGCCCGATGTGGGCTTCTCCAACGCATTGGCGCCCGCCAGGTTGGCAACGCGACCCGCGAACATGTCGACCTGGCCGAACACCGCCACGCCGGACTGCGCGTGTGCGCCTCCCTCGATCGCCATCAATGCGACGCCGATCAGACTGGCCTTCGTTTTCATCGTTGTCTCCATCCGCTGATTGATCTGGGTCGGGCGACGGATTCAGCATTCCGTCGTCTCTGGCATTGCCGAGGCAATTCTTCAATGAGGCTCGGGGCGCCGCAATCTCTTGCACGGCATGCAGTCCATGAAACGGATTCATTGGCGGCATGCCGCGCAAGCGATTGCGCAGAACCGGTGTGCGCCAAAAAATTTGCCCACTTGGAACGAGGAGCAATCAGCATGCGCATGCACAGTCACCGCAACCGGCCCTATCATCTGAGCGCCTACGCGCTGGAGCACCTGCCTCGCCTGCGCGAAGAAGAGCGGCCGGTCCTTGGCGACACCGGAAAGATGCCTTGCGATGCCACCGGGCCCGAGGTGGACGGCGTCGCGCACGCCACCCGCGAATACATCGCCCTGTTTCGCGAACACCTGCGCGGCCGTGTCGCACCCGCGCTCGCGCCCATCCCCGACGACAGGGAAGCGCGCGCACAGAACCTGAAAGCCTCGTCCTATTTCCTCGATGCCTGCATGGCCGGCACCTGCGCGCTCGATGCGGACGACTGGCGCGGCGACCCCTTGCCCGGCCACACCCACGCGCTGGTGTTCCTGGTGGAGTTCGGCCGCGAGCCGCGCCCTGGCGATCCGGGCGAATCATGGATTCGTGGCTGCAACGCAAGCCGCACCGACATGCGCACCACTGAAGTCGCCGTCGTGCTCGCCGGCTATGTGCGGGCGCTCGGGTTCGACGCCACCGGCCATGCCTCCGAGGCATCGGCCGTGCACCTGGAGCGGTTGGCCATCAAGGCCGGCCTTGCGCTCGTGCGCGACGGCGCACTCGAAGTGCCGTTTCTGAAGCGCGGCTTTCGCATTGGCGTTGTCACCACCCGCTACGCACTGGCGACCGATCTGCCGCTGGATCCGGCGTGCGCCTACCCGATGGGCAACGCCGCGGTCCGGATGGGACTGGATGGCACGCTGCCCGAATGGTGGAGCGACGAGCAGGACAAGCGCCCGCTTCATCTGGGCCGCTATCCGATGGAAAAAATCAAGCGCGTCGCACAGCCCACGACGCTGGTGCTGCGCGATCGCATCCGGCGCGTGCCCAAGCGCGGCGACTTCTTCAAGCGGGCGGAAGCCGGCGACATGGGCGCCAAGGCCCAGGAGGAAAAGGATCGCTTCGCGATGAAGCATCCCTACGCTCTCGGCATGGCCCCGCTGATACGCCACATGGTTCCCCTGCAGGGAACACGCGAGCCGCTCGTGCCCACCGGCGTCGGCTGCGATCTCTCGAACCTGCAACGCACGGCGGACGCGATCAAGGCCCTGGGCTATTTCCTGGGCGCTGACTTTGTCGGCATCTGCGAGGCAGAGCCCTGGATGTACTACTCGCACGACGAGGTCGAGGGCAAATCCATCGAGGCCTATCACCGCTATGCCGTGTGCATGCTGCTCGACCAGGGCTATGAAACGATGGAAGGTGCATCGGGCGACGACTGGATCTCGGCCTCGCAGTCGATGCGGGCCTACATGCGCGGCGCGGAGATCGCCGGCGTGATGGCGGCGCACTGCCGTCGCTTGGGCTATTCGGCGCGCAGCCATTCGAATGCCCATTCGGAGGTGATCCACAACCCCGTCGTCCTGATGTCGGGGCTGGGCGAGGTCAGCCGGATCGGCGAGACCATCCTCAATCCCTTCATCGGCCCGCGTTCGAAGTCCGTCGTCTTCACGACCGACCTTCCCATGGTCATCGACCTGCCCATCGACTTCGGGCTGCAGAACTTCTGTGGCGGATGCAGGAAGTGCGCGCGCGAATGCCCGTGCAACGCGATCCCCTACGGCCCCAAGGTGCTGTTCAACGGCTACGAGATTTGGAAGGCCGATGTAGAGAAATGCACGAAGTACAGGGTCACGCAGCAGAAGGGGTCGGCGTGCGGCCGCTGCATGAAGATGTGCCCCTGGAACCGCGAAGACACCGTCGAGGCCGAACGCATGACATGGCTGTCGATCGAACACCCCGAGCTCGCGACGAGCATTGCCGAACTCGACGACCATGTGGGCAACGGCGCGCGCAACCCCATCAAGAAATGGTGGTTCGACCTTGAGGTCGTGCACGGCATCGCCCTCCATCCGGTCAGCGGCACGAACCAGCGCGACCTGAGCCTGGACCGCGGGGAGAAACTGGCGAAGGCGCAGAAGCTCGCGATGTTTCCGCCCGAGTTGCAGCCCGCGGGCGGCACCACCCTCGCGCAGGTGGTGCCGGTGGACCGCGAAGCCGGGTTGGCGCGCTACCTGCGCGCGGGCAAAGAACTGGAAGAGGCGCTCACGCCTCGCGTGCAACGCTGAGGTGATCGATGTCCTCGACCACGGCATGCGCGTTGCGCTTGAGCGGGAGCACGGTGCGCCCTGTGGGGAGCGCCGACCTCGCCGTGACGCTGCCCGCGTCTGCGAAGAGATCGAACACCATCTGGCGTATCCACGCATTGGCGGCGTCGTGATGCACCCGCTCGTGCCAGTGTTGCCGGACCTCCAGCGGCGGCAACGGAAGCGGGCAAGGCAGCATGCGCAGACCGCTGGTCTGCGAGAGGCGCCGTGCACTCACCGCGGGCAGCGTAAGCACCATGTCGCTGCCCTCGAGGATGAACGGCGAGGCCAGCAGTGTCGGCACCTGGGCCGCAACGCGCTCTGTGCCGCAGGCATCGACGATGCAGCGCCCCACGGCATTGTGGTGATGGCCAGAGCCCGGCATCGTCGCGACCAGGTGACTTTCCGCGAGAAACTGCACCAGCGAAAATTCATGCCGGATGCGCGGATGCCCGGCGCTGAAAAGACACGCATAGCTGTCCGTGAAGAGCCGCTGCTGATAGATGCCTGCGCCCAGATCGGGGTACGAGCCCAGCACGAGATCGATCTCTCCGCTCGCCAGGCCGAGCGCCATGTCCTGCTGTATCGGTTGCACGAAGCGCAACTGCACCCCGGGTGCATGGTCACGCACATGCGCCAGCAACCTGGGCAGAAAATGCAGCGCACCCAGGTCGGAGCAGCACAACGTGAAGCTCCGGCTGGCGCCCTCGGGCAGGAACCGGGTACCGGTGCGCAGGTCAACGTCCACGATGTGCAGCGCCGCACGCACCAGCTCGGCCATGGTGTGTGCCTTGGGTGTCGGTTCCATGCCCTTGGGCGTGCGCACGAAGAGCGGATCCTGGTACTCGTCGCGCAACAGGGACAGCGCCTTCGAGAGTGCGGGCTGGGTGAGACCCAGTTCCAGCGATGCGCGTGTCAGGTTGCGCAGCCTGAAGATGGCCTCGAAGCAGCGCAACTGCTGGATGTTGACCGACGCGCGGGCCTCGTTTCTCAACGCAAGGCGACGTGGCAAGGATGAAACTTTCAAGATACTTCTCCAAAGCCAAAGGGTCGACGGTCAATCCATCTCGATCTTCGTCTTGCCGATCAGCTCCGCATAGCGCGCCGTTTCGGCCGCGATGTAGGCGCGCAGCGCTGCTGGCGAGAGCGTGAACGGCTCGTACCCCGCCGAAGCGAAGATCGCCGCCACGTCCGGATGCGCCAGCGCCTCTTCCACGTCACGCCGGATCTGCACCGCCACCGCTGGCGACACGCCCTTGGGCGCGGCCAGAAGCAACCAGCCCGAGGCTTCATATCCGGCGGGTCCGCCGGCTTCGATCACAGTGGGCACGTTGGGTGCGTCCGCATGGCGTTGAGGTGCGGCCACCGCGAGCGGCACCAGCCGGCCGGAGAACGCCCGGACCGCCGCCAGCGTGCCGAGCGCGAAATCGACCTGGCCCGTGCTGACGTCGGCATAGAGCACGTTGGCGTCCTTGTAGACCACATGCTGCATCTCGGTGTTCGTCAGGGTGGTGAGTACGGCCGTGCCCAGGTGCACCGGGTTGCCGACACCCCAGGAGCCATAGTTCAGCTTGCCCGGCTTCGCCCTGGCAGCAGCCAGGATATCGCCCAGCGATTTGTATTTGCCGTTGCTCGAGGTCAGTACGAAGAAGCTGGTGCGCATCAGGGGTGCGAGCGGTTCGAAATCCTTCGCCGGGTCGTAGGGGAGCTTCTTGAACATGTGCTGATAGCCGGTCAGGTGCAGGCTGTCGAGCTGGATCAGGTCGTGGCCGTCCGGCGCGCCGCGCTTGAAGGCGCCGATGGCAATGAAGCCGTGGCCGCCGGGGCGGTTGTCGATGATGACCGGCTGGCCCCACTTGCGTTGCAGCCGGTCGGCCACGGCGCGCAACATCACTTCGGGCACGGCACCGGCCGAGAAGGGGGTGGTGATGTGCACCGGCCTGCTCGGAAACGCCTGGGACGGCGTCTGGGCTTGTGCCACGGATGCGGCCCACAGCACGGTGCAGGCGATGAGGCCCCTCAGCGCTTGCGTGACGATGTTTCTCATGGATGTCTCCTGTCGTTGTCGTGTTCCGACTCGCTCGGCCCGGTCAGCGTAGACCCGCCTGCACATCCATCGGATCGATAGAATGCCTGTTACACATGAGCTGCATCGATGACAGCACCTCGCCTGGACCTCAATCTCGTCCGTGTCTTCGTCACTATCTATGAGGCGCGCAGTGTCACGCGCGCGGCGGAACGCCTGGATCTCACCCAGCCGACCCTGAGCCACGCACTGGCCCGGTTGCGCGAGGTCTACGGCGACCCCCTGTTTCGCCGCAAGGCCACCGGCCTCGTGCCCACCGGTATGGGCGAGCAGCTGTACCAGCGCTTCAGTCAAGCGCTGGCCGGCATAGACAGCACGCTGGAGTCGCGCCAGCGCTTCAACCCGGGACAGTCGACGCGGCGCTTCCGCATCGCCATGTCCGACGTCGGCACCCTGTTCTTCACCGCGGCGCTGCTGCGGCAGATTCAGTCGCACGCGCCGCGGGTCGAGATCGACATCGAGAAGATCGGCGAGCAGGTCATCGAAGACCTGGCCCTGGGCCGCATCGATGCCGTCATCGGCAACCAGCCGACGCTGCTGGCCACCACCTCCAGCCTGCCGCTGTTCCATGAACGCTATGTCTGCGTGATGTCGGCCGACCACCCCACGATCGGGCAGAAGCTCACGCTCGAGAAGTTCGTGGCCGCGCGCCACATCATGGTGATGACCCCCACGCGGGGCAACCAGCTGATCGACGAGGCGTTGGCCCAGCGCAAGCTGGCGCGCAAGGTGGTGGCCCGGGTGCCGCACTTCATGAACCTGCCGGACCTGCTGGACCGCACCGACCTGCTGGTGCAGATGCCTGATCGGGTGGCGCAGACCTACGTGCGCGAGGGCCGCATCAAGGCGTTGCCGCTGCCCGTCGCCGTGCCCGAATTCGAAGTCCGGGTGTACTGGCACGTGCGCAACGAATCGAGCCGGGCCCACAAGTGGCTGGTGGAACAGGTGACCACCGCACTGGGCACGGATTCACCCCATCGATAAGTAACAAGCCGGCCATCGATGGGGTTCATGCGGGCCGCGGCCTAAGCTGGCCGCATGCCTGACATTGCCACCACCCCCATCATCGAATCAGGCGCCGCCACGGCAGGAACCTTCACCCTGCGCGATCTGCGGCTGCAGCAAGGCGGCTTCTTGCCCGAGGTGCGCACCGCCTACCTCACACGTGGCACCCTTGCCGCCGGTGGGCGCAACGCCATCCTGGTGGCCCATGGCTATACCGGCGGGCCGGACATGATCACCGACCACTGCCATGTCGTGGACGGGTCGTGGGCGGACCTGATTGGCCCGGGCCGCGCCATCGACACCGACCGCTGGTTCGTGGTCTGCGCCAACGCACTGGGCTCGTCGTACGGCTCGACCCACGCCGCGAGCACGAATCCGGCGACCGGCCGGCCGTGGGGTTCGGCCTTCCCGGAGATCCGCATCGCCGACATCGTGGCGGTGCAGAAGGCCTTGCTCGACCGCCTGGGCGTGAAGCATCTGGCGGCCGTGGTCGGCCATTCCTTCGGCGGTGCGCAGGTCTATCAGTGGGGCGTGGACCATCCGCATTTCATGGACGCATTGGTGCCCGTGATTGCCACCCCCGTCATGCCCGGCGCAGACGTGGCGGCACTGCAGGCCGAACTGGCCGCGCTGCCTGGATGGCACGGCGGCGACTACTACGGCCGCGCCGACCTCTCTGACTACCTGGTGCGAAAGCGCACAGGTGGGCTGATGGCCTTCGGCGCCGAGGCCGTGCTGGCCACCCGATGGCCGGACCCGGAGGAGCGCGTACGCGAACTGCGGCGCCTGGCCTCCGAGTGGGCCCGCGACTTCGATGCCAATTCCCTGCTGATCCTGTACAAGGCCATGGCCGCCTTCGACGTGCGCACGCGGCTGCACGAGATCCGCGCACCGCTGCTGCTGGTGCTGTCGCGCAGCGACCGGCTGGTGCCGGCCTCGCGGGCGCCGGACCTTCTGGCGCAGTTCGCATCGGCCGGCGTCGATGCGCGCTATGCCGAAATCGACAGCGACCACGGGCACTGTGCATCGGGCAGCGATGCTGCGAAATGGTCCAACGTGCTGGCTGAATTCCTGGCTGCGCATGCGCGACGATGAACCTCGCTGAAGGTTGCCGAACGTCGATCAACGACGACGAACAACAAGGAGACAAAGATGAATACGATGAATGAAAAGACAGTCCTACCCGATGAAGTCCCGGTGCTGATTGCCGGCGCCGGTCCCGTGGGCATGGTCCTGGCCATCCTGCTGGCGCGCCAGGGCGTGCGTAGCCTCGTGCTGGAAAAACGCGAGCGCATCAACGTGCTGCCGCGGGCCCGCGGCATCAACGTGCGCAGCGTGGAAATCTTGACCCAACTCGACCTGGGCGAGGAACTGAGGGCCGACGCCCTGCCCGCGCTGTGGTCGCGCTCTTTCGTCTACACCGAGCGCATGGCCGGCGAGCTGGTCGGCGTCATGCCTGGCAACATGGCGCCGGGCTCCTCCGCGGCGTTTTCGCCCTGCGAGTACCGCATCGCGGCGCAGGACAAGCTGGACCCGATGCTGTACCGCAAGGCCCTCGCGCAGGGCTGCGACATCCGCCTGCGCCACGAAGTCACGGGGTTCCGCGACGAGGGCAATGGCGTCGTCGCCGCCGTGGCGGTGGAAGGCGGCGGCACGCGTGAGGTGCGGGCGCAATGGCTGGTCGCGGCCGATGGCGGCGCGAGCCGCCTGCGCGAAGCGGCCGGCATCGGCCACGCCCACCACGCCACCTACCGCTCGTTCGTGGCCACGCATTTCCATGCGGACCTGTCCCGCTTCACGAAGGGGCGCGAGGGCGCGCTGATCTGGACGCTGGCGCCCGGCGTCATTGGCCTCTTTCATCCGCTGGACGGCAAGACCGCCTGGGCGGGACAGATCCAATACGACCCCACGCGGGAACAGCCCCACACCTGGAGCGACGCGGACGTGGTGCGCCGCCTGCAGGCCATGATCGGTGCGCCCGAAGGCGAGGCGCCCGAGATCGATCTGCACAAGCACTACACCTTCACCCTGACCGCGTCGGTGTCGGAGCGCTTTCGCCAGGGCCGCCTGCTGCTGGCCGGCGATGCCGCGCACTGCACTCTGCCGCACGGTGGCTGGGGCCTGAACACCGGCATCCAGTCCGCGCACAACCTGGCGTGGAAGCTGACCTCCGTGCTGCGCGGCGAAGCCCCGCCGGCGCTGTTGGACACCTACGATGCCGAGCGGCGCGAGGCAGCTCGGCGCAACTGCGAATTTGCCGAAGTGAACGCCGGTCACACGGAGAAGCTGATGCGCGCGCTGCGCGAATCCAGCGGACCCGAAGAGCGTCGTCGCATCGTCGAAGGCTCGCGCCAATACGGCAACTGGAGCGGCCTGGACCTGGGCATCCACTACGACGGCAGCGCTGGCTGCTGCGCCTTCGTGCCCGACGACATCGCCCCGCCCGCGGTGGAGAACCCGGTGATCGACTACGTGCCGCATGCCAAACCCGGATGGCGCGCGCCGCATTTCTGGGGACGCACTGCACTGGAGCGCATCCGCGTCTCCAGCGTGATGCTGTTCGACGGCGGTTTCACGCTGCTGGCGGGCCCGCGAGGTCAGGCGTGGGTGGAGGCTGCCGGCGCGCTAGCCGGCACAGGCGCGCTGCCGGCGATCAAGCCCTGGCGCGTTTCGCCCGATGGTGACTTCGTTCCCGAAGCGGTGGACTTCTGCGCGCTCTACGGCATCGGCGCCGACGGTGCCGTGCTCGTGCGGCCCGACGGCCACGTGGCCTGGCGCGTCACCGGCGGGGCACCCGACACAAAGCTGGCACTGGCCGAGATGCTCGCGCGAACGCTCTGCCACGACCAGGCCTGAAGCGCGGGCAGTACGAGCAGCGGCGCTGCAAGCGTCGAATCAACCGGCGCTCTGCACTTCGGCAAGCAGCCCTCGCAGCCAGATCATGCCGGCGTCGGCATGGCGGCTCGGATGCCAAGCGGCGTACAACGAAGAACCTTCCATCTCGAATGGCAGTTCGAAGCTGTCCAATGCAGGAGCGAAAAGAGCCGCGATGCGACTGGGCAAAGTGCAGACGTGATCGCTGGATTCCAGCAAGGCGGGAACGAGAAGGAATTGCTCGACCGAGGTCACCACGTCGCGGCGCCGACCCAGCTGCTGCAGATGCTCATCCACCAAACCGTGAAAACTGCCGCCGCTCGAAGAGACGAGCACGTGCCGCAGTGCGCAGTAGGCATCGAGGTCGAGTGGTCCTCGGCCGCGAGGATGATCTCGGCGCTGAACCATCAGGAAGCGCTCATCAAAAAGCTTGCGCGCTTTTGCAATCGACGGAACCATGCGTTCGGAGCCGATGACGAGATCGATCGTTCCTTGCTCGAGCTGGTCTGCAACCAGCCCCGCATCGGGCCGCACGAAAGCCACCAGCAAGTTCGGGTTCGTCCAGGTGGCTACGCGCTGCATCAGCGGCAACCCGACCACGACCACGGCGTTGTCGTTCGCGGCAATGCGAAAAATGCGTTGCGCCGTGCCCGGATCGAAGAGCGTTCGGCTTTCGACCAGCGTGCGCAGGGTGTGGAGCGCATCGCGCAAAGGCGCGGTCAACTCCATCGCCCGCGCGGTGGCCACCATGCCGCGCCCGGAGTCGGCTGGCACCAGCAGCGGATCATCGAACATCTCGCGCAGCCTCCTGAGCTGTGCCGACAGCGCTGGTTGGCTCAGGTTCAGCCGGGCGGCCGCATGGCTCACGTTTGCATCGCGGATCAGCGCCTCCAGCGACACCAGCAGGTTCAAGTCGATCCGCTTTGGATTCATTGTTTGGATATGTCGTATTTCGAGACTGAATTTCTCGAATGATGCACGGCTGGCCAAACTCTCGGCACCAACCTTCGATCAACCAACTGGAGAAATGATGATGGCCATGAGACGCATAGTGACGGCACACAACAAGGACGGTCGCGCGGTTGTCGTCAGCGACGTGCAGCTACCGGCCAATTCGGTGCCGGACAGGGCCGACTGGTCCTTCCATGACGTGTGGGCGGCGGAAAACCCGCACTTCCCCGACGCCGGCGAGCGCCCGGATGTCGACTGGTTTTTTCCCCCGATCGGGGGCTTCCGCTATCTGCATACGCTGATGGAGCCCCAGACCAGGGCCAAGCACGCCACGCCGTCAAGCGAGGAGGAATGCGCCACCATGACGAAGAAAGGCGACCAGCACCGCTCCGCCACCATCGACACGGTTTATGTCGTCAAGGGAAGCTGCCTGTGCGAGCTCGACGACGGCGCGACCATACAGTTGAACGCGGGGGACACGCTGATCCAATGCGGCGCGATCCACGCCTGGAGCAATCCATTCAACGAGCAATGTCATGTCCTGGCGGTGATGATCGGCGCCCGACACGACTTGGTGGAGCCGCTCGCCGCGGCCTGAAAGGCAGCTGGCCAAACAGTACGGCGTCAGTGGGCCGACGATTCGCGAGGCCGTGTGCGGCCTGACGACCGCCCGAGACGCCCAGCGAAGAATGATGCAATGAGTTGCTGCCAGCCAGAGCATGTCGACCATCCCACAGTGCTCGCAAAGCCCGTCAACAGCGTAATGCCACTTTGGCAGTCGCGTGAGGCGGCGAGGCCTGACCACTATCGGCGTGGTCTATATGTAACGCACACGCCATCGATTGGGCGATCTCACCAGTCTCCTTAAGCTGCGGTGCGCATCGGCACCGGGCCATGCGCTGCCCGCAGAGGCACCCCTCAGAAAGACAGAGACATGCCCTACGACACACAACAGTTCACGCGCCGCACTCTCATGGCTGCGGCCGGCGCGCTCGGCGCAGCTGCAACTCCCACCTTCGCACAGGGAGCCGACAGGATCGTGTGGCGGCTGGCCACCGTCACGCCGCTCGGCTTCCCATTGGTCGGGGACGTTGTACAGGACTTTGCGCACATCGTCAGCGCCATGTCGAACGGCCGGCTCGGCTTCGAGATCGACGACCCGTCGAAGAACGGAGGCCCCGCCGGCCTCATGAAACTGGTGCGCGAGGGCCGCTACGACGCAGCGCATGCCACGGCGCACTACTACGCGGGCGACATCCCCGCCATCGACTATTTCACCGCCGTACCCTTCGGCCTCACCGCCGTCGAGAACCACGGCTGGATGAACGAAGGCGGCGGCGCCGCGCTGTTCGAGGCCATTCTCGAACCGTTGGGCGTGGTTCCCATGATCTGCGGCAACACCAACGTGCAGATGGGCGGCTGGTATGCGCACGAGATCAAGTCGGTGAACGACTTCCGCAACATCCGCATCCGCATGGCAGGCCTGCCCGCGCGCGTGCTCGGGCGGCTCGGCGCGAAATCGCTGGAGGTGGGCTTCGGCCAGATCACCGCCGCGTTCCAGAACGGCACCATCAACGCCGCCGACATCATCGGCCCCTGGGTCGACCAGCCGCTGAGCGTCGGCAAGTACGCGCCCTTCTACTACGGGCCGTGGCATGAACCCGATGTGTCGATGCACCTGTTCGTCAACAAGCAACGCTTCGACGCCCTGCCGCCCGACCTACAGCAGATCGTGCGACAGGCGTCGGCGGCGGTATCGATGCGGTCCATTGCCAAGGCCCAGTACCGCAATGCGGTGGCCCTGATGGAACTGGAACGCGCCGGCACGGTGGTGCGCGCCTTTCCGCCTGCAGTAACGAAGGCGCTGCAGCGCGTGACCGCGGAACTGCTCGAGGAAGACTCGCGCCGCGACGAGATGAGCACCCGCGTGATCGCGAGCTTCAAGGCCTACCTGGCGGCGGTGAAGAGCTATGCGCATATCACGGATGCGGTGGCGGTGCTGCAGCGGTAGGCGTGCGTTCGAGCGGTCCAGGTTGCGGCACTCGCACCCGGCATTCTCTTGGAGATTGACGGCATTGCCGTGCTCGACTGCTGATGCAGCGCACGTTTTTTTAGGACAACTCGCGGGCCCGGCACCTCGACCAAGCGCCGCTCACGCCACAGGCTTCAACCTTCGCAAGTGCGCCAACATCTCCTCACGAACCACGCCGGTGATATGGCTACGCCGACCATTCTCCAGCATGCCCAGCCGCCGCGCCACGGGGCGCCCTGGTAGTTGCAGCACACACAGCGCGGGATCACTCTCCCAGTCAAAGTTCTTGAGCAGCGGCGCCATGGTGAATCCGACGTTCTTGCGAACAAGCTCAGCGATCGCCAGCAGAGAGTTGAGCTCGAGGAACTCGTTCGGCACCAGTTGAAGCCGCCGCAGCGTGCGGTCAATTCGGGCGCCGGTCGGCGTGCGCCGATCAAAGCGGATGAAGGGATGGCCTGCAAACAGGCTGGAGATGCTGGTCTCTCTTGACGCGATGCTCGAGTTCGCGATCACGGTCAAAGTCTCTTCATAGCACGGCGTCCACAACAAGCCTGGCACGTCAGGCCACTTTCCCTCGGTGATCACCGCCGCGTCGAGCTCACCGCTTACAACGTCTTGCATCAGCTGGTGATGTTCCCTGACTCGTAGTTGTACCTCGAGGTTCGGATGCAACAACTTCAGCGCTGCGAGAGTGCTCGATAGAAGCCCGATGGCAGAGATGAGAGAGCCGAACTTGATCGTGCCGGCAATTTGCTGCTGGTCCTGAAGGTCGCGTCGCAGGGCCTCGTACTGCACCAGCAGCGCCTCGGCGCGCGGCAGCAACAGATAGCCGGCCGAACTCAGCGACATGGTGCGCCCGGTCTTGTCGAACAGCGTCTTGTTCATCTCGACTTCGAGTGCACGCATCTGTTGACCGATGGCCGCCTGGGTCAATGCCATCTGGGCCGCGGCGGCGGCAAACGAGCCACCACGCGCAGCGGCCACGAATGTTCGAAGGAAACGGATGTTGCTCATGGCAGAGGCGAACGAGCCGCACAAATCAGTAAATATTAACTTTATCCATCGTAAATTATTTTTAAATTTTAATTTTCCTATGTTTGCAAAACAATGCGGGCCATGGCTGCCGCCTTTGCGCGGCAGATAGACGACGCATCCGCAATCTCCAATGACCACCCCTGAATACTTTCCTCTTGTCGATGTTTCCGGTACCCCGCATGCGCGCGGCTTGCAGCATGGCCGGGCAGTGCCGGAACGCGTTGCCGGCAGCGTGGCGCTCTACCGCAGCCAGTTGAGCCGACGCGGCCTGAACGACGCAACCATCCGGGAGCTGGCGCAGTCGATGCAGCCGATCATTGAAGGCTACGACGCCAGCTACCTTGAGGAAATGCGAGGCATAGCCGAAGGTGCGGGCGTGTCGCTGGAAGATGTGGTGATGGTGAATTGCCGCACGGAGATGCTGTTTGGCCACGCCAACATGAAGCGCTCCAGCGCCGCGCCTGCAGACCCGCCTTCCAGCGAGGACGGTGACTGCACGGGTCTGGTCGTGCTGCCCGCGCGCTCGGCCAACGGCCGCCTCATGCACGCCCACAACTGGGACTGGCGCCAGGAATGCGTGGACACCGGCATCGTGCTGCGCATCCGCGCCGAGCGCGGCCCCGACATGCTCACCTTCACCGAGGCCGGCGCCCTCGCGCGCCACGGCTTCAACGCCAACGGCGTCTCGCTCACCGGCAATTCGCTGACCTGTGACGAAGACTTCCAAAAGGGTGAAGGTATCCCGCTGGTGCTGCTGCGTCGCCGCGTGCTCGAGGCTGGCAACCTCGCTGCCGCGATGAAGTCGATCTGGGCCTCGAAACGCTACTGCGCCAACAACATGATCCTGGCGCAGGCCAGTGGCAACGACGGCTCGGGCATCAGCCTGGAGACCTCGCCCGGCGAGATCTTCTGGACATTGCCCGAGAACGACCTGCTGGTGCATGCCAACCACTGGATGGCACCGGCAGCGATCGCGAAGTTGCGCGACAACGGCCTTGCGCAGCGCCCCGACACCATCTATCGCCAGCACCGCGTGGAGAACGCGCTGCGGCGAGTTTCCGGCCCGATCGACTGGAGCCACGTGAAGGCCGCGCTGGCCGACGAATTCGGCAAGCCCGACGGCGTGCTGCGCACGCCCAAGCCGGCGGACTTCAGCAGCATCTCGGCCACCGTGGCCACCACGCTCATGGATGCGACCAACCGCGTGATGTGGGTGGCACGCAAGCCCTACGAGGCCCGCAACTTCCAGGAATACACGCTTTAGATCCTGGCGCCCTTCTCCTTTCATCCGCAGATTTCTTTTCATGACCGACACCATCGAAGCTCCTACCGCACTGGCCGACCAGCGCGCCCGCGCCATCTACGACCTGGGCCCCAGTACCATCTACGCCTCGCGCAGCGATCCGCGCTTTTCCTACTGCACCTATGTGCCCGAGCACATCGGCCAACCCGGCGCGCGGCCGATGCAGCTGGTGGTGGTGGTGCACGGCACCGGCCGCACCTTCGTCAACTACCGCGAGGCCTTCAGCGGCTTCGCGAAATGGAACGACTGCATCGTGCTGTGCCCGCTGTTCCCGGCCGGTGTGCGCGGCGACGGCAATCGCGACGGCTTCAAGCACCTGGTCGAAGCCGACATCCGCTACGACCAGATCCTGCTCGACATGGTGGCCGAGGTGGGCGAAAAGTTCGGCTGCGACTTCAGCCGCTTCGCACTCTTTGGCTATTCGGGCGGTGGGCAGTTCGTCAACCGCTTCGCCATGCTTCACCCCGAGCACCTGTGGGCCGCGTCCATCGGCGCGCCCGGTTCGGTGACGCAGATCGACCCGCAGCAGGGCTGGTGGGTCGGCACGCAGGATTTCGACACCCGCTTCGGCAAGCCGCTCGACCTCGAGGCGCTGCGCCGCGTGCCGGTCCACATGGTGGCCGGCAAGGCCGACATCGAGACCTGGGAGATCACCCACAGGCCTGGCGGAAAGTACTTCATGCCGGGCGCAAACGACGCGGGCCCCACGCGGCCCGAGCGGCTGGAAACCCTGCGCCGCTCCTTCGAAGCGGCCGGCGTAGAGGTCGTCTTCGACCTGCTGGACAACGTGCCGCACAACGGACTGGCCTGCGTGGGGCATGTGCAGGATTTTTTCGCGAAGGCGCTGCACGAGCTCCGCGCGGTGCCATCGTCGGCCTGACGTCCACCCACACAAGGAAGAAGGCCCATGTTCCGTTTCGCAGCGGCCCGTATCGCGATGGCGATCCCCACACTGCTCATCGTGGCGGTGGCGGTGTTCGTGCTGATACGGCTGATTCCCGGCGACCCCGCGCAGCTGCTGCTGGGCGACCTGGCCACGCCAGCCAGCCTGGCCGACCTGCGCGCCCGGCTCGGGCTCGACCGCTCGCTGCCGGCGCAGTTCGGCATCTGGTTCGGCCATGGGCTGCAGGGCGACCTGGGCACCTCGATCAACAGCGGGCAGGAGGTGCTGCCGCTGGTGGCCGAGCGCTTCCTGATCAGCGGGCGCATCGTACTGGTGGCCGTGGCGCTGGCTGCAATGGTGGCAGTGCCCGCCGGCATGATCGCCGCCTGGAAGCAGAACCGCGCACCCGACCTGCTGCTGGTCGGCTCGGCCACGCTGCTGGTGTCGATCCCGACCTTCTGGCTCGGCCTGCTGCTGTTGCTGCTGTTCGGCCTGAAGCTGGGCTGGCTGCCGGTGGTGGGTTATGTGGGCATCGCCGAAGACTGGAAGAACGGCCTGCTTTACCTGGTGCTGCCGATCCTCACGCTGTTCCTGCACGAGATCGGCGTGCTCATGCGCATGGCACGCGCGAGCACGCTCGAGGTGCTGCGGCTGGACTACATCACGCATGCGCGCGCCAAGGGCCTGTCGGAGCGCGCGGTGCTGATGCGCCACGCCTTCAAGAACGCGTTCGGCCCGACGTGGACGCTGATCGGCCTGGTGCTGGGCAACCTGCTGGGCGGCATCGCGGTGGTCGAGACGGTGTTCACCATTCCCGGGCTCGGCCGGCTGCTGGTCGATGCGATTTTTGCGCGCGACTACCCGGTGATCCAGGGCTGCCTGCTGTTCGTGGCGGTGATCTACGTGGTGGTGAACCTCGTGATCGATCTCTGCTATCCCCTCTTCGACCCCCGAGTCGCCGCGGAATGAGCACGATGACCCGCAAGAAACGCATCCCGCTCAATGCCCTCATCGGCATCGTCATCGTCGCCTTGATCGCGGCCGCGGCGCTCGTCAGTCTTGTGTGGACGCCGCACGATCCGTTGCGCATCAACTTCGGCTCGCGCCTGAAGCTGCCGGGCGGGCGCTACCTGCTGGGAACCGACGAGTTCGGTCGCGACGAGCTCTCGCGCCTCATGGCCGGCGCCGCCACCAGCGTGTGGATCGCCGTGCTCACGGTGACTTTCTCCATCGTGGCGGGCAGCATCGTCGGTGTGCTCACGGGGTTTCTGCGCGGCTGGACCGACCGCATCGTGATGGCCTTCAACAACGCGCTGCTGGCGTTCCCGGGCCTGCTGCTGGCGCTGGGCCTGCTGGCTGTGGTGGGCGCCAACCAGTACGGCATCGTGCTCGCGCTCGGGCTGGCCTACACACCCTCGGTGACGCGCATCGTGCGCGGCACGGTGCTGTCGCTGCGTGAGAAGGAGTTCATCGAATCCTCGCGCGTGCTCGGCAACTCCGAGCTCTACACGATGGTGCGGCACGTACTGCCCAACTGCACCGCGCCGCTCACGGTGCTGGCCACCTCGATGTTCGGCTGGGTCATATTGGCCGAGAGCGCGCTCTCGTTCCTGGGCCTGGGCGTGCCGCCCCCCGCGCCCACCTGGGGCAACATGCTCGCCTCGGCCCGCCCGTTCATGGCGCAGGCCAGCTACCTCTCCATTCTTCCGGGCCTGTGCATCGCGCTGACGCTGCTGGGCATCAACCTCCTGGGCGACGCGGTGCGCGACTGGCTCGATCCCCGTATGAAGGGCGTGCAATGACCGCAACGAACACCCCCTTGGTCAGCGTGGAAGGCCTGACCCTCGCCATCGGCCTCGGCGGCCGCGAGATCGTGCGCAACGTATCGTTCAACATCGCTCCGGGCGAGATGGTTGGCATCGTCGGCGAATCGGGCAGCGGCAAGACACAGGCCGCGCGCGCCCTCATGGGCCTCACGCCACCGCCGCTGGTGCGCACCAGCGGCCGCATCCTCTTCGAGGGCGAAGACCTGGCGCAGGCCAAGCCGTCGCGGCTGCGCGAACTGCGCGGCGCGCGCGTGGGCATGGTGTTCCAGGAACCGATGACCTCGCTCAACCCGTCGATGACGATCGGCGAGCAACTCGGCGAAGCGCTCGCCCTGCACCGTCGCGACCTCTCGGCGAATGCACGGCAGGCACGCATCCTCGACATGCTGGCGCGCGTGGGCATCCGCGATCCCAAGGGGGCGCTCACCGCTTGGCCGCACGAGTTCTCGGGCGGCATGCGCCAGCGGATGATGCTGGCCTCGGTGATGTTGCTGGAGCCCGCGCTGCTGATCGCCGACGAGCCCACCACCGCGCTCGACGCCGTGGTCCAGCGCGACGTGCTGGAGCTGATGGTCGGCCTCACGCGCGAGCACCAGACCGCCGTGCTGATGATCAGCCACGACCTGCCGATGGTCGCGCGCTTCACGCAGCGCATGGTCGTGATGCGGCACGGCGAAGTGAAGGAAACAGGCAACACCGACGACCTGCTCGAACACCCCAAGCACGAATACACCCGCGAGCTGCTCCAAGCCATGCCGCGCCGGCTGCCCGCACGCGAGGTGGTCGACGAGGCGCCGGTCGTCCAGGTGCGCAACCTGGTCGTCGACTACCCCGGCCATCGCCGGCTGTTCGCCAAGGCGGTGCCCAAGCGCGCATTACACGGCATCGACCTCGTGGTGCGTCCGCGGGAAGTGGTCGCGGTGGTCGGCGGTTCGGGCTCGGGCAAGACCACGCTGGGCCGCGCCATCGCGGGCCTCTTGAAGCCCAGCGGCGGCGAGATTCTTTTTCGTGGCCGCTCCATCGCGCGCTCGGACGCCGGCTGGCCCGACTATCGGCTGCAATGCCAGATGGTGTTCCAGGACCCGTATGCCTCGCTCGATCCGCGCATGACCATCGGCCAGCTGGTCGGCGAGGGGCTGCGGCTGGTCAAGGGCATGTCGTCCGCCGACAAGGCCAGGCGCGTGGCCGAGGTGCTCGATGAAGTCGGGCTTGGCATGGCCTATTCGCCACGCTATGCGCACGAACTCTCCGGCGGCCAGCGGCAGCGCGTGGCGATTGCGCGCGCACTCGTGCGCCGGCCCGCCTTTGTGATCGCCGACGAGCCCGTGTCGGCGCTCGACGTGACAGTGCGAGCGCAGGTGCTCGAACTCTTTGCCGAACTGCAGAAGCGCCACGGCTTCTCGTGCCTCTTCATCAGCCACGACCTCGGCGTGGTCGAGCAGGTGGCCGACCGCGTGATCGTGATGCAGGACGGCCGCATCGTCGAGCAGGGCTCGCGCGACACCGTGTTCGATGCGCCGCAGCAGGACTACACGCGCAAGCTGCTCTCGGCCATTCCGGCACTGGAGCCGACCGAGGCCGGTGGCGTGCGGCTGCGCTGGCGTTTCGCCGACCAACCCTTCGTATTCGCTTAGATCAACCATCGCCTTCGCCCTGCAGGAATACATGATGAATCGTTCTCAACTTCGCCTTTCAGTTGTCGCCGGAGCCTGTCTCGCCTGCGCAGGAGCCTTTGCTCAGACGACTGTGACGGTCGCACAACCGGCCGACATCCGATCCACCAATCCGGGTGTAAATCGGGATGGCACCACCGATGGCATCGTCCTGAACATGGTCGAAGGCCTGGTCGGCTACCGCGAGGATGGCAGCGTGGCGCCCCTGCTCGCGCAGTCGGTAGAGGTCTCAGCGGACGGACTGACCTACACGTTCAAATTGCGCAAGGGCGTGAAGTTCCACAACGACGCCCCGCTCACCTCGGCGGATGTCGCCTGGAGCTGGAATCGCTACATGGATCCCAAAACCGACTGGCGCTGCACCAGCGAATACGACGGCCGCAGTGGACTCAAGGTGCTCGAGACCGCGGCGCCGGACGACAACACGTTCGTGATGAAGATCAACAAGCCTTCGGCCATTTTCCTCACGACGCTCGCACGGACCGACTGCGGCATGACCGCGATCCTGCACAAGAGTTCGGTCAAGGCCGACGGCAGCTGGGACAAGCCTGTGGGCACCGGCCCATTCAAGTTCGGCGAATGGAAGCGCGGCGAGTACCTGACGGTGACGGCCTTCAAGGGCTACACCTCGCCGCCGGGCACCAAGACCGACGGCTACGTGGGCCGGAAAGCCCCGCTGATTGACAGCGTACGCTTCCTGGTCGTTCCCGATGGGGCTACCGCCGCGGCGGGCCTGAAGTCGGGGGCCATTGACGCTGGTCAGATTACGTCGAGCGATGCCCAGGAACTCAAGAACGACCGCAACCTGGTCGTGCAGGCTCCGACGGCAGCCGGCAAGAACGTGCTGTTGTTCCAGACACGCGATCCATTGTTGAAAAATCAGAAGCTGCGCCAGGCGATCGCGGCCTCGCTCGACATGGAGCAGATCGTGGCTGCCGCGAGCGAAGGCCTGGGCTCAGTGAATAACTCTGCCGTCAATAAGGGCTCGTCCTACTACGGACCCGTCGAGAAGAAAGGTTTGCACTACGACCCCGCCCAAGCCGCGAAGCTGTTACGCGAGGCTGGCTACAAGGGCGAGAAAATCACCATTCAAGCCAACAAGCGCGCACTGGTTCCCAGCTACACCGTGGCGGTGCTCGCACAGGCCATGATGCAGTCCATTGGTATCAACGCGCAGATCGAGGTTCTGGAGTGGGCCACTCAGCTCGACCGCTACAACAGCGGCAACTACCAGATGAGCTCATTCACATATTCCTCGCGCCCCGATCCGGCGCTGAGCTACGAGCAGTTCTCCGGGTCAAAAGACAAACAGCCGCGCAAGGTCTGGGAGGATCCACAGGCATTGAAGCTAATTGACGAGACCTTCACCGAAGCCGATCCGAAGAAGCGCCAGGTGCTCTTTGACCAGATCCACACACTGATGATTCAGCAGGTACCTTTGGTCGTTCTGTCCGATGTCGTTGATGCGTGGGCCTCACGTAGTCGCATTATCGGATTCGCGGTGTGGGAAGGAAAGCCCCGCCTATGGAATGTATCCATCGCGGGCGCCGCCAAGGGCAAGACCACTCCCTAGCCAACTCGCCTTGCCATATGAACAGAACTGACAAAAAATACCGCCTTGAAACGCTCGCAGTTCACGCGGGACATCAGATCGACGAAGCGACGGGTGCCGTAACAGAACCCATCTATCTATCGACCTCATTCGAGCGCGATCTGGATGGTGGCTATGAGCGTGGGTATATGTACGGTCGCAACCGGAACCCAAACCGCGTTGCCTTGGAGAATGCGTTGGCCGCGCTGGAAGGTGCCGCCATTGGTGCGGCATTCAGCTCCGGGGTCGCGGCCACTACTGCAATCTTCCAAAATCTCGCACCCGGCGATCACGTCATTGCACCGATGGATGGCTACTACGGAACGGCCAATGTCCTCAACCATCTCTTCGCCAAGTGGGGCATTCAGGCTTCATTTGTGGACATGACGCAGATTGACGCGGTGCGAGAAAGCCTAAGGCCAGAAACCCGGATCATCTGGGTCGAGACACCCTCGAATCCATTGATGCGATGCGCCGATATCGCTGCTTTGGCGGAGCTCTCGCGCGCACACGGCGCGCGGCTCGTCGCGGACAACACATTCGCGAGCCCGTTAATGCAACATCCTCTTGAACTTGGTTGCGACCTGGTTGCGTATTCCACGACGAAGTACATCGGTGGGCGTGGAGATGTCCTCGGAGGAATGGTTCTCTCTCGGTTGAACGATGAGCACTTCTCCAAGATCCGCGCCGCACAAGCCTTCGGCGGAGCCGTGCCATCACCGTTCGATTGCTGGCTCCTCATGAGAAGCCTGCCGACACTGCCACAACGCATGCGAGCACACTGTGCAAATGCTCAGCGATTGGCGGAATTCCTGGAAGGCGACAGCCTGGTGACGGTTGTCCACTACCCAGGTTTGCAGAGCAATCCGTACCACGCCTTGGCGAAGCGGCAGATGTCCAGCTTCGGGGGGATGCTGTCCTTCGAGATCAAAGGCGGAAAGGACGCCGCCATGGCGCTTGCTTCCGAGGTTCAGCTCTTCACCCGTGCCACCAGCTTTGGTGGCGTCGAAAGTCTGATTGAGCATCACGCCTCTATCGCGGGCACGCTCAGCAAAGTGCCGCAAGGACTTCTTCGAATTTCAGCTGGCATCGAGCACATTGATGATCTGATCGATGATCTGTCAAGCGCACTGGATCGCGTCCGCGGGCGGCGCAATGTGTAGACCGCCAAAAAGCCAGCGGCCATCTTCAACGAGGTGGTGATCGACAGCACCTCAACAGGTGCTTCGCTGCCTTGAAGGCAGCGTCGGATCATTCGATCTTTCAAGCGAACGCGGCAACTCTCCTCGCCCCTGAGCTCACCAAGCCTTGGGCAGTTCCGCTAACCATCTTCGCATTCTTGTTCTGATTCTTGTGCATCGACATGGCCCCGTTGAGGCCGAAGAGAGCGCATGAGCGCCCTGCGTTGTTGTCAGCGATCTGGGAAAGACTCTGGATGACGTTGTGCAGGCGCGCTCGGGTACGATCGTTCAACTGATGAATCAGAAGGCGGAGATACCGCAGCCGCGTAAGGCACGATCTCCCGGGTCGGCTGGGTGGCAGTCCATGCTTGTTGCACGCACCCAGGGCGTGAGCGCCACAGAGGCCGACTTGGCGGCCGTCTTGAGGAATGCACCCCTCTTCGCGGAGGTACGGAACAGCAAGGAGGATGGCGTCACAGAATGATTTCGCGCGCAAAACCGCGAACGTCCATCTCGTATTCCAGGCCGATGACCGGCGGACGCGCGTAGTTCCACACGAGACCGCCAACGCCAGCGCCGCGCCGTGCCAGTTCATCCCCGATGAGATGGCCGACGTTCTGCACCGTGTAGAACTGCGTCGATACGGCATCGGCCCAACCCACGCCGAGCGCGGCCATGCGTCGCTCCACCTCTTCCACGACGAACGCCACCTTCCGGCGCAAGCCCTCTGGCGAAGTGTCACCCAAGGCGATGATGCGCTCGCGCGCCGGTGCGTTGCCGTTGTGCGCATCAGCTCCGCCAGAGAGCTGGAACGTCCGGCGATCGGAGGTCGCCGGGACCGTGTAGGAGAAGGCAAACATCGACGGTTCGGCGGGCTTGTCGTACATGGGGCAAACGTTCGTGCGCGCGACCGGATTGATACCATCCCGATAGATGCCCCAGCGCTCCAATGTCTTGACATAGGCCGTGTTGAAGTCGATGAAGCCCTGATCGTTGAATGGATCCGGCGACCGCAGCTCGCAATGCGCGAAGGCGATGCTGGGGCGCCCGAGACTTGCAAGATGCGCCTCGACGGCGGCAAAACCCGCGGCCAGCGACACGGGCCGTAGAAAACGGACACGCTCGATGGCAAAGCCCGGCTCAGCGGCAACGCCGGCCGAGTACTGAAAAACCGAGGGAACGTAGCGGTAGCCTCCGGGTGCAAAAATCGTGGCTTGTGCCATGTGTGAACTCCAGTCCAAAGTGAATGTTCGAAGTGAACTTCGAGAAAGCGAAAGCCGGTACCCCGACACTCCGCACGCGAACGAAACGGTGAATCAGTCTTCGTCAAGCAACGTGTTGACAAGGCTCGGGATGCCTTCAATGCGCACCTCGACACGGTCACCGGCCTTCATCCAGACCGGCGGCGTACGCGCCTGGCCGACACCAGCGGGCGTGCCCATCACGATGACATCGCCGGGCTCCAGCGTGAGCACCTCGCTCAGCAGCGAGATGGTCTCGGGCACGCTCCAGATCATGTCCCGCGTGTTGGCGTCCTGCATCGTTTCGCCGTTGAGCAGGCATTGAATGCCGAGGCCCCTGGCACTCGGCGGCAGGCTGTCGGCCGTCACGATCACCGGGCCGAACGCACCCGTACCGTCAAATATTTTCCCGATGGTCCATTGCGGCGTGCGCTTCTGATAGTCGCGTACGGACATGTCGTTGAAGCAGGTATAGCCGAACACATATTCGAGCGCCGAAGCCTGCGAGACATGCCGCGGCACGCGCCGACCGATCACCACGGCGAGTTCGGCCTCGTAGTCGAGCCGCTTCGAAGCCTTGGGCACGATGCCCGGCGCGCCATGGCCGATCAGCGAGGACGCCGTGCGCAGGAAGAACCATGGATAGTCCGGCTTCTCGCGGCCACCTTCCTTCGCGTGATCGAAATAATTCAGCCCCAGGCACACGATCTTTCCAGGCTCGGGGATGGCCGGTGCGAACGTGAGATCGGACAGCGACAATCGCAGCGCTCCGGACGCCGATGCCAACTGCGCAGCTGCGGCAAGATTGGCGTCGAGCCGCAGCGCCATCCGAAGGTCGGGTGGAATGGCCGGATAGGCGGCGTGGAGGTCGATGACGCTGTCGCCCTCGACGAGGCCGAGGCGGGGTTTGCCATCCTGGATGAATGTCGTGATCTTCATGAGTGTCTCTTGATGGGCGGAAGTGGGTTCACCACGCGAGCGCCGTGGCCTGGCGTCGGATGTCGGCGGCCGCCTCGATCCATCCTTCGGATGTCCGGCGCGCCGCCTTGACCGAGCCGAAGTAGAAATCGTGGAAGGAGTTTTCCTGCACCTGATGGCCCCGCGCGCGCAGCGCTTGCGCCACGCCATCGGCCATGCCGGACTCCAGGAGCACGGCACCATCGCGCGCAAGACTCCAGCGCGGCCGGGCCACCAGTTGGCCCAGCGTCGCGTTGCCTTCCAGTGCGCCACTGGCGATCTGGAACCCGGTGGTGGTCTGGCTCACGCCGCCGGGCGAGACGCCAGCCATGTGCGCGCGACCCTCCCGGAGCATGAGCCAGGGGTTGAGCGTGTGCGAAGGCCTGCAGCCAGGGCCGACCGAATTGACGCCACCCGGTTGATGAGAGAAATCGAACATGCGGTTGTTGAGCAACACTCCGGTGCCGCTGTCCACGGCGCCGCTGCCGAAGGGTTGGAACACGCTTTGCAGGCTGGCCAGTGCGTTGCCCTTGGCGTCCATCGCGACGAAGCCCGTGGTGTCGCCCACGCCCGCACGCGCGGCGCGAAAGGCCCGCATGTCGGCCGCGTCGATGCATTCGGCGCCGAGGCCGAAGTCAGCGGCTGTGACGGGCGATCGTTCGATGTCGCCGATTCGCTCCCGTCCTTCGGCGATCACTGCAATGGCCGCTTCGATCGCCGCTATCGTGCCCTCGGCACCACCTGGCCGTCCCGTCTGCTGCCATCGCTCGAGCTGACGCAGCATGAGCACGCCGACCGAGTTCGGAGGCATCACGTGCACTTCGGACTGGCCGACCCGCGCCGCCCATGCAGAACCCCAATCGGCCTGGGCGAGCGCGAAGTCCTCCCTGGCGAAAAGGCCGCCGTTTTCTTGAGAGAACCGGACGAGGCTCTCTGCGGCGAATCCTTCGTAGAAGCCGCGTTCGCCCTCGTGCGCCACGGCACGCAGCACCTCGGCCAGGCGCTCCTGTACGAACGGCTCACCCGCGGCGAGCTTGCGACCGCCAGGCATGAAAAGGTCCGCGAAGCCGGCTTGCGCCGTTCGGGATTCGTCGGCGAGCGCAAGGTTGCGCGCCAGTTCCTCAGGCGTTGCAACACCACCTTGGGCCAATGCGATCGCCGGCGCCAGCAACTTCGCCCAGGGAAGTCGCCCGAAGCGCTCGTGCGCGCGCGCCCAGAGGCGCACCAGCGTCGGCACTACCGCGGCGCGCGCGCCGCGCTGCGGCATGCCGCCCACAAAAACAGCCGGCTCGGCTGCGAGCGGCGCGCGCCCCGTGCCGTTGAGTGCATGGACCACACCGCTCGTCGCGTCGAAGTAAAGCAGCATGCCGCAGCCACCCAGCGAGCTGGCGTGCGGCAGTGCGACGGCCAGCAGCGCCGAGGCTGCCACCATCGCGTCGACCAGCGAGCCGCCCGCTTCCAGGCAGGCCTTCGCCTGCTGCGTGGCGAGGTGGTGGCCGCTCGCCACAGCAGCCGTCGCGCCGTAGAGGCTTTTGGGGCGTGCGTGGACGCTCATGTCCAACTGCGCAAAACGACCGCAGCCACGAGCGCGCCGACAAAGGAGCCCGCGGCACAGCCGAGCGCAAGACGCCAGACGATGCCGTCGAGTGCGAGACGTCCGATGGCGGCGTTGAGCCCCTCCGTCAAATCCACGCGGGCCGGCGCCACGGCGTTCGGTTGCGCGGGCGACGCAATTGCTGGCCGCGTGCCGGGCGCATTGGATTTGCTGATAGCTGCTGGCGGCACGCCGTCTCCCATCGCGCGAGCGACGTTGGCAAAGAACTCCTCGGAGAACTTGCGCGCGGTGCTGTCGATCATGCGTGCGCCCAGTTGCGCGACGCGACCCGTGATTTCCGTTTCCGCGCTGTAGTCCAGCTGCGTGCCTCCCGGTACGTCGCTCAGCCGCAAGCGGACCCGCCCGCTCGCCGAGCCCGCCATGCCCGCCGAGCCGCGGCCGGCCAGCACATAGGACTCGGGTGCGATCACCTCCAGCTTCTGGACCTCGACATCGAAATTGGCCCTGATCGGGCCGACCGCTGCGGTGAGTTCCATCGTGAGCTGTCCAGGTGCGGGCTCGGCAACGCGGCGACACCCCGGGATCACCGACTGCAGGAACGCCGGGTCGTTGAGTACGCGCCAGACGTCCTCGCGCGCCAGGGCCAGGATCTTGGTGCCTTCAATCAGCATGCGTCATGCCTCCGGTCACGTCGATGCCCGCGAGGCGCAAGCCCTGGTCGGCGATGCGCATGCGGCTGTTGAGGTATTTGATGCGTCCGAAGCTCCAGGTGATCAGTGGGCGCATGGCGTCGAGCCGGGTCGGCCATTGGCGCGTGAACCAGTCGTAGCGGCAGGCCCAGGTCTGCGTCTGGTCGCTGATGAAGCGCACGCTTTCCTCCCATTTGCGCAACGCAGCAGTCACGTCGGCTTCCTGCCGGAGGAAATGCGAGAGCGCATAGGCGTTGATGAGCGTGAGCCCCGCGCCCTGTCCGAGTGTAGGCGGCAAACCATGCGCTGCGTCGCCGAGGATGGCGATCCGCCCAACCGACCACTTCTCACAGTCGACGACGCCGTAGTTGAACTGCGTGGAATCGACTCGACCCAATGCCTCCATCAATCCGGCGAGCTTTGGAAAGCGCGCCGACCAATCGGCCACATTGAGCGGCAACTGCCGCGCCAATGCATCGCGCTCGGGCGCGACCATGTAGACGTAGGTTTGGTTCGGACCGGCCGGCGTTACGCCGATGCGGCGGTTGCCGGACCAGTGCTCCACGGTTATGTCTTCCGGCGTGAATTCGCGTCCCTCGATAAGAAAACGGTCGATGATCGTCGGCAGCAGGCGAAAGCCGCTGCGCAGCGGCAACGAGGCGCGCACCGCAGAGCTCACTCCGTCTGCGCCAACCAGGAGATCGGCGTGGTGCGCGACGCCATCGGCCGTTCGCAGCACGCCGGACGCGTCCGCCGAAGTCACGGTCGAGCCAGTGGCGATTTCAACGCCCGACGCAACGGCCACATCGCGCAGCGCTTCGATCACTGCCTGGCGCGGAAACACGTGCACACGGGACAGGGCGACCAGCTTTCGCTCCTGGCGCAACGAACCGTCCGCGAAGCGGATCTCGGCCTTGGCGAGTTCGATGCCCAAGGGCTTCATCTTCTCGAAGATGCCCAGGCGCTCGAGTACCTCGATGCTGTTGTTCTTGATGTAGATGCCGGCACCGATCTCGCGGATCTGCGCGCCGCGTTCATGCACGCGCACGCGCCATCCGTCGCGCGCCAACAGCGCGGCGACCGTGAGGCCGCCAATACCGCCGCCGGCGACCTCGGCAACTTTCTTCATGCCTTGCATGAGATCTCCTTCAATGAAAATTCAGGTGTTCTTGCGTTGCAGGCCGACTTGCGTAGCCGCCCCCGCTGTGAGCAGCGCGTGGATGTGGAATTCGTCGCGCAGCCGATCGGTGTCGAGCGCAACAAGGGCGTCGCGCTCGTCGGGCGCGAGGCGAAAGCCGTCGCACCAGGCTGAAGGGGCTGCGATGAAGCGGCGGGCGTCCTCGGGGCTGGTGCGCAGGCGCAGTACTGCCTGCACAAGCGGCACGCGCGCTGCGGGCAGTGCGGGATAGATGAACGCGTAGTCGTCCACCTCCGGGTTGGGGGCTTCGAGGTCCCAGGCCAACGTCGCATAGGTGTGATGCCACGAGGGCTCGAACTGCGTGGCAAAGGGTTTACGGTCGCCGATGGCGCCCGCAAGCATCAGCGTGGAGCGCAGTTCGACATTGCCGCTGCGGTCGAGCTCCCGCTCGTTCAAACCCACCAGATGCTGCAGGTCACCTTCGCAAAGCTTCGCGAACAACGCCTTGTCGGTAGCCACATCAGGATGCGGATAGTGACGCGTTCCCGGGTAGTGCGACAGCCCGCCACTGGCCAGCAGGATGGCGCGCCGGCCGAGCTTGCATAAGGCGCGCTCAAGCGCCTGCCCGAAGGCGAAGCAACGCGTGGGCGACGGTTGCGGCGGCACGTACGCATTGACAAAAAGCGCCGTCATCGGCGTCTGGCGCGAGAAGCCCATAAGCTCGTATGGAATAGTGAAGGCGGTCTGGAGCTGCGCGCCCAGCGTGAATGCCAGGTCGAAGCCCAGTGCCGACATCTCAGGCACGAGCGCATAGCCGAGCTCGCTGTCCAGTGCCCAGTCGCCGCGGTGCTTGTGCATGCCATCCGCACTGGCGGCCGCGTGCACGCAGAAGGGCGGCACGCTGTGCGTCACGAAGTGATCGCCATGGTCATTGGAAATCACGATGACGCAGTCGGCCTCCTTGCGCCGAAAGACCTCACCGATGGCGGCGAGCTGCGCGCGCACACGCTCGACCTGTTCGAGGTCTTCGCTCGCAGGTCGGGAAAGGAACTGGGGCGCGTGCGGCACCGCCGCTGCGGCGACGATGCCCGCGTGCTTGCGGTGCAGGGGATGGAGATCAGGCTGATTCATGGTGTGCTCCGGAGTGCGCGTCTTGCGGCGCGTCGTGAGCGGTGGAAGCCGGTACGTGACCCGCAACTGACAGGATGGCGTCGACGATGCCCTGGTAGCCGGTGCAGCGGCAAATGTTGCCGGCCAAGCGTTCGCGCACCAGCGCTTCGTCCAGCGGTTCGCCACCAGCCAACATGTCGTAGGCCGAGACGAACATGCCTGGCGTACAGAAGCCACACTGCAACGCGTGGAAGCTGTTGAAAGCCGCACGCAGGCGCTCGGACAACTCGTCCTTCAGGCCTTCGAGCGTGACCACGCTGGCACCGACGCAGCTGTGCGCAAGCACCAGGCAGGACCGCGTGCAATCGCCGTTCAACAGGACGTTGCACGCGCCGCACACACCATGCTCGCAACCCAAATGCACTGAGGTGGCACCACGTTCGCGCACGAAGTCAGCCAGAGCTACACGGTGTTCCCCAGCCAGGGGCACCTGCACGCCGTTGAGATCGATGTTGTTGGAGGTCATTGAAGGATTCCGTGAGTCGCGCGTTCGGCGGCATCCACAGCGTTGACTGCATGGCGATGGCGCTCCAGGGCTGGCACCTCGGGCAAGGCTGCGTCGACGTCGGCGCGCGCGATGGCCAGCAATGCGGTCCATCCGCATCCCGATGGCTTTGCTATTGCGCGAGCCAGGTTCGGGAGCGACTGCGGCCGGTCGCCGGCGGCGCCCAGCCAGCAGTGCCAGACACCGTCCTGGCACAACGCGACCGACGAGCACATGGCGTATTCCCCAGCGCGGTGCATGAGCTTGGATCGCCCCCATGCGGAGACGCGCGCACGGTCGGGAGAGAGAGTGATGGCCGTGACGAGCTCGTCGACCTCGCGTCCCGCTTGCAGCGGGCCTCGGATGAACTCGCGCACCGCCATGTTGCGCACGCCGCGCGAACTGGCAAGCTCGACCGCTGCGTCGAGCGCACAGAAGAGCAAAGGCCAATCACCTTTGGGGTCGGCCTGCACAAGGCTGCCCACCGCTGTACCGCGATTGCGCACCGCCCAGAAGGCGATCTCGCGCGCATGAGCGGCAAGCAGTGCCGCCAGCGGCGCGTACACGCGCGAACGCGCCTTCTCGAGCCTCGCATGGCGTACCAGTGCGCCAATGCGAACCTCGTTCGAGTCCAGCGACAGATCGTCGAGCGCATCGATTCGGTTGATGTCCACCAACACGTGAGGTGTCATCACCCGGTAGCGCAACAGCGGCAAGAGACTCTGACCGCCGGCCAGTACATGACCGTCGCTGCCCAGCACGGCCAACGACGCCAGGGCTTCCTCGAGCGATGCGGGGCGGCGGAGTTCGAATGGGGCGGGCTTCACGCTGCGACCCCCAGCAGTTGTGCGAGCAGGTAGTCCGGTGAAATCGGCGTGCGATCCACGGCCACGCCACGCGTGGCGAGCGCTGCACGCACCGCATTGCCGATGGCGGCTGGCGGGCCGATGCAACCGCCCTCGCCCACGCCCTTGATGCCGAACTCGGAAAATGGCGAGGGCGTGCACTGGTGGATCACGTCGATGCGCGGCACCTCGAGCGTGCTCGGGAGGCTGTAGTCGCCGAACGTCACGCTGGTGGGCTGCCCGTCTTCGGTGTAACGAAGCTCCTCGAGCAGCGCCTGACCGATGCCCTGTGCGACACCTCCGCACACTTGGCCATCGACGATCAGCGGATTCACCAGCGTGCCGCAGTCCTCGACCACCGCATAGTCAGTCACCAAGACCAGGCCGGTTTCCAGATCGACCCTCACTCGGGCGATGTGCGTGCCGTAGGAGAACGTACCGGTCTCCACTTTCGGCCGATAGATGCCTTCCACCGACATGCCGGGCGGAATGTCATGCGGCAGACGGTTCAGTTCGACCACCGTGAGACGGCCGATCGCGGCGAAGTCGATGGTCGATCCGCTCGGTGCACGAAAGAACGTTCCGTCGTGGCACAGATCGTCCAGCGTGCATTCGAGCACCGAGGCCGCGACGCGGCGGGCCTTGTCCACCAACAGCTGCGATGCCCGCGCCACTGCACCGCCCGCCATGACGATGGAGCGCGAAGCCACGCTGCCCATGCCATACGGAGCTCGACCAGTGTCGCCCTGGCGGATGCGGATGGCTGCGATCGGCAGGCCCGTCACATGCGCCGCAATCTGCGCGAGCGAAGTCTGGTGGCCCTGTCCGTGGCTGAGCGTGCCCACGTCGAGGATGAGCTCCCCGCCGGGGGTGAGCGTGGCGCGCGCGGCCTCGTGCCCATAGACGAAGGTCGAGCCACGGCGATGCCATTCAACCGCACCATGGGCCGCCTGCTCGACGTAGAGGGCGAAGCCCACAGCATGCACATGGCGCGCATCGTCGACCCGCGCGGGCCAGGCACGGGCGTGTTGCTCGGCGGCAGCGAGCGAAGCCTGGTAGTCGCCCGAGTCATAGTAGAGGCCCGTGGCCGTGGTATAGGGAAATCGGTCAGCCGGGATCACGTTGCGCTTGCGAACCTCTAATGGGGGAAGAGCAAGTGCGTGCGCGACTTCGTCGACCATGCGCTCCATGGAAAAGCAGGCGGCTGGCCGGCCGACACCGCGGAACGGGCCAAGCGGCGACTTGTTGGTGAAGACGCTGATGGCCTCGTATTCATAGTTGCGAATGTCGTAGGGCCCGAGCATCACATTCGAGGCCATGTTGGCCTCGATCGCAGCGGTGGAGGTCTTCGCCGAATACGCACCCGAATCCACCACGATGCGCGTCTTCACCGCATGGATGCGGCCGCTGTCGTCGAACCACACGCTGACCTCGTGCTCGTGCTGCCGGCTGTGGTTGGCGGCCACGAAATGTTCGTATCGGTCCTCTATCCAGCGGTGCGGCCGACCGGTGGCGAAGGCCATCGCAGCCACGACGATTTCCTCGGGGTACAGGTTGCTCTTGGCGCCGAAGCCTCCTCCGACATCAGGCACCACCACACGGATGTCAGCCTCTGGGATGCCGACCAGGTGCTCGGCCAGAAGCGTGCGCAGCAGATGGGGACGCTGGTGCGATGCGTGCACCACGAGTTCGCCCGTGGAGGCGTCGATCCATGCCACACAGCCACGCCCTTCGAGTGGCGATGCCAACACACGCGCCATCGAGAATCGCTTGGTGATCGAGCGGCCGGCAAACGCGCCCTCGTCACCGATCATGCGGCCGCTGCGCATGACGACGTTCGATGACAGCCCGGCGTGCATTGCAGGCGAAGGCGCGTCGAGTTCGCGCAGGGCATCGACGACGGCAGGCAGCGCCTCGATGTCGGGCGCAAGGGATTCGACTCGGTCCTCGGCCTCGGCGCGCGTGTCGGCGGTGACGGCCGCGATGGCTTCGCCCACGTAGCGCACCCGGTCGGCTGCGAGCAGCGGCATCGGTGCGATCTGAAACTCCTTGCGAAGAAGCTTGGCCTCGATCGATACCGCAAGCGGGGCGATGCGGCTGGCGGTCCATACCGCCTCCTCCGGCACGTCAAGAGGTACCGTCACGCCACGCAGGAAGCCATTGGCCACAGGACTTCGAAGAAAAGCGACTTCCAGGCATCCTGGAACGGTGATGTCGGCAATGAACCGGGACATTCCCCTCAGGTGGCGCGCGTCTTCGACGCGCGCGAGCGGCTGACCAATCATTCGAGAATGTCCTTTCCTGAGATCAGTCGAGCTTGACGTCGGCCGCACGGATGATGGCGCCCCACTTGCCGGAGTCCTGCTGCATGCGGGCCGCGAGTTGCACGGGAGTACCGCCCATCGGCACCAGTCCGAGCTTGAGCAGCCGCTCGCGGATCTCGGGCTTGGTCAGCGCCTTGTTCACCTCGCGGTTGAGGGTCTGCACAACAGCATCCGGAGTGCCCGTGGGCGCCATCAGCACGAACCAGCTGGACATGTCCGTATCGGGCAGGCCGGCTTCCTTCAACGTGGGCACGTTGGGAAGCGTCGGGAAACGATTGGACGCAGCGATCGCAAGCAGCCGAACGCGGCCCGCGTCCATCTGCGGCTGAGCGGGCCCGAGGTTCTCGAAACTGAAATCGACTTCTCCGCCGGCCAGCGAAGTCACGGCCGGCCCGCTGCCCTTTTGCGGCACGTGCTGAGCCTTGAAGCCGACTGTTGACTTGAACCATTCGGCAGCCAGATGCAGGGTGCTTCCCGCGCCCGCCGACGTGAAGTTGAGCTTCTCGCCGCTTTTCTTGGCCATGGCAACGAAGTCCTTGATGTTCGACTCCTTAACGTTCGGGCCGACCAGCAGGAAAGCCGGAACGTTGACCACGCCCACCACTGGCGTCAGCGAACGCGATGCGTCGTACTGCATCTTTGGATAGAAGTGCACGTTGTTGACCAGCGAAGTGGTGCCCATCAACAGCGTGTAGCCGTCGGGCGCGGCGCGCACCACGGCCACGGTGCCGATCTGCGAATTGGCGCCAGGCCGGTTGTCCACCACCACCGTGGTGTTCAGTGCCTCGCCGATCTGCTGCCCGATCAGTCGCGCTGTGATGTCCGTCGCACCGCCCGCGGCAAATGGCACCACGATGGTGATGGGCCTGGTGGGGTAGGTCTGCGCGTGCGCTGCGGCAATGGCAAGAGCGCCGAGCGCCAAGGCTGCGCAGATGCGAGCTGCGAAGCGATGCGTCCAGGGGTTTGAGGCAATGAAAGACATGGCGGATTTTCCTTTCAGGTATTAAGTATACTTCATCCTTAAGCGAAGATCATGCCAAAATTGCGACCCAGGATTGGGGCATTCCCGGAACTGCAGTCACCAAAGAAACATGAATCAAGCGTCATCCAAATTCCCAGCGCTTCCAAAGCTTGCGCCGTCGCACAACTTGCCTTCGCACGTGCAATCCGTGCTGCTGGAAGCCATCCTCAGCGGTGCGCTGTCGCCTGGCGAGAGGCTATGGGTAGACGAAGTCGCCGAGCACTTCGGCGTCAGCAAGATCCCTGTGCGTGAAGCGCTCAAGGCGCTCGAAACCGCGGGCTGGGTGCACTCACAGCCGCGGCGCGGGACGTATGTTCGCCCGCTGTCGCGCGACGAGTTGCGCCAGACATTCGAGATGCGGCGCCTGCTTGAGCCCTACAGCGCGCGCCTGGCCGCCGAGCGCCGCACGGATTCACAATTGCAGCAACTCAAGGAGCTGCTGGCACAAAGTGCGAAGGCCCTCAAAGAGGCCGACGTGGTGACAGTGACCGATGTCAACAGCCGATTTCATTCCGTCATGGCTGATGCGGCATGCAACGCGATGCTCAGTGAGAGCATCGCAAAGTTGGAGTTGCAGTTGCGGCGCTACTTCATCGCTGTCGACTGGCAAAGACGTCGTGAATCCATGGCGCAGCATAAGGCGATCTTCGAGGCGATTCGAGATCGGGATGTGGAGAGTGCCGAGCAATTGACCCTCGACCACATCAACCATACAGAGTCACTGGCCGCGCAGTCGATCGACATGACATCCAACGCGAGTGCATTGGGGCTGTAGTCAAGCGAAGCGCCGTCGCAATGAGCAACTACAGCGGATGGCGAAGGTCGAGGAGGTATGGTTATGGGCTTGCCGTCCTTGGTTACGATGGTCGGGCTCAGCGGGAGCTTGCCGGGAGCGATGGCGTTGGCTCGCTTGCACCAGGCCGTACAGGTTGGGCACGCCGATCTTCGAGTTGAAGTCGTCCATTTCGTCTCTCGTCGTTCAGCAGCACGCCGGTCTTGGCGACCGTGATCTTGGCGCCGAGCCAGTCGTTCAGCCTGTCCGTCACCGACACCGCGTTGCCCCACTTGTCAGCGGTTTGGAAGATCCTGCGGCAAGAGTTGGCGGGAACACTGGGTACAACCTGACTGGAGGCCTCCCGACTCTGGTGAGCATGCGAGCGGGAGATGGTCCACGATCAATACCCGAGCGTCCCGCCATCCGGGTTCCGCGGGTCCGAGTAGCCGTAAAGGCCGTCGTCTCTCTGCTGAATAGTCTGCGTACGCCCCATCGTCGGGCGTACCACCACCTTGTAGCCTTGTTGGCGGAGGATGGCCATCGTGTCTGGGCTCAACCCCTTTTCCACTCGCAGCTCATCCGGTTGCCACTGGTGATGAACTCGCGGTGTGGACGCAGCTTCTGCGGGATTCATGCCGAAGTCGATTGCATCGACGATCGTCTGCAGCGTAGCGGTGATGATTCGGGATCCGCCAGGGCTTCCGGTGACGAGCCAAGGATTGCCATCCTTTAGGACAATGGTGGGTGACATCGATGACAGTGGGCGCTTGCCGGGTTCAACCGCGTTCGCAGCTCCGCCCAGAAGTTCGAACGCGTTTGGAGCGCCCGGCTTTGCTGAGAAATCATCGATCTGATTGTTCAAGAGAATTCCGGTACCTTGGGCGACGATGGCGCTGCCGAAGCCGGTGTTCAGCGTGTACGTGATCTTCGCGGGAGGACGGTCGCGATCACCGCAAACACGACGAACCTGGAACAGCTGCGAGCTGCGGACGCGCAGCAGGGCCTTCAGCTCAAGCTCCTTGTCGTAAAGGACACGGGCGAAGGGTTCCAGCGCTTCGCCGCTGGAGAAGCTGATGCCTTCGTCGCCGACGATGTCCTATTGGCTGCGCTGGTCGCTGCGTCACTCGATCCAAAGACGTTCGTCATCAGCTCCGCAAGATTCAGTGGCTTGGAGCCGTACGCCATCATGCTTCGCAAAGACGACGCGGTATTCAAGGCGCTGGTGGACCGTGCCACCTCAACCTTGCTCAGGAGCAACGAAGGTACGGCGATCTACGCGAAGTGGTTTGAGCAACAGCTCCCGGGTCGAACTCTGACCCTCGCGCTTCCGATGGCGCCCGAACTACGTAAGGCTTTTGCCAGTCCGACCAACAGCGCGGATTCAGCTGCGTACGCCCGTTAATCGCGCGATCCGCGAGTCGAGTTTGCTAGGCAACTTGGTTCACAGAGGGAGCGCCCAACTGACGAAGGCCTTCTCCAGTACGGCGCACTACACGGGTGCCTTCAAACCATTTCAGTGCAATCCGGTTTGTTTGATGAGTGGTTTCAATAAGGGCAACACGAGAAGTCAGTAGTTTTACGCGCCAGAGGGGCCTTTCGGCCGTCGAGCGGTTGGCACAAAATCTGCATGTCACTCAAGCATAAAAGCTATATAGCTCTTATGCTATCCGATGATTTGCCCATGCGGGTGGATCGTTTTCGACCCCTCGCTTTTGCAGAACATCATGATTCATCTATACAGTTGGCCCACGCCGAACGGCCAGAAAGTCCAGATCCTCCTTGAGGAACTGGGGGCTGAGTACAAAGCGACGCCAGTCAATATCCTGCGTGGCGAGCAGTTCGCGCCGGAGTTTCTGGCCTTCAGCCCGAACAACAAGATCCCGGCGATCGTGGACGTCGATGGCGCAGGGGCGGGCCAGTCGATAGGCGTGTTCGAAAGTGGCGCGGTGCTGATGTACCTGGCCGAGAAATTCGAGCGCTTCCTCCCCCCGAGCCGACGTGAGCGCACCGAAGCGCTCGAGTGGTTGTTCTTCCAGTGCGCCAGCTTGGGCCCCATGCTTGGTCAGGCGACGCATTTCCGGCGCTATGCGGCCGACGCCGTCGAGTACGCGATCCAACGCTACACGAAAGAGGCCGTAAGGCTCTACGGTGTGCTCGAGAGACGCCTTGCCGGGCGTGAGTGGATTGCTGCAGGCGAATACACGATCGCCGACATCGCAACGTATCCGTGGATGGTGCGTTTTCGGCGGCAGGGCGTGAATCTCGACGACTTCCCGAACGTCAAGACCTGGATCGACCGTGTCTCCGAGCGACCCGCGGTCAAGCGAGGCATGGACTTGCTGAAGGAGGCCGCGATGGACACCCCCGTCGACGACCAGGCGCGTGAAACCCTTTTCAAGGCCTGAGCATGTTCCAGGAAAACTCCATCGCCTGCGCCATCTTTACGGCCGAGCGCCGTGCTTCCGCTCTGCCAGCCTTCGTGGATCCTGTCGCTCCACCTCTGTCCTATGGCGCCGCGGCGCAACTGGTGCACCAACTGGCTGAGGCCCTGATGGCGACCGGCATTCGGCGCGGCGCACGCATTGGCTTCACCGCGCCGCGCGGGCCGCTGGGCGTCATCGGCTTTCTGGCGGCCAGCGAGATCGGGACGTGCTGCCCCCTCAATCCCCGACTCAAGCCCGACGAATTGACCGCCTCCCTGGACCGGATGGCGGTGGATCTGCTCCTGGATGGCAGCAGTGAACCGACTGTTTCATCGACCGCGCAGCGCCTGGGCATCGCTTACTTGTCTGCGCACATGCAAGACAGTGGTTTGCTGGAAGTCTCGGGGTTGAGCGGGTCGCTTCGTGCGCAGACCGAGCTGGAAGAAACTGCGCCGGCGATGTTGATGGCCACCTCCGGTACGACCTCCAGGCCCAAGTTGGTTCCGATCAGCCATGCCAATGTGTTGGCCGCGGCTGGGGCCATCGGCACGGCCTTCAGCCTGGAGCCGGGCGACCTGTGCCTGGACCCGATGCCTTTGCACCATGTGCACGGCCTCATCAGTGCCGCGCTGTCCTCCCTGCTCGCAGGTTCGTCGGTGTACTGCACCCAGGGCTTCAGCCCCGGCGAGTTCGCACGAGCCTGCGCGGTGTTGCAGCCCACTTGGTTCACCGCTTCACCGGCCATGCACCTGGCGTTGCGCGAGTACTTCGAACACGCAAGTTCGGTGCCGCCGGCCGGCCGACTCCGCTTCTTCCGCTCTTCCTCAGCGCCTCTGCCTCCTTCGGCCATCACTGCGCTCGAAGCGCTGTTTAGCGCACCATTGATCGAAACGTACGGACTCACCGAAACGGCTTCGATGGTGTGCTCCAACCCGCTCCCGCCGGCCATGCGCAAGCAGGGATCGGTAGGAATTGCCTTCGGCTCGGAGATCAAGGTGGTCATGGCGTCTGGCCAAACGTGCGCTGCCGACGAGCCGGGCGAAATTGCGATTCGTGGCCCGAGCGTTATCACGGCCTATGAAGACAACGCCGCGGCGGACAGCTTTCTCGATGGATGGCTGCTGACCGGAGACATCGGCCGTATGGATGCCGACGGCTATCTGTTTATCGTCGGGCGTGTCAAGGAAGTCATCAAGCGCGGCGGGCTGTCGGTCTATCCCGCGGAAGTAGACGACGCGCTGTGCGCCATCCCGGGCGTGGCGGAGGCCGTGACCTTCGCCGTAGAACACTCCTCCCTCGGCGAGGACGTTGTGGCCGCCGTTGTGGCCCGCGCGGGAGCCACCCTGGACAGTGCGGCATTGCGCGTCGAGGTCGGTCGGCGTTTAAGTACCTACAAGGTGCCAAGCGTGGTGCTTGTAGTCGATGCCATTCCCAAGAATGAGACCGGCAAGTTCGTTCGCAAGCAGGTTGCGGCCCATCTTGCAGAAGCGCTGGCACCGCGCGGCGAAGCCCCCTTGGGAGGCACGGAGAAGCTGCTGCTGGACGCCTGGAGAGAGGTGATCGGCCGCCAGGACATCGGCGTCACCGACAACGTGTTTCTGTACGGCGCAGATCCGCTGCGCGCGGGCTGGGCTGCGGAACTGATCCGCGCCTCCGGCCTCTGGACGCCGATCCTGAAGGATCTGCTCGCCGCCCCTACCGTTCGTGAACAAGCCCAGAAGGTGCAATCCCAATGACATACGAATTCGTTGAAACTCATCGCGATGGCGCGGTCCTGACGGTCGTGTTGAGTCGCCCGGAGCGCCTGAATGCGCTGCATGCCCCTGCCCACGTCGAACTCGCCGAGGTGTTCGACAAATTCGAACAGGACCCCACGCTCCGCGCAGCCATCATTCGCGGCACTGGCCGTGCCTTCTGCGCGGGCAATGATCTCAAGTGGCAAGCACAGGGCGGTTCGATGGAGCGCCCGGCCACCGGCTTTGCGGGATTGACGCTGCGTCACAACCGGACCAAGCCCGTCATCGTCGAGGTCAATGGCCTGGCTTTCGGCGGTGGCTGCGAAATCGTGCTCGCCGCCGATCTCGCCGTTGTGGCCGCCTCGGCGCGCTTTGGCCTGACCGAGGTGCGCTATGGGCTCGTGCCGCTGGCGGGTCTTCATCTGCTGCCGCGTCGCATCGCATTAAAGGATGCGATGTACATGCTGTTGACTGGCCGCGTGATCTCTTCGGCCGAAGCGCTGCGCATGGGGCTGGTCAACGAGGTGGTTCCTGACGAGCAGGTGACCGAGCGGGCGCAGACCTACGCGAAGTGGATCGTGGAGGCGTCGCCTCAGGCCATTGCCGCTTGTATGGAACTGATCCGTCAGGGGTTGCGTTTCCAGGATGTCTCCGAAGCAATGACAGCACCCGCACCGGCACTCGAGAAGCTGCGCGCCGGTGAAGACTTTGCAGAGGGGCCGCGCGCATTTGCCGAAGGTCGCAAGCCGAAGTGGGCGGGCGCATGAACGCCGCGAACGATCAACTGAGCGTGGCCGCCGCAGGTCGGCTCATCGCACTCGCTTTTTCTGCCACCCAGACATCGCGCCTGTCCAAACACGCGCGACTGTATGACGCTATCACTGGGGTGATCGAATCAGGGAAGTTCGCCTCGGGCCAGAAACTTCCCGGAGAGCGAGAGCTGTGCACGATGACTGACCTCAGCCTCGGAACGGTTCAGAAGGGTTTAAGTCAACTGATGGCCGATGGCCGAATTTCGCGTGAGCATGGCCGCGGCACCTTCGTGCGCGCCAAGTTGCTACCGTTGACCGACCTGTGGCATTACCGCTTCCGCGACCCGGAGACAGGCAGTTTGCTGCCGGTGTTTGCGCACCTGGCCGAGCGAGCCCAGGTCCTAGGGGACGCAACTGTGCGGCATGCGCTGGGAGAAGACCGCGCACGCTACGTGCGGGTCTGCCGCGTGGTGAGTATCGGGGATCGCTTTCGGTGCTGGAGCGAAATGCACCTGCCGTTCAGCCGCTTCGGCGGCTTGCTGGATCTCCCCGAGAAAGAGATCGAGAGTGTCAACCTGAAGCAGCTACTGGCCACCCGCTTCGATGCACCGACCCTGGCCACGAGCCAGACGGTATTGCTGCGGCCGTTTAACGCCCATGTCGCACCGCAAATTGGCGTGAAGCAGCGCTCCACCGGACTGCTGCTCCAGATCACAGGTACCAGTCGTGGTGGTGTCCCCATCACGTTTCAGCGTATCCACGTTCCCCCTACGGAATGCCAGATGGAAATCGGTGCGGAGGCCATACCGGCCATAGCCACAGTTGCAGCTTGACCTGAAAGGAAACGCATCACCATGCACTTCACCTCCTCACTCCATCGGCTTGCGCGCCGCCACACCGCGGCATTGGCCGCCGGCCTGGCGTTGGCGCTCGGCATCGCCGTCCCTGCCCGTGCTGAGACTGCGACCGCCAGGGTTGCCCTGCAGTTCGGCATTGGCTACCTGCCTTTGTCGGTCATGCAAGCACGCGGCCTCTGGGAACAACGCGCCAAGGCGGCCGGCATCGATCTCAAGGTCGAGTGGCAGAACCTTGGCAACGGCAGCGCGCTGAACGACACCATCCTCACGGGTTCCGCCGACCTTGCCGCAGGCGGCTTGACGCCGATGCTCAAGCTGTGGGACAAGACCCGCAACAACCTGCGCGTGCGTGGCATCGCCGCGCTGAACACCTCTGCGATGTTGCTGGTGTCCAATCGCGCTGACATCAAGTCCATTGCGGACTTCAAACCCGAAGACAAGATTGCTCTTTCGGTTCCCAAGGTCTCGATCCAGGCCGTTGTTCTTCAGATGGCGGCTGCCAAGCAATGGGGCCAAGAAGCCTACGACAAGCTTGATGCGCAGACTGTGTCGATGAAGCACCCGGATGCAGTGGTGGCGCTGGCTTCGCCGCAGAGCCCCATCGCTGCCTACTTCGGCAGCGCGCCCTACCAAGACCGCCTGCTTCAGCGCCCCGGGATGAACGTAGTGGTGAACTCCAACGACGTGCTCGGTGGTCCGTCGACCTTCAGCGCTGTATGGACCACCGACGCCTTCCGCACCAAGAACCCCAAGATCTATGACGCGTTCGTGCTGGCGCTTGGCGATGCCGTGGAGGCCATCCAGGCTGACAAGGCGAAGGCCGTCGACGATTTCATCAAGGTGACCAACACCAGTGCCTCGGAACGGGCGCTGCTGATGACGATCGTGCAGAAGCCGGACAACATCTACACCACGACCCCACAGGCGACGATGAAATACGCTGCATTCCTGGCGCAGATCAAGTCGATCTCGGCCAAGCCGGCGTCGTGGCAGGACTACTTTTTTGAGCAATCGAAGCTCCAAGGGGGGAGCTGATGAATCAGCCTGCAACGGTCGCCGCCACTTCTCGGCGCGACAGCACCGGTGCACTTCGCCGTCAAAATGTCCTGCTTGGCGTGGATGGCGTGACCTTGCAGTACCCCTCGGGCGATGACCTGGTCACCGCCACCTGGCGGGTCAGCTTCAACGTGCAGCACATGGACCGCTTCATCCTACTAGGCCCGTCGGGCTGCGGAAAATCGTCCTTGCTGAAGGCTGTTGCGGGCTTCATCCAGCCGACTGAGGGCACGATCCACGTGCGGGGCGCGATCGTTCAGAAGCCCGGACCGGACAGGATGATGGTGTTTCAGGAGTTCGACCAGCTCTTCCCTTGGCGTACTGTTTTAGAGAACGTGATGTTCCCAATGACGGCGCGCCAGAGTTGGAGCCTTCACGACCGCCGCGACAGGGCACTCGCAAGTATCGAGAAGGTCGGCTTGGCCAAATCTGCGGATTCCTATCCACACCAGCTTTCTGGCGGCATGAAGCAGCGCGCTGCCATTGCCCGCGCCATGGCGATGGAGCCCGATGTACTGCTGATGGACGAGCCGTTTGCCGCACTCGACGCACTTACTCGGCGCCGCTTGCAGGACGAACTGCTCAAGCTGTGGGACGAGTTGAAATTCACCATGCTGTTCGTCACGCACGGCATCGATGAAGCGACTCGCATTGGCTCGCGGATCCTGGTCCTCTCACCGCATCCGGGGCAGGTTCGAGCCGAGTTGTCCTGCCCCGACCGTTGGGGCGTGGATGAAAGAAAGGTGCTGGAGCAACAGATCACCGACATGTTGCTGGAGAGCAAGGAGAGCGCACATGAGCAGCACTGACACCTCAATTCGTCCCGACTTCATCGTCGAAAAAATCGAGAAGCCCGGTATCGCGTTGCTCAAGGCACGCCTGCCCCTGTGGAAACGCATGCTGCGGCATGACGGCATCCGTCGCGGCCTGCTGATCCTTCTGATGGCGGCGGCCTGGGAGGTTTACGGTCGCTCGGTGAACAACGACCTGATCCTGCCCACCGCGTCCGCAGTTCTGAAAGCCCTTTTCAACTCGTTCGCCGACGGAGTCATGCCGGGTCGCGTGTGGAACTCGATGGACATGCTGCTCAAGGGTTATGCAATCGGTGTCGCATCGGCGATCGTGATCACGACCCTTGCGATCACCACGAAGCTGGGCAATGACTTGCTGACAACGCTGACGGCCATGCTGAATCCGCTGCCGGCTATTGCATTGCTGCCATTGGCGCTCTTGTGGTTCGGTCTTGGCAACGGCAGCATGCTGTTCGTGGTGGCGCACTCCATTCTTTGGCCGCTTGCGCTCAACATTCACTCGGGATACCAAGGTGTGAGCGAGACCTTGCGCATGGCGGGTCGCAATGCGGGGTTGAAGCCCATCCCGTACGTGGCGCGCGTCCTGTTCCCGGCGGCTTTGCCGTCCGTGATCTCGGGGCTCAAGGTGTCCTGGGCTTTTGGTTGGCGCACGCTGATTGCGGCGGAACTGGTCTTCGGCGCATCTTCTTCAGGCGGCGGCATCGGCTGGTTCATCTTCTCCAAGCGCAATGACCTGGAGATTCCTGATGTGTTCGCCGGGCTGCTGGTCATCGTGCTGATCGGCCTGGCCATGGAAGGACTGGTCTTTCGGGAACTCGAGCGACGCACGGTCCGTCGTTGGGGCATGTTGCGCGGCGGTTGATCTCGGGCTGTCCTTCGACCCCGCCTTGTCCCCCGACCCCAAGGCTGCGCTGCAGATGTCCTGCGGCGCACAATTCAAAGCGAATCCTCAACATCATGCGCAACAACGCTTTTCACTCGACGTATCTGCGTGACCGGATGGGCACGCTGACCCTGGACGCTCATGGAGCCTATGAGGCGGGCAGCACCGCGTCCTTCACCTACGTCTATACGGCAGGATATTTCGGCATCGACGACACTGGCAGCTTGAAGATCGTGCACCGTTTCGCCAGCGACATGGGCCGGCTGCAGTTCACCGACCCCAAGGACTGGAACTACGTTTCGGCTGAAGCCAGCAACGGCGCAGTGCTGGAACTTCGCTACGACCCAAAAGGCAACACCCGCCCTTGGGACAAGACCCTGTCGGTACGCGTGCAAAAGGGCTTCCTGCGCGAAGGCGAGCAGATCACGGTGCGCATCGGCGACACGCGTTTCGGCTCGCCCGGCATTCGCGTGCAGACCTTCACCGAACCGACCTTCGAATTCAAGTTTCTGGTCGATGCTTTTGCGACCTACAACTTCGTCGAGATGCCGAGTCAGCCCTCGATCAACATCGTGGCTGGCCCGGCGGTGCTTTTCAAGGCACTCCTGCCTACGCAGCGGCGTGTGGGCGAGCCCTTTGTGCTCGGTTTCAAAGGAGAAGACAAATGGGGCAATCCAAGCCATCAGGTACAGGATCGCTTCACTATCGAAGCCTCCTTGCCGGTCGAGGGACTGCCTGAGGCGATTGACGTGAGCCACGGAACCTTGTCCACCGCGCTGCGCGGCCTGAGGGCCATGCAGCCAGGCGACCTGGTGATCACGTTCAAGAACGCAAAAGGGGACGTGGTGTGCCGCTCCAATCCTCTTCGTGTACAGGTCCAACTCGCCCTCACACCGTATTGGGCCGACCTGCATGGTCAGTCGGAAGAGACCATCGGGACAAACTCCGCACGCGAGTTGTTGGAGTTCGCGCGTGATCGCGCGTTCATCGACGTGATGAGCCACCAGGGCAACGATTTCCAAATCACCACGCCGTTCTGGAAGGAACTCAACCAGCTGACCGCCGAGTTCAACGAGGATGGCCAATTCATCATCTTCCCGGGCTACGAATGGTCCGGCAATACGGGCCTGGGCGGTGACCGCAACGTCATGTACAGGCATGAGGGTCGCCAGATCCACCGGTCGCACCATGCCTTGGTGGAAGACCTGGGCGATGTCTCCTCCGATGCACACAGCGCCAAGGACCTGTTCAATGCGTTGGCCGACGAGGATTGCATCGTCTTCGCCCATATCGGTGGGCGCTACGCCGACATCGCCGTGGCCCACGACGGACTCATTGAGCGATCCATCGAAATCCACTCGGACTGGGGCACTTTTGAGTGGCTGCTTGAAGAGGCATTCGACCAGGGCTACCGCGTAGGCATCCTTGCCAACTCCGACGGGCACAAAGGTCGCCATGGCGCGAGCCACCCTGGCGCTTCGCTCTTCGGCGCCTACGGTGGCCTGTCGTGTTTGCTCGCGACCGAATTGACACGCGACTCGATCTTCGACGCGCTGCGCCGACGCCACCACTACGCCACCACGGGCGCCAGGGTGCACCTGGACACGCGCGTGCGTTTCGACCGACCTGCTTCGCTGTATGGCGACGACCCCAAGATGGGCGGCCAGATCACGTCCGAAGTAAGCGAGGCCCTGATGGGCGACATCTTGCGCTGCGAGGATGGCACCGTCACCTTCGAGGTGGATGTCGCAGCTGGCGCACCGATTGAGCGCATCGAGATCCGCAACCGCAAACGGGTACTGGAGACCTGGCGTCCATATACGGTCGAGCAATTGGGCCGTCGCATTCGTATCGTCTGGGAGGGCTCGGAACTGCGCGGGCGTGGGCGTCAAACCATCTGGGATGGTGGCGCGACATTGGAAGGCAACGCGATCGAGTCCTTCAAGGCAATCAACCAATGGAACCTGGACAGGCCGCTCGGGCAGTCTTCTGCAAACACCCTGACGTGGCAGACGCTCACCACCGGCGGTTTCGGTGGTGTGGACATGCTGCTGAAGTCGGCACACGAAGGGATGCTGCGCGTCGAAACGCCGCTGGTGAAGTGCGATCTCAATGTGTCGGACATCCGCCTTGAGGACATCGTGCTGCAAACTGGCGGCGGCATCGACCGGCGTTTGCGCATGTTTCGTTTGCCCGATCAAAACCCTGTGACGAATGCCAGGCTCACACGGCGGATCAATCGCAGCGAGGTTGGTGAAGACGCGCTGTATGTCTGCGTCACGCTGGAGGATGGCCACCGCATCTGGTCAAGCCCGACCTACCTGCTTCGCTGAATCAGATCCGCAGGTTACTGGCGAATGAAACTGGGCATCACCCAATTGGGCGCGGTCGACGCATGGGAATGCGACCAGATGCAGCACATGAATGTGCGCTTCTACGGTACCCGCTTCACTGATGCGGAAGCGCATGCGTTCGCCCAACTGGGTGAATTGGTCCGGCCGGCCATGGATGACGAATTGCGCTTTACGCGAGAGATTCGTACTGGAGCGGCCGTGCGGGTGGAGAGCACACAGCTCTCGTCGCATTTGCTGCAGCATTCCCTGTTTGACGGACCCTGCGATGCGCCCTCGGCCACCTTGACCGCCTGCTATGAACCCAATCATGCCGAGTTGCCGGGGTTTGAAGGGAATGGCTGGACCGCCTGCGGTCGTGGCGTCGTCAAACCCTCTTCCTGCGACACGCATGGTCTGAGTCGCGAAGGCGTTCTCAGTTTGGTCAATCAAGCGGGCATACACCTCGGGCTCGACCGCCACAGGCAGCGTGAGGCAGATGGAGGTCTGCGCACGGGCTCTGCCACGGTGGCTTGTCGGATCCGCCGCCACGCTGCAGCTCTTTCCGGCACGTTGGTCAATGTGCAGAGTCGCTTCGGCCTGGCAGGAAGGACTTCCATCCGACTTCAGCACCGGATCGTCGACACCCTGGCGGATCAGACGATTGCCCAGGTGGAAGTCTCGGTCGTTTTTTTCGACATGCGCACTCGGCGCGCGATCCCACTTCCCCCAACGCTGCTCTCCACCGATACACCAACGATCCCGAGAGGCGAGCAACGGTAGAGAGGTTCCGTGACCATGACACGACATGCACGCGTACTGATCCTTGGCTCAGTCTGCCGGCTACACAGCGGCTATTTATGCCGCATGAGCAACGTGCCCGGCATGTTCGCCGCAGGCGATGTGCAGGACAGTATCTACCGCCAGGCGATCACGAGTGCCGGCGCTCACTGCATGGCGGCTTTGGATGGCCTACGCTTTCTTGAGCGATTCTGACGCGCACGTGGTTCTGCGACTTATTATTTGACCCAAGAACCCGACCTCGGGACGGAAAAGGACGCTATGACATACAACGAGTTCAAGACGCTGAAAGTCTCAATCGATATGACCCGCGGCAAGCCATCTTCGGCACAACTGGACTTGTCTCTGCGCGGTTTGAGCGACGCGATTGCAGGCGATACCTATATGTCGCGTGATGGGATTGATTGCCGCAACTATGGTCATCCGCTAGGCCTGCCCGAGGCCCGAGAGCTTGGCGCCGAACTACTGGGCACCTTGCCCGCCAACGTCGTGGCGGCAGGCAACGCGAGTTTGGAACTCATGCATGACACGATCGCATTTGGATTGCTCTATGGAATGCCCGGCGGCGAGCGCTGGGGTTCGCAAAGAGACGTTGCGTTCTTGTGTCCAGTGCCCGGGTATGACCGACACTTCGCCATCTGCGCCGCGCTGGGCGTTCGGATGATTCCTGTCCCGCTGACTGGAACAGGCCCGGACATGAACTTCGTGGAGACCCAAGTCGCCGCCGACCCGTCGATCAAAGGCATGTGGTGTATGCCGACCTATAGCAATCCCACGGGAGATGTCTATGCAGCGAGCACCATCGAGCGCCTGGCAACCATGAAAGCGGCGGCATCGGATTTCAGATTATTCTGGGACGACGCCTACCGCGTCCACCATCTGGTGGAAGACGGTTACGCGCAGCCGACAGACATGATCGAACTGTGCGCTCAGGGAGGGCATCCGGATCGTGCATTGGTCTTCGCTTCTCTTTCGAAGGTAACGCTGGCCGGCGCGGGCATTGCGTTTCTGGCTTCTTCGCGAGTCAATATCGACTGGTATCAACGATGCTCTTCGGTACGCACGATCGGCCCGGACAAGCTCAACCAACTGCGGCATGCGCGCTTCCTGCGCAATCTTCCGTCTCTGGAGGCCTTGATGGGGCAGCATCGACTTCTGTTGGCGCCGAAGTTTGATGCAGTCACCACAACGTTCAGCGAACTCTTGGCGGATTTGCCTGAAGTTTCTTGGACATCCCCAAAGGGCGGGTATTTCATCAGCCTGTATAGCCCGGACGGACTGGCTAGACGGACGATTGTGCTGGCGGCTGAAGCCGGTATCGCCATGACCCCCGCAGGCGCAGCGTTTCCGAATGGTTCCGACCGGCGAGACCACCACATGCGCATCGCGCCAAGCTTTCCGCCGATTAAGGACGTACGGTCGGCGGCGCAAGGGATCGCGCTGTCGTTGCGCCGCGCGATGGAAGAGCGAGGCTAAGTTGCTGCTTTTGATTGCATGGCCGCGCGCGCCTTGCGCACTGATGCGGCTGATGCGGCTGATGCGGCTGATGCGGCTGATGCGGCTGATGCGGCTGATGCGGCTGATGATCATGAGGATCAGGTCCTTCGAGGTCGTGCCGATCGGCAGTTGTCCGTCGACCCGACCTCGCATGTCATCCGCCGTTCACCATCGCGTGCCCGGCTTTCCCCGAGAACCAGCGCACGGTGTTCAAGGGCCACCTGTTCGTGGGCGATCAGTTGCTCAGCGACAGCGGCATGCGAAACCACCCGCTGACGCCGATGACCGACGCCAGGCTCGTGCGCGTGCTGCAGTCGCAGACGACCCACAAGGTCGGACTGGCGGCGCATGACGTGGTGGCGATGGGCCCTCAGGCCATCCGCGAACGCTTCGCGGCGCTGCAGGCCGAAGAGGTTCGGATCGCGGTCGTCGATGCCATCTCGCACGACGACCTGATGCACATCGGCGCAGCGCTGGCCGACATGCCGCTGGTGACGGCCGGTTCGGGCATCGCCATCGGCCTGCCGCAAAACTGGCACGCCAGCGGCGTTTTGGCGAAGAGCGTGAAGGCCGACACCTTGCCACCGGCCACTGGCCTGCGCGGTGGTATCGGGCAGCTGTTCGCTGGCGACCAACGCCCAGGTGCTGCATTTCAAGCATGTCGGACGTCCGAGCTTCGCGATCGACCCACTCGCGATCGCCGCGGGCGACGATGTGGTCGGCCAGGCTCTGGCGTGGGCCGGACCGCGTCTGCGGTCACCGACGCAGCGGTCTATGCCCTCAACACGCCCGCCCTGTGGTCGGCATCGCCGTCGTTCGATCCGGCGCTGACGCGTGAAGTGATCGATCGACGGGTTGCGGGGCAACTTCGAAAAATACTTCATGGTGAACCAGCTGCCCGTCGTCTGGTTCGGCGAACCGCTGGAGATGGATCAGCGGCTGGTCACGCAGTCGGGCCTGTTCGTCTTGCCGGGCGTGCTGGATCAGCCGCTTCACCGCATCCTCGACGGCTACGTGGCAGACGAGCCGGTGATCGTCAAATACGTGCTGCCCCTGGACATGCGCGCTCAGGTGATGCAGTCCTTGTACCGCATGCCTATGAAGCGCTGCCGTGTCGCCTTGGCCACAACAGCGCACTGGGGGATAGCGCTCTCTGAGGCGCGCCAGTAGCGGAGCTGCGACGATCCGGGATGTGCTGGTTGGGAAACCAATCGCCACACGGCCCGAAGGAGCCTCACTCTCACTTCGAATCGCCGATTGCGCGTCGTCGACCTGGCGCAAGATCGTCTTCGCGTGGCGGTAGAGAAGCTCGCCCGTATTTGTAGCTCGTGTCCCATGAACGCTGCGTTCAAGCAGCCGGACCCCGAGCTCCGTCTCAAGGTTGGTCATGTGCTGGCTCAGCGATGGCTGCGCGATAAACAGCGCTTCCGCTGCGGCCGTGATGTTCTTGAGTTCTACCACCTTGACGAAGTATCGAAGGTGCCGGATGTCCATGATTTGCTGCGCGGCGTGCTAGGCAGCGAAAGTGAAAGGGCAGATTCTGAAGCACAGTTTACCCACCGCTCAATGCAGCGCTCGGCGCACTCGACCAATCTCGCTGGGCGAGAGAAAAGACGCCGCGCTTCCCTAAGGTCGGTCTCTCGGCTCTGCCATGCGCCAAAGGAAACATTGGAGGATGCGCTGAATGTCCGTTGTTGGCCACCGAATCAAGTCACAGAAGAAGACTGCGAAAGGCTTGGCGACCTCGGCTCCACGTTTCGATTTCGTTTTGCGGCGCGATACGTGGAGAATGCGAGATGACTCCCCCATCCTCTGCTTTCCTCACCCCGGACCATCTCACCGTTCTGCGCGCAGTTGCCCGCATGGACCTGTCTCTCGGCATCGCCATTGGCCAGAGCCTGGGCCGACCGGTTTCAGAGGATCTGGCGGCGCTGCGCGCACAGGGCTACGTCCGGGAAGTTTCCAGCCCCCGACAGGACGGGACGCCAAGCCATCTATACGCGATCACGGCCAAGGGGAGCGAGGCGCTGCGAGGGCAAGGCGCGCAGAGCGTATCCGCTTCGGTGCCGACGATCGGACCCAGGCCCCCCCTGCACCGCGAAACGTACATCGGCAGTGAGATGCGCCCTTTCACGGGACGAGCAGGATCGATGGACGCGCTGAAGTACCCGAGCCGAGTCGGCAATCAACTGCGCTATCGCGACGATGCCAGTGAACCTGCCCGCAAGGACGCGCGGCCGACGCGCAAGACGTAACCCAAGTCCGAGCGACCGGTTGTGGCCGACTGGGGAAGTCTGCGCGTGGCAATCCAGCGATCTCCCGCAAATCCCAAAGCCTCCGTGTCGAGTGCCTTCTATTTGCGAACTTGCCAAAAATGGTGGAACGAGGTTGAGGCTAGAAATCCAGAGGAGGGTCACGTGGGCGCGACACCCTCTTGACGAGACTGCGGCAACAAACATCCCGGGCTTTTCAACGGCTTCAACCGACAGCAGTGCAAACACAAGCGGGGAGCGGCCAAAACCGGAGGCTAGATCTGGGCGATCAGCGAGGGCGTCGCCGGTCTGTGGTGGGTCGATTTGGCGGATACCAGCGCTTGAAGTTTCTAACGTCTTGCCCGTTGAGCACGGCGCATCTCACCTGCAGCAACGCATTCGCTCCAACGCGCGTCCACTGCATGTGCCCGTTGCGCTTCATGCGTTGGCCAATCACGTAGTCGACGACTGACTCAGCGCCGGCACTGGTGAAGGGTTGCCTCTGTGCCCGGCGCTGCGCATAGTTGATGAGGTACTTTGCGCACGGATGCAGGTATCGAATCAGTCGCCCAAGGGCGTTGTTCGCACCGGCCCAGCCAATGGCGAGACCGATCGCCTTCAGGCGCTGTAGGCATCTGTAGCGCTGGCCGTGCCAGAGCAGCCACTTGGCCCCAATGATGCGTCGCTTGATTGAACCTCGCATCTGAGGACTGGCACCCCTCAATCCTTGAACCGCAATGAGCAGATGCTGGAAGCGCATGCCGATATGGAACCAGTCAAGCACTCGCTCCTTGGCAGCTGGTAGCTTGCATGCCCACCCGACATCTTCACCGCCGTCGGACAGAACGACGACAGATTGGGCCGGAGAGATTCCGGCGGAGCCGAGAAATGCTTGCTGCCGAAGTCCTGCCCATGGGTCGTAGCCCGAGGAGTAGGCATGCGCGAGATTGCGACCGACCTCCGGATGCACGATCTTCGAGGCGATACAGGCGAACCACCGCCGTCCGTCCACCTTGGAGGTTGACTTGACATACCCGGCATCGATCTGGAGGGCGATATCGCTGGGCCCAACTGCCGTTGGGGTTTGATGGCATGCGACAGCGGTGCGCCTGATCGAATCCTGCACTTCCTGCTCAAGCCGTTCGCCGATGGCGCGCACGTTGACCTTCACACTCGAGGCAGGGAGATCAGCCCCGCCCGGGAACGCGTCCCGCAGGAAGATCTTGGCCAGCCCGTACGACATGACGCTGGCGTATCGACATTGAAGCCAGACCCACTGCGGGTGGCTTCGTTCAGGCAACGCGACGGCCAACGGATTGAACGTGGAGCCCGCGCAAGCCATGACGCCACAATGGCTGCATCTAGAGTACAACTGCGGACTGTCGAGTTTGACCTTGCCGAAGGCAGTGCGGTAGACCAGCGATCTCGTGGTCTTTGTTGCGAGGCGCTCGCCGCAGCCGTGGCAGCAGGCAGCCGAACTGAGAAAAAGTGCTGTCTGTTCCTGCAGCAGGACGGACTGCAAGCGCAGCAAGATGTCGTGGGATTCGCGAACGAACAGGCCAAGGCCTGAGGACGGGGTGTAGTCGGATTCTCTTTCGAGAGTACCTAACTCGACGGCCACCGGGCGGCGGCCATCTTCGCGGTCAACCACCGCCTGGATCGTGATTTGCATGCGCATCTCCGCCGAACAGTTTGGAAGTTGGCGATCGTCGCACCACTTCCCGTCAACGCGTAGCCTCCGTTTTTGGCCGCTCCCTGCCAAGCACGCTGGCAGTCGCAGGCGCCCCACGCTACGATATCGCTCAGGCATCGCTCCCAGGAACCTGCGTGGACAAGACCGACATCAACGATCTCCTTGAACGGCTCGACCTGAGCGCCGTCGCTGACCACGGCGACAAGATGCGAGAGTGCGAATTCTTCCTTGACATTGCGTCGGTTGAGGCTGATCGGACGCGCTTCCGCTGGCTGATCTCGGCTTTCTTAAACGCCGTGTACAGCTACTTCGAGACGAACGCCCTACATGCGAACCTCGCGATCACTACCGAGGATGGCGAGCAGATTGCCGACGACGATGCTCTCGAAACGCTGCGCGCTTATGTGGCAGTCACGACACGGAACACAAAGAAGGGGCTGCGTGTGGATACGCAGGGCTTCGACCCGGTGATGGAGCGGCTCTACAAGATTCGAGGCGCAGCGACGCATCACTTTCCGCTCTCGATTATGGCGACGGGCCCAAACCTTCCCGAGGACTACCACTTCGGGAACATGCGCGGGGAGGGGGAGTCGGTTCTCGCGTTGTGCCGGGAGGCACTCGAAGTTGTTCGAATTGTCCAGCGCGATATGCTGTAGTGCCAGCAGACGCCGATGAGAGCCTCTTCCGCTATCGGAGCAGCTCCTCAGCGATCGAGAACGTGCGATAAGCGACGATGCTTGGCAGCGCTGATGTACGGCCCTGCGACGCACACTTACGCGGTACCGCCAGGCTCGGCTGCCATCAGGCCGGACAAGTCGAAACTTGCCTTCAACGACGCACATAGGTTCATCGCAATGTAGGCCGGCAACACTTCGATCCGGCGATCTCCGCTGAGGTATGTGCATTCGATACGGCAGATGCCACCCTGATCGATGACCGCCAGTGATGCGACGGAAAATCGTTCCTTCGCCGCCTGATAGTCCTCCTCGGTGAGATCGGGCTTCTCATCGTTCATGGCGCGAACTGGATGACGCTTGGGAAGTTGGGCAAGAAAATTCGGCTCTTCTGCTGATCTCTGAAGATCGGAGCCGTAATAGTGGATGGCGCTGTAATACTCGATGCACTGATGAAGAGCCTGGTACCACCTGGGCTGCCAGTATGAGAGGCGTGTGGTTCCATTAAACATGGCGTACTTGATGCACACGCTCTCTATTGCGCCGGATGCCCCAACGAAAGCGGTCTTGAAACTGCTGACAAGATTCGGCTGATTGCTCACCTTACGTTTTTCGACACGCATCTTGCGCCATCCTGCTGGAAGATGAGAAGTCTTCAGTCTAGGCATCTATGAGCTGATGACACTCCGTTTCTTGCGAACCATATTCAGCGAAGGCCGATCCTTTCGCCGTGTCGTCATCCACAGTCAACCGGCAAGTCCAATCCCCGATTGGATCGTCAGGATGAACATCGGACCGATGCTCGATCGCACCGGCAAAGCGAAGCCGACTTCGACATAAGGGCTGCTGGCGGCAAGATCGGCCTTCGCAACCTGAAAGGCGAAGCACATCAGGAACTCGCAGTCGTGATGCTGCGCTTCGATACCGAAGTCGATCGTCACCAGTCGCCACTCGCCGTCCTCCTTGAAGAGCGGCGAGAGGAGCTGGCGCGCCCGCGCTTCAAGATAGGTGCGGCTCTGCACGATCGATATGGCCTTCTCGATCCCGATTGAACTGGGCTTTCCCTCCACATCGGCGACGACGATTTCAATGCTGTCGGGGAGCACAGCCATCCACTCATCATGCGGAGGCGTACCGAGCCGATTGATGGGCAAGAACTCGCTAGGGATGGCGAGCATTGCCACCACGTGCAGGGTCGAGTCCAACAGCGATCTCGTGCTGCGCTCAGTGCGCGATGGCGATTGCGGCAACATGGGAGAAGCGACCTTCCAGACGCGAGCAGTACTCGATGGCTTCGATCGTCGCCCGCCGGATGCGGTCCTCGGTCGAAATCTTAGTGGCGGAAGGTGCTGCAGCCGCCTTCGCCGCTCTGGCGGTGCGGGCCAATCGCGCCAGCAGCGCATCGACATCAATCCGACAATGCCCGCCGTACTGCAGATATTTCTGCGAGAGGCGGGCGGACTGGTCACGAAGCCAAACGTCGCCGAGGTCTGCGTAGGCGCCGGGCTGGGTCAAACGAATAGACATGACGGACTCCTTGCGTGAGGCCAAGGCCGGCGACGTGCCGGACCCATGGAAGTGAGACGTTCCATATCTCTCTTGGAGTGGAGAGTAGTGACCCGACCACGATGACGCTCTCTGTTTCTTGCGCTCGAAGTATTCAGCCCCCATGAGCCTTTTCAGCCTCATGAGGGGCATGCAGGAAGCAGCGCCTTCTCTTCCAGCCTTGATGCCAAGTCAGAACGCGACAGTCACCAGGCGCGTTGAAGCAGAAAAACTCTGGTGAAGTGCGCGGTGCGTGCCGCAGAAACACACTCACTCTTCATCGCAAGTATCAGAGTTTCCCGAAGAGACCTCGTCGGCAAAGTGGCACCAAGCGCAGGCCAGATCAACGCGCCTGGCCACAAATATCCACGAGGTAATCATGACAGCCAACATCTTTTCGCTACAAGGCGCGACGCGGAGCGAAGGACACAAGCCATCGACCGTACTGACGCGACAACTGCTTGAGAAGAGCAACATCGATGCACTTGCTGCCATCGATTCGCCTGGCCTAACACTTCTCACCGAGGCCGACCGCATTGCATCGCTTCGTGAAACATTGGCAATTCGGCCACAGGGGGATGTGTGGGTCTTCGGCTATGGCTCACTGGTCTGGAACTCGGTGATCAATTCCATAGAAAGACGTATCGCCAGAATCGACGGCTGGCACAGATCGTTTTGCCTTTCCATCACGGCACTGCGTGCAACCGCTGACCGTCCCGGACTGATGCTCGCGCTGGACCGGGGCGGCTCTTGTCACGGGGCCGCCTACAGGCTTGCGGAGGATGACATCGAACGCGAATTGCCTTTGCTATGGCGAAGAGAGATGGTGTGCGGCGCGTATGTTCCCCGATGGGTCGAGTTGAAGAACATCAACGGGGAGGCCTTTGGTTGGGCGATCGCCTTCACCGTCGATGCCAGTGATCCGCCGTATGCGGGTGATCTCGATGAGGACATCGTGGTGCATCGCCTGGCCACAGCATCCGGAGGACTTGGAAGCTCTTCCGATTATCTTTTCAGAACCTGCGACAGCCTACATGCCAATGGCATTCGCGATACCAAATTGGAGCGTCTGGCGTCGCTGGTGAAAGCATCACAGGCGGTTGATCGTCACTTGGCGTTGGCCTAACAGGCAAGCGGGTTCGTGCGTCTCCGACCAAATTGGCCGGCCGCGCTCGCATTGAGCCTCGCCAGGCGAGTCTCGCCCCACACGGGCTTCCATCGCTGACGCCTCCGGTCCTTGGCCGGGCGTCTGACCTGACGGTGCGTCGAAAGGCGCCCTTTTGTTTTGGTGCGCCTGATGCTGCCGCCTTCGCACCTGCGGCGCAGCGCATACCTCCAGGGAACAGCCCTTCGGGCTATCCCCATCGCGCGATGCTTGGCGCCCCACGATGCGGCCGAAACGGCGGCGCCGGCTCGGCCAGACAACTTGGGAGTCACGGCAGCAGAACCAGATGTGTCCGGCCAGCCTGAAGGCCACCCTCCACCGCTGTCCCGCGCTGCACGCGCTGACCTACGGCGAGGCGGTGGATGCTGTGACGCTGATTCCGCACATGCTGGAAGCATTCATGACGAGCGATCGCGGCTTTCATCGGACGGAACAACCGACGACCACTCCTGCCAAGACGTCGAATTGATTTGAGTAGCAAGAATCGGAGTTTCGAACAGTGGCCGGCTGCCTATTCTCCTGCTCAGGTCATCGAGCGGTTTCGATGATCTTTCCCGAAACTACCTGTGAGGTCCTTCCAAATGAGCAAAGAAGAGCAAAACAAGGCCGTCGTCGGCCGCTGGTTCACCGAATTCTGGGGCAAGAATGTCAACCTCGCGGTCATCGACGAAATTGCCGCGCCCAGCATGTTGCTCCAATATTCGCTGCACGAGCCCCGTCGCGGCCGCGAGGACATCAAGGCCTTCATGACCGACTTCCGTGCTGCGTTCCCCGATCTCAACTTCTCGGGCACGGCCGATCTGATCGCCGAAGGCGACTACGTGGTCGGTCAGTGGGAAGGTGGCGGCACACACACGGGTCCGGCCTTCGATGACTTCCTGATCGGTAGTTTGCCCGCAGCGACTGGCCGCAAGATGCACTTCACCGGCACCACGGTGCTGAAGGTCATCGACGGCAAGATCGTGGAAGAACATGGCCTCGACGATGGTGTGACCGCGCTGACCCAACTCGGCCTAATCAAGTCCACCGCCGCTCAAGGCGATGCTTGATGCTTTCGAAATAAGGAAAGCCATTCCACGCCTTATCGGTGTGGAATGACACACTCCTGACCTGCAGAAGAAGGCCCGCATTTACGCGGGCCTTCTTCATTTTTCGCACCGGTCGCTGCACTGTGTGATTTAGGAGTTCCCGAGCAGGAAACGGAGCGTAATGAATTGGATGCGGCGATAAAGTTCCTGGCAGTGACATCGATCATTTTCCATAGGAGAACTGCCATGATCCGAATCGGTTATGCACCCGGCGCCTACGACCTCTTCCACGTCGGGCATCTCAATCTCTTGCGGCATGCCAAAGAGCATTGCGACTTCCTCATCGCCGGCGTCGTGGCCGACGATGTTCTGATCGAACACAAGGGCGTGAAGCCGGTAGTTCCGCTGGCTGAACGGCTGGAGATTGTGCGCAATGTGCGCTATGTCGATGCGGCACATCCCGCATTCACCAATGACAAGGTGGAGATCTGGAAAGACCTCCGATTCAACGTGATGTTCAAAGGTGACGACTGGAAGGGGACGGAGAAAGGCAATCAACTCGAACGCAGCTTTGGCGAGCTTGGCGTGGAGATTGTCTATTTCCCGTATGGAAAGATCACATCGAGCAGCGCCCTTCGTCGCACGCTGAAGAACATCGATGACATCGCCAGCCGAGTACGTCAACGTCACTCGGTGATGGAAACCGCTTTGGCCTTCTGAGGGCCACGGTATCGGAAAGACGCCAGCCACTCATGGCTGGCGTTCTTGTTTGTTCTTCATCTTTTTCATGGACTTCCACGATGACTGAAATTGCATGCGCAGACTCTGGTGCGCAATCGCTCTTCGCCTGGGTCGCAGCGGTAAAGCTGGATTTGCCTTCGCAGGACTCTGCCACGTCACGTCTCGACGAAATGAGGCTTGAAGACCTCGTGCTGGGTCTTCTGGATCTCGACAACGACAAGGCTGCGCAGATGGAGTCTCTGTCGGATTCCGAAGGGCCATTCGAGCGATGCCCGGAACGCTTTTACGAGACGTTGCAACAGGCCATTCGGCAGCTTCGACTGTTCAAGCTGTTCGCAAAAACGCACGACGGGGAACATCACCGAAGCGTTTGCCCCGCCGCCTACAACGAGCGTACCGGCGAGCACTATCCAGAGGAGATGGAGCGTTGGCGCGCCTACTTTCGGGCTATGTCTCCAGAGCAGCAGATGGTGGCAACAACCATTGTCTGGATGTATCGCTCCGGTCCCGATTCGATCTGGCTGCGCCGTGTTCCATGCACTTGGAAGGCATCTGAAGCTCTCCACTACATGCACGACACGGGCTGTCTCGCACTATGGCTGGAGCTCGTCGCCAGATATCACGGCTGGTGAGCAACAAAAAAGTTCAACCGCAAAGAGCGGAGTTTCAAGAAAGAGGCGGATTCCTAAACTGACCTCACTCTTTAACCACAGATAGTAATTGCCATGAAAACTCGTTCCTTTTCCACGTTCAAGTACAACTTCCGTGCCCCGGGCAGCCAGGTGGAAGGCCCCATTCGATTCGCCGTCGGCCAGACGGTGCTCGGCAGGATTCTCGTCGGCCGGAGCCAGCGCGGCATCTGCGCCATCTTCCTCGGTGAAGATGCGCAGACTCTGCGTGACCAGCTCGCGGCCGAATTTCCGAGCATCGAACTGCAGGCCGACCAGGGTTCGCTGCAGCGCGAACTCAGCCAGGTCATCGGCTTCATCGACAAGGACCAGTCCGAGGGCGTGATCAATCTCGACATCGGTGGCACCGAGTTCGAGCAGAAGGTCTGGCAGGCGCTGTGCGGCATCCCGGCGGGCAAGACGCGCAGCTACGGTGATGTGGCACGCGATCTCGGTGTCCCGGAGGCTGTCCGCGCCGTGGCGGGGGCATGCGCGGCCAATGTGCTGGCCATCGCCATTCCCTGCCATCGCGTGGTGCGTAGCGACGGTTCGATCTCCGGCTATCGCTGGGGTATCGAACGCAAGCGTGCTCTATTGGCCGAGGAATCGGCTGTGGAGTTCGCTGTATGAAAACCGCGGCGAGTCACGACCTTGCCATGAAGCCCGAGACCGACGACTGGGTGAGCATCGGGCATTCGCTCGATGCTCATGGAAATGCAGTGCTGCCCGGCCTTCTGACGGCGGAGCAATGCGATGCACTCGCTGCGCTCTATCCCCAGGAAGAAGGCTATCGCACGCGGATCGTCATGGCTCGCCACGGATTCGGGCGCGGCGAATACAAGTACTTCGCGTACCCGTTGCCGCCGCTGCTCGAACAGCTACGCCATGCGCTGTATCCCCTGCTTGCACCAATCGCCAATCGCTGGAACTTGCAATTGGGGATCGACGTGCAGTACCCGGACGGACTGGATGAATTCCTGCAGCGGTGCCACCGGGCCGACCAGACACGGCCGACGCCGCTGATCCTTCAGTACGGAGAAGGCGACTACAACTGCCTTCACCAAGACCTCTACGGCGAGCATGTCTTTCCGCTGCAGGTGGCCATTCTGTTGTCGGAGCCTGACAGGGATTTCGCCGGCGGCGAATTTGTCATGACGGAGCTTTCAACCAAGGGTCAGCGCGCGGATGTCGTCGCGCTGCGCCAGGGGGATGCAGTGGTGTTCACCGTCAATCAACGGCCAGCGATGGGACGGCGTGGCACCTGCAAGGTTGCCATGCGACATGGCGTCAGCCGCATTCGCAGCGGAAAGCGCCACACCGTGGGCCTGATTTTTCACGACGCGAGGTGAATATGGAAACACTTGAACTTTTCAAGGCCACGGCGCGGAATCAGCGCCTGGGGCCGGCCGCGATGGTGCTGCGTGGATTCGCACTTCCCTATGTGCGCGAGCTGATGCCCGCCATTGCGGGCATCGAGGCGGCATCTCCCTTTCGGCACATGGTGACGCCGGGCGGCTTCACCATGTCGGTCGCACTGACGAACTGCGGCGCGCTGGGATGGACGACCGACAGGCGCGGCTACCGCTACACCTCCGTGGATCCCGACACCAGCGAGCCTTGGCCGATCATGCCGGATGCGTTTGCCCGATTGGCGAACGAGGCGGCGACGGCGGCGGGGTTTATAGACTTCGAGCCCGATGCCTGTCTGGTCAATCGCTATACGCCCGGCGCACGGCTTTCTCTGCACCAGGACAAGAACGAACGGGACTACGAAGCGCCCATCGTTTCGGTATCACTGGGCATGCGGGCCACGTTCCTGTTTGGCGGCCATGAGCGCACCGATCCCACAGTCAAGGTATCTCTGCATCACGGGGACGTGACGGTTTGGGGCGACGTCGATCGCCTGCGCTATCACGGCGTGATGCCGCTCAAGGATGAGCCCCATTTGCTGCTGGGCAGCCAGCGCATCAATTTCACTTTCCGCAAAGCGGGATGACTCCCGGAATTCAACCGCAAGAGGCGGAGTTCTTTCCTGCGATGACATCACTAAAGTGGTCGCAGTAGCTGAGGTTTCCTATGAACACGATTTCCATAGACCTGATGGACAAATTGTCCGAAGCGCGCCGCCAGGTTGAATCTTATTGTCAATCGCTGGTGGATTCCGGCATGGCGCAATGGCAGGTCAACGAGGACGGTGATACCGAACTGCGCATGGAAAGCGGCGAGGCTTACCTGTTCGGCGATCTCGGCGTGGCGCGCCTGAAATAGGCAGGCGGTTGCCCGCATATCGATTCAACAAGGAGTGCATCATGAAGATATTTCTGAGTCATCTGGATTCGCCGCTGGGCGCCATGCTGCTCGTCACCGACGCGGAGCAGGTGGTGCGTGCGCTCGACTTCGCTGACCACAAGGCGCGGCTACATCGCGGCCTGCGCGAGCACTATGGCGAAGCGGAGCTGATCGAGATTCCGGCGCCCGCCGAGATTGCCGACGCCTTGGCGCGCTATTTCGAGGGCGATCTGGAGGCGCTGAATTCATTGCGAACAGCGACTGCCGGCTCTGAGCTGCAGCGCCGGGTCTGGGCCGCGCTGCGCCGCATCCCGGCGGGCACGATCACGACCTATGGCAAGCTAGCCAAGGAATTGGGCTTCAATGACCCGCGCGCGGCCATTGACATGGGCGCGGCCAATGGTGCCAACCCGATCGCCATCATCGTGCCGTGCCACCGTGTCATCGCCAGCAATGGCGATCTCAAGGGCTACGCCTGGGGCCTGCATCGCAAGCGCTGGCTGCTGGAGCACGAGAAGGCGATGGCGTCCAAGGAGGAAGTGCCGCAGACCGCCATGCTGCCGGGGTTCTGATCTTGAGCGGAACCATTGCAGCCGACCTGTCACCGCGCGCGTACCGGCTGGCCATTAAGTTCCTGTCCGCGCTCGACGAGGCCTGGGCCCGCCACATTGCTGCGGTCGGCCCATGTCGGCATGAGGCCAAGCCCGCGCGCGAGCCCTATGAAGCATTGGTGCGCGCCATTGCCTACCAGCAGTTGCACGCCAAGGCCGGCGATGCAATTCTGGGGCGGCTGTTGATGCTCTATCCGGACGTGTCCTTTCCGACGCCCGAGCAGTTATTGGTCAGCGACCCCGAATTGCAGCGCGCCTGCGGCTTTTCGGTGGCCAAGCTGGCGACCATACGCGGCATCGCCCAGGCGACAGTCGAAGGCGCCGTGCCCAGCCTCATCGAGGCGCGGCGCCTGCCCGACGCTGCACTGATCGAGCGCCTGACCTCCTTGCGTGGCGTAGGGCGCTGGACCGTCGAAATGTTCCTGATTTATTCGCTGGGGCGTTCCGACATCCTGCCGGTGGACGACTTCGGCGTGAGGGAAGGCTATGGACGCCTGAAGGGTCTGGAGAAGGCGCCTACGCCGCGCCAGATGCGCGAGATCGGCGAGGCCTGGAGCCCCTGGCGGACGGTGGCCGCCTGGTATCTGTGGCGACTGCCCGGCCGTTGAATATCGGCCGCAAGAATCGGAGTTCTTGCGATTGAAGTCCAGCCTATCGTGAGCCCTGTGAATTGATGATTCCAGGAGTTCTGACATGAATAACAAAGTCTTTGAAACCGAAGACGACCGCTGGGCGGCAGTGCAGGCACGGGATGCCGCCGCCGACGGCCATTTCGTCTACGCCGTGCGCACCACGGGCGTGTATTGCCAGCCCAGTTCGACGGCGCGCCTGCCCAAGCGCGAGAACGTGGAGTTCTTTGACTCGGCCGACGCCGCTGAGGCAGCGGGTTATCGCGCCAGCCGCCGCGCCCGGGGCGACCAAACCAGCGCGACCGCCCAGCGCGCTGCGGTGGTGGCGCGCGCGTGCCGCCTGATCGAGGCGTCGGAGACGCCGCCGCAGCTTGATGACATGGCGGCCGAGGTCGGCATGAGCCCGTTCCATTTCCATCGCCTGTTCAAGGCGGAGACGGGCTTGACGCCCAAGGCTTACAGCTCGGCCTACCGTGCCCGCAAGTTGCGCGAGGAGTTGAGCACGTCGAGGGCTTCCATCACGGATGCAATCTACGGTGCGGGCTTCAATTCCAACAGCCGGTTCTACGAAGCCTCCGACCAACTGCTGGGCATGCGCGCGCGGGACTATCGCGCGGGCGGTGCCGGAGCGGTCATCCGATTCGCGGTCGGCCAATGCTCACTCGGCGCCATTCTGGTTGCCCAGAGCCAGCGCGGTATCTGCGCCATCCTGCTGGGCGATGACCCGGATGCGCTGGTGCGCGACCTGCAGGACCAGTTTCCCAAGGCCGAGATCATCGGCTGCGACGGTGAGTTCGAACAGTTGGTGGCCGAGGTCGTGGGCTTCATCGAAGCGCCTTCGCTCGGACTGCACCTGCCGCTGGATGTGCAGGGCACGGCCTTTCAGGAGCGTGTCTGGCGCGTACTGCGCGAGATCCCGCCGGGCACGACCGTGAGCTACGCGGAGATCGCCGCTCGCATCGGTTCGCCCAAGGCGGTTCGCGCCGTGGCCCAGGCCTGCGCGACGAACCATATCGCCGTGGCCATTCCTTGCCACCGCGTCGTGCGGCGCGATGGCGATCTTGCAGGCTATCGCTGGGGCGTGGACCGCAAACGTGAGTTGCTGCGCCGCGAAACCAACGATTGATGGAGAGACTTCTCATGACCTCAACCAACACGACCATCGATCGTCTGGATTGGGCAAGCATTGCCATGCAACTCGACGCCGAAGGCTATGCCATGCTGCCCGGTCTCCTGGGCGCGAACGCCGCCCGTGAACTGGCGCGTCGAAGGCAGACGATGAATACGGCGCACGATGTACCGCTGCACTCTGCCGATCTGGGAGGTGCCGATTTGCTCTACTTCGGGGGCCGACCGCCGGCGCCGCTAGAGGTTTGGCGCACGACGTTCTATCGCCATTTGGCCATCATTGCCAACCGCTGGAACGAAACCCTGGGCATCGACAGCCGCTATCCGCCGGAACTGGGAGAGTTTCTCCGGCGCAACAAACAGGCCGGTCAAATTCATGCGCAATCCCACTTGAGTCGGCTGTGTTTGGAGGACCATGTGCCGTTGCATCAGCGCAATGACGGCGAGCAGGTGTTTCCCATGCAGATCGTCGCGCTACTGTCCGAGCCTGGCGCGGACTTCCAAGGGGGCGAATTCGTGATGACGGAGCAGCGCCCGCGCATGCAGTCGCGCCCCTTGGTGCTGCCACTCAAGCTCGGCGATGCGGCCATCATCACCACGGCTGCACGCCCGTTCAAGGGAACCAAGGGGTACTACCGGGTCAACCTCAAGCACGCCATCAGTCGCGTGCGCAACGGTGAACGCATCGGCATGGAACTGACGTTCCACGACGCACCGTGATGCAGGGGGAGAACTGCATGCTCACTTTGAACAAGACATTCACGCTGGTCGGGCCGGACGGCAGGTCCTCTCCCAGCACCGCGCCCGGCACTTTTGGAGGCCATCGCGGCGGCAAGCTCTATGGCCGCCTCGACTGCCGTGCGGCTTTGCAGGCGATTGCGCGCGGCGGCTATGTGAAGCACCGCGTCTTCTTTGCCGACGAGGCTACGGCCATCGCCGCCGGCTATCGGCCGTGCGCCGTTTGCATGCCCCAGGAATACGCGGCCTGGAAGAAGACCCAGCCCGCCAAAGCCGCCAACGGCACCCGAAAGGAGGCTCGTCCATGAGCGCGCTACTGTCCACGTCTCCAGGCGCAAACATCATCAAATCACACGATGCGCCCGGAATCGGCGTCGCCGCTGCGGACTGGAGTGCGGTTGAAGAGGACCTGGGGCGCGACGGCTTCGCCGTGTTGCCCTCACTGCTGACGCCTGCCCAGTGCGAAGAAGTCGCAGGCTACTTCTTTGAGGAAGAGCGCTTTCGCAGCCGCATCGTGATGGAGCGTTACGCATTCGGCCGGGGCGAGTACAAGTATTTCAGCTACCCGCTGCCCGATGTGGTCGGTCGGCTGCGGCAGTCGCTCTATCCCCACCTGGCGCCCATCGCCAACCGATGGCACGCCGCCATGCGGATCGAGGGGCGCTTTCCCGCTACCCATGACGAGTTTCGAGAAGTCTGTCATGCCGCTGGCCAGCAGCGGCCGACGCCGCTACTGCTGCGGTATCAGACCAACGACTATTGTTGCCTGCACCAGGATCTGTACGGCGAACACGTCTTCCCGTTCCAGGCCATCTTCCTGCTCAACGAGCCGGGGCGCGATTTCGAGGGCGGCGAGTTGTTGCTGACGGAGAGCAATCCGAAAAGGCCCGGTCGGGCGGACGTGGTGCCATTGCGCCAGGGCGATGCCGTGGTTCTTGCTGTCAACTATCGGCCCGTGCGTTCTGCGCGCGGCTTCTACCGGGCGAATTTACGCCATGGAGTCAGCCGACTCCATTGGGGTCAACGACACACTTTGGGCATCATTTTTCACGATGCCAAGTGAACGGAATATTTCCGTCAACTCAACCGCTCGGCTCGGACACTCGGCGGGGGCCGTTCTGTTGGGCCACTTCCTCACGTTGCTCGCCCCTCAGCCAGACGGTGCGCCACCGCTCAAGATCGCGACGACGTCGTTGTACGCTCACGACATGCTCGATAGCTCCCGATCGAAGGGTTTCGCGAACAACAAGAATACCGTAGGCGGTGCGCGTTCTGATCTCGGACCCGCCACGGTGAACTGACCTGCTGTTTCGTTGGCCGCTACGGCGGCGAACCTTCAGTGTAGGTTCACCCGAAGCTTGCGGAGGAAGGTCGAGCCAGAAGGCGACAGATTCGGCGGACGGCTCGAACTTGAATGCCTTCTGTACGACAACAACATTGCCACTGCTCACGAGTGCTCTGAGCCACGTGTTCTCTGGTTCGCCCGTATGCTTGTTGAGAGGGGCACGTGTGCACCCACAACAGAGTCGGCTAACCCTGCTCACGACCCCGCTCCACTATCTCCGTCGAGCCACATGGGCACATTTCCGCCCATTTCGCCTTCATGAACGCGTAGAAACCGGCCAGCGTCTGTCCCCCAACGTTGTGCATGACCTGGACCGAGAACATTTCGGTCCAATGGTTGAGAGACTCGCACTCCGGGATCATCTCAAGAATCGTGCCCATGCCGGTCTTGCTCTGGAAGGCGACCTTGTAGCCTCGTGGTTGTATTGAAAGCATGCTCGCAATGATGGGAATATTCCGGGCACCGACACTCCATTTCTTGCTTTCAAATCCGAAAAGCGACGAAAAGCATCGGCTTCCATGGGATTGCGCTACGCGCGTAGTGCTGACGTTCTCTTGTGCCGCCGCGCGAAGCCTGCCTTAAACGCGCGTGCGGATTTAGCCTCGGATGGCGTTATGGTCGGCGGAGCGGCACGCCGATGCGAGATCGCCGTATTCGATGAAGTCTTTCGCGACGCGCTCGAAGCTCGCCCAGGCCGCGCCCGAAAAGGCGTCACCCACACTGATACGACGCACGCCGAGCTGGCCCAGCTCTGTGGCAGTGAGACCGGGCGACGTCAGCTGAATATCGAGTGGCTTCGGAGCGACCGCCAACACGACGGCCTTGATCGTCGCCGGGTCCGTTAGCCCCGAAAGGGGAAGGACATGTGCCCCGAGCGAATCTGCGCCACGAGGTCAGTCGGCTGCATTTGGGGCAGCGGCACACGCTGGGCATTGCTTTTCACGATACAAAGTAGCTTGCCGGCGAGTTCGTGAGGGAGGGCATGCCCATTCAGACCGAAGGGCAGAAGCTGAGATTACCGACCTCCGCCAATTGACTCAGGTTCGCGCCTCTACAGCGCTCGGTGGCCACCTGTCTTGCTGAGGAATCGAACAACTTGTTCTTTGGCCAGCAAAGCTTGTTGGATGTCCTCTTCCCGTCGGCAAACGGAGAGCGCGCCATCTGAAGTGGCCACGCGGTGACACGGGACGACAACAGCCAACTTGTTGCGGCGGCAAACTTGCATCACATTCATGGCTGCTTCAGGCGAAGCACCGATTGACTGCGCAATGGCGGCAGGATTGAGAGTGTTGCCTGGTGGGCATAACCTAATCGCAGCCCAGATCATTTGCTCGAAGTCTCCTCCCCGAATGTCAAGGGGAAGGTCGAAGTGTTGAAGCGGGTCCTGAATGCACGCGAGGACTCGTGCCACGATCTCCCGCTGACCTTCCACGACAGGTTCGAGGTCAGTCGTCGGAAAGTCAGCCCGCAGCTCGGAAGTCAGCCCCGTCGGTTCTTTCCGTAGGTAGATGCCGCAGACGCCTCGGGCGTTGATAGCGATCAGGGCGCTGCCCACTGACGTTTCTCGAATATCAAAGCTGATTCGGTAGTTCATGGTGATCCATCTGGAGCATTGCTGCCCGGAAAACGGATTGGATGCTTTCGTTCTGCGCTCACTGCGAGATGGTGTGCCTCGCATTGACTCAAACGTTATGCGCTCACCGGGAACTGAGCGCTCCGGTTCATGCGCTTGAATCGGACGATCACCACAAATATTTCAGACGCAAGGATCGGAGTGTCTGGCGGTCAAGCCACGTTTAGATTTGCCTTGTCTAGGTATGCATAGGGTTCGAAGATGTCCAACGGAAAGATCATGAAAATCGCGGTGAAGCCGCGAAAGGCGCGGAATCCGCTGGTTGCAGTCGTGCACTTTCGCCACGCAGGAAGCCATCAGATGACTCCGCACGCGCTTCGCCAGGAGGCGGAACGAGCTTTGCAGCGGGAGCTTGTTCAACTGTCGCCGGGCCGAGGCGGAGATGAGTGAAAGAGAAACCCTGCCACGCATGTCGTGGGTGGCAGCAACGTCGGTTTCAATGCTCAAGCCTTGGCTGCGGCGCGCTCTAATGCCGACGGCAAGTGCTCTTGCCCGCCAAGGCGTGACGGCCAATCAGATCACCGTGCTGTCGATTGTTGTTTCGGTTGCCCTGGGCGCATGTCTAGCGCTCGATCCCGGACGGCCGGCTTTGCATGCTCTGGTGCCGCTATGGCTGGTGGGACGCACAGTCCTTGCATCGCTGGATGGAACGCTCGCCGTTTGCTTTGGGCAGAAAAGCCGGATCGGCGGTTTCCTCAATGAAGCAGGGGATATTGCTTCCGATGTCGCTCTATACGCCCCCTTGGTACTGGTCAGTCCATTCACTGCTTCGCAGGTGGCGCTGGTCTTGTTGCTGGCAGTCGCGGGCGAACTCGCGGGGGTGTGCAGCGACTGGCTGGGCGCGGGCCGTCGATGCGAAGGCCCGTTTGGCAAGGCTGACAGAGCGATCGCGTTCGGCATCATCAACATCTGGATCGCTGCCCAGGAGGAACTGCCCGCTACGGCTAGCATTCTCATGCCGATCCTCGCAGTATTGGCGGGCTTGACCCTCGTGAACCGCCTCCGCTTCGCTGCGTACCAGCGCAAGATTGGCCTAAGATGAGTTAGCCGGCGGCCGCCGCAGTGCTCTCTGCTTTGCAATCGCCTGAACCTATGCGGCCCCTAGCTGCGTTGCCTGCGTTAACGCCTGGCCATTTTTGCCGCCGCCCTGATGAATCGACCTCAAAGCGCGGCCGCATCGGCCGGTTGCTGGCATTCGAATCAGCCCGGCGGCCTAGCGGCGCGGACTTCAGACCGTGCTGGCCTGCGCGTGCACAGTGCGAGTTTGGAGTGCGGACCGACCTCGAACTCTGCCGGTGGCAACTCCGCGGCCGCCAAGAGGAGGTCCGCGGTCTGCAGCCATGCGGCCATCGTAGGTTCGTGCCGTGTGCCATTGAACCTTCGCAAAGCTAGGGCACGCGCCATGCCAACTTCGCATGTGTGATTCGAATGGCTGTTTTGGGCTGCGGATTCAACCGGTCGATGCAACACACTAGAAACTGCGCAGGCAGAAGGAGTGTTGCAGATGAAGTATCGAATGCGGACCTACTACACAGAGAGTCAGAAGGCTTTGATGTGGGAGCGCTGAAGGCCAAGTCACGCCCGCAGCACATGAGTTCTACTCACTGGCCTTTTGAGCGGCAGGGGCAATCTGGCTTCACAGAGCTCCGCGGCGTTACCGCGACAGAACCGGAAGGATTCGTCCTGTGCTCGTCACGCCTGCTCGCACACCTATTGAAGATGCTTCTTCAAGAATTCTGAGGTTCGTCTGTTAGCCAAGGCAGCCGCGGCCGCATCGTAGTGAATGCCGCGATGACGTGCGAAGGCATGGTTGCAGCCCGGGTAAGTGAACATTTCGACCGTGGGGCGATTCGCGAGGGCGCCCCGGATGTCTCTCTGCGCCTCCTTCGAGATGTATTCTCGCTTGGCGAGGCGGCGTCTTCGGCAGATAGCGGCCACAACCAGTCATTCAGGTGGGCGCTGCAATTGGAGGAGGAACCCATGCTTATCGTCCGGGTCGGTTGCCCGATTTGCATCAATGGGCTCATTAGGATTCGTCGGTGCTCGGACGGCAAGAGCCTCGTCTTGATGTGCGACGAGTGTGAGTCTGTCTGGTTGGACCCGAAGCACATTTCGGCTGAAGAATCGGTGGATGTACGGCCGCCTTCTTTCGCTGTGGCGCAGCTCGGTGTTTCCGTCGCAGGCCCGCTGGCCCGCTGGCCGGCTGGGCCACGGATGACGAAGCCAGCACGTGGCGAACGTACGTGCGTCAATCCGGCTCGGCGAAGTAGCATCGCGAGCGTCGCTCCCCGGCCAGAAGCGGACCCCAAACCAAACAGCCACCAGGCACCGTCGTCTATGCAATCAATTCCTTGGCGCTACGTCGGCGAAGCCGCTGATGCGCGAGTAGCTGCGCTAGCGAAGCCAAGGGCCAATGCCGAGCTTGCGAAGGCCCTGACTGAAGGCCTGGAGCTCGAATGCTTTCACCAGCAGGCGCGAGACGGCGACCCTGCATACCATCGCGCGGTGTTTTGCGGCCGCGTGGACGAGATGCTTTTCGACTGGTTCTTCAATGCAAGCAGCGGCTATCGCGGCGCATTCTTTCAATCAGCCGCGGCTGGCACGCAAGCGAACAGCGAACTTCTGGAACAGCTCTCGCCCTTCCTCGCGAGATGGGCAGAGGAGCGTGGATTCGATGACGGTCTGGACTTGCCCCGTTTCCACGGACGGTTAATGGCTTGATTCTCAAGCCTGGTT
>Ga0307515_10000637_pt1 | contig 81143 bp, 103 predicted proteins | sample 17_EM_MG_FD_194513 | JGI IMG/M metagenome (GOLD analysis project Ga0307515, IMG submission 194513) | Populus trichocarpa ectomycorrhiza microbial communities from riparian zone in the Pacific Northwest, United States - 17_EM | ecosystem: Host-associated > Plants > Roots > Unclassified | place...
AGGGTTCGTCAACAAGTGTGCGTGAACTGGAAGGGGAGAACTTTACTTCTGTGTCTCCTTCATTTCTAAAAGCATCCTACTTCCCATCGTATCCAAAAGCTGCCTGATCGACTTAAGTGGTGATGGCTTAACGAGGTACATGGCCACATTCTTCACGTCCTGCGAATAATTCTTATCGATCGTCTGCAGAGCCTTCTGTAGGTTTCCCATGGCATTCGCCTGCCCGCAACACAGCTCAAAGACGAGCTTCCCAAAGTACGCGAGGTCTTCCTGTTGCATGAGATTCATGTCTTGCGATTGATGTGCGTCATAGGTGAGGATGTCGATCAAACAACAGGAGCTGATTCGGACCCTAGGAGAAGAATGAGGGGTGAGTTGAAGATCAATAGACGGCAATCCGTACCTGTTTTTGCCTGTAACCAAGATCTTTGTCGAATCCATAACCCTCACAGCCAGTCCAGCATCGTGGATGGCTTGAATAGCGCTCGCGAGTTGGATGATATATGACCAAAGAGTCCGTTCTGGCACGGGCGAGCTATCTTTCGGTTGCTGCAAGCGGCCACCCTGGAACGTTGGAGGTTTTGGTTTCAGGTGAAGGTTGAACAGCGTCTCGGCGTTCGGATGATAGTCGTATACGACCACGAGGGCTGAGATAACATCGAATTAGATGGAATGCGATGGGTACCGGAACAGGAAGAACAAACAGTTGTCGTTAAATGCCTGTGAAGTGAATGCTTCTCGGACCTGAACGACATTTGGATGTTTCAGCCTCGACCAGGTCTCAACCGGCCCGAACGCGGCCGGGTTCATCAGTCGGTAACCTTAAAACAGGCGATCATTGAGACGAAACCTCCACGAAAGCGGGTGGATGAACGGACCCTCCACCCTCCTCAAGGAGTAGGTGACCCCATCTGTTGAGTTTACAGCGCGGTAAACGGTCGAATACCAGTTACCCAACTTGCGTCTGTCGCCTGCGATCGCCTCCAACGGTACAAGGGTGTGGTACCCCTGCAATTCTTCCGGCAATCCCAACCCAGGGGCAGGAGCGGTATGAATAGTTTCGGACCTCTTTTGTAGCTCCTCGCGGATGGAATCTGAGATGAAGTAGCTGTTGGTAAAGGCTTCCGGGATCGGGTTCGAGTACAGATGGTAGTTCAGCTATGGAGAGGGTGATTTCTCAGTGAAGGATCGATGGTGACCGAGGGGGGCACGTACGGGCTGGCGGATGAAAGCGGACCCAGGTTGGTAGTATTCCATGCTGGGCGATGGGTATTCCGGAGGAAGGAAAGAGAGTTGGCCGTGTGGGTCATCGTAATCGTTGGCGCCCAGCTGGGAGAATTGTGACGAGATCAGCGTTGAAGAAAGAAAAAAGGTGGTTAGACAGAGGAACTCACGGCTTGCAACCTTTGGGTGACGCTATCCATTCCGTTCTCGTATCCGTTTCCGTACTGGTAGTTGGAAAACGGATCGAAAGGATCCTCGCCCTCGTCATATTCGGCAGGATTAGTCCACCCGGAATGAGCGTTCGAACGCGAAGGGGAAGTGATGCTACTCCCTGACGCGGGACTTGCGATTGGCTGAACGGAGGGCGTGGCAGCTGACAAGATCGGGGTGGAGGATTTTGGAATGAACACAGGAGCGTTGACGGACTGCGCGGGGAGGCTGGGGGTCGCTTCTGTAATGGGTGGGGACTGTGGTGGTACACTTTTTGGGAGGATGGAGGGAGTTTTCGAGATTTCGAGATTGAAGGGAAAGGGCGCCCGTTATGTGATAAATCGGAGGAGAGGGGTGGTTAGAAGTCGTACGTGGCTCCGCCTCGCAAAGGGCATGGTTGAACTTACAAAGGATCGACTGTTTCTTGCTGTCAGTCGCGTAGTCGGTAAGAAACGAGTTGGTCATATGATAAGATTTTGAAACATACCGGAGGGTGATAATACATGCACCCCTTGTCCTGGAACTTGCAGGAGCTAGAGTGGGATTGAATAAACGACAGCGGCGAAAGGTGGGAGAGACCGACCCGTAAATAAGAATGTTCCTGCATTGCCTTTGAGGCTGATCTGGCGGTGGGTATTTCAGAACGGAGACATGACGCGTGCGCGCGAGAGAGAGCGGACCTTTCTTTGACGGAGATGGTTTTGAGACTGGTTTTGAGTCGTCAGTCTTTGAAGGAGAGACAATCTTTACGGCGGAGGAAGTTGAAGACGGCCGGAGGAACAGGGCCATCTAAGCTGATCGCTCGCAGGACGAGAGAGTTGGGAGATCAGACGAACCGATCACTCGGTCAAAAATCAAAACGTCGAGTGGGAAATGGCGGCCTCCTCGCAATTCCCCGACCGAGGGCCGCAGCGCGACTGAATGTGTTCCTATCATGTAAATAGCGACAACGGTAGTACACGTGCATAAACTCATCACCCTAGGTCTGAAACCTCCAACGTGGGTCATCATCACCCAAGAATACACCCTCATTCACTTCCTTCAGCCTATCATCACGCTCTCCCCGGTCCCTACGTTCATTCTCCCTCTTGAGGACGTACCACAACGTGCTCACGACGGCGATATTCCCAACGAGATAGCCCACAGCCTAATATGAAGAGGGCCGATCAGTGCGCTGTGAGATACGGATAACTAAAAGCCGTACCACGCCGTGTCCAACAAAGAACCTCGGGCCCCATATGGGCCGATACAGCTGCGTTCCCATAATCGCCCCGAGGTTCCCGATAGAAAGCTGCATCGCGTTCGCAGTGGCCCTTTTGGTCTGGCCCGAGACATTGTTTGCAGGCCAACTCAGGACGATCGCGGTGGCGGAATAGAGTCCCGTGGCGGCTATAATCGTCCCTGCATATGATACACCCGCTCGGTGGCTGGTGATGAGAATAATGTACCCGACGATGGCCAGAGAGGAACCGGCGATGATGAACGGGGCCCTCAATTTTGTCTTCTCCGCAAGCACGGCGAAGCCCATGGTTAAAACGAAGGCGACAGCATAGGGAGGAGTTGAGAGCAGCTGGGCTTGAGCGGAAGTGTAACCCAAGTCTCTGATGATAGTGGGGAGGAAGAGACTGAGGGTATAGATCGGCAAGCTCATGGTGTGGAAACCGAGACCGTAGAGCCAGACCTTTGGGTCTTTGAGCGCATCAACGACACCGCCCCAGGTGAACTTTTCTTCTTGAGAAGCGTCGCTATCTTCCTTGAGTCGTGTGATCACATACTCTCTCTCCTTCGGAGTGAGGAAACTGGCAGTTGCGGGGTAGTTATAGACGAAGGAGTACGCGGTGAGAGAGACGACAACAGTCAAGAGACCCTCCTTCAACGGTGTGTTAGCCGCGCCTTATCGGGAGTAAAAGCGGGAAGGTTTACGATGATGAAGATCCACCTCCAACCGCTCAAGCCGGCGATACCGTTCATTTTCGCAATGCCAAATGCCTGAAACCTGTTGAACGTCATGTTGAGAATCAGGCGGGGGGAAAACTTACAAATATTCCACCGAATGCACCGGCAAGGGTGGCAGCAGAGAAGAAAAGAGCGATGCGATAATGCTGTTCGTTTCGCTTGTACCACATGCTCATATAGAACACGACGCCGGGGAAGAAACCACTCTCTGCAACGCCGAGGAAGAAGCGGACGGCGAGGAATCCGGAGAAGTTTTGGGTGACTCCCATCAGGGTGCTAACGATACCCCACACGAGGGTTAGAGTGGGAAGCCAAAACCGTGGAGTGGTGAGCTTTAAGATGATGTTACACGGGACCTCAAACAGGACGTAACCGATGAAGAAGATGGTCAACGTGGTGAGGTACTGGTTCCCGGCTTGTTTCAAACGGTGGTCAGAGACTGTCGTTCACCGGTCACCGTGGACGGAACATACTCATGTGTAGGTCTGTGGCCAGACCTTCGATACGAGCATTTCCAACTGAAAGAGGATGAGCGAGGGGCAGATGCGGGGAACGGGAAGGAGATTTACCGTTGCTACGATCCAAGAAGGAGAGAAGGAAGAGAAGGGTCAAGCCAGGGACGAGATGCCAGTCGAGCTTCCTCAACAGTTTCTTCTCATCAATGGCATCAGGACCGTTCTCGTCTGTCGCGCGATCAGAGCTGGCCTCGTCGATCTTTGTCTGTTCTTTCTCATTCGACATGGCTGGAGAGAGAGGAGAGGGCGGCGAGGAGAGACATGCTGGGTGGTAGGGCGTTATATGGGGGATCGATGCGTCGTCAGAGACCGAGAACGTTCTCTGAGCAGGGTGTCACGTGAAACACTTGCAGGGAACTGGGGAACCCAGGTTGGAGTTTGATTCAGATTCCCTTTTCGCGTCCATTTTGACTTCGAGCGGGCATTTGTTTCCCATTCAGGGACCCCAATATCGACCTTTTCGCTTCAAAGTTGATCCATGCAAAGAACGCGGAGACATCGTCAGTTGGATATTGTATAGGTCCAAAACGCGTTGCAGCAGGGCGTCGCGTGATGCGTGGATATTGAATGCGGAGGCTCCCGCCGACGTGAGAAATTTGGAAAAGCACCCGAATGTGGGTTGCCAAGACCCCTTGATCCTCTCGAACCCAGGTTCAGGAACGAATGCGAACACCCCCATCCTATCACCTGGGAAATCAGGGTAGCCAGAAAGAAATACTGAACGCTCCCACCGCACGGAAGCGAACCGAGGAATGGAGCTCCGCCGTCCGATCAAGCAACGGATCAAACTCAAATCCTTCCGCACCCTCCGCCGTTGGCTCACTATTCCCAGTCCCGCCGAGAGTTATAAGTCAGGGCGGAACCAAAGACTCTCTTCCCATAACCACCACGATCCCCTACCAACCTACACCCCTGAACTCTCTTCTGTGCATCCCCCTGCTGTACCTGCTACTGCTCCCTCGCACTCGTGCTCTTGCGCTTGCCTCGCTTTCGTTCCTGGTCACCTTGTAGACTCACCCCCTATCTCAACATGGCAGCACTCCAAGTCATCAAAACCTCCTCCAAGGCCGTTCCCATCGCCAAGAAGCAGGACTTGTCCATCCCCTTTGACCCATCTACAGCTCACATCAAAGGTGCCGTCGGAAGTGGTACTCACAGCAAGGTTCACAGTTGCCACGGCTCCCTCAGGACCACCCCTATGCCGTCAAGACACAGCGAAAAGCGGACATCAAGCATCACCAGTTCCGTCGTGAGGCCCGCATCCTCGCAAGATTCAAGGGCCACCTCCGTCTTCTATGCCACCGATGTTGCCCCTAGGTCACCCGCCCCCTGAGATCTCAAACCTGAGAACGTTCTCGTCGACGTACACGGTCGCATACCTCTGTCCGATTTCGGCCTGTCGAGGGATCCCAATCAGCTCCGTCCCGACCATCAAATCTCGGACGAAAATACCTTGAGGCCCGACATCACCTTCGCCTGTCAGGGAGCGGGTGTCTATCCCCACCCTCTTGGTTGGATGAGGCCACCGTACTACTATGAGTCCAACCACTGGATCGTGGGGGTCATCGTGCCCTGGTGTCCCTTCAACGAATATCACTTTGGAATCGATGTCAAACGAATCCAACTCGATCGTGCAAGCCGTCCTGACGAAGCCGTACAACTTGGATGAGGAACGTGACGATATGCACCCCCACACGGGTGGCCTTCTGCATCGCATTCTCGACAAATCGCCGTTTACACGTGGTGGATTATTACACCTTTGCCGAAGTTTATTGGGATGAGATTCGTCGACGAGAGCAGCAAGGCCCCTTCTGGCATGTTCTACCGGAAAATCTTCGTGTCCCAGCAATGAGCGACAAAGCGGTGCAGGCGGACGAGAAGCCCGTAGAGGTGGAGGTTTCGATCGAACTAGAGGATTGTCCCAAGGAGATCCCTCGCAGTCGTGTTTGCCTCACGAGAGGCAGAATCTTTCCGGACTCCCGACACCTCTCGGATCTGGGCCTCTCTCGGTTCCTCTCGCATTCTTCACTCGTGCCCTCCAAATGAGTCTCCCAGCTATCAAACTCTTGCGCAACGGACGCTCTCTCTTCTTCATGGACCTCCGCCTCTTTTCTCCCCCCCGTCCGTTCACCTGCGCTACGGACGTCTCTCTACATCTGTTCTCCGGTGTTTTTGCGCAAGGTTGGCGGCCGTCAAGGTAAGTATATCTGCGCTCGTGCTGCTGCTCCCAGGAAGTAAAGGCGGAGTAGAATGTTCCCTTGGGTTGCTGTCAATTGCCTGACTCCTCGTTCACAGTGATGATAATCAAGAGATGGGGGAACGTTGCCTCCTGGGGGTTGGTGAGAAGGGCGTGCGGGTGTGTTTCCAGCGATGGTAAGTTGAGTGTCCGTAAGGTGAGTGCTCGCCAGGTGAATTCCCATCAGGTAAGTGGAGCAAATGAACATAAGGTGAGTTGCCAGTAAGGTGAGTGTCCACTTTCCCGCTTGTGCCACCCTTCTTCGGGTCCCGTGCACTGCGGCCGGGTTAAGGTACCGCTCGAAAGTAAGTGGCTAGTTCTTCAATAGAAGGCGGGTGGGCAAATCAGGTAGGTCTTTCATTTTCGGAGATGGATGGGCGATCCAGAGATGTAAGTGAGGGTGGGCGGGTGGGCATGCAAGGTGGGTTTCTTCTTGTTTCTAGAGGGCGGGCGGGCGGCACCAAGGTAGGCTCTCTTCTTTCATAGAGGCTCTGTTCCACGAGGATGGCGTCCCGATGGGTAAGTTTATAGATCCCCTATGTTTCTTCCAGAGTCGCGCTTTTGCCTCCAGACAACGGTTGCTGTCGGTAGGAGGTGTGCGGTGGATCGGAGGGAACTCGGGTTGCCTTGTAGGGTAGTGGAAGTAGAACCCACAGGCGACGAGTGTGAAGAAGGCGAGTCTACTCTGGTGACGTTTGTATGAAAATCTCTGACTTTGACCCTTCGCACGCATCGGTTTCTCGGAGGAGGGGGTGGGGTAAGAGGACGGTTTGGAAATGAATAGTCGAGCACTGCACAGAATGGATACTCGGAGTTGGTCGTTCTCTGTTACTTGTGAATAAGCAACCTGGAACGGATTTGGTTCTGAATGCCTCGGAATACGACACCTTTCAGAGAGCAGAGAACTCCGTATCCAGTCGCGGACAATAGAATATATGCGTGGTAATGCGCATCTTGAATATAACTCCGATTTCAATTACAAGTGGGATGAAATGGAACGGTGCAACATTGATGAATCTGCACAGGGGGAAAAGTCGATGACGAGGCGACAGGAATGGCATATGCAAGCAAGGATCACAAAAAAGTTGCAGCAACAGTGATGTGGTTAATGGAGCAGGGGGTGTAAACGCAGCCGCGGGCCGGGATATATCGAGGTTAACTTTCGATCTGTGCATCCAGGCTCTTTCGAATCAGCACTTCGATGAGGGCCTTCTTCTTGAACAAGACCAGTTGGTCTAGCAGACGGGGGGATTTAATTGTGCGTGAGTGTTGCAGGATGATTTGTGAACATACCATTTGCAATACCCGTGGTTGCGTCGAGGAGTTTTTGGAATGACATTGATGGATTAGATGGTTTCGCGAGTTCTAAGTGGACGTCCAACTTTCGTTCAGCCCCCTTGTAGTGTAGAATTAGAATAGTAAAGTGAGGGTACAGACCTTTAGATTGACTCTTGACTTCGTCAATCCACCCGGCCTCATTAAGCTCTCTCGTGAGCGTGAGGAGGATCCTACACACATCGGGGACGCGTCCGGACGCGTTTCGGGCGTGAACAAGAATTTTGGACAAGAAGAATGGGATTAGAGCCAGTCACCTATCCCAGTCTCCGTTGTCCACCATGCGTTTTTGGAGTTGCACGAAGAGGGACTGAAGCTGGTCTTCGGACACAGCCATCGCGGTCGGTCGCTAAAACTTTGCGGGAAAGGGGAAGACGCTGAACGGGAGCAATCATGGATCCGAGTTACGAGGTAGTACTACAATGCTTCGACGTCACCGCCCACTTCCACTCGCTCTCCTCTCCCTCATCCTCTACGTCACAGACACACAACAACAACAGCAACTCAGCCTTGACGCACTCTCCACGTTCTCTTCCGCTTCCACCTTAACCCTACCCTCCCATGCGGGTGACGTCGTGATCTCCGTCGCTCTATGCGGGAGTCCAGGAGGCACGGCTCCGAGAGCAGTTTTCACGAACAGTTCAACGGGAACCCCGGCAGAGGCAAGCGTCGGTACGCAGGATGTGTTCGAGATTTCTATCGAAGAGGGGCTTGGGACTTGGGTTGGGCCGATCAGTCAAGGCGGACGGCTGGCGATCACGAATACCGGCCAGACCCAGTACGAAGTGGGGGTTTCAACAGATGCGAAGCAGGCGCTCCATCAGTACCTTGGCCAGGACGGGTTGCTGTTCGGCGATTCGACCGGGAACCAGGCGATACTCTTCTCTCCTCCTTTCGAGAGTATTCCTATCACCCAACCGAAATTCCCAAATTACACTCTACCCACCGCCCAAACGCCCTTCTCCGTATCCCAACCCTCTTCTACCCCCCAGTTTGCTCTCACCCTGGTCGAGACGAGTTCAGCTTCGGGGTTGTTGCAACGATCTTCGTGCGCTTTGAGAGCGACGAGTTCGAAGGGGACAATCAAGAACCAGACGAGTTGGATCAGGAACGAAGCTGAAGGATGGAGGTCAAAATGGCTCGTAGAGGGTCTCTCGCCTGGAACGAACTATTCAGTTTTCGTATCCCGTGACGGGACCAAGGCCAGCGGCCCACTCTATTTTACCACGAAATCAGGTCGGTATGCGTCTCCATTACTATTCTTAGTTCTTTCCCGGTTCTTACATTCGAACACAGCCTCGTTCAATTGCCCTTTGGTTGACGGCTTACCTTACTGTCCGGGAGTTTCGTGGGCAGTGCCCCTCCCAGCTCCCCCTAACTCCGACACAACCTACAACTCCTCCAATCTTCCCACACAGATCACCGATCCCGTTCAGCGATACATCGCCAACTTTACGACATCGCTGACCACCTTCGCATGCGGCCGGGACATCTACTCTCCCATCCAAACTTGCGCCGATTGCCAACGAGAATACAGACGGTGGCTGTGCGCGGTTTCGTTTCCGCGGTGTGGGGAGACGAGGGGAGACGAAGCCTTGCTTGAGAGGGATGCGAGCCTTACGACAGCTTTGGCGAGTCCAACAGGGAACCCTAGGAATCCGAATTTCCCCCAGGCGGACGGAGAGTTTGTTGAGCTTTTGCCGTGTTTGGAGACGTGTCAGGCGACGGATAGGGCGTGCCCTAACCATGTGGGATTCAACTGTCCTTTGAAGGATTTCAACGCCCACAAGAGCTACGGGGTAGGCTTCATCGATCATGGAGATGTGGGGGTAGAAGGAAAAGGTCGGACTGGGGTATCTCAGGACGTATATGGGAACGTTTGGTGTAATTCTGGTTGATTGTCCCTCGTTTGTCACCGTCCTGCGCACTTCGGATATTCGCATACATAGATTTATCGTTATTTTTCCTGTGTTGTGTTACAAGTTCCCTTCATGGGGTTAATCCGAGTTTTACCTCCTTCCAACTTCACTCAAAACAGGAACAAGATCCAGTTCCCACTAGCCCGGCTGAGTAGCGTTATCCCTCAAGACCTCGTTCAAAATATCCCTGCGCAGGCAGTTCTCGAACGAGAAGCTCCAAGCAAGATCTCTAATTTCCTCCTTGGTCCGTCCTTTAAAACGATCCGCCCACTCCTGGACCAGGAATTCGGCGACGAGGATGTTCCTGCTCAACCGTGAGATCCTGTCTGCGAGTTTCCAGGCCGGCCATGGGTAAAGATTTCGGTATTGTTCTGGGATTTCCTCGAGGATGTGATTGATGAGAGGTTGGTAGACCTGTCTGACTTGGGAGTCGTCTGCTCCCCATGCGTCGACGGCGAGACGGTGTTTGCGAGCGAGAAAGTCTTTGAAAAGGGTCATGTATGGTGTCTCTAGAGAGACGTAGACCATGCCCTGGAATCCGATATCCTTATACAGCCAGATAGACCAGCTGAGACGGTCCTGAAAATAGACGGGGATCAGCCGAGGAAGGATCGAGGAGATTACGGCCGGTGAGCACGAACCCTGTTATAAATGGCAAGTTGGTCCTTGAGGAGATGGATACGAGATTTGTTGATCGCGTCAGTGGCATCACCCTCGTACTCTTTTCTAGCGTACACGGGGCCCCACTCTCCGTTCCACACGCATAACCCACGCTTATCCAACCACTCTCTCTTCCCCTCATACGCCCTGGTGAGACGCCTGACCTGGCTCTCGTTGCCTTCATACGTTTCTGAGCCCGGAAACCCGAACCGGGAGTAGTCGTGAATCGAGTACGACGTGTTCTGCCACTTCTTGACATGCTCGTCACTGAAGTGAGTGAAATCGGATGCGAAGGTGTTTCCATCAAGGAACAGGATGTGGTGAGCGTCGATCTTCCTAATCGCATCGTATAGACGATCGTAGTACTCGACGAGGCGGATGTGTTTTGGTTCCGTGGGTTCGTTAAGGGGGTTGTAACCGGCTATCCACTTGTTGTGTTTGTAGTGGGCTGCTAGGTGTTCCCACAACCAGACGACTCTGTCCTGGTGGTCCTTGTGATTCCAAAAGTTGGCGATGTGCCCCCCGTTGTCCGAGTGCCAGTCCGTGTTTTGACTACCGGGAGCGGTGTGCAGATCCAGAACGGTGTAGATCCCGTGTTTTGCACAGAGGTCGATCACCCGATCGAGGTGCTTGAACCCCTCTTTCTTAAGGACTCGAGGGTTCTGGTCGTCTGAGAGGCAATTTAGTGGTTAGATAATAGGACACATAGGGATGTTCGGTACCTTCGAAATGGCGGTAGTTGAATGGGAGACGGATGCAGTTGAGCCCAAGGCCCTTGAAGAAAGCAGCATCCGCATCCTGGAAGAACGCCTCAATGAACTACACATCACGCCAGGATTCAGCTTCGTCTGGGAGGAAGCCCTTGCTGGCGTACCTGATCGAAGAAATACTCTGAGTTTTCTTTTCCGATTGTCTCGGCGAGGGCCTCTCGGATCTGGAATTCACATCCTGGATACCCTGAATAAACAATTAGAAGGGGTCGCACGGTATTTTACGAGAGACTTGCCGCTGATGAAGTTCTCCATGCTACGAAGATTGGCCCGGAGTCATTAGTGCTGGCAGCCGGGAATGGGGGTAACGAAACGCCCACTTCATCCATCCACCGAGACCGGCGCCACGGAGGGTGATCTCTTTGCCGTCGCCATCGACGATTTTTGTGCCCGATACTCTGAGGTACGAAGCCATGGGACCAAACGGTCATTAAAAGTTAGGAGACAAATGGACAACTAGGGGGGGAAGGACGGAGTTTTGGTGGACTCATTTCTGGAGCTCACCGGAACTCACGACCGATTTAATTTGAGTGCTCATAGAGGCCGTAACGGGTAAACCCCGGTTATTTGCCCTGATCGGGTGACCGGTTGGACGGACCGGGCCGGCGAGGCCTTGGGGAACAAAATACCCGGAGTCGGCCTATCCGCCTGTCGGGTCGCTGGGGTGACTTGCCGGAATACGGGCGCGTGGCGATAGAGCCAACTAGTAGCGAAAAAGCTACATGACCGATGAAGTTGATCCGCGCTCATGCATGGGATCTGCCTGGGGTGGCCGGTGATCGTATGGGGAAACGATAGGCAATCACACATCTGGGGCGCCTTCGGAGCATCCCATTAACAGCGGTCGAGTTCTCACGAATCGGGGCGATTCGCCGTTTGCTCAGACGCGGGGGATATCGGATAAGTCCATCGGATTCGGGACCGTCATACAGATTACAGGTATACATGTATCGATCAAGTTCTACATACACATGGTAGATGGTATTGGTACAAAATGAGGTGTGTAGCGTGCAGATGAAGAAGCCGGTGAAGTTTTTTTTCAAAACACGTGTGTGGGAACAAAAGCGATGGAATCGATGGGATCTGGTAGCTCGAGTTGAAGGGATGGATGAGGAATGGGTGGATACGTGGTCCTTGAGCAGGGTCGCTTTTGACCTGGCTTTGTGTCATGCATTACGGGGCTTGGGAGAACGATCGGGCGTTCCCAGGGCCCCCGGTCGTAGACGGGCGTCCGAGGGACCCCATCGGATTCCGATGAGGATGATTCATCCCCGCTGTCGCTCCAGTCCGAGTCGTCATTAAAGTCGAAGGTGGATGATCGACCTGTGGCGTTTACGGCACGGGAGTGATTTCGACGATGATGGTATGCGTGGAGTCGGGTGGGACGGGTGGTAGCCAAGAGGAGGTTATGCTGTGCGATAATATCGGACTCCCGCATGGAAAGCTCCCAGTCGAGGACGTCGAGGAATTCCCGTTCTATGCGGCCGATATCACGTTTGCCAAACATTCCGGTCCATGCCGCCCAATAGGTGTTCTTCGGTGATGTATCATTGACATACTAAACGAGTAATCGATCATCATATCAGTAAGAAGGTCCCGCGTTCCAAACTAGGTTCGACGTGACTAACCTTCGAGGCAACGACCAAAGCACCGAGAAAAATGCGTTCGCAAGCCCACTGCTCCAATTCGACGAACAGATGTGGTCTTGAACGTTCGATGTATACGAGAGCCACCAGGATGATCGGTAGCGTCACTTGGGACTTCTGGATGACGCCTGTGGCGAACTCTGCAAAATTTGTGCGCAGAGGCGATCGGGGGTTCCTTCGACCTCTGGTATCGGAAGAAGATCCACGACCCATGGCGTAGTCGACAGCATCTATCGTGCAGCGAATGAGGTGTTCTGCGCGTGGCGTTAGCTCACCTTGCGGGAGAGGTATTAATGCGATGTAAACTAACCGGTGATGTCGCGATCGACGTTTGTATGTGCCAAAGCATAGAGGAGAGAAGAGGAATGGTAAGTTGGGTGGATGAGAGATGCGGGATGGAGAAAAGACATCGTTGGAGGGGAAGGGGGAGAGTAGATGGAGGTCGGAACCGGTACGGCTGGGCTTTTAAAAGACACCCATGCGGAGGAGGACCTGATGCGCGCTCCGCGATTGGGACGCCGTAAAAGCAGTCCACCGGGCAAGTCATGTTGATTCCCCCGAGGTGGGCTCCGACCATTCATTTCCATCTAACCCGGGTTATCATCCGATTGGCACGGACCATCCTGGATGTGTTACGGCCATCTCCGCACACACGGTAGGCGGTGTAACCATTAGATATTAGCGACTAAGATAATACGTAGCAGTGTCCTGACAAAAAAACGCTGACAAAACACCCCGTACAATATCACAACAGTCATCCAAAGATCAATCGTGTGGATGGATCTCGGGTGGCATGAAAACCGGTTGCGCGCGCCTGCTCCTCGGTTGGTAATCATGCTCTTTCACTTTATGTCGATGCAGCCCCGCTCGATCCGCAAACCCCCGCTGGCAGAACGGACACACGTAAGGTGTCTCCCCCGTGCTATTTCAAAGCAACAAAAAAAAAAGAGTCAATTTTACCAACCGACGTCATTCCATGTGCCGCCCACAAAGCAAAACTCACTGTGTGTTGATGTGTGTCTCCAACCCCGAGTTACTCGGAAAGCATCTCTGACAATAAGTGCACTTATAAGGCCTGAGAATTGAAAAAATAATAGCATCGACTTCAGAAAATCTGATCCTCGCCCATAATTCATAACCTAAGCTCACCTGATTTTCAAATGAACAGCCTTGATGTGCCGCGTGACAAGGTGTCGCTTATCTCCGCGCTGACCACAAGGTTCCTCTTCGCCTGGAGCGATATAAGTACACCGGTATCTTGACACCCCGAGCTTTTCTACATATTGATCCCAGAGATTGCTTTCCGCGGTCGTGGCAGAAGTCCCTGCAGGTGGCTCCGGAGAACCCTCCCCCAGAGACGTCCTGTCGTCATCGTAACTTGTAGTTGACAGCAAATCGCTACTGGAGGATGCGCAGGATGGAGACAGTCGGTTACTTCCGCCGCGCGCTTCGTATCTGAGGGAGTGTTACCCCTCTTGAAAACAATGCTGGAACAAGGGCCCGCATTACCTCGGCACCGTGCTTCTTCTTTCTAGTTCGGGGGGAGGTCTAGAGAGCGTTACAGTTGAGTGACGAACAAGCTACCCCTGCATCGCCCACTCACGGTGGTGTATGTGTTGGTGTTGGCGTATTACCAGAACTTCGAGGGGGGTGATGCAGATCGACCTTTGATGCGCCAGGCTTGAGTGATTCTGGCGGTTGCTGATATGTGACTAGCAACTGGTGCGTATTCGGGCTCATCTGGGATGCTGCCGCAAGGCCGCCGGTGAAATACGTCGCTGTTGTTGTTGATTGGCCCAATAACGGTGTCAGTGTCGACGGAGGGGTGAATGATCGGGATGGGATGCTTAAGGATGTTCATTCGCGTCAGAAAGGTTGGTATAAGGAAAATGATCGTGGGAATGGCTCCCACCTGGGATTGGACCTGACATTGCTCTCGCGGTGCTGCAGACTAATTGCTGGATGTGCCGTGGTGGGGTATCGGCGATGCGAAAGCTCGTGCCGATCTGTGATGGTGGCTGCGAGGCGTGGCGGACTAGGCTGTGACGTCGGGGTGGCCGTCAGCTCATCTCGTTCGCCGTGAGTCGTCAGCCTATAGTAGTAAACGGAGTGTCAGTTCGTCGTCCGGTCGGCAGAGTGGCTCAAGGGGAGGACAGAATAGTCACGACAGATGGTCTGCATTGGGGGGTTAGGTTCCAGAAGCCTGGACCCTCCCACCGCGCTAAAACCCCTTAAGTCGATCTGGACGTTCGAACATCACTCGCCTCGCTAGTTCCGTCGAATGCCCTTGGGAGGACTCGGTTTCCTGAGGGGGAGATTTTCGGCGGGGATACATGGACTGAGATGAGAGGAGGGCGGAAAGGTGTTGTGGCGTAAGGCGTTTGACCGAAATCGAGGGGCTTTTAACTTGTATAGGTCACCCACAGGCGGCACGTATGGTGGTCGTGTTAGCCGTAAGGATCATCTTCCGATTAGATAAGGCAGCGGGAGGTTTGGACCCTTTGGTTGGGCCCAGAGAAGCTTCGGTCGGGAGGTGGCCCGCTTCTCTGACTGCGTTGTCGCTGGTCCGCCGAATTTCAAAGCTCTCTTGCGGGCAGATAGCACCGGGGGAGGGGGAGAGGGAAGAGGGCCAAGGCAAAACGGTGAAACGGTCAGTTCGAAATGGATTGTTTGACGTCCAAGTAAAAGCCCAATATACGCCCACAAACCCACCCTCCGTCACCCCACGTTTCCTTCCTCTTTCGGAAAGGGGGGAGGGAACAAGTGTCCCCTCACGTTGATTTAGGATTGGATGCTGGCAACAAGCCAACTAGAACGAGGACGGTGAGCCCGCTTGGAACTAGCGGAAGGAAAAAAAGGCGCAACCGGCAACTATACGGAACCTCTAACGGCGTCCTGTTGCTTGAATGATCAAATCTTGGTTAGCCGTGTGTGAGGGTGGGAAGCTGTCTTTTCTCGAATGATGCCCGCCAGCTCTACGGTCCCCGGTTAATTGGCTGGCACGCCAATCCACTGGTTTACAGCGTTCCCCGAGTTGAGTAGCCGGCGCTAGGCTGGCTTTTAATGATACACGGGATCCTGCGATGTGCACCCAGAAGGACGCATCTCCCAATACGGACCAACAAAAGAAATCATTGTTTGTGTGGGGGTGCTCGTCGGATGAAACCTTTTCCCGTCAAACAGCAGCTGATTGAGGATCACGGTGGATCACAACACGGTGACACAAATCACCATCAGCCACGCTGACACGCAAGGGACTGCTTACCGTCCAGGGACGATCCGAGGTTATTTGAAATGGTTGTCCATAGAAGGGTGGAGAAGCCACGCTTACCCAAGGGGGCGTAGGTTTACTTCATAACAGTGCTGGGGGGAGCGGGGTCCATCCCTCGTTTCGACGAGGGGAATTCCGTGACTCACGAGCGAGAGCTCAATTTATGACCCTTCATATCAGATATACCCTCTTCTGAAACATCACTGGACGTCAGAACGTGGGTGGCCAAGTTGAAACAAAGCCGCGTTATGAAGGAACGAGGATCATGGAATATCCAAAATTGAGCTATGCCCTCTTCATGACTTGGGATCGTCCACACTCCAATAACGGTGTGGGCGCGCAGGGGACAGACTTGCTGGTGAAAATTTCGGCAGAAGATCGACGGGTCTTCCTCCGGAAGTTCAACCTCAGAAAGGAGGACTGAATGTCTCAGAAGAGCCAGCGCCACACTATAGGACGGTGGAGAGGGGACGACAGAGGGAGGGCGGGAATAACCGACGCGACAATGTTCCTTCCTCATATGGGAAGGCGCAACCCCTAGCCGACGAACGACGCCAACGGGAATTCCGACAAGAATGGAGACAAGGAATTCTAGAATGAAAGGAGTACGGGGTCCCAGGAGACATCCAAGATGTACGTTTTGCCCACGTAGCATTGCACACTGGTATGCATCCTTTGTCAAACACGTCACGGATTGCGTTTCAGTTTCAAAGAGCGAGTCAATGGGGAAGGGAGTGTAAGCTGAGGCCTGACATTTGAAACCTGAGGCCTGACCACTGAAAGGCGAAGCGAGACGAATTTTTAGGGTTCTGGTCTGGCCGAGATATCTTCCTGCTCGAGGTCTAGCCATTCGCAGTCCCCGAGTTACTTACTAATCGGCTATCCAGGGTTCGGGCATGCACGCGGCTGCGTCAGAGGCCGCACACGAGGCGGCGGCTGAAAGTGTGAAGACCGGTCCCCGGTTGTTGCCAGGCTGCGGATTGTTCCCAATGAAAGATACCGTAGCCTGCAGGAATAAATTACCAATTTAATTTAACCTCGCCTTCACCGCGATGTACAATGACCCTATAAAAGTACAGAACATCTAGGCTTTTAGGGCGGGTGGGTGAGTTGTGGTCCAACGGCTGGCTCTCGGCTGTTGATCATCGGAACCGTGGATTACTTTATCGATGGCGCCCCAACGTAACGGCGAGTGAGACTGTAGCAACTCGTCTATAGAGCAAGTAAGTAACGATGGTACATTAGGGGGTGGAAAGTGGAAATTGTAAAGGGCTCAACGGCGCGAAGGTATGGGCGAGGCTATACTAAAAATACATGCCAGAAGAAACGATAAACGTAGATGCCGGGCTTTGTGTTCTTGTCTGGCCATGGCCGTAAATTGTAACTTTGGATGTCGGGTCACGCTATCGTCGCCTGGTACTGGTACCCCCGCTAGGGCCTTGGTATGGGCCGTAGTCAGGGGGTGGTCGAGTCGCTGCGGAGAGGTTGGATGATCAGCGCGATTTCCGGGGAGGGAGGAAGGGCGGAAAACGCACATCGCGGGGGAGGGGCCGTGGGGGACCTCGGTCTGTTGACGTTTGGAATGACAGCGTTCCTAAAAACTTGTAACAGGTCGTCCGTTCTAAACACTGGACCTAGGACAGTGCACGGGGGTGTTTAACACCGGCAGCAAACAGCGAATGTGAGGTTGAAACCTACCATCAAACTTGGATGATTCAGGCAACGTGCCAACAAACCAAGAGACGATGGGAGGTAGTGTGACTGATGGCTTCTCCTCTTCTTTTTCTTTCTCGTGTGGCCGCCTCGAGGAGCCATCTCTCTCACGTTCTCTGTCTCGCTCCCACGGCGACGGGGATCCATATCGTCGACGGGTACCCTCCCGCCTATCGCGGTCTCTCTCCCTATCCCTTTCCCAGTCTCGATCCCTATCACGGTCTCGTGGAGGCGGGGAGACGCGCTGACGTTTGTGGGATGCGTAATCTCGTTCGTCTCGCCTCCTGCCTGATTCAGGCGAAGGAGGACGCTTGCTCGTAGCACTAGCTGTGGCGTTGATGCTGTTCTCAACTTTGATGGAAGCGTTTGTAGTTGTAGAATGCTGACGGATGAGTGCCACACCGAGGTCACGCGACGCGATGGCGTCAGTACCGAGGTACGTATGTCTCTGAGCGAATCGCTTGAGCGGCGGGTCTGCATCATGATGGTCAGAATACCGGCTTGTCTCAGGCACTACGGCATACCATTTGGATAAGCTTCTGCTATTCGCTTCTCAAGTTTTTGAGCTTCCTCAAGGTGTTCGAATTGATAGACGTATCTTGCCCATCTCTCCCACAGTGGACGTGCCTTGTCACCGCTGAACCTTCCTATGACACCTTCAAATAATGCTCTCGCATCTGGGATGTGGATTAGTATTGATGGGAGCCAAAGATAAATGAAAGACCTAACTCGTTTCGTCATTTATTGAGATAAGAAATCCCAGGTAGCGCAGTACGAAGTCGATCTCGTCTGGGAAAATCTCAAGGCCCTTCTCAAAAATCTTGGTCGCAACCGTGGCAGCTTTTGTACAATGATATTCCATGAGTGCTGCAGCTTCATAGACCTCCCACGGTGTCCAGCGATCTTTCCTAGCCTGCTTGAACGCGTTTCTGAACGACTGGAGGTTTTCCGCCCGGTTACAGAACCTCATGTACATGATGATGGCCAGACCGTATTCAGTGCGCCGTTCCGTTAGTTCCTTGGACTTCTGCGTTGGCCTCTCTTCAGTTCCTTGGGATGATGTTTGCGTAGCCTGAGACGCGTTGATGTCAGGAGTATGGTCGCCGTTGATCCCGTTTGTTTGCGAGTCGAGGGAGTTGTTTGCTGATGACGGGGCCGAGCCGATGCGGGCCTCAAGGGACTCCAACTCACGACGAAGAACCTCAAATAGTTTGTCGTATGTTGTATGAACATCAGCGAAGTTTCCCGCAATCTCTTGCGTCTCTGCATATTCAAAGTTCAACAAGAAGCTGGGCGGGGGTGAGAAGGGGATTACCGGTGCGAGAAAAGTAGAGAATTTACCTCGCAGGGTTGGCTTCAATGCCAGCTTTCAGTATTCGGATTGCTTCTTCAGTCTTTCCTGCGTTATTTGTCCAGACGAAAGCCAGATACCTAGTGGAGAGTGGTGAGGAGGTGACGTGTCGTAGAAACGGGCATCACTGACCATATTTCGGCGAAGTACCGCATTCGAATCACCGCTTTTCGGTACACAGCCTGTACGCGCTGGATGAGGACGCTCTTGTCCTTCTCGTCGAGTTCTAGGGGATTGTTCTCTTCCCACTTGAGGTACGCTTTCCAAGCCCCAACGAGAGCACGCTCGCTTTGGGTGAAGGTGGGAACACGTGGAAGCACAAGAAGTGGTTGCCCGTCATGAGACGGCTGTGACGGGAACAATATTTTCATGTGTTTGTCCATCCCACGTAACACAGCACGAGCTTGCATATGAGCTGGGGAGAGGTCACCCATAAATTTCTTAGCCTTTCGGGAGAACACCAGCTGAGATCATGTGCGAGGCCTAATTGATGAGAAAAATGCGTACGGTGATCCTATTGAGGTTGTTCTCGAACGCCTCGAGTTCCTGCCATAGTTTATCGACGCCCTCAATAGGGATCTGAACGACACGGTGGTATACTTTTCGCAAAGCGTCCATTTTCTGCTGATCTTCCCATGTCGTGTTGGCCTAAATCATGCGGTTGTGGTCAGTCTAATCTGTTTAGTTGGTGTTCGATCAAACAAAGGTCGGGCGAGGTCTTGACATCAAGTCGACATGTCGAAATGAAGGGGCGGGGAATGTGAGGTTGTAAATTCACAACGGCGCCGGGACGCGATGATTGATTTGAAGGGTTTATTGTCGTAACGAAAGTTGCATACCTCTCCCGACTTGATGAATTGGATGTAGTCGATCCAAATCTCAGAGCTGTCCTTGTCTTGGCCGACATGACTGAGCGTAAACTCGTACGCCATTCTGACTTGTTCTCGCTGACTTGGGTTGGTGTTGACACGTCGGACAAAGGTCAAGTAAAACTTCCAGAGGTCGACGCATGGGGATGGTATCAAGAAACGTTTGAACAACGTCTGTACAAAGGCGAAAGATGGCGGGTTAAGGAAGTGATTAATGTAGCGAATTTGAGCGCTAGACTAACGAAGATGGCGAGGATATTCAGTATCAGGTTGAACACGACGCGGCAGAATAGACTACGCACAGTATTGGGGTAGGTCTGTAGAAGAGCCTCGTAAGTTTCCTTGATTTTTTCGAGGTCACCGAAGTCTTCAGCGAGTTCAACGAGTTTCAACCAGCCGTCTGGATTCAGCGGAGATTCACGGAGCTGAGCGCGAATAGTGTCCCACTCGGACTGGGATGTATCGGTCTGTTCGATTTTTGTGCCAGATGTTGCAGGCACTGGAGTTGTGTCCACCGACGGAACAGCGGGCGTGGTGGTCATGTCGAGAACCTTGTAAAGTTACCCTGTCACCGGTGTGATGGGCGTAACACCTTGAGTTTGTAATGGTTTGTAGTTGATTAGCTTCCGTTTTGTATGAGACTACAAAATTTGTAGCGGGGTTCGTTTTTGTTTGTAGCGGCGCTGATCTAGAGGTTTGTATCGGGTTTGTAACTCATCGTATCAAGGGTAACAAAAGCGATCGTAGTCCAGACTACAAACACCCATAGAACGTCGGATCAACAATCGGTCGGACCGCGTGATCTCTTGACTCATAGGCGAGGCGGTTGATGAGGAGAGGGCGAAGACACGCTTTTCGAGTGCGTGCTTATCTTTAACGTTAGAAGATGGTGTATTGGATACGTACAGACTCTAGTTTGTTATGAAACCGGGATAAGTAGAATTTGTTGATATTTGGAATCTGTCATTTCTTTGTCCCCGGATCGTTCAAGGCGGCCACCCTTGTCTGCTTCTTCCCCCTCCCCCTCACCTGCTCCCCCCGGCCCTTTCGCATACAGCGACTGGCCTCGTTGATTCATGGCCACTACAACTCAATCTTCCCTTCGTTCCTCTATTCCTAATTTCCATGCTCATCAGAGTAATAATACTGCCGTTGCCCATTCCCAACTACCTCCCCACCATCAACACAACCAGCCGAGGAGAAATTCGTCATCGAAGCAGAAGTTCCTTCTCGAATTCTCCCAATGCCTCGTAGACTTCGTCGTTCAGCTTCTTCCCACCGTAGAAGAGCTCGCCGTAAAGGAGGATGTTCGGAAGTTGTTGGAGAGACTCATCCGCACAATAGAGCCGGAGAGTCGTCTCTTATCCTTTGGCAGCACTGCCAATGGCTTCAGTCTCAGGAATTCAGGTCTGTCCACCCACGCCCATACCGTATTCGTGTGTGGCGGCGTTACTGATACGTCCGTTCCAGACATGGATCTCTGCTGTTTGATTGATTCCGATGAGCGCACCACGGCCTCTAATCTCGTAACCCTGCTTGGAGATCTACTGGAACGAGGCAAGGCACCCAGGCCTAACAGTACCCTCTATGTCGCTCATCTCATCGCTCTCAGAAACCAAGTTTCACGTCAAGCCGCTGCCTCATGCTCGGATACCTATCGTTAAACTGACCCTCGACCCCTCACCAGGGTTGCCATTTGGTATCGCTTGTGATATCGGATTTGAAAACAGACTTGCACTGGAAAACACACGTCTGCTTATGTGCTACGCCATGATCGACCCTGCCAGAGTTCGAACCATGGTGCTTTTCCGTATGTCCACCTCTTTCATATTCCCCCAGAAAACGCTCACGATGACGCTTGCATAGTTAAGGTCTGGAGTAAACGAAGGTGCGTCGTCTCGAGTTCTCTCGCATCTCGATCTCACCCGCTCTTTCTAGGAGGATCAATTCGCCTTATCACGGAACCTTGTCCTCATACGGATATGTTCTGCTTGTGTTATATTTCCTTATCCATGTAAAGAATCCCCCTGTACTGCCAAACCTGCAACAGATGTCGCCCATCCGGCCAGTCTCTAAGGTATTTGAGAAATTTTGTGATGTCGTGGCCCAAGTCACTCATCCCTTCTAGGAGGAGATGCATCTGAACGGATTTAACATCTGGTACGTCTGAGGTTTTGCCGTAAACTTGATACCCGCTCATCTTATACTTAAGGTTCTTCGATGACATCGACCTGCTGAGGCAACGATGGCAATCAGCAAACACCGATACTGTGGCTGAGTTGTATGCACATCGTCCATTTTTATCCTAGTGCCACCGCTTACACACCACTAATCAGGCTCATCGATTTTTTCAAATATTTCTCTCGCGAGTTCTCTTATGGTCTGGGAGTGGCTTCTATCCGTGCTGGGCTGCTTAAGAAGGAAAGCAAGGGCTGGTCAACTGAGGTAAGTTCCGGTGTAACCCATCTGCATCTTGGTACTCACCATATCAGCCTGATCCAATAACTGGTCGCGAGCGAAATCGATTCGCAATCGAGGTACACTCTCCGACACCGCTTTTGTTCGATATACTGAATGCTTCGCGAATTAGGATCCGTTCGAAACAGACTTCAACGTCGCCAGATGCGTAACGAAAGAGGGCCTTTTCATGGTCAGTCGGACCCCTACCGGATTGGTTTCATTGCTGACAATATGCTCAGATCCGTGGAGAATTCATGAGAGCCTCTCGTGTCTTCTCGAGTCGTCCAGAACGCGCCGTCATGGCCCTTGCCCAATTGTGTGAAGAGCGCAAGGATGATGAGATCGTGCAGCCAGATGGTTCAAACCAGACTAGTCCATTCATTCCCCCACGGATGTCGCCGATACCTGCCCAAACCCCCACAATGGGCAGTAGCCCGGCTAAGCTGAATGCGGACGCCGCTCCGCATGTCCCACAGTTCGCTCGTAACCTTGCTTGCCACCAGCAGACTGTTCCGCAACGGTTACCTACACTCCCGGAACACGCCACCGCGAACAATCCCGATTGGAACGTCTCTGCGGAAGCTCCCAACGTGATCCTACCGACTTACATGGATGGACTGGATCGTACATATCCACCCAATGCTGTTCATGGTGTTTCTAACGATGCCTTGTCGGACACGAGCGACATCATCACTGATGATGAAATGATGGAGGCCTTCCTCGATTCTGTCGATGATGTTCGATCTTATGTGGACGAGTCCCCCGAGTTCACTCGAACATCTAGCCCCGCAAGCTCACAACCATCCGCATCTTTACATATACCACCTGACGCCGATGACATCCCCGAGTCTCCCTCGCAGGCTCCACTTGACACCGACCTCGCTGATGCCCCTGGTTCCAGACCGAACAACTCCCCGCTCGGATTCGAGCATAATCCTTCCCCACTGATCCACCTTGAGCCTCCGCAACCCGCGCACGTCATCCCGTCAAGAATCGACACGGTCAAACGGGCCACACCCGAACCTGTATCTCTGTCTGCTCTAACAATACCTTTTGGCTACACATATTCCTCCTCTTCCTCTTGCGCATATTATCATCGCCAATCCGCATCCGCATCATCCTCTCCTCATTCCTCAAACCCTGGTAATCCAAGAAAACACCAATCTTCTCAATGTTTCTCTCATCATCAATCGCCACAAACTGTATTCTACGAAACCACTGCCCCCCTCAAGCATTTCAACTACATTAATCATCTCAGCCACAACAACAACGGTGAACCTGCCATATTATATCCATACCATTATGCATATTATTTGGCCTCCCCCTTCCATCTGCAGTTTGGACAGCTTCCACAACAACAGCAACATTACGAAGGGCCGACACCAGGGCCCTCTCGAAAATCCGTTTTCGGTGCCGGAGGAGAATCGATGTCGGTCAAGGGCCTTCCTCAGCATGTGTTATCGGCTCGGAAGAGGAACTCGCGACGGAGCAGCATGTCCGATGGATCTAGCGGGAAATTATCTTGGAAAGAGGCTAGTGGGAGCACAAATGAGAACACTAGGTCCAATACACCAACGACCAGCTCGATGACGCCACCGCAGCACCCTAGGTCCTTGTCTAGAGAGGGTTCCAACTCGTCACGGCCGCCGTCCAGAACGCAACACGGTCATTCAAATTCAAGTGTGACCGTAAAGCCTGGGGCTAAGCAACACCAAAACGGTGGACATGGACAAGCTGTCCAACAACAACAAACCTATCGTTTGCGCAATGGTTCAGTACCGTCCTCGCCCGTCGTCTACCAGGATCCTTCGTTACCTTTTTCGTCTCCCTTACAACAGCAACACCCGCCGTCATCCCCTTCGACTTCTAAGCCCCATCCTAGGAAGGACCCCAGGAATTCCCCGCTCTCAGGAATCCATTTAAACTCTCCTCAAAGGGTTTCTTTGGGTCAACTCCCTAATCCCCAGGGTGACACTTCCTTCAACGACGAGGTCACGGATGTGGCGTATAACCCGAAGATAAGAAGCTCGCCTTGTGCTAGTGTATCGAACGGGAGTGCGACTACTGGGAGCGCCATTGATTCCTCGCCCGGTTCTATATCATCTACCTCGAGCTCACTCCAGTCCCCCTTCAACAGGTCGATGACTGATGACTCCGGGTTCGAAGCCATTTCGCCTTTTCAGTCGAGGATCGGAAGGCTACCTCCTTCGCAGCACGGGTACGTTGTAAAGAAGAACGGGGATGGGGGTGTCGGAGCCACCGTGGAGGAAGGGTACCGGACGATGCGACAGAATCTCCAGGAGTTGAGGATACAGAGGGAAAGGGTTGGGGTGAAAGATTGGCAGAAATTCCAGAACGGGAGAAGTGATCCTGTGGATGCGCGTCAAGGTGGAGATGGTCAAGTGCAGCTGCAGTCAGAGGAGAACACGAAGAGGATGCGGCAAGCGTGGAAGGACTATCAAGCCCGTAGAGCAGTGGAGGGGAACGGGATGGTGTATCATCAGTCCCAGATGGGGATGACAGTAGATTTGGAGGGGAGGAAGGTGTTGGCCGCTGGAGACAAACGCGGAGGGAAGTGGTAGGCGAGCCGCACTGGCTCAACAACGATTTACCTTTCCTCTGCCTTCTGCCTTGGACATTCTGCTTCGGTTTTCTATCTTCGCTTCTGGCAGACTTTGTTCGGTGCATTCTTCAATGCTCGCTCTCACATGGCGAATGGTAAGCTACCCAAACGAGCTTCAAAGCTTGTGCGGCGCACGCGTGGACCATGCCATATACCAGGTCTTTTTGAACAAATGTTTCACCTCGTATGTGATCTCTTAGACGTGTCTTTGTAGTTTTTCCTCCCCCTTCTGCCCCTCCTTGCCTGTCTCCAATTCTCTCGACCATCCCTCCCACCCTTGCTCCCCCCTTCTTCCCTGAAACCCACGGCAGTTGGTTTTCGATGGCCGATGTACGACGTACCCGGCGCCCCGTTACACTACCAACTCTCTTTGTCCGTAGGTCAAGCCGTGCACCTTCGTGTGTATCACAATGTGGATGAAGAACGTTCGGATTACGATGTGACGAGTGTCAGACATGCCCAGTTCTAAGAGAGATCGTGAAACCTTTCTACGTTGACGAGATTTTTGTGAAATTGCAAGCAGAGACTGATGAGCTGAGCAAAGCGACGATAGCGAGATAGCATGCGAGGGCAGAACTAGCAAGACACAGAGCAAGGCGGAAATCGAAGTATTGAAACGCTGAAATTCGCTCAAGTACGGGGCCGAGATATATGGCGAGCCGGTGGAGGAACAACGCCGGGGTGGCACCGCATGGTAAGTGGGTGGGTGATGAAACTGATTATGGGCGAAACCGCCGTTTGATATAACGGCTCGGCAAGGAGAAAACGACTGCGTGATATAACAATGTAATGGTGGGGGAGGATTGGGATTCAAACGATACAGTGATGATTGATAAAAGTGATTCAAACCAAAACAACAACAGGAGGGAGGAGAATGAACGCTCGATGTAAGGAAGAGGGTGGAGCCTAAACGTAATAAAAGGAAGGATAGAAGGGGAGACACCACCTGAAGGACGACCATCTACAGACGAAGCACGTGGAAAAGGTATAGCGGACCCAAGGTAGAAAGAAATTTCGCGATTGCGAACGTTAAACCAGTAAAGTAAGTATGGAAAGGAGGAAGAGAAAGACCTTGGATCGTAAGAGAAAACAAAAAACTGGGGTCCGATACTTACACCGTGGCACGTTTGACCATCTGAGTAGAAAGACAAGTTATTGAGGGCACTTTAATAGGTTTCAATCACTTTACCTCTCGTGCCCAACGCATCGTTTGTTTGTTCTCTGGTGGGCAGCGTCTGCTCTTGAGCTCAGCGGCAACCCAGTCTTGTAACAAAAGGTGCTTAATCTGGGGTCCGAAGGTCTCCGCCAGGTCTCCAATGATACCATAGGCCAATCCATAGACCGGGTCACCGTGGTTTTCGTCGAGGAGAGCAGCCTTGACCAACTCGAGGATGTCTTGTATATGGGGTTGCAACAGCCGTGCTAAAACAGAAGAATGAGCAACACGTTTGTTAGGTTGAGTAGATGGTATACCCTGTTCTGTTCCCTTAAAAGCGGTAATGATACCCGTGTATGCCTCCAAAATGCCCTCCCTGAGAACGCTCAAGTAGTCCTGAAGCTCGTAGTCCAGCTGGAAGGGTAGAGTAAGTCAATGCCTTCCACCGGGCTCATATTTAAGGACTTACTGGATTAGGAGTGATGCTTCCTGCCTGGCGGAGAACGTTCATGGTGTGATCGAGGTAATCCTCAAAGGCCGGACCAATAGCCAAAGCAATATCGCCGAAGCACTCCAGGATGGGAATTTTTGCGTCGCGGTTCAAGGCATTGCTTTGCAGGTTCTCAGATAACAGCTGCATGAAGCCGGCGGAGTACTCCTTCGTCTTTTCGCCCAAAGCACGGGAGATGTCCCCGATGGTGCCGACAGCAATTGTACAAAGCTGGCTGTCCTCGTGTGCCTTGAGGGCTGGGAATAGGAACTGAAGGAATGCAGAAATATATGGCTCGAAGTCCTGTTCCAAAGACGAAGCGAGGGTTCCAACAACAAGGAAGGCGTCCTCCAACACGGTCGAAACCTTTCCAACCAACGAAATCAATTGCAGGACCAAGGTCATGATCCTATCAGCACTTGGCTTAATGTCGTGGCCGAACCTGCGAACAATACTCTGCACAAAACCGTCAGTAACTGCGAACCATCGACTTGTCCAAAGAACCCACAATGAGGACACTACAGAAATTGCTCTGGAGGTCGTTCCAGTTGTTGCGATCGTCCATCCCAAGGATCTGATTCTTTTTTAGGCGCATATAAGCACAGATTACCAGAAACTTGTGATCAGACGACTCACATGCACGGAGATGAGATGTTCCATCCGTTGAAGGATTATATGTGAGAGATTTTCGATTTGCGAGCGGGTCTCCGTGGAACTATTGGCAACCCATGTGGCAAGACACTCGTATGCGGCAGTTCGGTAGTTGGCTTCGTTGTTGGCACTCTCGGTCAGACGAAGTAAAGCTTGGAGCACGCCTTCGTAATACGTGGACATCGTGGACTCGGAGTAAGCACCCATTCCTTCGGCCAAATTCTGGAGACCCCAGCAGCAGTTTGCAGCAATCCTTGGGCTGTCTTGGAGACCACTGACAAAAGCGTAGACGAGGGGCTGTAGATGAAGGTCCGGCTGGATCGTCTGAACGAGTACATCGCAAACTTTGCCCAATGTCCAAGCGACTGTATCCTTGACTTGGAGATTTGAGTCGGTCATCATGTGAATCAGGATGGGCAATGCAGAATTGACGAGGGTGTTGAGCATGGAAGGGTCGGGTCCATCCAAGATACACGAGAAGGCCATGACTGCGGCCTCGCGGAGGTGCCAATCCTCGCTCCGGATGTTTGATTCAATGAACGGCATCACAGCCGCGACGATTGGATCTTGGACGGCTTGGGCGAGAGCTCCGAGACAGTATGAGGCGGACATGCTGATATTCCATTCGTCTTCGTCTGCATCTTCTTCCTGCCGGGTCATGAGAGTGAGCAGGACAGGGACAAGTTCCGGCAATGCCACTTTGGCGAAGTTCTTGGATTCGAGTTCTGGGGTCTCTCCGTACTCACTCGCCTATATGAAACGTGAGGATGGGTCCCCGGTCGAAAGAAATCGCAGGCAGGACGTCACCTGTAAGGCCTCTTTGTTTAAGTTGATCTCCTCATCACAGACCGTCGACCAGAACTCGACAGCTTGCATGGCGACGTTGCTGTCGGGGTGCTTCATTCCCAAAACGGTCAACTTTTAACGAAGTCAATACGCCGTCAAATACCAGGTTCGCTCTACCACTTACGCCGAACAATGCCTGTTCCATATAGAAGCCCATGTAGTGGTAATAATAGGCCATGATCGCCACGAGGCACTCAAAGGCAGCGACTTGAACGGCCGAACTAGAGTTCTGTGTGGCTTCGCAAACAACTTGCATGATGTAATTTCGCTCACCCTGGAAATCGGAACGAGTTGGTTCAAACGGGAGACTGCTATTGTACGATGGAGATGCATACCTCCCGTTCAAAGTTATCTCTCACAAAGTCGAGGGAGTTCTTGAGAGCGGTGATCGCGGCAAACTGGACATCGGAGGAAGGTTCATCTTTGCGTGCACCATGGACAACGGCTGTCAGAATTTCGTTTGATCGCTGACTCAGAACTGAGGGATCCTGATCATACGGTCAGAAAAATTGGCGTCCTGGTCGAGGAGAATCTGACATACGATTGATTCGCAGATGAATCCGATAGCTTGTAAGGTAGCCACACGAAGGTTGACGTTGGATTGACCCATAAAGCTGAGAAGGAGCTCGACGAGCTCGGGCCATTGGCCATGTGGGAGTTCCACGGTGGCGATCGCGGCCACCAACTGAGCGGCGACGGTGCCGACTTGTTTCGAGGAGGATCCAAGAGCGAGGAGAGAATCATGCTTGATCTTTGATCTTGTGTCTGGGATTACGGACAACCAACGGCTGCTATACTCTTCGCTTCGGGCGCTTTCCTGATAGGAGGGGCGTGAGGGGAGCGATCTCTGATGCCAAGTTCAGTGGATAAGATATACGAACCTTGGCTGTGAGGGCGTTCTTCAAGGCGAGACCGGCAGCGTTTCGCACGTGTGGTGGTGAGGATTCGTTACCGAGTTCTGCGGACAGCATCAACATGTAGGCAGGCTACATTTACGAAGGGAAAAAAAGAATGAGGTGATTGTGGATTGGGGATAAAATGTTGGAGTTGGTACTGACGAAGTTTTCCCTGGAGGCGTTCTCAAGTTTTTGGACTGCATCTGTGCGAAGCGCAGCATCTTTTTGAAGGATGAGTGTATGCGATTTGGGCGTGTATGGAACGGGGGAGGCGCACCTGGAGATAAAGTGTTTGCAAGGAGCTCGGATGCGTTCATGGCCGTCAGGGAAAGAGAGAGAGAATTCTTGAGATTATGGGCGTCGAGAGGATCGTCGTCAGTGTCGTTCGGCCAGAGATGATGGTGGTTGAGGATAAGGAGGGGATGGCGTCGGGCACGGGAGGTGACCGCCTCTTTCACTGTTTATTCCCAAACAAACCAGCACACGATTGGAGCGCATGGTTGGGCACGATTAGGTTTTATTCTAATTTTTAGCTCATTTTTACTATTACCCGCGGCGGGGAGAGAGGGGAGATCCTATCCTGGGTGAGTGGACGCGTCGCGCCAACGTCCCCCCTTGGTCTGTATCAATCATCCATGGCAGATCGAGTGAGTCCAACCTCGTCTACTGAAGAGATATCCCCCTCTGACTCGTGCTCAAGGGCAGAGGTGGTTCGAGAGGTGGTCAACGCAGCGGTGGCCCTGGAAACTCATCCAGAGGCGGTGGCAGGCACCATGGCCCGCAGGGACCACAGCCAACGATGGACAAACCAAAACGCGAGGCGATCCTGGATCTCTCGAAATACGTGAACGAAAGGATCAGGGTAAAATTCACCGGCGGGCGAGAAGGTTTGTGCGCTGTCACTTCTCCGCTCCGGGCAACGAGGAGATGCTCAAGGTGATCAATCCCGTTACAGTGACCGGCGTGCTCAAGGGTTTCGACCAACTCTTGAACCTCGTTCTCGATGACGTTCAAGAAATCTTCCAGACCGGTCCGTTTTCCATCCATCTGTTGACTATAAAACTCCCCTGCCCTGACTATGTGCCTTTCTTCGCATCCGGACAGAATCCGAACAAACGACACGCGCCCTCGGTCTCGTCGTCCTACGCGGCCCAACAATCACACTCCTCAGTCCCGTAGATGGCCACGAGGAAATCTCCAATCCCTTCCTGGCCCAGGAGTAAACTTTTTCTCACTCATGTGCCTCACTCTTTAATGATCGGGAACGAAATTGTACGGTCTGTCTGGTTACTGTAGCTCTTCGATGTCCCACTTTGGACGTGTCTCTATCTCGTACTTGTCGTAATCTTGCGCGAGGAATCGATTCATCGATGCCCAACCTATCATCACCGCGTTGTCTGGCCAGGACAATCACAGACGTAAGTCAGAGTTTCATCAGTCGAAAGTGGAAAACGCCTACCAGTGCACAGTTCTTGCGGTGGGAAGACCAGACGAACTGCGGCGTCATCAAACTCAAACTCTCGGCATGCAAACTCTAACCTGGTCGGTCATTAAAGTGTGACGTCAGTCAAGAGAGACGTGAATCGACAGGCGGCAGGACTACCTTTGCCGCAGGAACTTGTTGCTTGCTACGCCGCCGCTCACGACTATGTCTCTTATGACGATCCCGTTATTTCTGCACCAGTGCAGAGCCAAAAGGAGTTTTTCTCCCAGCTGGTTCACAGCAGCGGTCTGGAACGCACGGGCAAGCGCAAGTTTTGTGGGAGCATCCAGCTCACCACTCCGCGCCGTGATGTATCTTTCGACGCTGGAATGTAAGCCACTGTATGAGAATGCAAGTTTTCCGGGTTGCCCGCTCGGAAGCGGAGGAATAATTTCTGGCAAATGTTGATCACCACCGTCTAAACAAAACTGTTCCAACGCGGCACCCGGTCCCAGCTTTCCCCAAGGGATTTTTAGCATTTTAGACACCTTATCGAACACGTTTCCTATAGATTCATCGGGTGTGGTCGCCAAAGTTTGGAACGATATCTGTGATCGGGCGAGCAAGAGAAGGGTGTGTCCGCCAGAGATTAGCAGGGTGAGGAAAGGAAAGGTGATGTCAGGTGTCGTCAGGAATGGTGTCAGAGCGTGAGCTTGCTAAAACTTGGATCTCAATCCCTGTGATTGACGTGGTTTGTCAAAGGATGAACGTACTTACCATATGATGTACACCAACTAGAGGCTTGTTTGTGGCAGCTGCCAGGGTTTTTGCTGCGTTCGAGCATACACTCAAGCAACCAGGCATACCTCGAGGGGGGAGGGTTAGTCCCTTCAGAGATAGTCCCGCAAGAGACTACATACCTGGGCCTCTTGTGTACGCAATACCATCAATACTATTCAGCGTCATGCCTGCATCCTGGAGTGCATTCCTTACTGCCCCAGGCTTCCGAGACAAGGGTCAGGAGCGAACCTCAAAGTCATGCATGTGTGATTTCTTGCCATATGTCTTTGATGAGCCCAAATGGCATGCATGGGGTGTATTCCCCCGAATCGTTCATGACTGTAGGTTAGAGTAAGTATGTCCCATTCATCATCGCGTGGGCAGGGGTACCAGCTCACTATGAATGTTGCTTCACTACAACGTTCGATACGATTTCCCTGTCAGAATTTACTATTGCTGCGCAGGTGTCGTCTGCAGAAGATTCCAGGGCCAGAACCGTGAAGCGACGGACACTTTGTCGTATGAAGAGACGCGGTCGAGAGGGTTTAATGACGCGCCGAAGCATACTGGACGGGGTGGTGAAATGATGCAATGATCGGACCGACGGAAGAGGTACATATATGATTATGATATGGGCCTGGCATATATTGTTCCGATGCGACAAGGAGTGTCCAAAATTAATACAGGTCCCCAGTAACCTCCCTCATATCGTCCGCTAAGAGATCTTTCCTGTCGGGATAGACAGCAACAACCGTCTCACGCTCTTTCCATCGTTTCTCGCCGCCCTTGGTGGGAGGGAGGGGCGTGAGGCTATATGTGATCGACAATGCGGACAACACTCCGCCATACGCATGCGAGATTCCTGTGGTTTTACATGTCAGGAACCGCCAGAGTAGACGAGGGCTGGATGAACGGACCCGTATCAATGATAATCACTTTTCCTCCACATCGCGACACGATTTTCTGCAAGAACCAGAACGTCACCAAAAGAGCAGACGCCGAGAAATGATCACAAACCTCGAAGTCGGGGGTGTGTCCGATGATGAGCCTCCTAACTCCAATATCTTTCATCACTGAATCCGCCCTATCACAGAGCCCGCCTTCGACACCCTCATCTTGATCCAGCGCCCAACCACGGTACCACAGTGGCCCATCTCCTCCGTAAAGCCTGTTCTCCTCGTTCGTCGCCGTCTTCGGTAGCCCAGGGTACGGGTTGGGTGGGTGTACAGGAGGAAACTCCCTCGTTTGGAGTTTTCGTAACAGCGACGAAGATATTTCGTTGATTTTCGAGGGGTATGGTGTCAGGTCCGGGTAGGTCGGTGCCAATCCACCATGAACAAAAGATAGGGCAGAATGAGAAAGGGGGGAAGAAAAAGACGAGTCGTAGTCTGTGTTTGGAGGGCCGAGTGAAGGGTGGAGTGGGAGACGGGAAGTAGTCGTATAATTGGCTGCCCAGGATTTACCGATTCGACCGGTTGTTATCATCTTTTCTCTTGCTTCTACGGAATCGAATGTCTCGATTTCCGATTGATACACGTATCTGCGTGGAGATTAGACCGCACATATGAGCTGGTACCAACATACCTCCAGTCACCTGGGGAAGGACTACTTGTAAGGTCGTGGGACGAGTGCAAGTTTCAGAAGACATACCAATGACATTCATCCATTCATGGTTTCCCAAGTGGCTCAAAATCATTCCACCAGCTGCGAGGGCTTGGTCGCGTAGCTTATCCATGTAGGAGAACAGCTTAATAGTGTCGTCTCCTCTGTGTTCCACAATAATCCCAGGGTGAGCGGCTAGATGAACAATAGTTCTGGGCAAGGAAACCTCACCGGTCAATAATATCTCCAGTCTGGACAAAGAAATCCACTTGACCAGTCCATTTCCCTCCTTCATCAGCAACTCCAGACATTTCCAACACCTTTCGCGCATTTCCAAAGTCTCCATGAAGATCGCCGACAGCAACTATCCGACGGACAAATGCGTCCTTCGGAAGGTCCCCTTGGGCGTCCGAGGCATAGTGGACAATGGGTGGAGGCGTAGAAACTTGGAGAGGTTGTTGGCCACCCTGACTGAGTTTCTGGGTAAGGTCTGACCCGTGGTTGACACCTCCGAGCGGTTGCTCGGTTGCTTGGGCTGAGTCTGGGTGGACAGCGAGAAACCATGGCCAGTAATTCTCGGCTAACGAAGTTCGCTGGGCGATGAAGATTGCTAGCAGGGGAGTTAGCACACCGAAGGTCAGCCACACCCGAGCCATAGTGGTGGACGGAGTAAGAAACACGATGATATAACGGGCATCAACGTTCCAAGTTTTAGTTTAGTTTCGGCGATCACGATCATCTTCGAGTTTCAAGGACTCGGTCAACCATTCGCCAGTACGATGTAAAAGAGTGTATGTAAAGGAGTGCCATTAAAAAAATGACTACGACGCAATAGGCTCATGATAGGAGTAGATAGATATATATATAAGCGGGTCTGTCCGATTAAAAAAAGGGTTGTGTAGTCCGTTCTTAAATGAATACTGAAAATGCTCCCAAAGTTACACAGACAATGGCCAAGAGCGTTGTCACACCAAAGCCGGAACTCACTCTACCAGAGTTCCCACTTCCAGTCCCGGTCGCAGTGCTTGTAAGGGTCGACGATCCGCTGGTGGTAGGTTTTGGAGTTGGAACCGTCCCGGTGTAAGTGACATCATTGGCGGCCGCAGCAACTTGGAACACAGAGCCTGCGCCGTACTCGTAATACTGTTGGATGATTCAGCCAATAATACGACATGTCAAATAGACAAAAGTCCCACGTCAACAAGGAGGAAGTTCGGGTAACGGTTGTACAACCCGGCACAGACCGCGACCTCCTCACCAAGTGATCCAGAACCGCTCACAGCGTTGGTAACGTTTGCACTCGCGACGTCTGGGACGGGGTTCCCTAGGACCATGGTGTCCAAAAAGTGATTGATCAGGAACATTGAAGTTGAAGTGTCGCCCGTGCCTCGGTCCTTCTGGCATTGGAAAGCAGTCCTGTCAACAGTGTTGAATGGGGTCTCCCAAATGTTGCTAAATTCTAATGGAGTATTAGGAAGGAGACACAGAGAATACAGGGTAGAATGTCGCGGGGTTGACCGCTCACCGTCAATCAGATATGGCACTGCGTCGAAATTGGCTGTTGTGGACAAAAAGGTGACCAAACGGGTTCCGGCATCAACAAGACTGCCAAGAGTTGGCCAGCCACTTGCGGGCAAAGAAGCGGATTGGGGGGAGTACGACATGGAGTCGACCCCAGCAGCCACAAATACGGAGGCGAACTGCGTGGGTGCAAGGTTGTCCGAATTGACAATAAGCAGAGTCACCACTAGGGAAAGGGGATCAGAATAGCCCGGGCGTTCTCAGGGGTAACCCACCATCCTCGGGATTGGAATCCATCCACGTTTTAACTGTGTGCGCTCTCAGAATGGGAGTCAATCGGAAATCATAGGTGGCTTCGTACCTTTCCTAAGGTAGTCGAGCAGAGTTCCTCCATTGGATAACCCCTGGTGGATGTTTCAGGGGGTTCCGCACAACAGACAGTGCGAGTGCTTACGCAGAGGGTATGACAGAGGTAAATATCCCCAGAATTGTCGTGTGCTTGCATCTGGAGCAGCCTCACGCCATCGTTGAGTTGCTGTGTGACTTTTGCGGAGGTCAAGCATAAAACATCTGGAAAAGTGATCTCTTCGCTCACCGTCATAGTCCTGATTCGCGAACGCTGCATGAAAAGGTTTAGAAATTAAAAGGAGAAAGGCCGGCACGTAAAACTGACGGTCGTTCACCCCGACTGAGTAGCTGTTGTGTGTGCCGACATAAGTTATGTTGCCGTAACCCCGATTGCAGAACTGTTGGCCTGGAATTGAATGGCCTGCGGAGTGGCAACATACAAACTCGACGCACCTCCGCATGACCATTGCATACTGTAGCAGCATTGACTGTAAAGGGAAGAAAAGAAAGAACGACCAGCGTGAACCCCAGCAACATACTTGGCTGGTGGTTTGTGATTGAGGGGAAGAGAGGGGTGTCGGAAACTGCCGGTTGTCCTTTGCTGTGTGCCTCGATGGTGGGAGGGGCGTATGCTGTGACCGCGTTCTCTGCCTCCTTTCTGGCGTACACACGCTCTGTATGTGCCGCCTATTTCTGCGGCGCAGCACTTGGTTGCGCACTTTCCGTCAAAGTCATCAAAAAATTTGTCAGACAGCCGCGCCCAGTGGGGGGGACAAAATTGAAAACCTATGGGTATGAATTGGATCACCTCAGCCATATTTGTTGCGCTCCCCGAGAATCTGAAACCATCCTTCTGTTTGCTCCGATAGTATGCCTAGTACGCACTCCGCCGTCATGTTTTTCTACGCCGGCGCGGTAGTGCTCACGTCGACTACGTTGCCCATCCACTCTTCACTTCCCGATCACCCCGGCATTCGTGTGTGGCCCCCGATCCTGGCGGCTACATCTGCCATTGTGGTCGCTTTGTCCCGGGTCTGGCGAGGCCACCATGACTTCCTCCAAATCGCAGCTGGGAGTCTGTATGGGGCCGTGTGTTCCTTTATTGCGTACAAAATGTGGATTGGTGGGCTGGATCTGCACGGCCACCTGTTAGAAAAATTTCTCGACGCCTTTATGGGGTGGCGCTGATGATATCCACGGTGAGCGAAATCAAGCTGCGATTCGATAAGCTTAAACCGCTTAAAAAATCTTCCGATCACGCAGGTCCAAGGACTTCGACGCACTGAGTGCGGAAGCCGACGTATATGACCTTATATCAGGCGCATGTATCCAGGTTCAATACGATGGATTGCACAAAGACTTTCGGAACTATTCGTCTATTCGCATTCGTTCAATTGATTCATAACCTAAGTTCTCCCGGGCCCGCTCTTCCCTGGTACTTTCGAGAAACCATACGAACAGGCGGTACGTGGGTTTGCAAACCTCACAACTTCGCATCCACGAATGCTCCATCAACCCACGGCAAAATCTCTCCCCGGTCCGTCACACCCTGGACGTAGAACCTCACATCTACACCGCTTCCAGTCTTTAACCCTTCGGGCAACATAGTGTCTTCCACATAAAATCTGTTCTCCCGTCCGTCCCATCCAGTAGTCCCGATGAATATTGCGTATTCGGGGCCACGGTAGAACCCGGCCATCGACGGTGCTTCCACGTAAAGGTTAAAGAACATAAACCTTGGGTAGGCTGTAACCGCGGGGGATATTTCCCACTTCAATTCTGTGTTATCCGGCGGTTGTGGCTCGAGGGTTCCACCTGGAATTGGGTCGAAATAAGCGGCGATCTCCCATTTCAGAAGGCTCTTGAGGTAGTTCGCCCACAACACCCTGGGTTTGTGGTGGACCAACTTCGACGGCGGCCCCGGTGGACTGGGGTACACCGAGAGCAAGCCGATGTTGATAGGAAGTTCGCATGGTTGTGAAGGGCTGTCTGTTGCGAAACCGAGGACGATTCCTACCAGAGAACGAACTTGAATCTCGGTCGTACGATCCTCCGGGAGCACGAACTGAACGCGAAGTTCGGTCCAGCCGTTTTCGAGCTCTACCGTCGTCGCTTCAGTCAGCTCAAACTCGTACAATGAACGAACGGCGTTGGCCATTTCAAGGTCCAGGTCAGGGGCGTCGGTCTTGTAGATGAATGAGACATCGTATGATTGACCTGGGTAGACGGAAACTGATTGAACTGGAAGGAAGACGTGTCTGAAGTACGCTTCCTCGTCTCCGGAGAAACGTAGTGTTACTTTGACGGAGCTGCCGCCAAGCCAAGCGTCTGTGAAGTCCAAGTTTGTGGATCCAAGGCGTTGGTCTTCGTATTCTCCACCCCCCTCTCGAAGTGGGATCGGTCTCGGCCAAATCAGGTTGCCCAATGAAGTTTGTTTTTGTACATCCGTCCATCCATGCTCATGATTGTCCATCAACTCCTTTCCCTTGACAAACCATCGGAATCCAATCCCTGGGGAGAAGAATGTGACAAAGGGAAGATCAAGGGGGTTCGGCGGAGAGGCGTTTCCGAAGAAGGAGACGATAGTCTCGAACGGTCCGGGGAGAGGTACATTCGGATCGAGTGCCTGTTTCCTTGACGACATTTCGGACATCTGAGGGACGGGCACGGTCTCGGTAGGATCCTCTGGACCAAACCACAGCTTCCGGTCATATTTCCACCACTCGTACCAGGTCCAATCAGACTTCCCCTCCGTGGTCTCCCAAGTCCATGCTGGGGCAAAGAGGGCGACGCTGAGGCCAAGAACACTGGGGGCGATTTGTTTGAGGGCCCGATAGGTGCCAAATCCACCGTCCCCGTATTGGTTACGTCCCCAGACGTCGATCCCCACGTAGATATCATGGACTGTTTTGCCAGGGATATTTAGACTGCGTGCGTACTGTGCAGTGAGGGCAGGGAAAAAGGGTGGCCACTAGTACACTGCTGGTGAGAACCCCATGCATTGTAAAATACTAACAACACCCACCGAGTAATTGGTGAAGAACCTAGTCGAAGGAGGGTGGAACACAAGGTTGTAGTTATTCAATCTATCTTGCCACGCAAGGTCCCCAGTGTAAATGACACTGTCATACCAGATCACTTCCGTATGGGCTCCGATCTCTGTTTTCAGGTAATGTCGGAGGAGATCAATCCATGCGGACAACGCTCGCGTCTGTTCTGGGCCGCCTTGGAGGGGGCACTCCATGTTAAGCAAGTAACCATCGAACCCGCGTTGACGGGCAAGATCGGCCAAGGCACGGGCATAGTGAGGGGAGACAGGAAAAGAGTCGGGTGTTTGTTCAGACGAGGCGGGCCCAGTTACTGAAGACGGAAGCCGGCCAAACAGAAGCCGCAGGACATCTGATTCTCCGCCTCCCTCAAAGATTCTGAAGTATGCGTCAGCGGGTTTGAATTGCTAGGTCTGTGTCAATGACCTACATTGTCCCGAGTATTTTGACTCCTTGACGGTGAGCGGCGGTAATCCACCCCGAAGGTGGGATTGTTATCCTATGGTGAGCAAAGCTCGAGACGAGATCAGGAGTGCCACGCCAGTACCACCGACGAACGTGAGACGTACTAGATAAATATCTCGCAGTATGACCAGAAATTGAAGGTGTATGAGAGTGTCGAGGGTTTTTCATTATATCCCCCCTTACAGAGAGTTCACAGCTGAAGATGATACGGATATTGGGAGCTGGTTTCACCTTGTAATCATGACAGATCTGGGTTGTGTGAGTAACTCGGCATATTTTTCCAGGGTAATGTGATAGGACACACCAAGAGCTGACCCTCCTCCGGGGGAGATGCTGTCTTAGATCGTGGGGTGTATGGGAGCACCGATCGCAGCTTCCTGGGTGGCTTGTCGATCCACGAATCCAGTTCCTCCAGTGAGGTAAAGCAAGGTGCCTCATCCGCAACGTGGCCTAAAGAGTGACCGATGCCGACCAGAGGCATCGCGATGATAACGATCTCAGAAGGGGTGAAGAACCAAAACTACTTCCCAAATAGGCTTTGAACTCGTCACCAGGAGTGAAAGCACAACTCACAAGACAGAGGGTGTTAATCAGTGGACCAGTGGGAGTACAGTGAGGTTTTGAGCAATCGTCGACCAGGTATCCCGGTAGCGCCAGTGTTGAGCACAGTTATATTTCCCCACGATGGAGTTGCGCTGGGGGTCCTCTATGTACACAAAGTCATGATCACATTCCCAATGGATTACAGTGGATGCTAATCGTGTATTTATAGTAGTTATAATGTTTGTCGTCAAATAGGAACGGAACACGAGGGGTAATGTGGTTTGCGGGGCTCACCCCACGCATTAAGATCCGCCCTCCCCTGCCTCTATGGATGGGGTCGGTTCACCAACGGAGCACTGATTATAAGCCATTCCAGCTCATTTCTTCGTTCCCGGCCTTTTTCAACTTGGAATTGAAATTTCCGGATCGATATTGGGAGACCATCCGGGAGACAAGGTCGGTGGTGGAGATCCCAGGAGTACGTCTCGTCGGCAGGAATTTGCCTGGCGGTGACCGTTAGCATCGAAAGTAGGGTGCAGAATTCACAACAAACCTTCTCGCTTCACTGAATCATAGATATCGTTATGTCCAGTCGCCGCATAAGGGTCCTCGTCGTGAGCCACGTAGTCGATCTTGTACTTCTCGAGGAACTCTGGCGTGATGACCCAGGGAGCTTCCGGGATAACTTCGTCTGCCCACTTGCAGTGGCGAACGTTTTCACATCTGACGAGCCGCAAGAATGTCAGAGGATAATCCAGCATCAGACCGGTAGTGACACACCTCTCCTGGTGATTCATTATAGTATCCGTCTTGTGCTCTCGAACAAGCTCATCAGAACAGACCCCGACTAGTAAGCGGGTAGATGGGAACGATAGCTTGGCCTGGCGCAACTGCAGAGCATGACTGTGAAAGGAACAGATTGAGTTACGGGGTCGTTAATGTGAAGGGTACAACTTACCCATAGTGGAAGAGGTCGTAGACGCCTATGGGATTAAGCATAAGCACGGTACAGGGACGCATCTGAGTTTTCAGACGTACCGTCAGCGTATATCACGACGGGCCTATTTGTGGGGGATGGGTTGATTGTGTAATTCCTGGAAGCCGGTGCACCTTCGGAATGACCGGCAATGACATCCCTCACCCACTTTTGGATTTCTTCTGGCGTGATTTTTGCCGGGTCGAAGTTCTCTTCGGAAGAGAGCTTTGGTGGTACTGGTGTCGCCCCGCCCCTAGTCAGCGGTGACGAGGTAGGCGGTCGATGAGAAGAGTCCGGGTGCAAGCTGGTCGGTCGCGACAACGGTGAGGTCTTGGTAGAAATCGTGCTTTCCGAAGACGAGTGCGTATCGCGAAGGGAGGTTGTTGATTCCCTCTGGCCGATGTGTTGAGGGCCAGTGGTTGTGTAACTTTCGACATCTCCATCGTAGGTGGGAGAGTCTACTCCAGGATCCTCATCGTCAATAACCTGTTGATGTTTCTTATTATGCATTTTCAATGGGTTTGAGTGACTGCTGACGGCCCGAGATTTCTGATGTGATACGGGAATGGAGACGATGGGGGATGTCCCATCGTCAGTCGTAGGGTCGTTGTCTTCCTCTGAGGCGTCGTAGGCAGGAGAGTCTATAGAACCCGCTCGGTGAAAGGAACGTTTGGAATGAAGGATTCGCTTTGGGTAAGGGATATGTTCTGTCTGTTGCGGGTTGCTTAGGTTTGTGGTGGTGGAGGATGAATCCATCTTGGTGGGGATGAACCAAGGCTAGTACAAAACCAAGCCGGACATGTTCACAGAAATCTACCGATCCTACAAAAAATATAAAATACACAAAGACTCTGGTCACTTTGTCGGAGTGTAATCCTTCGAAAGGTCGATTCCAGCAAGATGGGTGTTGATAATCTTTGCCTGCCTCTGTCGTTGTACCGTTTTCTTGCCCTGCGGATTTTGTCAGTGGACGATCACAAACGTGGGTTATCTGACGTCACCTTCTTCTTTGTCGGGACGGTCTTCGGAATCGTGGCTTCTGCAGCCGTGGCTTGTAGCCCCTCTTTTCCACGATGCGGTGAGGAATGAAGAGTGTGCAGAGAAGAGAAGTATGCATACCACTCGCAAGGTCCTTGAGCAGATCCGTCTCGTTAGGAACCTTTAGGGAATGCCACAGATCTACAAATTCTGTGGGAACGATCAGTTATTACGATTCACGGCACAGTGCAATGCGTATTTTCACCTTTCTCGACCTCAATGGGGCCTTGGTCGTCACCCTTTACCTCGTTATAAAACACCATACGCAATTGACCATCTTTTGCGGTTCGGGTGACAAAGACCTCACCCTCCTTTTCTAGTTCTTCGATCGCTTGTGGTGCCTCCTTCCACGAATCCTTAAGTGCTCGGACGGCCAGACCCCGACCCTTGCGAGTATGTCGTTGGATCTCGGTAAGTAGCGCCGGTTTAGAACGAACATTGTAGTCGTGCTAAGGAACAGATTCCGCTAAATACACGGCATAGCCTTGTGGGGTCAGGAACATACCTTGTACGAGTACAAGTCTGTCTTGGGGTCATATGCGACACGATCATGGTGGTTGAACTTCTCAAGCAGAGCCAAATCGGTAGTAAGAGGAGTGTTCGTAACAATTGCGATATCCTCTAGTCGCATGGGGTTTGGGGTGCTCTGTCCGGTTTCTGTATCTCAGATAGGTTGTATCTCTAATCGAGGGGACGCATTCAGACCTTCAGATGTGCAACCGCATAGACCAGCTGTGTGTTGACATTGTTCCCCGTACCGGTATCCGCTGGCTGCGAATACACGACATCTGAAACTCGGGCGTTCGGACCTCGAATCTAGCAGGATTGGCAAGTGGCACGTACTGTTCTTTGATTTCTTCTTCCTCTTCTTTTCCCCAGATTCCTCACCTCCTGCATCACCAGATGCCTGGGGTGGCGCCGGGTTTGAGTGCCAGGAGGTGTAATCCTGGCGAGCTAGGGCTGATTTGAAGGCGGCCGCATCCTTCGCCAAAGTGGTCATTGGAATGTCAAGCAGCGTGACACGTGACTCGCTCGGAAGTCGGAAATGGATGATGGACTCCCACGGGCCACGTGTATGGATATCATCGATTGGGATCAAATTTTCAAGTTTCGCTCGACTGCCTCTCTCTCCCATCCATCCACTTAGAAGACCGCGACGACCCCTTTTCTTTCTTATTTTTCTCTTCCACCCCATATCTTCAAGTCATGTCTGACGACGAGCAACACAATCAACAGTTCGAAGAGGTGCGCCCCGTTTTACCTTAAATCCGGCTAGATCTCCAAAGATCTGACGACCCTGAGTGATTAGACTGGTGCTGGTGCCTCCAAAACCTATCCCATGCAATGCTCGGCTCTCCGTAAGAACGGTCACGTAGTTATCAAGGGTACGTCGAGTTCAAAGTTTGCCCGCCGCCCAAGTTCATTGTGTCGATCGACCCACAGGCCGTCCCTGCAAGATTGTTGATATGTCTACCTCAAAAACTGGTAAGCACGGTCACGCCAAGGTCCACTTGGTTGCCATCGACGTGCGTCTGTTTCGTTCTATTCGTTCTGACAAACACCTCCTGAGCGGTCTTTTGATCAGATATTCACTGGCAAAAAATTGGTTAGGCGCTTGGAACATTCAAAACTCTGTAGCATTCACTGAATCTTGTCCTGCGTAACTCACAGGAAGATATCTCTCCTTCTACCCACAACATGGACGTACCTAATGTCAACCGTACCGAATACCAGCTTGTATGCTACCTTTCAAGCTGGTTTGGTTTTGCAGATAGCGATTGACTTTCAACTCCAGGTCAACGTCGACGACGGTTTCCTCAACCTCATGACTAATGACGGTGTCCCCAAGGATGATGTCAAGGTCCCTGAAGGAGAGCTCGGAAAGCAAATTCAGAATGATTTCGAAGCAGGAAAGGATCTCTTGGTCACGATCGTCTCTGCCATGGGGGAGGAGGCTGCCATCTCCAGCAAGGAGGCACCCAAGGGCTCCTAACCCCTGCCCTCATTCTGTGTCGCACCTGCCATTCATTTGTACGTTACTGTCCTCCTTCTCACTTCTCTGTCTCGTCCCCTTGAACAATTGATTGCAGTTGCCGCCGCGTGTTCTTATTCTTATGAGTGTTGTTCTATCGCGATGTACGAGGAGCAGCTGAATTCTTGTGTCTGATCCCGCGTGCTTTCAGCACAGCAAGATTCGTAGTCGTCGTAGTTGTTTTGCACAAGTGTACTAGTCTCTGTTTCGAGAAGGCAAAAAAAAACATCACGAAAACTTTGAGTCCACCCTCGTTCTCGGATTCAAATTAATCCCGCCGGATGATTGAACTACCCCACCCACGCGCTTCTTGAAAGACAACGGTTCTCTGAAGCTCTTGTGCTCGAAATCCCACGTTGCCCAGAACTGAGCGTCTGGAAGCGAAGGTGGTGCCTCTTCCTTGATCTTACCGTTTTGTAACGTTCCAACCGTTTTCTTGTCTCTATTGACTGGTTGGTGCTGAGTTGGATTATTGGTAGAGTTCCATGGTGCCTCTACTGGTCGTCCATACTTTAGTAACTCCGTTCCGCGTTTGAGGGGTGGAGGATGCGGAAGACGGGTTGTACGATGATACACAGGTGGCTTGAAGCACGTAAAAAAAATCGTCCGGCAGTTGGCTCAGATAAAAAACGCACCGGTAACACACTACGAGTAACTTCCGGTAGCCTTGAGCCTTGGGTACTCATTGAAGGGGCGATGTGCTCTTGTGCGGTGACGGGGAAGTTGCTGAGAGGAGGGAGTGGAACTTTGTTTATTTCCTCTGCCTTTAAATCCGTCTTCCCGGCGTCGCCTGAGGCATTTATCGGGGGTTGCTTGGCGATGGGATGCGAGGGTGGCATGGCTGGGACCCGCGGCGCATTTGGCGAGGAGAGTCCGAACAGAGTGTCTGCTGGTTCCCAACGAGGGTTACTCTCTGTCTGTGCGAGGAGAGCAAGTGCAACACGATGGCGAGCTGGATTACCCGCATTCCCGTGAGATGGAGAAGGATTGGTGAGGATGTGATGGTAGGCTCCTAGCAGTGACGGTTGTATTTGTGGTGTCACAAGGCGAGGTGGCTGAGAGGGAAAGTCAAAAGATGTGGGGGGTTGAGGTAAATGCCACACAGGTGTGGATGATAAACTTGATGACGAATATGGTACAGGTGTAAGGTAATCGGCGGATGAAGTCGTGGTGGAAACCTGGGGTAACGGTGAGAGCGCTTCTTGTGTTCTGAGTAATGTAGGTAGAGCAGCTGGTGTACTTTCTGGCGATGGTGGGTCAGGGTGTTCATTAGGCAGAGGGAAAGGGGGAAGGAAATCAGGAATGTGAGGGGGAGCGTTCCACTCTGTCCGTAGCCGTTTCCTCGACGGTGACGATGGAATCGACACCGGCGACGGAGGTAGCATAGGAGAAGACTGTCGTCCCGGCCTCAAGGGAGTCGGGTCTATAGACATGGACTCGTCATCGACAGCCATTTCAGTGTCAGACCCTCCAGCTTCGGCTTCATCGTCTGAACTTGGAGGGGTTTCTGGAAGCGGTGCATATACGAGTGGTATCGCATCGTCGCGGTCTTGCCTGAGACCTTCCTTGAGAGAAGCTGAGATAACGAGGATGACGATGAGCTCTTTCTAGAAATGAGCGAGAGACTGACCCTTGATGTCCTTCAAGTCCTCCATCCGTCGCATTGTCTGGACGGTGTATCGACCCAACTCTTTCCCCTCTGTCCTACAATAGTTGGAAAGCTCATCTAGGTCTACTCCCATCTCTTCGAGCGCAGACAACGCGTCTTGGACGGTGAAGTTCATCCGTCCGGAATGGTGGGCATATTTGGCGCATGATGAGGTGAGAAGAAAGAGGTATCTGGCGAGGAGATCTGAAAGAACGAAGGCTGCCTGGGACGATGTACGGGAAAAGTTGTGGGCATGGAGGGTTCTGTAGGTCGAGGACTCGATGAGGCTTTCCATCCTCTTGAACCTGAACCACGACTTGGATGTGCGGAAGATACGCGCTTGGTCTCACGCGGAGTGGCGTCCAACAATTGGATGGCTACAATCTCGATATAGGCGAATGGGTCGATGAGGATTCTTTCTTTCCGAGGTACGTCGTCCCAGTTACCTAGAGGCGTCGTGCGGCGAGTTCGTCGCGGACGGCGAGCAAGGTATCAGTCCGCGTGGACGCTGACTCACGCAATTGGATCACCACCCAGGTACAACATCGCTCCTCGTTCCTTCGCCCCTGTTATACGTAGGGAGCAACACAGAGACACATATACTATGCACACGATGAAATTCGGCCTCGTCCCCGCTTGGTTTAAACACGAGGATAGCAAACTGTCGACTTTCAATGCCCAGGCCGAGAAGCTCGTCGAAACGGGCGGATTGTGGGAATCTATGAAGAAACAGAAACGTTGTATTGTCGTCGCTCAAGGGTTTGCTCTCTGTTTCTTTCTCTTTATCCTCTTAAAAAACTGAGACGTCCGGTTCAGCTACTACGAATGGCAGAAGAAAGGTCCAAAAGACCGTGTCCCGCACTTTGTCAAGCACAGAGACGGGAAGCTCATGCTATTCGCTGGGCTTTACGACTGTGCAAACCTTGAAGGTGGACCTTGCACTGGACGAAAAAGCTCACCGCTAAAGGAGCATCAGGATCCGAACGGCCGTTGTGGTCTTTCAGCATCATCACCACTCCTGCAAGCAAGGACTTTGAGTGGCTGCACGACCGCCAGCCCGTGATTCTGCTCTCGGAGGACGACATCGCCAAGTGGTTGGACCCGGACACCGACAAGTGGACCAAGGGACTTTCCCAGCTCGTGCAACCAAGCAAGACTCATACCACACTTCAATGGCAAGTAACGAGACCCCTTCGACATAGTTCACCAACCATGACCCAAACAGCTATCCTGTATCTCCGGATGTGGGGAAGGTCGGCAATGAGTCGTCCACGTTCATCGAACCGATAGCAAAGCGGAAGGATGGGATCATGGCCATGTTCGCTGGTCAGGGGTCCCAAGAATCAAAATCCTCTTCTCCAGCCAAGAGGAAGCGATCTGTCTCTCCCACTCCCGCAAAGAAGCCCAAGACAGCGAACAAGAAAGGGGGAAGCGATTCGGAAATAGAGTTCGTAGGTTATGGGGAATTCAATCCCAAGGTTTATGGAACACGTCGACGATCTGTAGGAAGGGCTAAAAATGCATCCAGGATAGACCTCAATCTGAACCTCCGGTCAAGAAGTTCTCCCAGGTACTTTGGTACCATTCCTATAGAGTTTAAATCCTGACGTCCTTGGCAGAGGCCTCCTTCGAGTTCACCGTCAAAGTCGCGTTCACAGGTACGTCCCGTGCTGTGTGTTTAGATAGCCAGCTTACTTACCATTACCACAGGGCAGGAAAAAGGTAGGGCATACTCACAGTCCCATGCAATATCATGCGACGCGGCTGTTGGATACTGAACCGTAACTGTAGAAGGAGAATCCTCCAGATCCATCCTCCAGGAGAATCACCGACTTCTTCAAGAAATAGCAGTGACCGACCCGATGATAGTTTACTCTATTACCCTGTACCCATGCGTGGCCACTAGTAATCCCAGGCTTTCGTAATTTATCTAGTGTTCCATATATGTCGTTCCCTCTAAGTTATGTACATCTTTGACGTGAGTCTTCCAACCCGATTAGATTCCCTGCGATCGAGTCAACTCAATCACTTGATTCAAAACCATGGGTTCTGGTTTATCGCTCGGCGAATACCAGAGATATGGGAGACAGATGATCTTAGATGGTTTTGGATTACAGGGTACGCACCACCTTTTTTGTGTTCGGCTCGGGCGGTGATTTTGGAAACCATTTGGCTGCTAGGACAAATTAAACTCAAACAGTCTTCTGTAATCGTTGTCGGTGCGGGGGGTCTGGGATGTCCAGCCCTACAGTATCTAGCCGCTGCTGGCGTAGGTAAGCCCACACTCCCTTGGTTCTTGTCTCTCTGATCTCGTAGATCTCACTTAATAGGAACTCTTGGGATCGTGGACCAGGACGTGGTGGAACCATCAAATCTGCAGAGGCAAATTCTCCATACTGAAGACAGGCTCGGTATATCCAAAGTTGCCTCTGCTGCGATTGCCATCGAGGGGTAAGTCGCCGTGTTCGTTTTACATTTCAACGTGGGTGGTGTGTTGATGCTCGACGAGGATAAACTCGAACGTAAAGGTAAACATATACCATGAAATGATTTCTCCTTCGAACGCCATCAAGATCCTCGAACCATACGACATCATACTCGATTGTACCGATAACCCTCCAACTCGATATCTGCTTTCCGATGCTGCGGTCTTGCTCGGTAAGCCTCTCGTGAGTGGGGCAGCCCAACGGTACGATGGGCAGTTGTGCGTCTATAATCTCGGGGAGGACGGACCTTGTTACCGTTGTTTATTTCCAAAGGCTCCTGAGCCGGGATTTACTGGTAGTTGCCAGGAGACGGGAATATTGGGCGCCGTGACTGGAGTCATTGGTAATTTACAGGCTTTGGAGGCCATTAAATTGATAACGGAGTTAAATGGTGAGAAGTGTTTATTGAACGTCTCGTGATTTCTGACGGAAAAAGGGGGTAGATGGAACCTCTTCACTGCTCATTTACTCTGCGCTCTCTCCCTCGCCGTTCCGAACGATCAAGATTAGGAAGAAACAAGTGAACTGCATAGCATGCAGCTCTGGAGCCACAGTCGCTCTGGACGTCGCTAACACGGATTACATCGCTTTTTGTGGCGGCCCGACGAGAGATTGGGTCAAGTCAGGGCTGGCCATTTCGGACGCGAGAATCTCTGCTTCAGATCTTAAACGGATGCTGGACACTGGTACATCTAATGTCATGCTGACAGATGTCAGGAGCCCAGTAGAATTTGGAATCTGTCACCTGCCTGGGTCGATTAGTGAGTGCGTTATACAACACCTGATCCTCGACTGATTAGAATCAGATGTGCCTCTCGCGACCCTGGTGGCTGATCCTGCTTCCTATCTCGTGGGAGGTGGTCCACTCATTGTCGTCTGCAGGCTTGGAAACGACTCACGGCTTGCGGCCGACGCGTTGCGGAGTGTCTCGGATACTGGGCAAGAGATCAAAGATTTGATAGGTGGACTCCAGTCGTGGAGCAAGGATATCGATACACAGTTCCCAGTATACTGGTGATCGCCTCTGATGATCCTTTATCACACATCTGAGTCCAAGTCAAAGTCTGGTGAATCTCTCGGTGTTCATTATTGCATTTTATGGGCCACCAAAACCGAGAGGAGTAATTTTACAAAGAGAGGAGGGGGTTTCAATGGTCCTTCCCTGCGCTATGGTGCCACAGATCATACTGTACGGAATTGAAGGGAGAGAAAGGGCAATGACTGTTATCCGAGTGTTACAACTGGAGAAGAAAACGACGACGATCAACTGGACAGTAGGAAAAGCCGAGGAACTGAGATGAGCAGCAAGCAAGAAACAGAGAGACGTATGAGAAGGGGAAGGGATGGACCGAAGAGAAGTAAAAAGAAGAGTAGGGGAGGGCAACCGGTATTTGTTTACTGCCAGTATTGTTGGCCGCGTTGGTAAGAGTAGAAAGAACCACCCTCAGAACCCGCTTGCGGGTAGCCGAGTTGAGGGTTCTGGCCCTGAGCTTGGTGTTGCTGGGACTGCTGAACCTGAGGACCATTCCCAGTCCCACCCCCGAACCTTCCGCCGCCAGCACCGTAGAAGCCGCTACCTGGAGTGGGTTGCTGGACTCCGCCAAGGCGACCTTGAGGACCGCCCTGCCCGACCCCGAGGTTCTGCCCAGCACCAACTCCACCCATGTCCTTACCAGGACCACCGTATGACTTGAACGAGTTCTCGGGAGATCCGCCAGGTCGTTGGGTTATTCCTTGGGCTCCACCTCCCGCGCCACCGGTAGAGCTGGGTCCACCGGAGCTCTGACCCAAGCCACCCATGAAGCCTTGGAGACCGGGATTTCCGTATAACTGCTTGTACTCGTTGCCTGGAAGAGTACCGCCAATGTTCTGATGTTGGTTGTGGTACCCCCCCAAGTCATCATACGCATTTGAAGGATGCTGCTGACCGTAGAGGTTCTGGCTGTATGGATTGGAGTGTTGGACGTTTGACGGGGCTTGTTTAGTGACGGGGGAACCGGAAGTAGGCCCGGGGGGACCGGGCTGGAACATCTGCGGATACTTGACGAAAGGTTGGGGAACACCGTACCCAGAATTATAGGGAGATCCGTAGTACTGATTCTGGTAGGGGAAATAATGATATGGAACTGGGTGTGGGTAACCTTGTTGCGGACCTTGACCGCTGGCGGGCGGGGGTTGACTGTTTGTTTGACTTGGCTGCTGGGACGATTGAGAGTTCGAGGAGGGAAGTGTGGAGGTTGTTTGAGGACCACCAGTAAGACCCTTTAGATCATCATGACCGAGAATGTTCCTGGGATTGTTGAAACCACCTTGGCCAGTGTACGAGTCATAGAAATTCTGATTACTCTGTAAGTCCACCGACGAGGTCGACACGGGCGTCTTACTTACGTTACGGTCGTTATAGCCGTAGTCAGCACCGAATCCAGTATGAGACGGTTGGGACTGGTGCTGGAGCGTCTGGCCGAGTTGTCCAAAGGCACCGTAGGGGTTCTCCTGGGAACTTGCAGGAGGGGTGGGTGTATGAAAGTATGGGGCCTCCTGTTGTCTGAAGTGTGATGTGTAGCTGGCGACAGAAGGTTGAGGTTGGGGGGCATGGGGTGTTGGTTGTACTTGAGGCTGGGGGTTGAGATGGGAGGGGAGTTCGTGTTGACCGTACAGAGGAGTCGAGTTATTGTTCAGACCTTGCTGAGGAATGTGGGAGGTCTGAGATTGGTGGTGGTTGGCGAGGGACGGCTGGGAGACTGCTTGGGATTGCGGGGTGAACGAGACGACAGGGGATGAGAGGGCAGGAGTGGCATTTTGGGAGGAGATCGATGGTTGGGAGATCGAGGCGGGAATAGAGTGAGGTTGAACCTGCTGGCTCGGTTGTTGCACCTGCTGAGGTAGGCTCTGTTGGAAGAGGGTGGAGGTAACCGGGTTCTGCTGGGTTTGGGTCTTGGTGGGGGAGATGGAGGGGGGCTGAGATACGGGTGCGGGTGCGGGTGCTGGGGCAGGTGCAGGTGCGGGGGCAGGAGCAGGAGCAGGGGTTGGTTGAACGGCCTGTATTGGTTCTTGTGCTAGTGGTTTCACTTCCATAGCAGGAGTAACGCGTTTTGGCTCTGGCGCAGGCTCCGGTTCAGTTTGTCTTGGTTCAGGAGCTGGTTCACTGCAGGTCCCGTAAGTAGGTATGCTGGGTGGACGGATCATGGGGGACGTACCCATCGATATCATCCCCTCCCAAACTTAAACTACCAAACTGCATGCCAATCTTCTCAGTATTCGGGGTGTAGTTGCCTGAAGGCATCACGACGGGCTGGTCTCCAGTCTTGAACCTTGCGTTGTGTCTGTGGGCAGTAGAGGACGAAGGTCGTTTAACGGCAGAGGTAGGAGTAGATGATCGTTCGACTTCCTGAATCTGAACTTGGGCAGGTAAAGCGGAGAGTGCAGGTTCCTGCACCTTGGGTAGAGCTGGTTCGGGAGAGGGAGGAGTCGGGGGTTCCTCGGCCTTCAGTTCAGGTTCTAGTGCAGGTACGAGCTCTGGTTGTGCTTGTACTATTGGTTCCTGAGGTTCTTCTTCCCATGTAGACTCTTGCACGGTGGTAGGTTCCTCCCAAGCGGTTGGTACGGGAGACTCTGGTTCTGGGGGTGGGATAACTTCCTTGACCTTGGGTGGTTGTTCAGGTAGACCAGGAGGTGGTGCGGAGGCAGGGGTTGACTGTGGTTGTCCGAGGGCAGGAGGAGGTGTCGGTGCGGATTTCTCTTGTGGACTATGCGTCTGGTCAGAAAGATAGAAAAAAGTCTACATGAAAAGGGGCGCACCGTGCTACCTGAGCCCAAGATAACTTTGAAGTTGCGGGATTCTTTGGGGTTGGCTTAGGTGGTCCGGGGACAGGTGCGAGTGGCTTGGCCTGCATCGCTGGGGAGGGTGTGCCGTTGGGTTTCGTGTCTAAACCCCATGCTGGAGTGGATTCTCCCCAACCTGTGCTTATAGTTTGAGACGAAAAATCTTGTACCTGGTCAACGAGAGCCGGGTCAGATCCCCAGACAAAAGTTGAAGGGACGCTTTCATCCTTAGAGGCGGGGGTGGATAGATCCGCGTTATCTGTGCCTGTCGTCGTCGAGTCTACCGGCTCGCTACGACTAAAGGCTTGAGCTCGATGTCCGTTTTGGCCGCCACGACTGGGAGCGCCGCCTCGGCCACCCCGACCGCCTCGTCCGCCCCGACCACGTCCACCACGAGAGTCAACTCTGTCCCTGGGAGGGTTGCGATCCTTGGAATCCTGGGCAGGGCCTTGGTGCTTTTTATCCTTCTTGCGGTGAACGGAACCCCACTGTTCGACTTGGCCTTTGAGAGAGGGATTTAGTGAAAAGGAACGATCGCGAGGCAGTATCAGGGAGACCTTCGCTGATTCGGGCAGCGGCGACTTCAAGTTCGCCGTTTGCTTCAACCAATATGCTTGAAAGATCTGAGGAGTGAGAAAAAAAAGAGTGAGTTGAGCGTGTCGCGTGTGGAACAGTTGTGATGATGACCTTCAACCGTCCAGGTAGGAAAGAGTTCTTTGAGCTGCTGCGCCTTTTGACGATATTTGTCGTGGGCCTGGTCGTTTGTCGGCTGGCGACGATAAGAGGAATACGCTGTCGACATGGTTGTGGTCGATGTCAGGTTGTGAGAGAGTGAGGGAGGGAGAGTGGCGGACAAATATTTGGTAACCTACAACTTCCACTTCGCTACAAGTTATGGCGACGACGACGGCCGCAACGCCCAACCAACCAAAAGACAGGCAACAGAAACGCGTGCGACCGCCGGACCTTGGGCTGGATCCAAAACGAATTACCACTAATATCTCAATCCAACTCGACTCGGCATCGGTTCCAGCAGACTCACCATCCAGCGTTTCTAACTCACCTATCGACGGAATTCCAGGCTACGACGACCCCGAAGATGAACTTGGGAAGGACCTCGCCGTTCTTGAAAGGTTGCGGCAGAATGTCCACAAAAATCTCCGTCTCAGACCGCTCAACTCGTCCACTTTGATTAAGAACGGGACACCCCACTCCCCGACGCTGCAGAGGAACCCCCTGCACACCGCCCCTGGCTGGTACAGTAATTCCAGACCGCTTTCAAACGAATTTATCGCCAGTCCGACCTCTGCAACCTCGAGCGTTTACTACACTCCCTCCTCCGATACCCCTACGAGCGCTTATTTTGGCTTTCCTGGGCCAACAGCTGCTTCTGGTCTCTTCTCACCCCCTCCGGCTTTCCACTCCGTTCCGCCAAAGCCGGGGTCTATCCAATATTATTCCCTTCACTTCATTATATCGGAGTCTCCCCGCCCATTACTCATCGACACGCGACCCCTCAATACCTTCCTCTTGTCTCACCTCCGACACAGTATTAATCTTGCCATCCCGTCCCTCATCTTAAAGCGATCCAGAAAACCGGGGGCAGGTTTCCAATCTATCGACGCATTACGTCAATATATTACCACAGACCGTGGTAAAAAGCTCTGGGACGACACCATGAAGAACGGTGAATGGGACGGCAACGTTGTTGTCTATGATGAGGACATGGATGAAAAGTATAGGAATGCCATGCAGACGACCGCCTGGGCACTTTTACCTGTTCTACGTCAGATAGTTCCTCGGGGGACCGTCGAGTATCTTTGCGGCGGCTTATCCTCTGCCCGGGCGGACCCATCCACCCAGAATCTATTTATGTCTGGAGACTCTGACACACCACTTGAACAACGACAATTCAAGCACAAAAGAGGCGGCGGTCTCTCGCAGCTCGACACTCTGGCAGCATCTCGCTCCAAGCAATTACCCCAGATTGAACACGATACACCCCAATCACCTCTACCACCCGTTCCCATTGCCGCACCTATTCCTCCCTCTACCCTTGCCCCTACTCCCCCCGTGGTACTTTCGCCCTCACGCTCTTGGACGATGAACAGCATCGACACCGGCTCCCCATCACCCCCACCGCGACAAATCACCAAGCGACCTAGCGTTCCGAGCCTCCGCAAGATTGACACCCAGTCAATTGAACGGCAGCCGAAGTTATCACTTAAGACACAGTTTTCGAAATCTGCCACTCATCTCACCGGTCCTGCAAAACCTTGGAATACCTCGCGACCGAGTCCATTAAATATTCCTCCCCCACCGCCTTCCACATCGTATCTCAATCCCAGCTTCCCATCTTCGATATCCGGTTCGTCACCTACGACGACTACGTCACCAGGGTCGCAGTATCTTAATGTAGATCGTTCGACTACACCCTCTAACGGACTTTTATCCGTTACCCCGACCCACTCTCGGCCAGGTACCCCCCGGACCCCAACCACGCCCCTACCTCCGTCCCCGTTGACCGCCAGACAAGAAGATATGGACCCCCCGACCACGGAGGAGGCTTTCCCTGTCTTCGCCGTTTCCACTATTCTGCCGAACTTCTTGTTTCTTGGTCCTGAGCTAACCACCGAGGACCACGTCCAGGAGTTATTGGCACTCGGAGTCAAGCGGATCTTGAACATCGCCGCTGAGTGTGATGATGATCAGGGATTACGGTTGCGGAAGAGGTTCGACAGTTACACAAAGATTCCGATGAGGGATTTTGTGGAAGAAGAGAATGTCCGCAAAGGGATTAGGAGCGTTTGCGATATTCTGGGTAAGCTCACTCTCGTAATACATCGGAAAAACGATGCAAACTGAACGACCCTCAGATGACGCCCGCTTGCATTCGTCCCCTACGTACATCCATTGTAAGGCAGGCAAGTCAAGGAGCGTGACGGCGGTCATTGGATATTTGATCCACGCGAATCACTGGACACTATCTCGAGCGTATTCTTTTGTTCTCGAACGACGGAAAGGAATATCACCCAATATCGGTTTCGTGTCAGAGCTGATGAACTTTGAGGAGGAAGAGCTGGGGGGCAAGTCTGTGGGGGTGGTCAAGATGGAGGGAGAGCAAGGTGAAAACAGCATTCACGCCGTGAGCGTTGTAGGAACTGGACGACGACCCGCCAATGTTCGGGAAAGTCTACCGCCAACGTTCAGTGGCCATTCGCATTCGTTCACCGGAGGGGGAGACGACGACGGCCCGTTCCCCGATTCTGGGCAGGACATGGAAATCAGGGATGCTTCTGGAAGGTACAGGCATGCACGGCGGGCACCAGTCAACGAGACAACGTTACAGCCGACGAGGAGAGTTTCCAAGGCTGGACTGGAGAGCGGATTTGGGGAGGCAGAGTGGGAATGACAAGAGGCATGAAACTTGTATTGGTACCTTTATCTTATTTTTCTTAGCACCGCATTTTATTATTACAACACCCAGAGCCTGACTTTCGCCTTGTCATTTTACCTCACTTATCTCGTGTACCAGCGTATACCTACATATGCATATGCGCCGATGAAAGTACTAGTACTTAGGGTTGAGGTTTTTGACACGCGACGCGTCTCAGCTCTGATCTCACTCATGGATCCGCTGAAGCCGATCCAGGTCGGCCTCCATCCCCTTCCTCCTTCCTCGGCCACCTCTCTCCTTAGGCGATGCCAGAAACGAAAAGCCGCTGCAGGATATAACGATAGTCCAGAGTCTGATTTGCTCCGCTCGATAAAGGCCACCCTTCACGGCTCCAACCCTCCGCAGGGTTCGGAGACCAGCACCATCCACTCACTCTACTACGAGGACGAGACCGCACTTGAGACGGAATTGACGTGGGATGCCTACACGGTTGTTCTCAGTTGTGGCGGCGTGATCCGCAAGAAATGGGATTTCTCGCAGGGAAATCAACGGATACAATGGGCTTGTATTGGACACCTCAACCAGCCGACGTCTATATTCTCCATATCATCGACGAGCCCAGCAAGATATACTTCCGACCTTCATTCGGGTCCGCCTCCTATCAAAGATCCCTCTGCACGAGAGACGTTCGGTCCCTTTTCATCCGTCCAGCAAGAGCAGCACAAGGAGGTCGAAGCAGCGTCGCGGCCCAAGGGAACATTCGTGTTCTTCAGAAACATTGGCAAGGTGTTCCTTTCAAATGGAATCGAGTACACGTTCAACCTCCCATTCGTCACCCGCAGGGCATGGCCCGCACATCCCCACGGCGTAATTATCCAGAGAGTATTTGACCCCTCGGAACTTGAGGAAGCAAGGATCTCTGGAGACCCACCGTTACCGACTCTATTTTCCTTCACCAACCCTTTTGCAGAGGTTGCTGCCGTTGGAGTCTCTTCTCGAATACTGGGGGGGTTCGGATCGCGACCGATTACCCTGGAAAATCCTCCTGGCCTCACTGCTCACCAGGAGCAAATCCCACCGCAGGAGATTGTCATCTGGGTCTCTCAACGAGGCACTATTTCCCAGGACGACATTGCACTGACTCTGGATCCCGATGTCCGCACCATGACACTTTGGCGATACGTCTACGTCGATCCTGATGGGGAGAAACTGACGCCAGACAAAGATAGCGATGAGGATATGCGGTCAACAATGTCTGATACTTCGGAGCTTGAAGTAGAGAGCCTTCGGCCCTGTTTCTGGTTCGAAAAGTTGGTATGTTTCCACGTCCCACAAACAGAGTGAGCACATACGCTTCTTCTAAGTGTCTCCCGACTGTTGTAACCGAATTTTCCGACCCTCCAGCTGCAACGAATGGGGAAAGATCACTGCTGCAACCTTTGATGACCGCTGGGATCGGAAAATTCAACGTTCACTCCTCAGCGTGTGTTTCCCAAACTCTCAACTGCTCCGCACCATCGCTGTATGTAAACACGACGAAGGGTATATGAAGGTCGAATTGCTGCAGGATATGCAGGCGACATCCGTGGCCCCCGTTCGCAGTACCCGGCCAACAGTGAAGGACCTTCTGCTCGTAAAGCCTGACGGGTCGCTTGGAGTTCTCACTCACGGAATTAGACAAGTCAATATCCAACCAAGGATAGGAAATGCAGAGCGGGTGCCATCCGAGATGCAAGTCGATGCTAGTTCTAGGTCCGCTGCGAGCCCGAAGGTTGCAATGGTTGAGGAACGTACCGAATCCTGCGCGACATTCGTCATGGAAAACGGAGAGAAGATGTATGGGAGCCTCGTTTTTTCATCACCAGATATCCTCGTCCACCGTTGTTTCGAAGTTCTCGCGATGGCACTCCCTTCAGAGCTCGCCTTCGCGATTCGCCTTGAATTCTTACATCTCTGGCACGAACAAGGTCTGTTCACGATGGAAGACACTGTCCTCGTGTGCTTCCGCCGCGCCCTCTTCAAGGTCCTTCATATCAACGATCCAGATCCGGAACAAATGATGCTTGTTTGGGACAACCTCTCCAGTTCGCCCTTATTCGACGACATAAGCGAAGACGTATCACTCCTAGGACTCGCCCACCCCCCTCCAATACGGAAACACGCCCTCACGGACTTCCACATCACCAAACCTCACCCTCTCGCTGGTGCTGCCTTGAATGCGCTTCACCACTTGGCTGAAGACATGAGAATAAACCTCGAACAACAAATACTGGCGTTGCGAATTGTTCCCATCATCTGCACGATGTCTCTCGTTGTACGACCGGAATGGGCAGACTATTGGAAGAGGTTGTGCCCGGACATCACCCTGACGCTTCCGCCCGCCCTTCGACGTTAGTATCTTTCTTCTCGCCGCTTGTACATCTGCTTACCGCACCTCCGTTGATCTCCAGCTGAGTACTTTGACGAGAAGTTGCCTCAATGGCCCCCAGACCTCTCCATAGCCCTCTACTCCCGCCTGACGAACCCTGCGGCCAACGTACCCTGGGTGTATACGTACAGAATAGCAGCTCAACATAAGGTTCCTCCTTCCCTCGAATACGGGCGCGTCGAGCCATTGTTCTGCCTCTTGCAGATAACTCGGCCCTATAGCACGCTAGGAGACCCTAAGATCGCGGATACAAGAGCGAGGGCAGAAATCGTAGTCCAGCTGATGGTTCACCACAAGATTGGCCCCGATCTTCTGCGTCATTTGCCACTCGGGATTTCTTCACCGCTCCGGGAGGCTATACGGACTGGTCAACTATCGCCTTCAGGTGAATGGCCAATAGGCGCATACCAACTGATTGGGAGGGATGACCTTGCAGAGGGAGTTGGTTCTTCAGCGGAACACATGAACAGTGGCGGGTACAGAACAGTGAAACAGTCGCTGGTGCGTTCCTTTGCTAACTCATTGCACCCGATATCCTGTTGAAAAGCTACTAGAACGCAATGAGTCGAAAAAGCATGGCGGACGTGACGCGAGGCGGGCTAGTTTCCGCATCGATGCCCGCCAACGCCACCGTTTCAGGGGTCGAGCTCGACATGGAAAACTTTACAACTATCCGATTCGGCCAAGACAAGCGCATAGATGAAGTAGCTCGTATGCTCTGCTCTTCCCTAGTTCCCCCGATCAGGATGTTAGAAAGACCAGAGCTCAAGTAAGTTCCTTTCTTTCCCCACGCAGACGGAGGTGCTGATAGGTTTGTCACTTCCCATAGCGAGCACGATCTGGCCAAGGAACAACAACACCATGTCCTGCGGCTGGCTGAGAGGACCCTAGCTCTGCCACTGGGCCGAGCACTGTTTACCTTTGGATCCGTCACTCAAATTACCCGGGAGGCATACATAATTCCGAAGATGGAGTTCGCACTTTCACTACAGCCCCAGAACGTGGTCGTGTACCCAGAACCAGGGAAAATACCATTCGAGTGCCTCTGGTGGGGAGACTTCCACAACGGTGTCGCCGCTGGCCTTCGGATATCACAAGCACTCAAGTCTGTCGACAGTTCCTGGATCAAGTTCAACAAACCGATGGAGCTAACCCCTGAACACGCCGGTTTCATCTACGCTCTCGGTCTCACTGGTCATTTGAAGGAGATGCTAACGTGGAATACCTTTGGGTACCTGACCCCGAAACACGACATGACTTCTATTGCGGTTCTCTTGGGCTTATCTGCTGCGAATGTTGGAAGCGGAAACCGACACGTTGCCAAGCTAATTGCTGTACACACACCTTCAATGCTTCCAACCCCATCCGTCGACCTCAACGTATCATTAATCACACAGGCCGCAGCCCTCGTAGGTCTCGGCCTCTTATACATGGGGTCAAAACGAAGACACACAGCCGAACTGTGCCTTACTCAAATCAGTAGGAAGGACTTGGTCCAGCCAGACTTAAGTAACGAACACCGAGAGGCGTACACAATTGCGGCTGCGTTGGCATTTGGGATGGTGATGCTAGGAAAGGGCAGCTCAGTTCCTGCAGACATCCAGATGGTCGAGCGGCTACGGGTACTCATTTACGGAGAAGGACCGGTTTCAAAGAAGGAGCCACTATCTTTCGATATCAACCTGACGTCCCCGGCGGCCGCCATGGCGCTAGGGTTGATGTATCTCAGGACCGACAGGAGAGACATCGCTGACATACTGTCGATCCCTGACACCACGCTTGGCCTAAACAGGGTCCAGCCCCACTTCCTATTGATTAGGACATTGGCTCGGGCATTGATCATGTTCAGTTCCGTGGAACCGAATAACGATTGGCTCAAGGCTCAAATACCATCGGCTATTTCTCAGGCAATGCAAGGGCGTCTTCAGGGACAAGTGGTGGACGACGCGTTCGAGCTTGCGTACTACAACATCATCGCGGGTGCGTGCTTTGCGGTCGCTCTCAAGTACGCAGGAACGGCAAGAGAAGAAGCGTACCTGCTTATCATCGGGTACTATGATATGTTCAGCAGACTTGCATACACAAACGGTTTGTTGGCTATCCCTCGAACGTTTCCGCATTATTAAATTTCCCGTTTCCGTCACCAGGTCCAGCGTTTGATATGAGAATCAAGCGCGCTGCGATCAGGGATGGCTTGAATCTTATCTCTCTCTCGGTCAACATGGTCATGGCTGGGACCGGCGAAATAAACTGCCTCCGGAGGCTGCGTTACGCTTATGGAATGTACAACCAACCAATCCGATACGGCGCACATATGGCGACCTACATGTCTCTCGGGATGCTATTCCTGGGCGGGGGCAGGTACACTCTCGGCACCTCAGACGCCGCTATTGCGTGTATGGTTACCGCCTTCTTCCCGCGATTCCCGCAAGTTTCCTCGGAGAACAAGAGTTATTTACAGGCGTTGCGACATCTATGGGTGTTAGCTGTGGAGCCGAGGTGCCTGATCGCGAGGGACGTGGACTCGAAGGAAATCGTCTACCTGCCTGTGAAGATTAAGGTGCGGGATGGGGACGAGGTGGGAACAACCCAGTTAATTTCACCGACGTTGATCCCGGACCTGGAAAAACTCGTCTCCATTCGAGTGGATACCCCGAGGTATTGGCCCTTCTACCTGGACATCGCCAACTTCCCTAGACACAAACAATCCCTGCTGAAGAGCCAGACGCTGTACGTCAAACGACGAACCGCGTTCCTAAGCTATATGGAGGACCCGAAGGGCAGTCGAAGCCTTTTGGTCAGGACCGGATCATCAACCAGCGATGCTGCGACGCTTGATTTTCCAAAGCTCAGGGATACAAAGGTCCATCCCGCCGGCGATTTGTACCAATTCATTTCCTCATCTTCCAACGACCCGTTGTTCCTGGCTTTCGCGGATCACCTGTGCCGAGATGACGGAGAGACGGAAGAGGAGAGGGTGTTCCGAGCCTACTGTCACGCCGCGCTGTTGGACACAATTTTGCAGGACAAACCGCTCACGCTCCAATCGCACCTCACGCTATATCGGTACCGAACGATGCGGCGAAGGTCGAGGTACTTCAATCTGCGCTTAGAAGACCTGCGGTATGTCGCGGACTTCTACGGCAAGGTCTATGACAGGCGATTCAGTGGGAGATCTGAGAACAACCCAAGGCCGCCGCTCATCAGAGAAAACACCGCGTTGGGCGCCCTACACTCTCTCAACGAGCAACTTAATTTGGTTAGGGCTGACCCTGAGTTCCTGAGGATCCTGAAGGTTTACGTTCGCGGTCAACCTGGCGCCCTACTCGGAGGTGGGAGCGAAGTTTCTGCGGAGATGGCGAAGGATTTGGCATGGTATCTCCAACAGAACGGTGTGCCGCCGTCAGGAGTGTTGATATTGTTGAGGGACCTGGCGAGGAAAGCACATGAACAGTGTTTGGGTACACCGGAGCCGGAGGGTACGACAGATGCAGAGACATTAGATGAGGGGATCCGGGAGGTTTTGCACGTCACCGCTGCAAGTGTTGCAGGAAGTTTGGGTCAAGGGTGGACTACGAGGTCACTAAACGAGGTTCTCAGGCTGTGGAATTGACGATTGTTGAAAGACTCATTGGGTGACTATCCGTAACGCTAGATAATATCATATCCATCGTAGAAGAGGGTCCCATTAGCCGAAGTTTATTGCTCGGTATCTGAGAACTTCCGTATCGTGTGGACCAACGAGACTGGGAGATCGGATGTCGGGGTGACACCAGCATGTGGTGGGGTTGAGGGCCTAGTAGGTGGGGTTGCCATCTTTCCCACTCCTGCAGTTTGGAAGGTTTGCCGGGTTCCAAGCGAAACGGCAGAAGCGCCGGATTCCAGATGCGCGGTTTGGAGACTATCCACGCCCCAACACAACGGTCGGGGTCCTGACAGCTCCCTGAAAAGGCTTTGTATATTCGTCAAGATGCAAGTGTACATGACGTAGCCTTACGGATAGCCACCCCTTAAATGGTACAGTGTCGCACAGGGAAATGATATTGTGGGTATCTCTATCCTTCTGATGCGATGCACACAGGAAAACGTCGCCAAAAACCCATATATATGAAATCCATAAAAGTATTATCTATCGTAGAGAGACAGGCCCAGAAGCAGAGAGAAAAAGCCTGGACACATAGAAGCATGTAACGTGAAAGCATGAGTGAAAGATGGCGGGGAGCAGCAGAGTGTCCAGCAAGACGGTGTCCATCTAATAGGAATAATGCATGAAGAAGAAAAAACGACGGGGCTCGACGGGAAAACAATCAAAGCGCGTGGAGTATACAACCGACAAGGAATAATGTGACAGATACAGACAACACGAGAAGGGAGTGTGCGGGAGGTACATCTTCGGCCGCATCACGTGGATCCTCTTTGACTGCACGAGGGAGATCTTTGGCCGCACCACGAGGATCGGTAGGTGCGGGAGACCGCACGAGCTAGTCCTGATGAGCGAAAACAGGGGGCTTCCTGAGACCGGCCTCAATGACGGCGGCGCGGCGGAGCTTGGTAGCTTCATTCAACTTGTCGAGCATCTGGACGGTGGTCTCCCAGTCGACGCAAGCATCGGTGATGCTGACACCATACTTGAGTCCAGAAGGACCTAGAAGGCAAGTGTGTCAAAATCGAGAAGCGGAGTCAGAGGAAAGCCAAACGCACCATCTTCAGGAACATCTTGCCTTCCGGCGTTGATGTTGGACTCGATCATAACACCGGTAATGCACCTGTCACCAGCGATCAACTGCTCGCAAATAGAGTCGACGACTTTGGGCTGATTGTTGTGGTTCTTGAGAGAGTTTCCGTCTGGAATGGAGTGGTCAGCGAGGAACGCGGAAGGTGGACAAGGAGTGACGTACGAGAGCAGTCGATCATGACGCTCGGCTTGTATTGAGGACGTGACTTTTCGAGAGAAGCAGCAACGGTCTTGACGTGCTCAGCGGAATAGTTGGGACCCTTGGTACCACCTCGGAGAATGACGTGAACATCCTTGTTTCCGGTGGTCTTGACGATGGCGGCGAGACCTTGCTCGGTAACACCCATGAAGGCGTGGGGGTTGGAAGCGGATTTCATGGCGTCAACTGCAACACCGACACTTCCGTCCGTACCTGTGTGGAATAAGGTAAGTGGAATGAATAGAACGCGCATAGACAGGTGTGCTTACCGTTCTTGAACCCGACGGGGAAAGAAACACCGGACGTGAGCTCACGGTGAAGCTGGGACTCAGTGGTACGAGCACCGATAGCACCCCAGGAAATGAGATCAGCGATGTACTGGGGGGAGACGGTGTCGAGAAGCTCGGATCCGACAGGAACGCCCAAGTTGGTAAGATCGCACAGGAGTTGACGAGCGAGGCGGAGACCTTTGTTGATTTGGAAGGTCCCGTCGAGGTCTGGGTCGTTGATGAGACCCTTCCATCCGACAGTCGTACGAGGTTTCTATTCAAGGATCAGTAACTATCCAAAGACCATTTACTTTCGACACATACTTCGCTACGCGAGGAGTTAGCAAGAGTCAAACCAAAGTGGGGATGGATGACTCACAAGTAAGCCCTCATGACGATGAGGAGATTACCCCATTCGGGGATCTTAGATTTGAGGAGCTCAGCGTAATCGATGGCCTGCTGAGGAGAATGGATGGAACAGGGGCCAACGATGACAATAAGTCGGTCGTCATTTCCGGCCAAGATTCTAGCACCATTGTAGCGAGCGGAGGCAATGGTTTGCTGGGAGGCCGCAGAAGAGACGATCTCGTGACGGAGCAAAGCGGGTTGCACAAGGGGGTCATACTAGATGGAATCGAGTCAGAAGTGAAAAACGTGGGAAGGGCGGAGGGGATAGGGGTGTACGTACACCAATGACTCGGCGATCCTGAATGTAGCCCTGGAGCCTTCCTGCGCTAGCGGGGACCGGAGAGACACCACCAGAAGTGTGAACAGAAGACATGTCTTTAGGGACTGCTAAAGGTGGGGAGAGGAAGAAGGGTGAGGAGAAGATGGGAGGACGTGGAAGAGAAGAGGAGAGGAGAGCACTGACGAAACCTCCAGCGACGTTTCGTATTTAAATCCATTTCTTCGTTTTCACTCGGATAGCGATCTCAGAGGTCGATGCACGTTTTTGGATAAATATGGAGAGAAAATGCGGTGGGGTTTGGGAGTACCACGTGATGTCCGCCACCCGCATTCCCCGATCGAGATCGAATATTCCTTTTATGGGCAATCAAACTTCTCTGCGTACAAACTCCGTGTAACCGGTGGAGGGTTCGACGTAACCGGACATGCAGACGCAACCTGTCCACTTGCCGGTGGCGACATTGAAGGGCTCGAAGTCAGCTGGGAAAACACGACCTGTACAGCTGTCCCCAAAGGCGGGGTTCTGTGTCAAGACCGCGTTCGAGAAACCGCCTGGAGTATGTGAAAGTTATCTCTGAGCTTCGGTCGACTCCTGAAGCACGATGGTATGGCTGACGTTAGGACGGTCACGGTCTATCCCCGCAACAACCAGGCCCTAAGCTTTTCGTCAACTTCGGATGGGATTCAAATGTACCGGAGCCGCCCACGGCGACTGAACATGAGATCAAAGACGCCATGGAAGCTAGAGGAGACTGGTTCGTCCCGGTGCTGATTTCTGATCTGAGGCCGACCGCGGACAAAGGCTCGCGAGCTGTTGTTCACCCATGACTTTTTGTCTGATCGTTATTCACTGTAGCCGGTAAACCGTCGGCAGTCGTCGACGCCGTGTTCCATTCGTCTTTGAAGGACAGATGTGGGGTCGACTCGGAGTTCAAGATGTTTCTCATCCGTACGCGTTATCTTTCGATCGTCCGAGGCGATTGCTCACGGCGTTTTAGAGCTTGCGTTCCAACACGTCGAGCAGCAGTTCAATTGTCTGCTCTCACCTTCCATTGCGACCCCAAACATTTTATCAAAGGGGAAGTTGGACTCCCGGACTGTGAATATCCCGCTTTCCCTCTACGGCCCTAACGAAAAGCCGGAGATGGGAACGCCGACATCGGAGGAGCGACCTAATTGGAGTTGCAGCATCAAGGAGGGGGGGCACACGTTGGTCGTCACTGTATCCGTCCCAAGATTGGTGGGCTTCCCATCTTCTGCGCGGTGTGCGGATGTTAAGTTGACCGGGTGACAGACGGAGCGGGATATGATTGAGAGCGCCAGCCTTGACCTGACTGAGCCACGGCGGGTCGCTTTCAAAGCTTCCGGACTGTACGCACTGGACGTCAGCGTGGATCGAAAGGATGTCAGGGAATTCATGTTTGGTATTGACGGCGCCAGATCGGAATGGATCATATCAGAGGGAAGAATTGTAATTCACATTCCCCTGCTTCCTCTGCCTTCCTAGCTTCCCAGTAACGCATAGCCGCTTCCTTGTGGGCCGTACAGCTGTCATATACGTTCATCCAACCGTTTCATCTCGCGTGACTATGAAAGGAAACGTCACACCTTTGCATAACATCTGTGACAATAAGGCCGTGCATCTCTTTCGGAGAGCCTTCCTGTGTCCAACCGAGTGTCGCATTCAGAACAGCGCAAGCAGCCCTTGTGAAACGTTTGACCGATGGCTTTCGTCTACGTAAATGTGTTAATGTTTGATCTCCAATCTTTTTTTCTCCACTCACCTGCTCTGCGAAATACACAAGTTTCCCACACTTTCCACACACCGGCGTCCCACTTCCGCCCCATTGCCGGTTCGTCCCTCCCCCGACTCCAGTCAGACCTCGTCCATATCTCGTCCCAGTCGATGTTGGTATCAGAGGCGTCATCACGTTCCCCCGGCCCAAGGTAACTACACTCGCAGTTCCACCCGTTTGCGGCCGCGACGGCGCACCCACACCATCAGTGCTCTCATCCACCCTGTCGTCATCTCTCCCACGTTTTGTAGGGGATAGCGGCGACAGATCGTCTATCCTATTACGACCTCCACCCGGGTGCATCCCTGCTTCTCCCGCAACCTTCAGCTTTGTCACCAGGGGCGGTTTGGGCGGGGGCATGATGAAAGATCCTCCAGTGGTTGTTGATCCGATCGAAGCCGGTGTTTGGCGTGGAGGAGAAGACGGAGATGAGTCTAGCCCACTCGTGATTCTATGGGGTGAAGTTGGTGGAGACAGCCCCATGACTTCATCGCGGTTGGGCAAATTTGCATGACGAAGGTCCTTCGTTCCAAAGTTCTTGATATGACAGTTCTTGCTATACGGGAGGAATAGAGATCCTGAACACCTGATGCCTCAGATGGTGGGAAATCCGACTGAGCTCACCAGTAGGGCTGTGAACGATCCCGCTTGGCGTAAGTTTCCTTGAACCGACTTAAGCACGACACACCTCTTCATCGTGTTCGACCAAGGAGAGCGCATCTAGCCTCTTCTTACATATCATACATGTCAAGCATTGCTGGATAACGTAGCTCATGTATGAATACCGCATTGCCGTTCTTCCCAGTCCATGCACACACTACCTTGTGATACAGCTGAGGGAATCGTCAGTCACTCCAAACGCTTGGCGAAAGTGATCAACCTGACCTTCCGCCCTGGGCCCATGACCTTCAACGCCAAGCTCAGTAATTCAGCACGGGAATCTCGTTTTGGCACTCCTCATACCTGCTCAGCCGCATACACGGCCTTCTCGCACCTAGATTTCACCGCCCACAAAACGTCAGCGATCCGTCCTGGCGATCGACCGCGGGAACCACGTTTATGCGTGGTCGAGAGACAACGAGAGACACACCTTGGGCACCGGGGACTTCCACCAAAAGGATGCATACCGATATCGCTGCGGCGATCTGGGGAAACAAGAGTGGGAGATGTAGACAAGCACGGATCGAGCAAGCGTTAAAATTAACCTGACTGGGGTGCCGCGGTCTCATGGCGACACAATCATTTGGTCGGGTGCCACCAGTATACGTCATCTTGGAAGTTTCCACTCATCGAAAAGGCACACGACTGAGACCTCACGATTCGCCTTGCTCTCATCCGCAACAATCCCCCCTATGAATTCTCGACTCAGTTATCCTCAGGTCTTCAGCGTATTGTGACGACTCTGCACGGCTTTGCACACACCCGAAGGAAAGGCCATTTTACCCTCGGGAACGTTGGGGTGTCATAGTGCTTGCTGCTACTAAGTACGTGGCAATACCACTCATGGCGCAGAATTTGTACTGCCCCCTGTCGCCGGTCTTCCATAACAACCGCGCCCGATCAGCGCCCCCCAATCCCGCCCAACTTGACCACAGCCCCGGAGTTGCGGACAAAGGGGCCTGTGCCGTCGCCCGAGTTCTCACTGGTGCTCAGCGCTCAGCGTCAGCAGTCGCAACGATGTCACAGTTAACAGACTCATGTATTGATACGGTATGATGTTCCGGGTCCAGAGGTCCCTTTGGAGCGACGTTTCCAACCCGGTTACTATCACCAGTTGCACAGGGCTTGCGTGCCAGGCATAACTCTTTTTCCGTTGACGGTCGCCTACCCAAGGGACCTCGGGATTCACCATCGGGAGTAACGACGGGCATTGCTTCATAATATCCACAGTAAAAGTTACAGAATCAGACTATGCTCACCCTGGGAGGGTACGGTGCCCGACGTCGAGTGGCACGCATCTTGGATGCCCCCGACCTTTCTCTCGTGCCGTGTTGCGCGAATAGACGACGCTTGTAGAGCAGTGCTTGTTCCCTTGGCGAGGGTTGGTGAATACGGCTACATACTACCCTGTTGTAGAGTGGCTCGGCTGGGAGTGCGGGTGCTCTCTGACTGATGGTGGAGATATGGTGGTGCAGTCATGAGGCGAGCAAATATATACGTGCGCAGCGATGAGTAACGAAGAACCAGGATGGGCGCCAATGGCTTCCTCTCGCACCCACGTGTTTATCGGGGGTACCTTTTACCGTGTGGGTAGACGGCGTGGCTGATATTATTAGGAGTATGGTATACAAACTATACATGAAGATATATGCGAAGAATCACCAGCAAGTCACTACGCACGTTGCGGCACAATCAGTCCTCAAGGGATCCAAAAAAAGAAAGTTGAAGCGACGTTCGAGAAATTCCACAAGAAAACCTATAGGCAAAAGTCCGACCTCCGAAAAAGTTCTCCACAAGAAACAATAAAAAAGGGAACGACAACGGTTACCAACCCTTTGTTTCGTTTCCATCTAGTTTCCAGATGTTGAACATGTTGGTCAAGCTTGTCGTGGACTTGAGGGCGAGTGACGAGTGAACCCTTGGCCCATGGTACGGTACATTCGCTTCGTTGAACTTGCCCAACTTCCCTGGTTCGACCTCGTTGCCATAGTCTTCGAGGGAGAAGTCCGTGGAAGATGCTGGAGAAAGAGACGGCGACTGAACGATGTCCTGAAGGAATGACGGGAGCAAAGGCCCGGAAGGAGAAGTATTCGCGTAAGCTGCGGAGTTTATCGCGGCCCCGGGGACAAACGACGGCGGTGATCCATTACCGTGGTGGGATCGTGATCGAGACGTTAGCGAGTGTTGGCCATCGTGAAGGTAGGCGTCGCCACTCGGTTGCTGAGCGGCGGGGAGCGCTTGGAGCGGGAAAGAGGATCTGCGAAGCGGTCGCTCGTGAATCGCAGAAGATGGGGATGGAGGAAGGGAGTGAAACTCCCGCCCTCGTATCGTGCCCGCCAACAACGCGATTCTTTCTGCCTGGACCGTGGCAGAAATTGAATCGCCGTTCCCTTCAGCGTCTGTAACGAAGGTTGTAGGCCACGTAAATCAACGATCACGGGATGCGCATATGAATAGATGAATCCATACAAGGGTAACACGTCTGACAGACTTTTCTGCGCCTCCAATTCAGGTAGTTGCACTTTTTGCAGATCCAATCTCCCGGCTGATGTTCGATGGGGCCGCGATTGCCGGTGTTGAGAATAGGGGGATACTGTAAGGCGACCGAGAGTTCCGGGCGTATTTGCCCCGACTCGGGAAATGGTTCGTTGAAGGACCAGAACATGTAACAGGGTGCGAGTGGGTTGTTCGATATGTTCTGCACTTTTCCACCTGCGCAAAGTTGTGTGCCCGATGGTGTGAGTTGGATTGGCAGCGGATTCTTCGACGCTTGGGACGGATGGATTGGAGGATGAGCCACCGGGCCAACAAGAGAGATGTCAAATTGCTCGCGTGGAGATGCTACGTTTGAGAAACGAGGAGAAAACCTCTGAGGAGGGGGGGTGCGCCCTGCATGTTGAACAACCAATGATCCAACTGGGGGACGACCTGCACCGCACCCAATGCAACTTGAATTCCGCCTAAGCCAGGATCAGTTTACCAACAACCCAGGTACAGCGAGGGGGACATACCCGAAGTTATGGGCCGCGCACGAGACCAAAGGGCAGCTGATTGTTGCGGGGTCAATTAGGAGCAATCTCAAAGGGGAGTGGGCAGTGCATACATCCAATCTCCGAATCTGAAGTTTGTTTTCGGGTTTGGCGGGTTACTGGATAGCACAAACGTGCTGGGTTCGCGTTGCATAGGAGCGAGCAGGTCGGGGAGTGAAGAAAACCTTGAGGGAGGGGGTAAAGAGATGACGGGCGAATTCATCTCCAAAGTGAACGGGGGTTGTGGTGAAAAGGAGAAATCCGACTTCAATGGGCGGACATTAGGGACAACGAACAATGTTCCGCGGGCAAACGTATACGCACCGGGCGCCGCTCCGCGTCAATGAGTTGCAATTTGGCAAACGGTTGGAGGTCGGCGTCGAGGGCGGGGGAGAAGTTGAAGCGGGGGGTGGTTGTTGAAGAACAAATGGCTTCGCACGCCTGAAAATAATGGTGGAAAAGCAGTAAGCCATCGCATTATCAAACGGGTCTCAGTTTGAGATCAATGAAAAAGACGCGACAAGCGTCCTGTGGGAGAGGCGGTGGCTGTGCACTCAACTCTTCGCGCGGTAAAATCAGGAAGTCCTTCTGTCCAATGGGGATTTGTTGAAATGGTGAGATGATACTCACCTCTCGATGTGTACGGTACACACAAAACAAAGAGGATCTATCGCATCCGCCATCGGCAGCCCACCCCCCCTTCACCGACCAGATAGAGACCGGTAGCGGCACCGATCCCTGGTGATACAGGCCCAGCAGTCAGAACGTTGTCGAGGATGACGAGCGGGCGGCCGCGGAGAGGAAATTATACGCACATCGCCGATTTCCGTCAGAAGCGTGCGTGCGGCGGTCGTGGGCGACGGGTGGTTACCCGTTGCTGCAACACGAACGACCGTTGATTTTGCCGACAGGAAAGTAGTGAAATTCACGGTAGTAGTCAGCATTGCGGGTGTTTCACCCCCGACGACACCGTTGTTTCGTCTTGTGGGTGCAACGGAGGTGATGAGCCTCGGTAGACTCTTTGGGCATCGCGATGGTGGTTGCGGGAATGTAGGATAGAGTGGGGTATCCATGTGCGGGGGGAAAAGTCTTACGTCGAACAACCCGGTCGCAGCATATAAATATTGTATCTGGGGTGCGGTCGATAGCGGCAATGGAACTGCTCAAACGGGTGGGTCATTCTCTCTCAAAAACTCGATTCTTCTCCGCAACAAATACAAGCCAGCTTTGAACATCTACATACTGCAAAGGATTGAAATCCCGCCAACGCCAATGAGTGCGGCAGTGATGACCGTCAATACGGCAGCAGCCACCCCCATGCTCATTCCGTTTGGTCCATCCCAGTCAGCTGGTACAGTGAGACCAATCAACTTCGGGGGGATCGTGACGTTTGCGGAGGCGAGGCAAGCAGCAGCGTAGGCTGGGATAGAGGTCAATAACGCGACTCGCGCATGGGGGTGGAAGGACGCACCACCGAGCACGGGAGTAGACCCTGCCCTGGGATCGGGCATCTTCTCGTTCTTCTTGATCAATTGAGCATACATGCCTGTAATTTCAACCATCATTAACATTTACGGAACGGAGGACGAATTCAACGAGTTTATACATTGTTGGCAATCGCGGATGGCAACAGCGGTTTCGTTCTTGCACAGGCAACTGTCGTCCTCCCCACACGCCTAGGAGTGGTCAGAAGTGCCGAGGGAGATCACAATATGTACTTACCTGGATCGCTGAAAATGCGGGAGCGCATGCTGCCTCACACTGGTCCAATAGAGTTAACTAAGTTTCCGTCATTCCCATCCCCTGTTTGTAAGCTCACCTCGGTCTTCAGCTGTCCCGCAGGAATGTCGACGATTTGGATGGTGGAGATATTCCCAAGTCTTCCGCCGACATTAACATTAAGACCGAGTCCTGTCCCAGTTCATAAATTCTCTCCTCTGTTCCCAAAGGGTAGTCTCCCACCTTGCCCGGCAAACAGCGCCAAAACCGCTAGGAAGAAGAAATTTTGCATGTTTCCAAAAAAAACTGACGAGAAAGGGCTTGAAATAAAATGGAGGCGGATCCCTCTCAGAGGGTTCGAATGGAAAGAGAGTGAAAGAGAGTGAAAGAGAGCAAGAGAAACAACCTATCAACGACGCCTGTAACAATAACAAGACCCATCACATCATCATGGTAACCGGCCACTCCTGGTCCAAGCACGTGATACACAAGTACCCTGCCCTACCTACGGTATTTAAGTCTACAATCAGAACGACCTCAGAGATATCTGAGGTTTCGTTGCCTGGGTTTGCCTCGCTCCGCCCATTCCTCCAACTGCTTGCCTTATCGACATCTCCAATATATCCTTCATCGTGTTTGGGAGTGTCCCGGTGGCTTCCTTGAAGGCGACTGGTGCTGATGTCGCATACGACAACAGGTGTGTTATGCCTTGCGTGTGCAGTGTAGATGGCGGAGAGCAATTCGGGTCCAGGACCAGTATCGCTGTTGGCAGCAGTACACACAACAACCGGACACCTGGAGGCAGGAGTTGAATACACACGGTCAGCCTGACCTCGGCGAGGATAACTCACGCAAATCCTCGGGCACCGACGCGAAAAATAGCGAGAACGCCTTCCAAACTTCATTCAACGCCGCCAGTCTTGTGTCCGGTAATGTCCCTCCTTCGACCATCCCGGCGCTCTGTGCGACAAACTCGATTAGGCCTGGCATCAATAACCTCGGACACTGTCGTAACAGCTGGTTCCCGGATGCGGCAGCAATGACCAATGTTTTTGCACAATGAGCGGCAGTCAACGAAACCTGACCCGGAAATATTAGTGTCAAATATCATCAAACGGTACGTCAAGGGGAATTTACCTCGTCCACTGTCAGCTTCTGAGAAATAAGGAGGCAACAGTGGTCTATCGCGGCCTGGCTAACTTTGACTGTTATGGGAACGATGGTGAGGATGAGAACAGATGCCAGTAGGTTGCTCTGGACTTTTCGAGTTGAGGCTAGCCCTTGGCGTCCACTGTGAGGAGAGGATGAGCAGAGCGAGCTCTTAAGGCACTAAGAACCCACCTCATGTGGTCAACGTTGACAAGGCAGGCAGAGAGGATACCATGCACGAGTTTTGCGTATCCATTTGACGGGTCTTTCAACTCCCTGGGCACGTCCAAGAGTGATTTGAGGGCCGGGAGCGTTGGGCTGGCGAGATCTATAATCGATGTTTCGTTCTTAAGGAGTTCTAGTGGCGTCGAAATTCAGGATTTTGGTGCCCTGCTCCTGTAATGCGCTGGAACCCACCACCATAGAGGTACACTCCAACCGTGCGGAGCTCATTTTGCATCGTAGGCGGGAACGTCTTCATGATAGAAATATAACTATCGAGTCCTACACTGACGAAGTTTACACGATCCGCTGTAGCGAGGTTTCTGTTTCATCTCATAGGGAAGGCGGATCAATGGACGTACGGGAATTGTCACCACCTGTAGTGAAGGCGCGTTTAAGAATGAATGTACACAACCTCAGGCATTGTGCACGCGGTGCGCTGGGAGGGACTGCCGTCGTGGACGTGATATTCCTACAGCAGGTTAGTTTACATCTCTTCGGGGGCAGAATGAACCTCACCCAGCTACCGCAAGAGCATCCAGTTCAGCGAGCTTCGTATCCTGGCTCACAACGAGTGAAGAAATCACCTCCAGGATATGCACTACCACTATAGGTGGTTCGGTGATCATCATTCGGTAAAATAGACTGATCAGCTCGTCAAAGTTCGCCTGATCGAGCAAGGCGTGTCCGGAGTACTGGGGTCTGACGAGATACTTCAAACACTTTAGGGCAACTACTGATATCGTCCGATGTCCTGAACCACTGTCAGTATCGGGAGACGCTAGAGCCTCGTAGACGAGGCCAAATATCACGAAAAAGAGAGCGGTCGGCTCTGTCCGTCGAGCAGATTGAGACGCCCCGTTTGCTACAGTCTCACTACCATCCATAGCCGCAAGAACGTGAGAGTCACCATCATGCATCGCAGTTGCGATAGCCTCGAGGATGACTGGCCAGGCAGTCTGGTAATACTAAAAACTGGTGAGTTGGCGTGCGGCACGAAGGGTTGCAAGACGTACAGGCAACAGTACTTCCTTTCCAAGGTTCGTGTATGATACATCCAGACTCGTCGGCGTGTCCTCCTGGAGTGCTTCTGTATCCGCCCTCACGTTGGCGTAGTCTCTGAGCGATGCCACCCATAACGATGCGAGCGATGATCGGTATGGCTTAATCAGGTCTTTGAGGTATTCTTGCGCAGGGCTGGCGATGGCAAGCTCCGCCCAAGCAGAAAGAGTCGCAATTCGAAGCATGACTGAAGCATTCGGGCTTAACTCTCCTGCATCCCCGAGAGACAGCGTACCAGTTTCTATGTCACTGTAAATCAAAGTTCGCTCCTCAAGGACCTTGACTGAGTTACCTTTCGATTGCTCCAGTGCGGAAGTAAGGTGCTTGAGAATTCTACCCATCCGTCCCACATCCTTCACCACGCCGCATCCGACGAAGACGGCACATGTTTCGATCGCAAGAGCCAGAATTTCCGGAGTGGTATCTGAGGAGAAGGCCGGAGTGAGTGCTGCCGTGATAGGAGCCTGGTGCTGCTCCAAAAGTAGTGCGTCCGTGTATAGGGGATCAGGTGATGTGGCAAAGACCTAGTGGTTGTCAGTACTTGCTCGAGACTTCATTCCCGTTTACAGGAGCCGTACCTCAATTACGTCACGCAAGACTTTGAGGCCCTCTAATCTGATCTCTGGCACGTAGGCAGCAGAGGCAGTGAAGGCCATCTTGATCAAGTCCGGGACGCGCGTTACGAGGAGTCCGTGGATGGGGATACCGTTCAGCTTCGCGTAGGGGAGGCTGATGTGTTCTTGGCGTCCGGATCTTCCCACTATCCCACAGATGTCATGTAGACACTGTAATGCAAACAGTTGTGTCCTCCATCGGGAAGTAGTGTACCCTCGATTCGAAGCCTTTGAATCCTGGGCCATTCCAACACTCAACGATTCCCCTTCGTCGTCTTGAAGCGTGGCACCGGCGGTGACAGATTCGGCGATGCGCTGTGTGGCAGTGGTCCTTGACATGATTCGCTGGCATAAATCGATCCACGCTGAAGGATTATGGATAGCAGTCTGTTGGAGCCACGCTAGAATCACGTTACGTACTCCTTCGATGGAGGGGTCGTTATCGAGCATTCCGAACAGCTCTTCAACAAGCTGATCACCGCCAAGCTTGGACATCGATATAGCGTCCTTCTGCACGAGCTGATATAAAGCGTTGATCGAGGCGACCTTCAGAGGCGTGCGAGGGGACAACATATGAACCCTGAACTGGGAGACAAGCGACGGTATGCGAGCATGTTCTGTGGAAAACATCAGGAAGTGCTGGATACACTTGATCGCTTCCACGCAAATCCCCTCATTTTCCTCGGCAAGGAAGGTCCGAACGAGGTCAATCACCAGGCTTCTGGTGCGGCTGGATTCCTGTATATCTGGGCCTAGCACCGTAATGACCCCATCAATCACTTGGCAGACAGCTTGGTAGGTCGGAAGGTCTCCACTGATATTCGCATAAGGTAGAATCCCCCCTTCTGCTTCGTGGGAATCGAGGGTGTAAACTTTGAAGAGCATACCGAGGGTGCTTGGTACGAACGGTGCATATGCCAAGCTCGCGGAGTCGATAACCTTCGCCAGGGATTTGATGGCCCAGAAGTGTACAAGAGGGTGAGGATCGTTGCTAAGAGACATCAGCATGTTCACCGAGGTTTTGAGTAACGGACCAGCTGCTAGGCTGCCGACATGTGTATGGATGGCTCCAAACGCAGTAGCGCAACCAGATCTACTGTTTGGGTCCCGATTCGAAACGATCTCGTCTACAAGCATTTTGATCTGGCTTGTTATGAACACCGTACCCGCAAGACTCGACAGGCGGCCAACGGATTCACTGCCAGTTAGTCGAAGAAGTGGATCGCCACTCGTGAGTGATTCCTGCGCTGGGGGTCAACGACGGGTATGTTCAAGAGTTTGCAAACGAAGCACCTTTAAGAATCCAGATAAGATGTTTGTTACTTTCGAGTTACCTAATGCCTCCCTTCCCTGTCGGACGTTAGAGGTAGCAGCACGAAGGGCGAGACAGAGCGCGATGTTCGCATTGATTAAAACTGCGGCGCGTCTGCCAGCATTTCGGTCCAGCCTTGGACCTCGGGTGGAGTCCACAAGCTCTTTTACTGCGCGGACAGCGGACTCCTGATCTTGAATCGGCAAGAGTAACGAGAACAACTGGATTGCGTAGTCAACCACAGAAGTCATGGGGGGTGGCGGTAACGGCCAAGTTTTGTCAGCGCTCGAAGGACGCGATTCCCAAAGTGTAAGAGGATCGTGTTCACAAGATCCGAGAATCGGCCTTGCTAGCTAGGACGTGCTTATTCAATCGTGGGAAAAAGGAGGGGGGAAGACACCAGTAATACACACCAAATTATCGAAGTACGTTTCAACGACATCTTTGTTGGATTTATCCTTGCCAACGAACTCTCCACCCTCTGTTTGCGTATCGGAGTATGCGAGGCCGTAGGCGTAGCCATCGGTACTCTGCCATACTGAACTAAAGGACCCAGAGCTCGATGCGATGGCAGCTTGTACCGGTGAGCCTGCATAGCCATCTGCGGAGGCGAATAGGGTGATTGTTGACTGTAAAAGACTGGACTGTGTGGCTTCTGTGATGCCCGTGAAACCAATGGAGGAAAAACATTGGTAAATGCGTCGACGAAGAAGCGATTCTCGTGTACGGAGTGTAAGCCCGATTCTATCCTTAGAAGTCACCGGCTGGTCGAGTTGTTCGTCGGTAGCCTGCGCGAGGAAGGCCATGGCGAATTGAAGGGCGTTGTTCAACAGGGAGGAAAGCCGCCGTGCAACATCAAGAGAGACAAGAACTGGATTGTTGTGTCGCAAGAAGCACAATATGGCACTTAGGGCACTCTCTCTGACGTGGAGCAGGAATGACCATTCAAGGGGATTCCTCCCAGAAGCGCTTGTAGTATCCTTGCTAGTGGGTTTTGGTAGGGCATTCCTCCACAGCACAAGAAGCTGTGGTAGATACGTTTGCACGAAGTTGGGCCCCAGAGTCATTAGAGAGGCGATGAGGGTCCAGGAAACCTCTACCTCGACAGCAGCAACCTGAAGGTCATGCTCTCCTGCGCGTTTGAGAACTTGAATGGCCATATCCAAGACTTTGGCGCTAATGTCGTAGGACACGTACAGCGGTCGATCGGGGATAATGGATAGCAATCCTCCCAGTCCATAGGCATAACCCAGGGCCCGGAAGTGTACATCTGAAGGCGCAGTTGGGGAGGCGAGTAATGTAAGGTCTCGTTGTAGTTTCTCAACTACAATGAGGATGATCTTGGGGAGCCGCAGTGGTGTAGCGTAACAAAAGCATTGCAGCGCCCACGCAGCACTGGTACGGGTGGTGTGGTTGGGGTGGGAGAGGAGGGTGACAAGGGGATCGGATAGGGCATCCTGAACGATGTTTCATGTCACGGCCTTGATATAGATGGGAGAAGCTCACCTGAACTGGGGGAGGTGAATTTCCCAGTTGTTGTAGTAATCCTGCAACCTCTATCAATGCCACGGTCAGGGTCAGAGCGGAGGGCTCTGATTGACCAGGCATCAAGGCTGGCCAACGCTTCAAATGTGACCCTGAGAGTTCCTGAATAGCCATTATCTGACCCTGTTCGCTGAGTAGGCGCAGCCCGATCCAGTCTCGAAGCAAAGTTCCGACGAGAGTCCTAACCAGAAGTCTGTCCTGTCGAGCGGATGTATTGCGAGGGTTTGCGATGAATTCGGCGATGAGGTGAGTGACGATGATAGCGTAATTCTTTTCCACGTATTCAGAACCAAGGGAAAGCAGGAGAGAAGCATACATCTCGCACAAGCCAACCAACACCTTCCTGCCAACAAATGCTTTGTTAAGATGGATCGAGAGTTGGCGGAACATTTCTGTTGGAGTGAGTAAACAACTCCTGTTCTCGCTGGGATTGATGGAGGAGGTAATCTGGTCCTTGTCTTCCGATTGAACCTTGCCCTTTTTCTGGGGCTCGTTCTGTGGAATCTCGCGTTCTTCTTGTGTCGAAGCAAGGACGCTGCCGGCCAGACTAACAAGATACCGTCGAGTTGACCTGTCTGACGCGTCCAATGACTTGATACAGAGATTGGTAAACGTTTCGACTTCGATCACAGTCTTGAGCGGTGAATCAGGCGGGTAAAGAGCAGCAATGACCTATCCAAGGTAAGTAAGGCAGATACGTGTACAACAGCAAACTTACTTCTGTGGTTGCTCGTTCAATGGGGAGCGATTTGTCAAGGATAGTGGTTTTCACTAACTTCGTGATATCTCGGAGTGATGCATCAGTCACAGCGCGTCTTGCGCTTCTCAGAGACTTTGAGAGGCATAAGAGAGCATGATAGCGAATCAACGTTGAAAACTAGAAAAGCAGAGTATCAGATCCGACGAGATGGTAAGTCATCATCGACGATTACGGAGGTCGGCTTGGAAATTTTGATCGTAGCGACTGTGATGTCATTCGCGAACGACATAACCTACCAGAACCATCAGTCAGTAAGAAAAACGCTCCAAAAATACGGCATACTTGGGAACCGAAGGAAGCCATCAACTCCCCGATTGTGTAGAGTGCAGCACTACGCAATATAAGATAGGTGAACAAACCGATTGGCGCTGGAGGCTTACGCTCTAGGTATGTCGTTTATTGGGGGTTTTGCGTCTACGACGAGCCTCAAAAGTCGTTGCACAGAATCAAAGAGACCCTTAGATTCCCCGCGGCTGAACAGAAGAAGGAGACACTGGGCTACTAGCCTCCGAAATGGTCGGCTGGGGGGAGGATAAGGGTCTGGGGCTTCGATGATCTTTATGAGTGGCTTCAAAAGTTCTGAATGGGACGCCTTGAGGATATCCTAGTGAAAGTTGGTGGCTTGAGTGATAGTGGCCGAGGAGCCAGGGCTTACTGGCGTTGCATCCTCCAAAGATCGTTGGGTGGAGGCAAGCCATTGAAAGAGTATTATTTCCTTGTCGTCCTCGGAAAGCCTCGTCTACGAAACGGAAGGTGTGAGGCCAGTTAAACCAACCACAGTATCTGGTCAAAGTACCTCGTCAAAAGGAAGAATTTTGAGCTCAGGCTTATCATCGTCGACCATTATTATGTCGGTTGGCTCGGCTTGGGGTGATCGGGTGATCCAATGGCCCTTCCTACGGATTCGCCAACTATCACCCTAAGCGAGCCAGGATGTTCGACCCCAGCAATTTATCCGAGGGATATACAAGCAAGGCCACACACACTTCCATTTCAGCGACCGCCATATCCGACAGACCAACACCTCGCTTTCAACAAGTTCATCCTCTATGAAAACAGGCTTCGGTACTTCGTCATTGCGTCGAATACCACCGATTCCCGCCATCGTATAATCAAGATTGACCGGACCTCCCAGGATGAACTGTCAGTGTTTGAGGACGAAGCTGTGTACACTGGGAAGCAGATGAGTGCGATGCTAAAGATGCTTGAAGACGGGAACAGGTCTTCTGGCGGATTGGGGAGGGCTCGTGTGTTTTTTGGCATTGCAGGTGAGTCCATACGATTCAGGCCTAGTTCTTGTTGACGGTGGTCCAAGGCTTTGTCAGATTCACTGCAGGGTGGTACATGATCCTCGTTACGAAGAGGTCCGTTGTCGCCCTCTTAGGCGGACACTACGTGTATCACTGCGAAAGCACCGAAATGCTTCCGATTTGCCACAACCACCGTATAGAGAAAGTTTCCGAAGAAAATAGGCTCATGAATATGTTCAAGCAGGTGGACATGTCCAAGAATTTCTACTTCAGGTGCGTCTTTCCGGGCGTATCGCGATCACAAGAGGATTCAATAGAGTGAAGCTATACCTATGACATAACGTCCACGCTGCAGCACAATCTGACGAAATCGCGCGTGGATCACGAACATTTACGGTTCAACGATAGGTTCACCTGGAACTATCGGATGCTCATGGCCCCATTTCCGACACCAAGCGATGCTGCCAAGGTGCACTGGTTGTTACCCATGATACATGGTCATGTGGACCAAGCAAGTGAGTGTCACTTTCATCACCCCTGAGCGAGGCTTATACTTTCCTCAAGAACTTACCGTCCTTGGTCGCGTTGTTTTCATTACGCTGATAGCAAGACGCTCTCGCCACTATGCTGGCGCCCGTTACTTAAAACGAGGTGTGAACGATGAGGTGTGTGTATGAATATTGAGATATCTCCAATTCATGACATTGGTTGATAGGGGAACGTGGCAAATGAGGTCGAAACAGAGCAAATCGTCTCCGAAGCTTTAACGACGCCGTTCCATTTTCCTGCGAAGTACCGAGTCGGCAGCGGGCGTCGTCCAAGCCCAAAATACACAAGCTATGTTCAGGTCAATTATGATGTTATATGACTGCAACCGCTTCTTAACTTAAGCCCATCAGTACCGTGGAAGCATCCCTGTATATTGGACCCAAGATACCACAAGCATGAGTCCAAGACCTCCCATTGAAAGTGCGTGTGCGGATATACTTGTGATGACAGTAGATTTTTGACGTTTATCAGTCAGCGTCGTGGATCCATTCTACACCGCGGCTTCCTTACATTTCGAAAACCTCTTCCAAAGCTACGGTACTCCAATCACGATACTGAATCTCATCAAGAAACGCGAACCTCAACCAAGGGAGTCAAAACTCCTAGATGAATACACCCAGTGTGTTGAATACCTGAATCAGTTCTTACCGCATGGTAAGAAAATGATATACCGGGCTTGGGATATGTCGCGGGCATACAAAGAGTCGGTATTTGTTGTGTCTGGTCCGTCCTATCAACTGACCTAAACCAGGAAAACACAAGATGTCATAAGTTACCTGGAAGATATCGCAGAAGAATCGATACAGACAACAGGCTTTTTTCACTCTGGTGCTGAGCCTTATTCTCATGTCGAAAAGTTGGAACCGTGTGTATCAATCTCAAACATACTGCAGAAAATCCAACTCATATAATGATAGGAACCCGCATTCTGAGTGGCGTTCAACAATGCTGCTTCAAAATGGGATATGTCGGACAAATTGTGTGGATTGCTTGGACCGAACCAACGCCGCTCAGTTTGTTCTCGGAAAGCGTGCATTTGGGCATCAGTTGTATGCCCTGGGTATTGTAAATAGCCCCAACCTTCCCTTTGACTCGGATGCAGTCAACATGTTGACTGAGATGTACCACGATCACGGGGACAGTAAGTTCAGGATTAAGAAATCGGCTGGATGCTCATTATTTCTAGCCCTTGCGTTGCAGTATACTGGAAGTGCACTCGTGAATCGAGTAGAGACCTACCGTCGGATGCTTCATTGGAACAGTCATTCTAGAGACATTATTGAGAACCTTCGAAGGTTCTATACCAATTCCTTGCTGGGTGGGTATTACTATTCGATGGGCGTTCCTTAATTTCATGTTTTTACAGATGCTGATAAGCAAGCGGCGATCAATCTATTTCTTGACGTCCACACCGACCGCAACACAACACAACCCCCCAGGCGGAGCGGTTATCAGATCTGGTTTAGCGAAAAAAGCCTGCAGCCAGCGTACGGGTATACCGAGTGCGAGGCGGGAATAATTGAATTCGCAGACTCTAGGAGTGAATTTTGGGTCGAGTATTACCGTCCGCTTCTCTTTACGTCTTTGGGAAAACACTTTGTGTATTCGATGAACAGTACACTGAAGTTGCCAGGGTAAGAGTTCAGAATTAGGGTGTCACCAGTTGTCCTTAACATTCTTTAGGAAAACTGCCAGGGACGTCAACACCAGCCCTTTTCTGCCGCACACTCATCCTTCGGGCCATTCACCCAGGTCTCAAATATCTTTTCTCATTAATCATATGGCTAATGGTGTGAATTAGGGGTGCTGATGGTATCAAGAGATTCACTGGGGCCAAGGTTGCGGGTGGAAAGGGGATAAGGCTAAGTGAAGTTATTGGGCCACGGGAGCCTGAAATTACCCGGAACTCTACTGCGGCGTTGGCATACCAGTTGCTTGATCCCATTGTTTCTGAGGAGGAACAGGCTGAGTATCAGGGGTGGGTCTTGACATTCTGATATGGCGAGGTAACTTGAGCAATTCTTTAGGTATATTGACCAATACCAAGGTTCACTGGATTGGCCAAGTACAACTGTAGAGAGAGGGGATTGGGATGTCTATCAGACATCTGTAATTACTGCTGCTGGGCTATTGGATTTGGAGGATGATCTATTTTTGGTATACACAGAGCATACCAAAATAGGGCCACATGATACATCTTCACTCTATGACAACTGGCTGAATGGATCAATGTAATGTATTGGATGGTTGTTCTGAGCTCCCTTTAGGCAGCAATGTTTATTAAAACTTTCCTTTTTTTGCATTATGGTAGTCCTGTAGCTGGAAGTCAGTACCCAGGAGCACCCCTACATATTAGTTCAGTTTTTGGTGTTAGGAAACAAGAATCATTCTATATAGGACTACAGAGCCTACACAGAACAAGTAGTGGTACAGCAAGGTGATATAGGGAGCTATAGCATACAGTTTGTTATCTGTAGTTGTGTTACATCAGGAAAATGCCTGCTCAAGGGCAATGCGCTTGGATGCGCTTACATGGCCTAAATTCGTGCAGAGTTGTCTGTGCATTCTCCACATGTATCTATCAAATGACAGTTGGAAGAATGTACATAGAACTGCTGCGTGATTTTATTGAAACACATTGAATTACTGCTGTGTTCATGAAAGCGCCCAAAATCACCCCTGGGTTCATAAAATCGTGTCAAAGCACCTGGATTCACATGGAAGTGCATCAAATTTCTGAAATATCACCAAAAAAAAAAAGGTTAAAAGATTCAGGGTAGGTTGAATCGTTGGGTCCTGCTCACTCAGGTCACACATTGTAGGATACAGGGAAAAAAATGGATTGCAGAAAGAATACATGAAACAATGGAGTAGCAATAGATGGTAGTACTGAAGCCTGTTACCAACAACATTCAAGGCGAAGCCGGTCAGATTGCAGCTGGTGGCGTGGAGTGCACTTGTTAACAAGGTGGCCGTTGACTAATGCTGATGAGAGCAGACCTACATACACTGGGGGCGAAGGGCAATATACCCAGTGGGTACATTGTGAGTTCATTGTGGGTTCTGAAACAATTTGCCCGGCTCATACCCAGCGGGTAAATAGTGAGCACTTTCAAAAAGTACCCACCCATTCGCCCAGCTCAAACCCGGCAGGTAAATAGTGGGCACTTTTGAAAAGTACCCACCAATTTGCCCAGCAAAATACCCAGCAGGTATATACATATTGGTTGTTT
>Ga0307515_10000638_pt1 | contig 80966 bp, 113 predicted proteins | sample 17_EM_MG_FD_194513 | JGI IMG/M metagenome (GOLD analysis project Ga0307515, IMG submission 194513) | Populus trichocarpa ectomycorrhiza microbial communities from riparian zone in the Pacific Northwest, United States - 17_EM | ecosystem: Host-associated > Plants > Roots > Unclassified | place...
GTCGCCCGAATTTCTGACAGCTGCCTGGAAGCGCTCGAAACAGATTGCGCACCTGTCTTTGGAAGATTGAAGTTTGGAGCTGGAAGAAAGTAGTGTATGGAACGATGATGGAGGGAGAAAGGAGAGAAATAATAATTTCGTGGGCTACAAAACGGACAGGATCGAGAATGAGGACTGACCGACAAGAGAAGAAAAACGGTCACAACAACAACACATTGCAATGGATGGAGTACAGGGTGGGTATGTATGTACGCAAAAACTGTTCAGTTAAAGTCCGGGAAGAGGTCCTTGTACGGATCCGGGCCTTGCCGCCCGTACGAAGACATGTCATTCTCCGCGTACCGCTCATACCTGGGAAACGGTGGAAAATGTTAGCACCGTTTCACGAGAAAGCCGGGGGAAGGGGTCTAGACGTACTGGCTCGCATCACCTTCACCTTCAATCCTCGGGACGTACGGCGCCGGAATTTCCCTCTTAAACAGTCGCTCCCAGACGACCTCAGCAAACCACGGATGCGCGAAAATATCCTTGCTGCCATATTTCAAATTCCCATACCGCTCTGAGACGTCGTGGGTCAAGAACCGTTGGAGGAGCGCGACAGCCATGGGATCGAAAAAGTTGGGATAGACGACGTTCCCGGCAATGATCTTCTCGTACAGATGCACAGGGTGCGTCGACTCTGTGTAAAACGGCGGGTAGCCCGCGAGCATCTCGAACATGAGCACGCCGAGCGCATACCAGTCGACCGATTTATTGTACGCCTTTCCCTGGATGATCTCGGGCGCCAGGTAGTCTGGTGTGCCACACAACGTCCAGGTAACGTCGGGGACGAGTTTGGCGAAACCAAAGTCGGTGAGCTTGATGTGGCCATCCGCGTTGATGAGGATATTTTCGGGCTTAAGATCGCGATAGATGATGTCGTTCGAATGGAGATAGTCGATTGCGAGCGCAACCTCTGCCGCGTAGAATTTCGCGACGGGGTTGGGGAACCGCTGGGATTTACGTAAGAGGGAGAAGAGCTCTCCGCCAGCGACAAAGTCCATGATCATATACAGATTGAGTGAATCCTGGAAGGTGCCCCAAAGATTGATGACAAAGGGGTGTCGGACGCGTGCCAGCATCGCGCGTTCCGAATTGGTATGTTCGACTTGCTTCATTCGATACACCTTTTCCTTTGCGAGGACTTTGATGGCGTAGTACCGCATGTTGTGTTTTGATCGGACTATGAGTTTGTATAAATAGTGATTAGCGACGAAGCGCGGTAGGTGGCGCGGGTGGCGTACGCACCCAAATGTACCCGACCAAAGCTACCAGTTCCAAGTGTACGGTGGATGATGAAATCGTTGAGCGAGTAGCGGCCGGTGGTCCGTTGGGAATTCTGGATCTGGATGACGGGTTGCGCGGGTTTGAAGGACATGGGATTTGCGGATGCCTGAGGAGACATTTGCTGCTGTTGGAGGGCCTGGAGACTCTGGTACTGGTGAGTTTGGTGGAGTTGGTTGTGTGGCATTGTGTCACGAGAAATATCAAGGACGAAGTCGTTCTCGTGGGGTAAGGGTTTTATGATGTTTGCGACGTGCTGATTACCACCGGATGGCTTCTGTCTGTGGGCTGAGCCGTGCCAGGAGTTGGTGGGGTGATGTGAGGGAACGGACGAGGTCAAAGAGCTGCGAGTGGTTGATGAATGGGGTGTCGAGGGCACAAGCGATGAGGGAGACGAGGGCAATGAGGGAGAAGGAAGCTGCTGCTGCTGCTGTGGGTGCTGTTGTGCGACGACTCTAGATGAGTTTGTGTGCAGCGACAGCTTGTCGCTGATGCGGGATAAATTAATCAGTTTTGCTGGTTGTGGAAAGCGGATTTGAGCATCTGGAAAGACCGTACGACGTATGATATATCATATACGTACACATGGCTGCTGGATTGCTAGACAATTGGGAGCGTGTGCAAGGAGAACCGCTGCGAGCGGCAGTGCGGAAGTCGATCGAAGTGGCGGCGGCGGCAGAAGAGAGAACAAGTAACAAGCACTAAGTAAGCAGCTGCAAAAAACCCAAACACGCGGCAGACATACGAGAAGAATGAGAAAATAAGCCGTGCTTTCATATACGTACACGTACATACAAACGACAATAGAAGCGGGCAACCGGAAACGGGCCAGATGAGCGGCCGATGAGCGGCGGCTGAGAAGCACGCGAACAACGCAGCCAGCAGCAGCAACAGCAGCAGCAGCAGCAGCAGCCCGCAGCACATGCGGGACAATGCCCATGGGTGTCATAATCGACAGTCCATGCCCACCGCACCGCATCGCATGCATAATCCGTCCCCCCGTCCCTTTGGAGTTCTTTATGCAGTCTTTGTATTGTCTCTCGACGTTGACAGCCGTGGAGCCGTGAAAAGCAGCGAGCAGCAGCTGCAAAAACCAAGTCGAACAAAGTCGGGAGTGCCATCACCCATTGCGTATCGCTTTATCTTCCAGCCTCATTGGAGAAACCGTTACTTGCTATATGGCCATATGGCAGCTTTGCTTCTTGGAGTTGCATCCATCCACCCCCCGATCGAGGCTGGCTTTCGTTCTTGTTCGCTACCTACATTGGGTATATATCTTCTCTTACGGTACTCCATTTTCATCAGCTTTCTCACTTATCCTTCCACAGGCGACCTCCCATGCCCTGAGCTTGTCCTGGCACTTACTTACAATCCCTACCTACTCCACTCTTTCAACATCTAAGGACACTATCGCTTACTACTCACTACCCTCTTCATTATGTCTTCTCTCCTTCTTCCCGCTGCCCAAGTCCTATTCTGGTTCACGAGAATGGCTACTGCATCGCCCATCGCTACCTCTACTTTCGTAACCGTTCAGGTCGGTACCCCCCTCACCAGCCCAAGACTTGGTGGAAACAATACACCCCCTACATCATCCCGCTCCCCTCCCACCGATGGCGGCGGTCAAGGCTTCTCACCCCCTGCCATCCTCTGGATCCTCTTCTGCGGTCTCGTCGGTCCCCCGCTCGTCATAGCAGGCGTCAGAGGGTGGAAAGTAACCTCAGGAGTGGGCAACGGCCTCGCTTTGGCTATTCTTTGTCAGTATCTACGCCTTCCGCTCTACCCAAACTGACCATGCCTTGCAGTCTATGCGAGCTTCATCAACACAATGGGGCCGAATGGTCTCACTGACGATAATAATATGTCCGACCTCCTATTGGATGGTATTGTTTTCACCGCGTTCCTCGTCGGAGTTGGATGTAGCTGGTTCAGACTAGGTACCGATTGTGGCCCTGTTCTCCTTGGGGCCTGCGGAGGACTTGCCATTGCATTCATGGCGTTGTTACTACGACCAGGGCTACTCTTTGGTTCATTCTACTTTGCCAATTGGCTCCTCGCGGGACCCCTGGGAGTCGCCGGGGCAGCTTATACGATCTTCCGTCAAAAATGTGGCGTGGTGTGTCCCACATCCTCTTTCTTGCCCTGAGCGGGTTCCTAAATTATCGGTCTAGATCTTCGGATCCGCCGCGAGTGGCTCGTTCCTCCTCGTCCTCGCAATCGATCTCATCCTCAACAAACAGTCTGGGATGAGCAGTGGTCTTCGGTTGTTGCTGGATCAAAACAGCTCTCACGTAACAGCACTTCAAAAAGCAGGTTACAAACCCGCCCTTTCGACCATCATCCTTGCTGGTGTAGGAATTGGAGTTATGTACGTTACCTCACCTCCCTCTCACCACTCCTTTCCATCTTAACTCGCCCGCAGACCAGTTATTTCCTTCGCCCAATCCCGATTCTGGAAAGAACCTTTCTCCCGAACTGAAGCCTCGCTGCGCGAGTACCGGGTCACTGTGCACGGCAAGCCCATCGATATCCCCCCAGAACTTGAGTCGCCCATTGCACCCGGAGGGGAGCCATTCGCGCCGTTCAACACCATCGGGATACCCATGCGTGCCAGCCTGGCGTTTGATGACCGGAAACCAGCGCGGAAGAAACCCCCATTATACCCGCCTGTTGTGGCCCTGCCCATGAAGAGTCGCTTCAGTCATCAATAATTCGTGACCACCCCTTTTTTTGCAAGATAGGACCCCTGAGCGATGCTCGGATATCACTGTGGGGTGGAGCCATGAGAGATTTTCACACACCACGTGAACCCCCTGGATACAGCCCCCTTACACATCCCCTTTTGTCGTGTGGTACTCGATGGACATCAATGGGATATTTTAGACTCCATTTTCGTGCACTCTTGTTGTCGTTGTCATGGTTATTTCGTCATTCTCGTACCCTTGTTAAGTCCCACCCATTTAGAATACAAAGGTGAAATTATCGCGAATGAATGGGCCAGTCTCTCGGTTAGTAACTCCAATGCTGAAAGTGTTGGCGTTCCGATCCCACCGTATCGGGATAATGGGCTATCTGGCCTAGCAACGAAAAAGGAATATTCCTGCCCTAGTATGTGTCCTAATCGTTGCAAGTCACGCTATTAGGGTTTGATATGTGAGGCTGGAAGGTTGTAGGACCATGTACCAGGGTCCTGGTATGCACGGCGATCCTGAGGAACACAGAAATTTGAGGCCATTAGATATGCAATCTGCTGTTATCCCTAGCCTGGAAGGACGCGCTCGAGGAATAATGATGGTCTGTTGCCCCATGGCCCAGTTAGCCCGCCAGCCATTAAACCGGGAGCACTTGGGTGTACGTCGATGAACACGGGGTACTGTCAAGAGTTTAGCGCTGTTGTAGGGAGGTTTCGAGTATTAATCAATCTACCAGATGAGGACTCTCGTCCCGAATTCATTGAAACTTAAACCCGCGAGCCCCGTCCGCTCTGAACGCCTAAATGGATATACAATGTATCAGGTTCAAGGTTATAATAATTGGACTTTGCTGAGCCCGACTGAGGATGTGCCGGGTCGTGGCAATTACCAAAATTCCTTGCATCTATACGTTCTCTAGTCATGTCATTGTTGATCTGGGGAGTCACCTCGGGAGCGTCACACCGTCGACGAGGAAGTCAAGCGGCATGTATACAACCTCAGAAACCTGGGATCTGCAGTAGTACGTAACAAGTGTGGTACGTAATGCCTCAAGTGAATGATATGGGCTAGACCGCAGCCATGACTTTGATCGATCCAGAATGTGTCTCTGGTTGTCTCAATCATCCACAAACAGTGAGATCAATTCTTCCACCAATGCTTGAAACTTGAACGCGACTATTCGCAAGGTGAGGTCCCCTCTGTAAGATCAAAAGTCGCATCGATTGCGAGTTGCGAGTCGAACCAGCATAGTTCAATTTGCAGGAGCCGAACCAGGTACTCACGAGGGTTTTCAAGATAATCCACGACAAAGTGTTGTAATGCTCTGCCTCAGTTTTCACTGCCCCTTCCTTGAGCACTATAGTGACCTTGTTTGTGTTTCAAGGCACTGAATGGACGTGAGGCATATCATAGTTATCGGAATGGCTATCGTGGCCGTCTCCCATGTTATGTAACAACTCAATTGTCTCCCTTGAATGAAAACCAACCATCTCAGCTAGGGGCAGCTGCCAATATAGGTAATATAACAACACTCTTGTTTCATATAGAGGGTACATTGTTCATATGAGAAGTGGATTTTCATGTTAAGAGATGTTTCATGCAGACTAACACCGTTTTGTGCGTGATCGGTTCGGGAAGAGGTCGAGAGACGGAATTGGAATGAACGTGCAGACTATTGGAAATTGGTCTCTTTAACAGGCCGACAGGCTGGATTGGCGTTTATCCATGAAGGTAGCCACTTTACCTCTCAATTCATCAATCTTTGCCTCGAGATTCCTCCTTTCATCCTCTCTCCCGGCACCTATTCCCGTCGGCCAATCGACAATGAACGCGCTCAGCTCTGAACACAAGTTCCTGTCCTTTTCAAAGGCTTCCAACACGCCCGATACCAGGCTGGAAGGCGCAGATACCTCCATCCTTTTAAGCGAGGTGGTCGAGCGAAGGAGACAAACAACATTATCGACCCACGAAATGTCAACGACTGGGTCGATCTTCCCATTGAACCAAGGTCTGCATATCAACCGCAATGTCAACACCGGAGTCTGAACCAACTTCAACTTAATTAGCGGTTCCGGCAACGACGTGGTAATGATCAGATCTTGGAGACGAGGCAGTCTCACTTCCTCCAAACCGCGAGATTCGTTGGCGTAGAAGTAGCCGATCGAAAGGCACTGGACAGATGGATGAGATAATGTTGGTGCCGTTCTCCAGCTCGGAAATATGTGAAGTGTGTGGAGAGAAGTCGACTTCTTGATAATGTTCCAGTGCTCGTGAGTGACTCGAGGGTCGTAGTTCAGTGAAATTTTGATGGTTTTTAATCGCTGGAGGAGCGAGTCTGGAAAGATCTGCTGCCTTGGCACCGAGTCAAGACATAAGGTGGTGATATTCTTCTCAGCCAGCTTGAACCTCCTGGGACTCGCGGCAAGCCGCTCAAGTACCAGCGGATCGTTGCCACTGACGGTCAGGCTCCTCAACAGCGGTTGATGACCGACAAGATAATTGAGTTCCTCGACGTGGCTGATTACGAGCTCTTGGATCCTGGCCCGAAATGTTGGGATAGCAGCGACTTTCGCCACAACTTTTGGCGTCATATCAAACCACAAGCTTCTAAAGTCGACCTTCAAGGGAACGGGGTTCGACCGAGCGATACGAGACTGAAGGAATGTACCAGCCCATGGCTGGATAATGTGGAGCTTGAACTGGCACTGGGGATCAATATTGGTCCACAAGGTTGGCTGGGAGAGCGCTAGGACATGCCAGGTACGGCACACAAGCAGGAGCTTCTCTGGGAGTTGGCGGTAGAGGTAGACATAGAAATCGAAAATCATTCCAATGAGTTCAGGGGGTAGTGGTAGGTTGCTCCGCTTCCCTAACTCTTCAAACTCGGCCTTCATACGGCAGATAGCGGTACGGGTCCCATGAAGCTGCTCAATCATTGTGCCGAGCTCCTGACGACGCGATAGTTGCAATTGCGTTGGTGGCGAGTATGGTGGCATTGTCTGGAGTAATCTCATTAGCCCTCAGCATTGCCACTCTTAATGGCTCATACGACGCACAATTTTGATCGACGGCGCCTTGTACTTGAAGGTTAGTGGAACAGCTAGACCCAAGGTGAGTTTCAGCACTCTGGCGGTGCATCGCTTGCTTAGCACCTACGATCTCTTTTCTAATAGAAGAGGGAATGCAGTGAGTGAGTGAGGTGTGGCAATATAGAGGGAGTACTAAACATACCTTCTCACTACGCATTTTGATGATCTCGCCTCTGAGTTTCAGGGTTGGGCGCGTGGGTAAACGAAATCGGTGGACGGGGTAGGGTCCAAGAGGCAAGATTGTATGCGTTCATATTAGGCCCACCTCATATACCTTGTTCTGTGGCACCTCGGTACCGAAATGACACCTTTATGCGTCGAGTGGGAGACACCGGCCAACCAGCACCGGGGGACGGTTTGCTAGTCCTGGGAGCTCCCCGTGAAGTATGTGGAGCAATACATGATGTTGTATATACGTTTTGGGAGGTCACTTGCTAATAAGCAGGATCAAACGGTGATGGAAGATCAATAATCGATATATCAAGTACTGAGAGAATTGAAACGAGCAAGGGAAGTGAGCTAGTGTTATTTTAGCTCTTCTGGTGCTCTGATATCACTCGGGCGTGTTCGCTGTCCTGTATCCCAAAAGTGGAGGTAGAATAGATTTGAAAGTGCTCGCCCACTGAAAGCTTCTCGGTGACGTATTATACGTGCCTATTGTAAGTACGTCGCAACCAGATTTATTGTCCCCTCCTTTACGCATTCCGCAGGTGACAACAGGCCTCTTGCCTGGCAGCGCGGACAGATCACCACTCGATACACTCTACTTCTGCGATCCAAGAAGTTATACTAGATATCAGGTTCTGTGCAGAAACGGCCAGTCCTGTATTTCCGAATGGCCTGACTACAGTGACCAAAATAACACAACACTTCATCCCGTCTACATACAGGTGAACCAGTCGCCTCACAGTCCTGACGTTTGCTTGAGAGAGTGCGACATCTGTACCTAAATGTTTGGCCATGCTAGATCTTAAAGAAAAATGATAAAGGATGGTTTTTTAAGTTCGATGACCACATCCTAGCTGAGACACCGCTTGGCAATCGCATTGGCACATACACTACTCCAGTATCTTAGGTGACTGAGGTTCACCGGCAACAGGAATAAGGAATAGATCTGCTCCACCAGCAGGGCCCCTATGCCGACCTTGTGCGCCGATGCACTACCTTCACCTTGCTGGAATTTACGGCACCCACCGTTCTGCTGAGGGATGCTGGTGCTGGCCTCGAGATATCGACCACACGGTCAGGCCACCGATATGATCCTAACTTAGGTGTAGCAAGCCCATGTGATGTCGGAGGTAAATATACGACAGTAAGCTCTAGACATCAATATACATCTAGCTTTGTTTGAACTCTTTGTGAATAATCCATACATTTGTTATTGTGCCCAGTAATCATAGCGACGACCCCAAGTGTTAGGGTGGGAGCACGGAGGGGGGCTGGACGGAACTTTCCCGACAGTATCGCTATCGGGGCGAGTGATGCCAACGGGAACAGGACGGAAGGGGACGCGAGGAGAGGCGAGACAGAACGAGCAGGGTGCTTGCCCAAGTTGATATTCTGACTAGAGTACCGCTATCGACTGTACATGCCTTATATACTACAGGACTGTCGAAGTGAAAGTCATAGCGGTACCGGACTACTAGAAATGGCTGTCTGTTGAATACAATAAAGTGACAACCGAAGGATAAGAATGTCGGTCAGCAGTCCGACAACGAGGTACGATGTCAAGCAACAGGATCGAGGACGAGTCTGGGCTCATCGACAAACCGGCGGGATGGAGCGCGGAGGAATCAATTGGTCAGGCCCGACGGTCGGGTGGAGCGGGATGTAACACCAAGTTCATGTAGCGAACGAGGGTTTATTGAGTCGAGAGCCCTTGGAGACGCTGAGCGACAACAGCTGCTGCGATATCTTTCAGCTCTTCAGATATGGCGGCCCCTTCCTCTCCCAGCCTTTCTGTAAATACTCCCACAGTAAACGCTCTCAATTCGGCGCAGAGACTCGGCTCCTTCCCAAGAGCTTCTATGACCTTTATCACCAGCTGCGGTTCAGCCAGGAGTTCCACTTCTTCCAGGCGGGGCACGGAGCGGAGCAGAGGGACAATGGCACCGACCCACAGTTCCGTAATCAAATCATCTACTCCTCTGTACAATACATGGCACGCAAGACGAAGCGACGAGACAGGCGTGTCGATGAGTTTCAACTGCATGAGTGCCTTGGGATCCCGCGCCTCGATACTGAGGCCTCGGAGACGCGGCATGCGCACGTCCTCTAACGAGTATACGTGGTTGGAGTTGATATAATGGGGGTAGATGACCGACAGACGCTGGACGGAGGGGTGGGACAACGGAGCAGTGCATCCATAGCCCCCAGTAATATGAAGGGAATGGAGTGTAGTTGACTTCTGTATCATAGTCCAGCACTCCTGAAGGATGCGAGGGTCACCAGTCGGTGTGACCTCGAGAGTATGTAGCCGTTGTAGGAGCGCCTCTGGCCAGGTCTCCAGCTTTGGTGAGCACTCGAAACGCAAAGTGGTAAGATTCTTCTTCTCAGCTAACTTAAACTTCTTGGGATTGGAGCTAACTTGGTCAAGCGGATGCGGATAACCAGATTTAATGGTCAGACTTTTCAAGAGCGGCTGGTCGCCAAGGAGAAAGGCAGCGTCACTCGCGCGCGCGATGACGAGGGTTCGGATTCTGGAACGGAGGGTGGACGTGCCGGCGATTCTCATCGTGACTTCGGGTGTCATATCGATCCGGGAAATTCTACTGAAATCAACATTTAGAGGGACGGGATTCGAGCGTGATATGCGGGACTGGATGAATGTCCCCGCCCATGGCTTCAAAGTACCGTGTCTGAATTGATTCAACGGGTCGAGGTTGGTCCACAATGTATGCTGGCAGAGGGCCAGCACGTACCAAGCACGGCACACGAGGAGGAGTGTTTCGGGCAGCTGACCATAGAGGTGGACATAATGCCCAAAAATTTCACCCATGAGCTCCGGGGGCAGAAGCAAACTCCGCCCTTGAGCCAACTCTTGGAGCTCGGCTTTCATGCGGCGAAGAGTAGCACGAGTCCCCCGCAACTGGGCGACCTTCGCCTTCAGTTCGCGACGACGAGCTTGTTCTTGTTTCGACGGGATGAATTCGAACGAGTACCCGGGTGATGTCTGGACGCAAACTCTTGAGTGTAAGGGTTCATGATAGTCAAGCAAACATACTATATTGAGTAACGTTCTCCTGTACTTGAATGCAACCTGGACCGCTGGACCTAGTGTTTAGTGATGGATATTGAGAAATATCTCACTTGCTCGGCACGCACGCGGTCTCCTCTATCGACAATATGAGAAGAGGAACACAACGTCATTGACATAGGTGCGATCTCACACTCTTCGTTCGAGCCATAGCGACCAAATTGGCGGAATTGTGATGATGTGGGTGTCTGGACGAACGAAAACCTTGGACGAGGCCGGGTCCAAGTTGAAGAATATACTTGGTACACCTTCTCTTATGTGCCCTGTCTCCCTGCACTTCGGTGCCGAAATTGCGCCTTTGTGAGTCAAGTCGTTCGACTTGAGGTAAAACGAGAGCCTGTTGAATCAATATTTGAGAAGCACACTCCCGAGGTATATGAGATAGCATATTTCTGGCAAGGTTATCATGACGCCAGAGGACAAAACACACAAGGACAACGGCCGGACGAGGTTGTGCAGGCCAAATGTTTTCAAGGTACATTTCAATTGGCTTTAGATGGACCTTTTTTCTTTTTTTTCTTTTGCAATCCAATTTTACGTGCTAAGATCAGACCTAGTCTATGTTACACGATTCGTCGGATGTGTTGTAAGCTAAGTAACTAAAGGGCCCGTTGCTCCCTGTCGGAAGGAATTAGACGCGGTCCAGTAGAACTTCCGTGGTATTACTACGTGATTCGGTGTTTTCAACAGTTGCCCTAGGGCAAGGCGCGTTGCGCTATGTAACGTCTCTTTTTATCTCTCCGGTCCGGGTGCGATATCTCCGTAGATTAGATGGACCTGTATCACGCTTGTTAATCAGGAGTCTACGGTGAGCCTCCGTCCGCCGTCCGTCAGCCATGCCCAAATATTAAATGGCCGTGTTACGCCGAATAGGCTATGTTTGCTATGTCCGATTGTTATGTCCGATCGTCGATCGTTGGAGGCGAAGTGACCCACCTCCGCGTCCCGTGACACGCGCATGCCGCGCCACGGGCTATAGTCAATCAATCCCTTATCACACGTTGATATATTATGCTGTAAGCTCAACCTCTAGTGACGAAAATGAACGTGCAGACTATTGGAAATTGGTCTCTTTAACAGGCCTACATGCCGGATTGGCGTTTATCCATAATGGTACCCGCTTTACCTCTCAATTCATCAAACTTTGCCTCGATATTCCTCCTTTCATCCCCTCTCACTGCAGCTATTCCCGTCGGCCCATCGACAACGAACGCGCACAGCTCTGAACACAAGTTCCTGTCCTTTTCAAAGGCTCCTAACACGCCCGATACCAGGCTGGATGGCGCAGATATCTCCATCCTGTTAAGCGAGGAGGTCGAGCGAAGGAGACAAACAACACCATCGACCCACGAAATGTCAACGACTGGATCGATCTCCCCATTGAACCAAGGTCTGCATATCAATCGCAATGTCAAGACTGGAGTCTCAACCAACTTCAGCTTCGTTAGCGGTTTCGGAATCGACGTGTTAATGACCAGATCTTGGAGACGAGGCAGTCTCACTTCCTCCAAACCGCGAGATTGGTTGGCGTCGAAATAGTAGATCGAAAGGCACTGGACAGATGGATGAGATAATACTGGAGCCGTTCTCCAGCTTGGAAATATGTGAAGTGTGTGGAGAGAAGTCGACTTCTTGATAAGGTTCCAGTGCTCGTGAGTGACTCGAGGGTCGTGGTTTAGTGAAATTTCGATGGTTTTTAATCGCTGGAGGAGCGAGTCAGGCCAGATCTGCTGCCTTGGCGTCGAGTCAAGACATAAGGTGGTGATACTCTTCTCAGCCAGCTTGAACCTCCTGGGACTCGCGGCAAGCCGCTCAAGTATCAGCGGATCGTTGCCACTGACGGTCAGGCTCCTCAACAGCGGTTGATGACCGACAAGATAATTGAGGTCCTCGGCGTGACTGATTACGAGCTCTTGGATCCTGGCCCGAAATGTTGGGATAGCGGCGACTTTCGCCACAACTTTTGGCGTCATATCAAACCACAAGCTTCTAAAGTCGACCTTCAAGGGAACGGGGTTCGACCGAGCGATACGAGACTGAAGGAATGTACCAGCCCATGGCTGGATAATGTGGAGCTTGAACTGGCACTGAGGATCAATATTGGTCCACAAGGTTGGCTGGGAGAGCGCTAGGACATGCCAGGTACGGCACACAAGCAGGAGCTTCTCTGGGAGTTGGCGGTAGAGGTGGACATAGAAATCGAAGATCATTCCAATGAGTTCAGGGGGTAGTGGTAGGTTGCTCCGCTGCCCTAACTCTTCAAACTCGGCCTTCATACGGCACATAGTGGTACGGGTCCCATGAAGCTGCTCAATCATTGTGCCGAGTTCCTGACGACGCGATAGTTGCAATTGCGTTGGTGGCGAGTACGGTGGCATTGTCTGGCGTAATCTCTTCAGCCCTCAACATTGCCACTCTTAATAGCTCATAAGACGCACAATTTTGATCGAGGACGCCTTAAACTTGAAGGTTAGTGGAACAGCTAGACCCAAGGTGAGTTTCAGCACTATGGCGATGCATCGCTTGCTTAGCACCTACGGTCCCTTTTCTAAGAGAAGAGGGAATGCAGTGAGTGGATGAGGTGTGGTAATATAGAGGGAGTACCAAACATACCTTCTGAACACGCATTTTGATGACCTCTGAGTTTCAGGGTTGGGCGCGTGGGTAAACGAAATCGGTGGACGGGGTAGGGTCCAAGAGGCAAGATTGTATGCGTTCATATTAGGCCCACCTCATATACCTTGTTCTGTGGCCTCTCGGTACCGAAATGGCACCTTTGTGCGTCGAGTGGGAGACACCGGCCAACCAGCACGTGGGGACGGTTTGCTAGTCCTGGAAGGTCCCCGTGAAGTATGTGGAGCAATACGTGATGTTATATATACGTTTTTGGAGGTCACTTGCTAATAAGCAGGATCAACGGTGATGGAAGATCAATAATCGATATATCAAGTACTGAGAGAATTGAAACGAGCAAGGGAAGTGAGCTAGTGTTATTTTAGCTCTTCTGGTGCTCTGATATCACTCGAGCATGTTCGCTGTCCTGTATCACAAAAGTGAAGGTAGAATAGATTTGAAAGTGCTCGCCCACTGAAAGCTTCTCGGTGACGTATTATACGTGCCTATTGTAAGTACGTCGCAACCAGATTTATTGTCCCCTCCTTTACGTATTCCGCAGGTGACAACAGGCCTCTTGCCTGGCAGCGCGGACGGATCACCACCCGATAGACTCTACTTCTGCAATCCAAGAAGCTGTACTAGATATCAGGTTTTGTGCAGAAACGTTTGGTCCCGTATTTCCGAATGGCCTGACTACAGTGACCAAAACACTTCATCTCGTCGACAGAGATGAACCAGTCACCTCACAGTCTTGACGTTTGCTTGAGAGAGTGCGACGGTTGTACCTAGATATTTAACCAGTAGACCAAGGTTCTGTGGACATGCTAGATCTTAAAGACAAACGACTTAAAGGATGGTTTTTTTCGATGACCACATCCTGAGACACCGTACCGCCTGGCAATCGCATAGGCACATACACTACTCCAGTATCTTAGGTGATTGAGTGTCACCGGCAACAAGAATAAGGAATAGATCTGCCCCACCCGCAGGGCCCCTATGCCGACCTTTTACCTTTGTACTTGTGCGCCGCCGCACTACCTTCACCTTGCTGGAATTAATCTACGGCACCCACCGTTCTGCTGAGGGATGCTGGTGCTGGCCTCGAGATATCGACCACACAGATCCTAACTTACATAGCCGTAGCCAGGCCATGTGATGTCGGAGATAAATATACGACAGTAGGCTCTAGACATCAATATACATCCAGCTTTGTTTGAACTCTTTGTGAATAATCCATACATGTGTCATTGTGCCCAGTAATCATAGCGACCCCGTATTTACGTAGCGAACGAGGGTTTATTGAGTCGAGAGCCCTTGGAGACGCTGAGCGACAACAGCTGCTGCGGCGACTTTCAGCTCTTCAGATGAGGCGGCCCCTTCCTCTCCCAGCCTTTCTGCAAATACTCCCACAGTAAACGCTCTCAATTCGGCGCAGAGACTCGGCTCCTTCCCAAGAGCTTCTATGACCTTTGCCATCAGCTTCGGTTCAGCCAGGAGTTCCACTTCTTCCAAGCGAGGCACGGAGCGGAGCAGAGGGACAGTGGCATCGACCCACAGTTCCGTAATCAAATCATCTACTCCTCCGTACAATCCATGGCACGCAAGACGAAGCGACGAGACAGGCGTGTCGATGAGTTTCAACTGCATGAGCGCCTTGGGATCCCACGCCTCGATACTGAGGCCTCGGAGACGCGGCATGCGCACGTCCTCTAACGAGTATACGAGGCTGGAGTTGAGATGAGAGGGGTAGATAACCGACAGATGCCGGACGGAGGGGTGGGACAACGGAGCAGTGCATCCATAGCCCCCAGTAATATGAAGGGAATGGAGTGTAGTTGACTTCTGTATCATAGTCCAGCACTCCTGAAGGATGCGAGGGTCACCAGTCGGTGTGACCTCGAGAGTATGTAGCCGTTGTAGGAGCGCCTCTGGCCAGGTCTCCAGCTTTGGTGAGCACTCGAAACGCAAAGTGGTAAGATTCTTCTTCTCAGCTAACTTAAACTTCTTGGGATTGGAGCTAACTTGGTCAAGCGGATGCGGATAACCAGATTTAATGGTCAGACTTTTCAAGAGCGGCTGGTCGCCAAGGAGAAAGGCAGCGTCACTCGCGCGCGCGATGACGAGGGTTCGGATTCTGGAACGGAGGGTGGACGTGCCGGCGATTCTCATCGTGACTTCGGGTGTCATATCGATCCGGGAAATTCTACTGAAATCAACATTTAGAGGGACGGGATTCGAGCGTGATATGCGGGACTGGATGAATGTCCCCGCCCATGGCTTCAAAGTACCGTGTCTGAATTGATTCAACGGGTCGAGGTTGGTCCACAATGTATGCTGGCAGAGGGCCAGCACGTACCAAGCACGGCACACGAGGAGGAGTGTTTCGGGCAGCTGACCATAGAGGTGGACATAATGCCCAAAAATTTCACCCATGAGCTCCGGGGGCAGAAGCAAACTCCGCCCTTGAGCCAACTCTTGGAGCTCGGCTTTCATGCGGCGAAGAGTACCACGAGTCCCCTGCAACCGGGCGACCTTCGCCTTCAGTTCGCGACGACGAGCTTGTTCTTGTTTCGACGGGATGAACGAGCACCCGGGTGATGTCTGGACGCAACCTCTTAAGTGTAAGGGTTCATAATAGTCAAGCAAACATACTATATTGAGTAACGTTCTCCTGTACTTGAATGCAACCTGGACCGCTGGACCTAGTGTTTAGTTAAAGATATTGACGATATCTCACTTGCTCGGCACGCACGCGGTCTCCTCTATCGATAATATGAGAAGGGGGATACAACGTTATTGACATAGGTGCGATCTCACACTGACCAACCGACACATATTAGCGACCAAATTGGTTTTGGTGGAATTGTGGTGTGGGTGTCTGGACGAACGAAAACCGTGGACAAGGCTGGGTCCAAGTTATAGAATATATTTGGTATTATGTGCCCTGTCTCCTGCACTTCGGTGCCGAAATCGCGCCTTTGTGCGTCAAGTCGTTCGACTTAAGGTAAAACGAGAACCAGTTGAACCAATATTTGAGACACACTCCCGAGGTATATGAGATAGTACATTTCTGGCAAGGGTATCATGACGCCAGAGGACAAAACACAGAAGGACAACGACCGGAAGGGGTTAGTACAGGCCAAATGATTTCAAAGTACATTTCAATTGGCTTTCGATGGACCTGTATCACGCTTGTTACCTCCTGTTGTTGGATATCAGGAGTTTTCCGTCCGCCGTCCGCCCGCCATACCCAAATGGCCATGTGACGCCGAATAGGCTATGTTTGCTACGTCCGATTGTTCTGTCCGATTGTTGAAGGCGAAGTGCCGCATCTCCGCGTCCGTGACACGCGCACTAGTACTGCTATGCCACAGACTATAGTTAATCCCTCAGCACATGTTGATATATTACGCTGTAAGCTCAACCTCTAGTTACGAATACAAATAGATTTGTAGGCGAACATCCTTTGCCCTCGAAGAGCAAAGGGAGCGGGTGAAGTGTACAACCTGCTGCACAGGACTACCAGCGGTCAATTGAATGCACCCAGAAAAATCGATACCAGTTGACCTTTGCTCCGCTCTTTTCTCACTAAATTGTTTTGAGCGTCCGTTGTGAAGCACGACGCGCCCCCGTGCGTCAAAACGTGTGAGATCGGGATTCTCGGTGAGCTTCTGTTCGTCTCCATGCCCGCGCGTACCCAAATGGTCATGTTGCACCGGATGGGCTATGTTCGCTGTTACATCCGATTGTCGGCGGTGAGGTGGAACAACCTCCGCTTGCTATTATTCACGCTGCTATAATATTATTCCGCTACCAAGCAAGCATGTCCTCTTCTTGCGAATACATTCAAGATTTGTAGGCAAATACCCCATTCCTGCCGTATTTTAACATTTTAACATGATGAGGTCAGAAGAAAGCCTCCTGGTCATTAAAATTAAAGGGCACACAAGTGTATTCCACTGTAGCGCATCGTGTCAAAATAGTCTCGCATGTGGTGTTCAAAGGCCATGCAAATTGGACTTGACGCCACCCACCTCGAAAGACGGATGTGTGATGGGCATTTGGAAAGCCTTTTGAAGTGTTCCCATGTTATCGTGGAGCAAGATTGCGACTTCAATATTCCTTCTGGCATGCATCCTGCTGGCGCTTCTCCTTGACAAGCAACAAGAACCAGGGTCGTCTCTCTGTGGCATCTGATCGATTGAAGATGATACCTATTGAATCTCAGGTTTACACAAGACGGAGGAGCACAAGAAGGAGGTTAACCATTTCGCGTTTCAATATAGGGAAACTTATGTTCGTTATCGGTCAAGAGTATTATAGTACTCTCTTCTGAAGCTCTGACGTCCCTGACCGGTGGTGTATCGACCTGTGTTCCTATCAGTCATGCGCCCCTCAATCTACGGCGCTCCGCTTCTAGACCGCCCAACCTCTGATCATCTTCTCGACACCTTCTCTCGCTATGGGAAGGCACCCAAGATCCCTAGTGTCAGGTTTGTCAGGTCAATCAAACGCGGGGTGGCGGCTTTATTCAATTGGGGCGTAAAGCGACGCGAGAGCTCTCCGATATAACACGAGGCTATATCGCACTACATGATCTGTATTGTGGGTGATTGGCCCCGAGGGTAAGATCCGGCCGGTATGCCGTAGTTTGATGGTAACGCACGGGACGGACCTTGAGTATGGGCGAGGTATTAAGCAGTTTCCTTCTCGTCCTTCTAGGCCTATTCTTCACGAGTTGAACGTCTCTTCCTAGCTATCTCCGATACGTAGCCGTCCTCCGTGCACCCTACAGCCCACTAGTCCTTCGCGGTGATTAGGGTAGTGCTTAGGATATGAGTACTCTCGTCAATACCTTTACACAGCAACAGAAGGAGCTCCACGACTACCGGTGAGTTGCCCTTTTTGAACCCGACCGGCCAATTTCGTCATTCATGCCCTGTACTGACATTATGTTCCAATGCCGCTTAACAACAACTCCTGACCTGTTGCACTCTTGACATTCGAAAATATGCAGAACAGGCAATCGATTGATCATTATCGACGGAAAAAGTTTGTCGATCCCTGCGGTCATAGCGGCTTCTCGCTATGGTGTACACATCAGACTCGATGATAGTCCTGCTGTTAAAGAACGTGTGAAGAAGAGTGTTGACGTCGTGAAGGAGAAGCTTTCCTCTGGCAAGAGCCTGTATGGCATTAGCACTGGCTTCGGAGGTAGCGGTAAGTCACCGGCCTCCTTTCTGAGTTTGTCCCAGTGGGGTGGTCACTGAACATGATGAATCGATGTAGCGGACTCCCGGACGAATGACCATGAGGCCCTTTCAAAGGCGCTGCTGCAAATGCAGCATTGTGGAGTTATAGTCGATCCTACCGATGACGTCAAATACGATGCTGTACCTCTTCCGATCCAGCATGAAACCGCCGGTACTATCATGCCAGAAACTTGGGTAAAGGCAGCGGGTGTAATCAGAGCCAACTCCCTCATACGCGGACATTCCGCCGTTCGTTGGGTGTTGCTGGAACGATTAGAGCAAATCCTTCAAAATAATATTGTTCCTCTTGTTCCTATGCGAGGGAGCATCTCAGCGTCTGGAGGTGGGAGGTTTTTTTTCGCCATTTTCTGGCCTTCAATGTCTTTCCCGCATTCTAACTTTGCGTCCCAGATCTCAGTCCTCTCTCCTACATTGCCGGAGCACTGACCGGAAATCCTGCAATCAACGTCTATGATGGCCCTCAATATGATCGTCGGATTTGCTCTTCTGTGGATGCTCTTGCTTCACACAACATCCCTCCGCTCGACTTTTACCCAAAAGAAGAGCTCGGCCTTCTGAATGGCGAGTACCTACTTGTCGGTTTCACTCATTTCCTCACACACGCTCAGGCACTGCATTCTCTGCCGCCCTTGCCTCGCTCATCTTACATGACGCCCTCCAACTCTCACTTCTGTCACAAGTCCTCACCGCACTGGCCCACGAAGCTCTTCTCGGGAACGTAGCATCGCATGCTGAATTTATTCATGAAGTGTGTCGGCCGCATCCTGGTCAAGTTGAGGTGTCGCGGAATATCGAATGGCTGCTACAAGGGAGCCAGTTGGCTCTGAAAGAAGGCGCCGAAAGGCATATAGAAGAGGATAAGGGACAGCTGAGACAAGATAGGTATAGTTTGAGGACGGTCCCGCAGTACCTTGGACCCGGAGTTGAGGAAATCCTGAGGAGTGTCGAGACTGTAACACTTGAATGCAATTCGAGTTAGTCACTTTCGGTGTCTGGGTATCTCCCAAGCTGACATCTTCATCCTCATAGCGACTGATAATCCTCTCGTGGATGGTGAATCTGGAAACGTCTTCCACGGCGGCAACTTCCAAGTACGTAAGATACCCCCACTGTTCACTAATATACTGATATGAATTTGGTGGGGTAGGCGATGTCCGTATCGACGGCAATGGAGAAAACCCGCCTCTCTCTTGCGCACCTTGGCAAAGTTATCTTCGCGCAATTCACGGAGATGCTCAACCCCTGTTTAAATCGGGGTCTGCCGCCCTCAGCAGCCGCCACAGACCCTTCTCTGAATTACTACGCGAAAGGTCTCGATATCGCAGCGGCAGCTTACGTCGCAGAGCTCAACTACCTTGCAAATCCTGTTTCTGTGCATTGTGTTGCGGCTGAGATGATGAACCAAAGTATCAACTCCCTCGCACTCATTAGCGCCAGGATGACGGGTTCCGCGCTGGATGTTCTGAGTATGGTGCGTGGCTCTCCCTCTTCGTATCCAGACCAGGTCACCAATGCGTATAACACTTGCAGCTCATGGCCTCCTTTCTCCTTTGCCTCTGCCAATGTCTCGACATACGAGCAATGCAGAAAGAGTTTGCAGAGACCTTCAAGGAGACCGTCGTCGGGCACATATCCCAACATTTCCTTGTATTCCAGATGCAAGAACAAGAACGCTCCAGGATTGCAGAAGAGCTCTCGGATGTGATTCTCGGACGCTTGGACAAGAATACCGCAATGGACATCAAAGAGCGTATCAATAGCGCGGTAGAGGCATGTACCACGATCCTCCTTCATCATATCACATCGTCGCCCTCGTTCAAGCCGGAACAATCAACCGCTTTATTGGATGCAGTCGCGTCATTCCGGGAGAACCTCACCAGTGACGGATTGAAGCTTCATGAGGGACTTCGTGAGTCATTCCTTTCCGGCAAGAGGGGTCCTACACCCGCTTCCCACCTCTTGGGTAACACCCGCCTGTTGTATGAGTTCGTGAGGAAGGACCTTGGGGTCCCAATGCACGGTCTTGCTAACCTGCATAAGTGGGAAGGAATGGGCGTTGGGGGCGTGGAAGGGCGTACCACTGGCCAGAACGTTTCGGCCATTTATAAAGCGATCCGCCGAGGACGCATTGGTGTTGTAATGTGCGAGATGTTCAGCAGCTATGATGGAACAAGGGTGGTGGAGAAGGCCAAGTTGTAAATTGTACATATTCTTATGTGTTGCTTGTTTCGATCCACGCTTAATGGGATGACTTAATATTTTCAACACTGTATCATGAAAAAAAAATTGGAATAAAAAGGTAGCAGGTAGGCCAGTCTCCACAGCGTACTGGCGCGTCGACGGCAATAAATGTGGACATAGTCTAGTAGCCAGCGGCGCCAGGAGCACTGGTCCCCTCCCTTTTGAGTCTAAGCAGCACTTCCTTAAAGCGAGTCAAGTCAGTTGCTCCAGGACCTGTCCGCGCAGTCGTCTTGGATTGAGAGTTCTCGAGCTCGATCAAGTCAGCGATGCGAGTCCATGTCGTGCCCGCCGCGAGAGAGTCACTAAGACCATTCTGGAACTCTTCCTCCCGTATTCTGTATCAGAGGTTTAGTACAATCCCTCTTCCCAATAAATGGACCCTCCCGTACTTGTTCTGCTTAATGTTGTGCTCAACATTCTCCTTGTGTTCAAGGTAGAAATCATCTATAAACTGGTTTGCTTGTGCGACGGTCTCCTGCCGCTTGCGATTGGCAGCCTCGTCACGAGCCTTGATCTCTGCGGCCTGTTTCTCGCGCCAATCTCTGGGAGACAACATGAATAAATGAAGCACAACAAAATTGTGGCACACACTTGATGACTTGTGGCTCTTCCTCAAGGGGTGCAGGGGAAGAGATTGGTGGAGGAAAGACCGGTGTTTGTTGGGCCACCGAGGCAGAGGCACCGAATGCAGGACTCAGAGAGAATGCAGGAGCAGATGGTTGATTATTGAGCGCTGACTGTGAGGAACAGTCATTAATTTGTCGGGTGCTCCACATCATCGTGAGCTTACCTCTGGAACGCCGCCAATATCTGGGAACTGACTCTCGAACTTTCCAATCTCATCGTCGTCTGTAATCTGGACAGCAGGCGCAGGTGCGGCATTGAAGTCAAAATCGAGCGCCGTGCTCGCGGTCGTTGCCCTAACGGGTGGCGCTGGGATGGACGTGAAGCCATCAAGGTCGTCATCGAGAGCAGGGAATGCAGACTGAGCGCGTTGGAAATCGTCTTCGTCGCCGAATCCGTCCATGGTCAAGTTTCTTGGTCGTGGTGGCAAGCAAAAGTTGATCTCGGCATGAACCATAAAATGCGCGCGTCCATCATTTGCAGCGTGCGGGCACCGCAAAGAAACGCGCAAAGGTTGATGGGAGTACTCAGGTCGACACCTTGTGTGCTACAGCGGCGAGCAACGTCGTCAGTAGTACAAGCATCAGCCGCGAAACCCTCGGAGTTCAGTCGACTATTACCAAAGCCTCTACGACCATCTACAGAGAGCTCTTCATCTCTACGGCGAATGATTGCTCTCGCAAAGGCCGAGAGAAAGCCATTAAGCATTGCCGTTGGCCTCGTATGTCCGTCCGGCATCGTCTGCCACTGCAGTATTTAACTGGAATCGTAGCTCTTGGTCTCTTCATCTGTATCCATGTCGGTGCCATTCACAATAGGACGGCTGATCGATTATTTCACATCACCCTCATCCGTACGTCACTTTTGGTGGTACAGAGGACGCGTTTATCTGGTCGTGTGACAGCAGGACTTATTCTGGGGGCTTACTCCGACGATGGCGGCGGGTGGTTTGTTCGGGATATTCCTCGTCGGAGGCGTGGCGAATCTGGGAAGGTCCCTTCTCATGAGAATGTCTGGCCAGCGAATTGTGGCGCGACTACGACGTCAGACATATGCAGGTGCCCTCAAGCAAGAAGTGGATTACATCGAGCGGGCTGAGGGTGACGTCCTCAGTCGCCTGAGTGTTGATACGAGCATCGTTGGCGAGAGCGGTGAGCTCATGTGATAGTGCTGCCTAACCAACGTATCTGACTTAAATTCATCCGAGAGTCACTGGAAACCTTAGCGATGGGTTGAGGTGAATAGTTCTGTCCCTTGGCCAAGATAGTTGGGATATATCTCACCTCTTCGTAGGGCCATTGTGACCGCAACCGTCGGTGGTAAGACCATGTTGAGTTTCATCCACGATATCCCTTGATGCTTCTTGTACAGTTGGAGCAATGTTCTACCTCTCGCCAGCTCTCACTGTCGCAAGTAAGTGGCCAAATGGCGTGGTGCTTTCACGGTTGGATTTCACCTTCCCATCTCAGTGCTCGCAATTGTGCCGCCTGTCTCGCTAGGGGCAGTATGTGCACCGATTTCCTCGCTTTGTCTGTCTATTCAAATGTCAATCACAGGTCGTCTACGGCCGCTACATCAAAAAGCTCTCAAACAAGACACAAGATGCCCTTGGCTCCATGTCAAATGTAGCTCAGGAATGCCTCTCGGCAGTTCGGACGGTCCAGGCACATAATGCAACACCTTTCGAGAACGAGAAATTCGCAACCAAAGTTGACAACGTCTTTCAACTCGCAAAGAAGGAAGCTATCGCGACTGCAATATTCTATGGAGGCACTGGGTTTGCTGGCAATGTTACGATCCTGTGCTTGCTCGGGTATGGAGGAACACTGGTCAGCCGGGGGGTCATCAGTGTTGGTGACTTGACGTCCCTCTTGATGTATTCGGCATATGTTGGATCTAGTATGGGAATGCTCTCGTAAGTCACGGCTCTTTGTGCTGTCACTCAGTTGCTGATTCTTCCATAGTGGCTTCTTTGTGAGTCAATCCCAACGAGTTTGTTAACCGACTTGAAAACTCTACGACCCTCAGAGCTCCTTGATGCGAGGTGTTGGTGCTGGAACGCGAATCTTTGACCTTCTCGAACGCGCACCGAAAATTCTCCCTGAACAGGGCCAGGTTCTGGAACCGTCCCGTCGTGGTGTGGTGCGTTTCGAAAACATCAAGTTCAAGTATCCCAGTCGTCCAGAGACGCAAGTCCTTGATGGCTTCAATTTGGAGCTTGCGCCGGGAACGAGTATTGCTTTGGTGTAAGGAGTAGCGTCAATTTGAAGTCACTGAGCTGACTGTGACTGCCTTGAATAGTGGAAAGAGTGGGAGTGGCAAGAGTAGTGCTCAGAGTTTGCTCCTGCGGTTGTTCGACGTACGCTCACGTGTAACCTCGACCGGTGCATTCTACTGACGAGAGACTGCAGCCCAATGAGGGGCGGGTTACGTTCAACTCCCAAGGTGCGTGTACCTTTGCAAAGTCAGACCTTGTTTGATGGTTATTGCAGATATCCGTGAATTCACTCCCGAGTCCTGGCGAAACTACATTGGCCTAGTCCCACAAGACCCCGTTCTCTTCACTGGAACGATAGCAGAGAACATTGCCTATGGCATGCCCAACGCGACTCGCGCAGAGATTGAAGATGCCGCGAGAGCCGCGAACTGTGACTTTATTTGGGAAATGCCATATGGATTTGATACACAGAGTACGCTACTGATGCATCCCCTTCATCAGATGAAGCTGATCGAGATCGGGTAGTCGGTCGGAACAGCCTGAGTGGTGGGCAAAGGCAACGAATTGCGATTGCGAGAGCCCTGTTGAAGAAGGCGCACATCCTGTGTTTGGATGAGGCATCTGCTGCCCTGGACGGAGCGAGCGAGCATAGAGTAAGTTCCTGGCGACCATTCGGGTGCGGTGGCTCTGACAGCGATTCCAGGTGAACGACGCAATCGACAAGATCCTTGAATCCAAGTCGGTTTCGTGTCTGATCGTGGCTCACCGACTATCAACAATTGCACGTGCCGAGAAAGTCGCAGTGCTCGAGGACGGCAGGATTGTCGAATTTGGACTATACAAGGAGCTCGCGTTAAAAGAGGGCTCCAAGTTCAGGGAGTTGATGGGAGCCCAGTTGAATGCTGTCCGCATGTGAGCTCCGGAAGGAAGCATGAGAAGGGAAGTGGTATCTTATTCAGAACTAGTTATTAGGATGACTTCGGTTGAGGTGTTCTGAAGTCTTCTGTATCTCTACTCAGCCATGATATCGTCGCGCAAAGGACACGGGAAAAGCATGTCGTAGCTGCTAAATTACTAGAGAATTGTATCAAGAACGGTAGTGGCTTTCAAACCAAACTAGCCGAACACCCCAATGATCGATCAGCTCTCGCTGGGGAGGAACCGGTTATAATACTGTTTGGTATATGCTTCCACCATTTCCTGGGTGTTCTCTGGGAGGTCGTCTACAAATTGTCCTGCGAACTCTGTGAGCATTCTGATGAAGGGGAAGGAGGACACGGACCCGGCGAGCCAGAGAACAACGATAGTGCAGGTACCACTGTGTTAGGCGGTATAATGGTATTGTCGGCGATATTGGCGCAGTCCTTGATGATGGTGAACTTGCCCTGATGTTAGAGTGAGAAATCGACGATGTCGGATTCGGTTGGTGCAAAGAAACATACGATTACACAATTCTTCCCTATCTCTACGTGGTTTCCAATCGTGGCTGCCTCGACTACTGAACCCGCCCCGATATGAACATGGTCGCCTATCTTCATCGGATAGTAGTTGAAGTTTCCACGGTATGTCTTGTAGGGAGGTCTACCTTTCTCGGTTGATCCTCTAGTACAGGGTGGTCGAGAGCCAACGCACCTCAATATGCAGCCTTCGCCAATGAGACAATAGCGGCCGACCGAGATGACTACAGCATGGCCCGGACCTGTCCTTCGCAGGTCTCCTCGAATAATAGCGCCACTTGCGATGACGGTCTTGCCACCAAGGATGATGTTTTGTGGCCCGGCAATTGTAGCTCGCCTTGAGACCTTGTTTCCCGTGTCCTAGAGCATAGGTTGAGTTATTTGTTCAAAGGGATGATAGGTATACTACAGTCTCGATATATTCGGATTTTGGATAGTAGGTCACAGGTAGCGTGTTCATGTTCGATGGGTGATGTGGAGGCTGGACACCGCCTTGCTTCTCATTCTCTCTCCCAATGGCAAAGTACGCTGAAGAGTGGGTAGCCAACGGCAACACCAATTTCTATACTCGCATCTACTCGGTCCCAGACCCTAAAGCCGCGGTCGTCTTCGTACATGGTTTCATCGAGCACATTGGCCGGTGCGTTTCACTGCCACTTCCAATAGTAGAGCATTGCACTGAACGCGTTTTATAGCTTTGACCATGTTCTTTCCAGGTTCGCGGAAGCTGGTATTTCCGCTCTAGGCTATGACCAACGCGGGTAAGACTCGCCCGGGTTATTCGCGGACATTGTAAATTAAATACTTAACGCTAATCATCATCCTTACCTCCTGCTATGCTCTCGTCAACAAGGTATGGTCGTACCGCTCTTGACGCCAAGAACCGGAGTCCGTCTTCTGCCTACGGAAAGACTTCCAGGCCGGAACAGTTGGCAGACATTGAATTCTTCTTGAATGAAGCCAAGAAAAGATTTGGCACAGATACGCTCTTTCTTTATGGACACTCCATGGTACGTGGGCACATAATATCGAGGTGCACAGTCCACCCACGAGTTTAACTAGGGAGGCGCTTTGGTTATATCTTATCCGTGCATCGGACCAAACAAGACGGGAATTAAATCGTCACTGAAAGGAGTGTTGTCTACGTCCCCTCTTATTCGTACTACACACCCTCCGGCTTCCTGGAAGAGATTTTTGGGAGGGGCGGCATCCAAACTGCGACCTTGGATGCTTGTGCCAGCTCCTGTAGCTTATGATGTGAGTCAACCTCACCGTTCTAAGTCGGCTGAGCTTGAGGGCTTACTGTAGTGAGTAGAAACTCTCTCACGACCCCGTTTGCAACAAGGCGTACAAGGAAGATCCCCTCGTAATTGAAAAGTCGAGCCTGATGGCGCTCGATACAATGTTGGATGGCGTAAGAAAAAAGCTTGCGGACATGCATGAAGACGATTAAAATCAACCGCAGGGCGAGGATCTTGAAGATAACCACTATAGACTATGGCCGCAATCACTACCCGTGAGTATTGTTATTCTCGATTCCGCCAGGGTTTAAATGAACGAACTTTTAGCTATGGCTCATTCACGGGGATGCGGATGAGGTATGTGCTTTTCACGCCACGCTACTTGAATTCGATGAGACAGTGTTTTGCGTAGGTTACGTCGTTCAAGTCTTCGGACAACGTCTTCAAGGCGCTGAAGGCCGAAGACAAGACATGGGAGCTCTATGAGGTGGGCGATTTAGGAGTCTTCAAGGATAAAGCTCACTTGCATCGTCACTTTATAGGGCGGGTTTCACGAACTACATAACGAGCCGGAGTTTAAGGACGGATTGATCACGAAGGCGGTTGAGTGGACGCTAAAGCGTATTGATGCACCTAATCAAGCTGGGCCATCGAGCCAGGAACATCCAGCGGACAGTGGAGCGGACAAACCAAAGCTTTGATGGGTACCGTTTCTCTCTTCTGGTCTAGTCCCCCAACCCGTGATTGTAAGGCATTCCGTGATTGACAATTAGGAATAATAATGATTTTCCCAAGTTTGTTTGTTTGGGATTTCCAGATATGGCGTGTTTATAACCAAACAAGCCCCAAGTTGACTCCTACCTCCTCCCCTCCCACGGCCCTTCATGGCGCGTAGCGACACCTCGCAGGTTGCTGCACCAAAGACTTCAACAGTAACGCGAAATATGACGCGAAATACCGACATTCGTGTGGTACCTAGTTCGTCGTCCCGCATCAACAGACGCGTCGCAAGCCCCGTTGACCACCTGATACGTGTTTTTGATAGTTAAAGTTCTCTATACCATCAACCAAGCGACTCAGTACTGCCTTGCGCGTCACATGCCGGTGGCGGTTAAAATCGTCACTCCTTATAAGCAGGCTGGCAAGGCAAACCGTGATCCTAAACGCGATTCCCAAGACTCCAAACAAGTATCTTCGAGTCTTCATGTGACACGAAGTCAAAGCTCAGATAACAGAACCAGCGGAAGTTCAACCAACATTGATTGGGCCAACATCGACCCAGCGTTGCGCGAGCTGGACAAGTCCCAATCATCCAGCGAGGAGGTGGAGGAGGCACCTGAGCAACTATATGGACATGTAGCCCTCAAATCGTGCGCAAACGCGATCTGGGCGGCCAGGTAAGGATATTTTGAGGCTGGTTGATGCGCGCTTCGCGCTAACATAAAATACTCCCACGCATCAGCCCCGAGTTGGCATATGACCGGACACGTGACTGGTCGGTATACGCGTTAGATCCGCTGGAAGAGGTCCCTATGCCGACACACTCGGTTCCTTCGAGTTCCTCTGAACCCACTCAGCGCGGTGTTATGACAGGAATGGGCCTTATATCGCACGCATTTGCCGAGGCGGATGGGACCAATAACCCGTTGAGTGTGACAGGGAAGATCATCGAGGACAACGGGAACGAATCGCTGGAGGTTGTATTGCGATTGCAGGAGGTATGTGAAGAATACAGCTACGTCTCGTAAATATGATACTAAATAAAGCGCACTGTCTAGACCATGGTGATACCTCAACTCCCCATGCCGATACCTGGTCATCCCCATTACGCGGCATGGGCGAGCTACGCCCAAGCGCAAGCTCAAATGTCTATGTTCCCCTATGGACAACCGCCTAAGATGGTCCCCTCAGTACCGAGTTTAGGACCAAGAACATTTTCTGCACCTTCACCTGCTACATCTTCCAGCAAGTCAAATAGTAGCCGGAAGAGCAGTGTGGAGCCATCCTCAGGTCGTGCAACCAAGGTTGATCGATTGAGCTGCAAGGGTCCTCCCCGTCCCTTTGATCCCAATGAACGTTATGGTCGCGCCTTCACTAATCAACCCCTTGTTCGAAGCCACAGCCAAATACTCAATCATCCATATTACTATCCTCCATCGCAAACAGCCGAAGCGCAAGTGTCGATCTCTCCTATGGCAGTGGAAGCCGTCGGACAGGTCCAACTGACGAGTTTGTTAAGACGGCTGGCGAGCGTCGAAGGAGGCGAAGTTCCGGATCCGGATAGCGAGGAAGGCAGAGCATTCGACAAGCTCGTCGCCTTGCTCAGATCCTCTGTCCAAGGGACTGCATCCGGCCCTAGTCCTTTACCGCCAAGCTCCCAACCTAGTGCCACTAGTGACGAAGAAATTCGGGACTCTTCGCCAGATATCGAGGAAATACCAGCACCTCTGCCGCCCAAACCAGCCCCTACCATTGTCCGGAAGCTCCGCTTGACTCTCAACTCCACTGCCGGATCCTCGGCGTCCCATGCGTCATCTTCCGCTCCATCTGGATCAGTGGCACTCAGTACTCGTGCCGCTGGAAAGCAGAGGGCCAAGGTGGAGAGGCAGAAAGAGAATGTGCAGCCTCTGAAGACAGAAGCGATCGGGAACCGCAAACCGATGCTCACCTCCAGTACAAGCAGCAAAGACGACGGCAAGACACCAATAAAGAGCAAGACTAGAGTTGTCAGCGGAGGAAATGGAGGCGCGATTGGCAGTGGAGGAAAGAAGAGAGCCTTAGAAGCTATTGACGCAGCGCCCTCGACCCAGGGTCAAAAGAAGAAGAAGCTTAACAACGGGACTTCCCGATCTTCGACCTCAAGCGACGATCATGGCTTTGGGAGGGTGGTATCAAGAGTCGCAAATTCGCCTGTTCCAGAGAAGGTCGTGCCTCTCGATGGTTCAGCATCTTTTGAATTCCCAACGAGCAGTGCCGATATCTTGGGCGTTGCACTGTCCTCCTCCCCGAATCGGCCACTGACCACAATTCGGCCTCGAACACCACCCCCCAACAGTCGTTACAAATATGGTTTGACAATCAAAGCGCCTCAACCTGCGACAGCTCATCTTGCTAATGTCTTCAGTACACCTTGTGCACCGCTTAACCTTACCTCTCCATTGCCTCGCCCGAAAGAGCCAGGTGATGATTCTCTCTTCTCCGAAGCCGGTTCGCCTGCCAAACGCGGCCCCTTTTCGCCCTTTAAGCCGTCTTGCACCAGAACTCTGCAGGGAGACCAGGGCGCTGCACCTCCTAGCGAAGACATCTACCGCCCAAGCAGCCCTTGTGAACGGAGACTGGGTGGAAATTCAAGTGCGTTCGATTTGTCCCAGACACTAACTGGAGGACCCAACCACTGGAGCAAAGACCTACCACCTAGCTCGCCACCGCCTCCCTCGTCCCCCAGCGCCGCTGAAACATGTCGTCCGCTTCCCGAAGAGGATGAGGCACATACAGAATACGACACCATCGAGTCCTCACCTACCAAAGTCATCGCGAGGATTTTCGGCGATTTAGAACAATACGACACCCTCGAGTCCTCACCCACTAAGGCCATATTAAGGATTTTCGGCGACTTGGAGACACCTAGAGCGCCCAAGTTCATATCCAAGTCGTACCCTGGAACCGACACAGAAGGAGACGACTGTCCATTTACACAGTCACACGACAAGTCTCTCGATGACTTCTTTGCGGGTTTTTGGTCGGATGGTACATTGACTGGAAATACAATAGCTGGAAGCACTGGTAGCGAGAGCCAAGGGTCGAACTTTGGATTTGATGATCCAAATTTCCAAGTGGGCGAGATGAGCACTCCGGCGAGCGAGGGCGGTGCATTGACTGATCTCGACTTGGATTACGATGAGCTGCTCAAATGGTGTGGGGCTGAGAGTGCTGCCGCAGGTGGGGAAACTGGGTGGGACACGAGCTCCGGAGTGGCTAGTGGGCCCAGTGCCCAGGATATTGACGACCTTTTTGGGCTGACCCAACAAGGCATAACCATTGGGAGCAGTGATGTGAGTACGGATGAGCAGTTGAAGGCACTCCTTGGCGGATGCCTTGTGTAGATTGGACCTTTACGATGGACGTTTCTTGAGCGCTGCACCTCTGCACGAGTGTCGGGCATATTGTAGTAGTTTGATGGCACGTTTGCAGTGCCATGTACATACCACGCAGATTTCCAGTGTCTTGACGATGCTTACTCACGCACTTTGACTGTTGAAGCCGTTGTTTTCTTTTTTTTGAGTGATAGGTACGAGGTGGTGATACAACGTATGGTACTTATGGTAAGCGTACGTATGGAGAGCAGGAGTAGGAGTCGTGAGAGAGGATCGAGTAGGTCCAAAATAAAATGGGTGATGAGGGTACGATGAATGTATGTTGGAATACATGCGGATGGTTGAACACGAGATTGGCGAGACGGAAGCACGAGACGCACGCTTCGCGTTGGAGCGGCAGGCGTCGAACGAACGACTAGGAACAAGAGGGGTACGAATCGGTGAGAGCGTTAGCCTGAAAGGATCCACATTTATACAATGTCCCACAGGTCCTCAAGTGCACAGCAGAACTGAAAAGCGATAGAATAAGCGAAACGAATCCCAGGAGCCGGCGCAGACGGGACCCGTACCTTTCCGCATGCAACAGACGCGGAGAGTGAATAATTGCTGATAGAGATTTTCTCGTCGACGATGCCATCAGCAAAGTCGTCCCGGCCGCGGGCCATCGCTCCGACGAAAACCGCAATTGAATGCGTGTCAGGAATGGTCCTCAGGTGATCAGTTAAACGAACAGTTCTCGAGTCTGCGGACAGGGCTACAGGAACGGGTTAAGCGAGTGGTACCTAGAGTGGACCATGTGGGTTGGGTAGCTCACTGATTTTATACGTGTTCGGCGGGAGATGGTCCGTGATTGGGTTCTGAATGCAATTAGTATCGATGGTACGTGATGCTACGACTCGGAACTACTTACTTTAATAACCTGCAGGAGCTTCTCTGGTCCGTTAATACCGCGAATGGACAACTTGTGGAGGAGTTGCACTGTACGTTATTGTAAGGTGAGTATGCCCGAAAGGACGCGGGCACGCTTACCCATGAGGCCGGAAAAACGCTTGAACGTCCGAGGAATGCGCACCCCGGGGTGTACCTCAATGAGGACGCCTTTTACAGTGTGTATGTAGACCTGGAGGAGGCCTGCCTTGTTCAGAGGTGAATCAAGCAGTGTAAGCAGACACTATGAAACCAGTCACCGGTTAGCAGCGAAGTGTGATCGGGGGATGTGGAGTCGAAGCTGACTTGGTGCGTGATATCTGGTCTGGCGTCTGCGATGTCTCTGCCAGTTTTTGCAAGGATTCCCTGGTGATCGTCACAGTTGAGGAGGGTGTACTTGACTTCTTTTGCAGGACCCCGCGCATTTGGGTTCCGCGCGTTGATCGTAGGACCTCCAGAGACCTTATAGGCCTCTAGGCATGCCTGCTCGAGCACCACGATAAGCCTGCGAGAGTTTGCCTTCGCAATGGGCGTCTTTGGGACTGTGGGCTGGACTGGAACCATGGCAGGACCAGAAGCGGCTCGATTGGCGACGGACATTGCCCTTGAGGGAAGAGGACGAGTGATACGATCTTCTGGTGGGATTGTATCCGGTGGAATCTCCTGATTGACTTGCGTTTTCGCGTCGTCGTTTTCGGTGTTCGTGTCGTCCTCTTGACCGTCACGGGGCTTGTTATTATGGGTAAACAGAGGCTGCCGTCGGAAGTCGTCCGCAGAGGTTGTGCGACGAATGGCCTTTGTGGGTCTATCGTCCTGAGCGACCGAATGGCGACGTCGAAGCGGCATCCTTGTTTTTGTGTTTGGTCTCTCGGACTTTGAACTACCCCTCTGCCGGCCGGTTAGCAGTCAGTAGCAGCAACAACAAGCTTGCCTCTTATCTCTTATACGCCTCGCTCCACTTCTCTTCGTCCACTGCCCCTCTCCCAGTCATGCGTCTGTCCATACGCACCAGCTCCTCGGCCTTCTCTTCGGTCAGCCTCTGCCGTATTCCACGGCTGTACCGCGTAGCACTTTTTTCCCAGCGCTCCATGCGCACCTCAAACCGCCCATCCGCCTCCTCAAGCCCTAATTCCACCAGTCCAGAGGCAGAGCTCAAATCTGCAAAAGACCGCGCAGCAATTGGCGTACGCCCGTCCCATCCCAGATAGAACCTCTTTTTCAGACTCATGGTCAGCACGTACACCTTTAGACTTTCGACTGGCGAGCCGCCGCCATTTTTGTTGCAACTGGCATCGGCCTCTACTTTTACTTTGAACACGAAAGAGCACAAGTGCAGGAGCGCAAACGTCTGTCACTATCCTATAAATTATCTCTCCTCTCACACAGAACTATCCACACAGGGAAGGAAATCAAGGAACGCAAGTATGGCAAGGCATTTGTCGGTGGCCCCTTTTCGCTCATAGAGGCAAAGTCCGGCAAGCCATTCACACAAGATAACCTTCTTGGGCAATGGAACCTGGTTTATTTTGGATTCACAAATTGCCCAGATGTGTGCCCTGAGGAGCTGGACAAAATGACAGTGGTCGTGAACGAAATTGGTGCGTCTTAACCTCTTTACGCCCTAATGAAACAATTTGAAGAACACGAGCATTTGTCAGAAAAAAAATATGGAGACAAGGTCCAGCCGATCTTCATTAGCTGCGACCCTGCACGCGATACCGACGAGGCACTGCGAAAGTACCTCGCAGGTGGGTAGTGGGCCTAGGTATTTATCACCAAGCTAATCACCATTCCCCTAGATTTCCACCCGCGTATGGTAGGCTTGACTGGCTCCTTTGATGCCGTGAAAGCAGCCTGCAAAGCTTATCGAGTGTACTTTTCCACTCCACCCAACACCAAGCCTGGCACGTGCCCCCTGTCTGTTCTTTTTAGGCTTATTGCTTACGAGACACTTGTGTTTAGGGGACGACTACCTCGTTGACCACTCGATCTTTTTCTACCTCATGGACCCAGCAGGCAACTTTATCGAGGCCTTTGGCAAGTCTTCCGTCGCACACGATGTGATTCACACCTTCGATGGGGCAAGGAAGGACTGGGCGGAGAGGGTACAACAAGGAGATGTATAAGTGGCTTGTCCTTGGCCCAGGGTTTCGGCTTGCTGGATCTCGCTTCGGACAATTGAAGGCGTGCTCAGATCGATGGACACCTACTCCACCCCACTCAATCTCAGAAATCGAAAAAATACCCCGGTACACGACCAGTACTAGTAAAAACCCATAGACAGCATGTAACAGTAGTGAAACACGACTTATCCTCTAATCATTGCGCATGCATGCACGCAAGCAGTCATTCAGTCCATTGGTACCAGGTTCCATTGAGCAAGCACGGCTTGCTAACCCTCGGGCTCCCATCGTGCAACGAGCAGACAGTGCTGCCCACCAGCATGCACACCTTCAACATTCCACTTGCCACGTTCGACACTTCCATCGTCAAGCACTACCTCTCTCGCATCGAGTTCCTCGCTCCACACGCGTCCAGGGACAGCACTAGGCTGATCACCGCCACGTCCAAGCTCGCAGCTCGGTCCGTACCCCCAGGAATAAACGTGGCCACCTTCACCAAGTGCGAGACTGAAGTGCAACCCGCACGCGACCTGCTTAATCCCCTGCGCCACCGCGGACTGGCTGACCAGTGGTGTGTAAGCCTCCAGAGGTGGGTCGTTGTCATTGGGGTTTGGCGGGGGAGGGAAGAGGAGTGGAACAGGGTAAGGGATATACTCGTCAACGACCACTTTCTTCTTTCCTCCTCCTTCGGCATTGTCCGCATGGGCGCCACCCTCATCGTCCTCGTCCATCGCGTCCACTTCGGGCTTCTCATGTCGCGATTTGCGCCGTGCCGCACGTTGTTCCTCAAGGATCTCCGCCTTGGCCTCGGCGATTCGGACCTGTAGCCTTCTCCACTCAGGGTGGTCCTGCCCGATGCCGAGCTCGAACCCGTCAGCGCGCCCACACGCCCACACGCTCCCGTCCGAGAGGAGGAACAGTGAGTGGTGCTCCCCGCCCGCGATGTCGACTACGCGCCGCCGCCCGCCAAACGCCGAGGGGCCGAGCGCGGAGACGAGCGTCGGCGTCCAGATGCACGACATGTCCTCCTCCTGCTGCTCGCCCTTTTCAAAGTCGCTCGGCATGACCCCGGTCTGGCCGTAGTTGTTCAAACCCCATGCGTACACGTTGCCGCTCTTGTCGATAGCAAAGGAGTGGTAGTGCCCGCTGCATACGCGGACAATGTTCCGCAGCTTGGCCATCATCGCTGGCCTGAGCGCTGCGTGCTTGTGCCGCTCGACGATGCGTCTCCCCAACTGGGCCTGCTGCCCATTGCCCCAGGCGAAGACTTTGCCCATGGTCGTAAGAGCGACGATGTGATCGTGCCCACAGACTACCTGGGAGAAGCGGTGGCGCGCAAGGGATTTGAGGACATTGGGATAGAGCTGTTTGTTCGGATTCTCTGGAGTTGCGTTTTCGTCGAAGCCGAGGATGCCACCTGCAGACTGAAAATAGGACCATTATTTGGGTGTAAACAGGGAAAGGAGAAATCGATTACGGACGCTGAAAGTGCCCCAGGCTCGTAAGGTACCGTCGTGACCGAGTGCGATACTGTGGCTGGCACCAGCCGCTACATCGACTGCACGGAAGCCTTGGTCTGCAAGATCTTGAAGGACCATAGGCGTGGTTTCCAACTCTTCTACAGGAATGTATTGACCAGGTTTGTTGGGATCGACAACTTTGTCGGTTTTCCTGCCAAGTGCGTAATTGTCATTGATTCCCCAAGTCCAGACCTGAATCAGAAATCAGTAGTGCTTAGTGGATTCTTTGCTGCAAACTAACCTTGCCAATCTCGTCAATAGCGAGGTTATGCATCCCTCCGACGGCGAGTTTTTCGATTCCAGCTCCTTCATTTAGTCCAAGTGCCTGAGTCTGGCGAGCGTGTTCAAACCAACCATGGATCTGGGGTCGAGAGACCTCGGCTAAGCCCTCTGTTCCTAGACCGAACTGGCCCATCTCGCCATTGCCGAACAACCAAAGTGTTCGAGAGGGGCGAAGGCGAGCTGGAGGATGAGGAACGGTGTTGATCTCCCCTTTCAAAGGAACGATCGGACGTCCTAGGACTAGAAGACGTGTTAGTTTTGAATTTGATGTTTAACCAAATGCGCATCGCAAAGAGTACATTGGTTATTCAAGAGAGAGCCCTGAGGAGCAGAGACAATACTAATGAACTAAACCAATATGGGAATGGTGTTAAAGAGTCCTTGGTCTCAAAGGCGCGAGAGATGGACCCTTTGGGTCCTCAGAGGGAATAGAAGAGGTGATATAAGTTTCGAGGGTATTCCCTTTCGCCGGGCGTTTGAAAATTCTTCAACAATGAGCGGAATTGTACTATTGCGGTATTTCACGCTGCATTTTGGGACGAGGTAAATTAGACCAACCTTCCTGTACAGCATGCAAGGCAGAGTTTCCATTGATAGCTTTAGACCTGCCTCGTGTAGCGGGAAGGGGGCTTGCGGAAATAGCACGACGCGCGCCATCCGCGGTCTTGCGGAGCTTACGACCAGGAGGGTCGTCAGCAATCACCGAGGACTCTGTGCTGTCGCTTCGCTGTCGTTTGCGGCCGATCAAGGGTTTGGCAGGGGAACTATTAGGGGGTCGGACAGAATTTCGTCGTGTCTCGCGCGTCACGGCTTTGGGCATTGGTGTTTACACGTGGTGGTTGTTCGTTGGGTCGTGGTTTCGGAGTGGTTTCGTAAGGCGGAAGGAAAGCCGCCTAGAGTGGCAAGGGGACGAATTTTGTTGTTTGGTCCTAACAAAGGACGAGGCTGCCTAAACACTGTTAAAATCAAATCAAATACGCCCTACAGTTTAGATACATTTTATTTTATGGTAGAGGGGATACATAGTAGCCTTGATGCTGGAGTTTCATTCACAAGAAGCCATTCACAAGAAGTCAATCCGGGTGGCGGGCGGGTAGGTGGGTAAGGGGGACGGGGTTTGGGGGTTTGGGAGAAGGAGAACGCCAGTGGAGTGAAAGGCACATGGAAATATTTGAATTTGAAATTTGGAGAGCGGATAGTGGAGAGCGGATGGACGGGTGAATGTGGTGCTTCTGTGGCTTCTGTGATCTGTGGCCCCACTAAGCTACCATAGGGAACCTTAGGCTATTTTGGTAAGAACCCTAAGCTAAAGCGGCTGCAGATCCTGAGCCTGAGCGTGCCGTTGGTAGCAGCAACGATGGGTAAATGTGAATGAATGAAATCGCAGGGTCAGAGAGGCTGGCCTACACAGCGACAGCCTCGCGTGCATAGGCTGCCATAGGCTGCGGGTATCGAGGCGGTGCCGGTTGACGGAGGCTGAGGGTTTCCGAACTGGGATTGGTAAATTAACTCAATCAATCTTCTCCCGGGCGCCTCTCGCGTCGCGCCTCGTTTATAATTGGTGGCCAAACACCCCACCCAAAAAACCTTAGACTTGCCCCCCTCCCTCCTACTCCCCACTCTCAAGCGCTTCAGTCGCTCTGTTGGACGTTCTTAGGACCCTATAGACATAGATTACCACAGATACCTCATAGACTTCCCATACTACAAAACCAAGGTCAGTTCCCCGCTTTTTTGGCGCTCCCATACACGGCGCTCCCACCTCCCGGAGCCTGTCTCCAGCGCGTTTCTCGACCATCGTCGCTGACCTGCTCAATTCCAGGCTACTAGCTAATATGCCCGCCCTCGCTGCTGCTGCCGTCCCCGTTCACACTGCCGTCAAGGCCGGTGTTGTGGATACCCCGGCTCTGATCGCTCTCGACAAGGCTGCCCGTGTATCCGCAGTCGAGGCAGTCATTTCCCGCCTCCAAAACGATGGCTCCACCCTCTTCAACTCGATCAGCCTCGCCCAAGGTCTCCTCACTGCCATCACCGACAAAAAAAATCCTCTTGTCCGAGAGGCGGCCGTCAGTGCCATCCACCTCCTCGCCAGCAAAGGCGCAGCTAAGCATCTTGAGCCCTACATTCTTGGAGACGCTACTACCGGCCTCTTCCCTGCTCTTCTCGACGCCTTTGCCGACAAGACCCCCGCCGTCCGTGCCCTTGCTGTTGAGGCTGTCCTTGAACTCGTCCGCGGTGCCAGCCCTTGGGCCACCGCCCAGATCCTCCCCCCTATCTTGACCCAAATCAAGTCAGCTGGCAAGTGGCAGGTCAAGACGGGCTCTCTACTCGTCCTTAACGAGCTCGTCAAGTCCGCTCCTGCCCAGACTGCCGCCCTCACCCCAGATATCATCCCCATCCTCTCCGATGCCATCTGGGACACCAAGGCCGACGTCAAGAAGGCCGCTCGTGATACTCTTCAGAAGACAACAGCACTGGTTTCGAACAAGTCAGCACCCCATTATTCCCTTTTTGTCCCTCAGGAACTGATCCTCATTTGCTCCCTTTCAGGGATATCGTCAACTTTATTCCCGCATTGATTAATGCTCTCATCAACCCGGTAGAGGAAGTCCCCAAGACTATCCAGCTTCTCTCGGCTACCACTTTCGTCTCCGAGGTGGATGCCCCCACGCTCTCTCTCATGGTCCCCTTGTTATCTCGTGGTCTCCAAGAACGTCCAACAGCTACGAAGCGCAAGTGCGCCGTTATTATTGACAACATGTCCAAGCTCGTCGACAACGAGCACACTGTCCGTCCTTTCGTTCCCAAGCTCCTCCCTGGCCTCCTCAAGAACGAAGAGGTCATTGCCGATCCAGAGGCACGTGCCGTTACCACTCGCGCCATCGCCACTCTTCGCGGTATTGCCAAGGTTCCCGAGGGTGATGGAAGCAACCTCCCACCGCCCAAAATCGTCGAGCCCGCTCATATTGCCAAGCTGCTCTCCGCTTCCTTCAAGAAGGCAGGTGCCGCCACCGTTCCTGACCTCACCACGGCCGAGGCTGTCTATGTCACCAAGCTCGCCGCGAACATGGTCACTGCTCGCAATTTTGAGAGTGCCGAGTGGATCGCCATCCTTCCCGAATATATTGGCTTCATCTCGCAGTCGCCTCAACCCGTTGACGTCGCCAAGGAGCTGCTCCTCAAGAGCGCCAGCGACGAAGACGAGAATGACAATGAGGATGACGACCAAGAGGAGGGCGAGGACCTCTGCAACTGCCAGTTTTCCCTCGCCTACGGTGCCAAGATCTTGCTCAATACCGCTAATCTCCGTCTCAAGCGTGGCAACCGCTACGGTCTTTGTGGTCGCAATGGTTCCGGCAAGTCGACCCTCATGCGTGCAATCACCAACGGTCAGGTCGAAGGCTTCCCGTCTCCCGACGAAGTCCGCACATTCTATGTCGAGCATGACATTGATGGTAGTGAGGAATCGACCTCCATCCTCGAGTTTATCGTCTCGGACAAGCGTATCCTCGCCGACAAGCAGGAGATCGTCGAGACTCTCGCCTCCGTTGGCTTCTCCGATGAGAGGCAGAAGACTTCCATTGGTAGCTTATCCGGTGGTTGGAAGATGAAGCTCGCCCTCGCTCGTGCGATGCTTTTCAAGGCCGATATCTTGCTCCTCGATGAGCCTACTAACCACTTGGATGTCGTCAACATTGCCTGGCTCGAGAGCTACCTCACCGGCCTCACTCACTGTACTTCGAGTGAGTAGCACCAGTTATAAATCTCTGTTACTATACTTAGCTAATCCTTCCGCAGTCATTGTCTCTCACGACTCGGCGTTCTTGAACAACACCATCACCGACGTCTTGCATCTAAACCGCTTCAAGATCAAGCGCTACCGCGGCAACCTCGAGGCTTTCGTCAAGGCTGTTCCTGAAGCCAAGTCGTACTACACTCTCGAGGCCACCGAGGACTATACCTTCAAGTTCCCCGACCCGCCGTTGCTCGAGGGTGTCAAGACGAAGGAAAAGTCACTTCTCAAGATGCGCAAGGTCGGTTACCAGTACCCCACGCAAAGTATCCAGCAGCTCTACGACATCACTCTTCAAGTCTCCCTCTCGTCTCGTGTCGCCATTCTCGGTCCCAACGGCTCTGGCAAGTCCACCCTTGTCAAGTTGTTGATTGGCGACCTCGAGGCCAACAAGGGCGGTGAGATCTGGAAGCACCCTAATTTGGTCATTGGTTACGTCGCTCAGCACGCTTTCCATCATATCGAGCAGCATCTCGATAAGACCCCCCTCGAGTACATGCTCTGGCGCTACCAGACTGGCGAGGACCTTGAGGAGATGATGAAGGCCAATCGCCAGATCTCCGCTGACGAGCAGGCTAAAATGAAGGAGGGTGCCAACATTGTCATCGAAGGGCAGAAACGTGTCATTGAAGAGATCCTCAACCGCAAGAAGTTGAAGCAGTCGTACGAGTACGAAGTGTCCTTCAAGGGTCTCTCATCCACCGAGAACGTCTGGCTCCCTCGTGACGAACTCGTCAAACGTGGATTCGAGAAGAAGGTTGTCGAGGTCGACACCCGTGAAGCCCAGCGCCTTGGTCTCCTCCGCCCGCTTGTCCGCAAGGAGATCGAGAAGCACTTCGCTGACTTTGGTCTCGAGGCCGAGTTTGTCAGCCACAACACCATGCGCGGCTTGTCCGGTGGTCAGAAGGTCAAGATTGTGCTCGGAGCTGCTACCTGGCGCCGTCCACACGTCCTGGCTCTCGACGAGCCTACCAATTACCTGGACCGCGAGTCGCTTGCAGCCTTGATCGCCGCTCTCAAGACCTTTGGCGGTGGTGTCTTGATCATTACCCACTCGCGCGACTTCTCCGAGTCGATCTGCTCTGAAGTCTGGGCGATGCGTGATGGCCACCTCGAAGCTTCTGGCCATAACTGGGTCGAAGGTCAGGGCTCCGGCGCCAGAATCGACAAGGGCAAGGGTGAAGAGGAGGACCAGTATGACGCGATGGGCAATAAGATTGAGAAGTCGAAGCTGAAGAAGAAACTCACTTCCAATGAAGCTCGCAAAGCCAAGAAGGATCGTTTGGCGCGCCGGAAGCGTGGCGAGGAGGTATTCACTGACGAGGAATAAACGACCCAGTTCCTACTATGCAGTGCCTGGTCCATCTCGGGCACTGGTGTATTTCCTCTTCATTTGTGTCACCTGCCATGCTTTACGATCTTCTCGTTTCCTCTTCTCATGTTTTACATTCACGTCTACTGGTGTCTCTAATAGAATTTTTATTATCTATCCTCCATACCGCGTGAACCAAGTTGAAAGTAAGCTACTGTGATTGGTGGACATGAAATATCAGCGGGCAGTTGTTGTACTGGGCGGAGAACTGGCTAGGATCCTCATGTGAGGGAGTGAAGTCACAGCAGCACCAGAATCGTGGTCATTAAGTTTGGTTCATACTCGTGCGTCTTGAACTGATAATTATTCTATTCGCACATCGCAACATCAGGGATAATGCCACCATTCGCCCCGTTAAACACCGTACGTATTCACCAGGTGGTGAATCGGTCCCGACGTTCATTCAATGGACCACTTCTCTACATAACACTCGATAAGCAAGGACGACCGCCGATCGAGGTGCCAGAGAGAACATCTATTACATGAAGGAACCCAAGGCACTAAGTACAACGACAGAATTGCTGGGAGAGTCTGCATTAGTTCAAAAGGAATGACCGGGCCCTTGCCTTGGTGCATAAGACATGAAGCACTGGTGTCTCCCCCGACGCGTCAACCTGATTATAGGGGAGGATGAGGGGTTCTTCCGTCCATTTTGAATCCTGGAACATCACAGAGGCGTTCCAACTACTCTAATATAAGTCAGTTTACGAAGGGCCATGAGCACAGCACCCACCAGAGCAGCAAGAAGAGACGCAGGGCACGCGCCTTGGCTGGAGATAGTAATGTTAATAGAGCCAGTATTTTTGTGAGATGGATAGGTTGCCTGAAGCCAAAGGAGCATTACAGTGCTGCCCCAAACCGTTGACTTGACTCTTCGTGAAACCAAGGATTTACATCGAAAGGCGGCTCCTGTTGGTGTAATATCCTCTCGAGAGCTCGGTGTTGCGTTGTATATATTCTGGATGACCGCTCTTCCATCATTAGTCACCCGCGAGGAATCACTTACAGATCGGAATAGAGACATCTTCTTTGGAGGCACCAGCCACCCCAATGGCTCCAATGTTTCGAGGGATATCTACGAGCTGCAATATATTCGGTGTGTCGACGTAGACTATACTGCAAAGTCTCAGTAAAAGCGCCATTTGTGCTAAACTCTTAACCCTTGTATTGCTCCCGAAGTGCCGACAGCTATTATCAAACTTAGTAATATAATAGGATATTTGTAGACTATTACCCGTCAACCCACTTTTTTGTAGAATAATTTGAGCATTGTGATTATAGCTGCAGCGCAGTCTTTCGTTGGCTATTTTCAATCTGACTTTGCCTGACCGACGCATGGAAAAGAAGAGTCGCTTCGTGTTTTCACAGACGAAGCGCCATATCCCGGGTTCAAGGGGTGTGCCAGGAGGGCTGAGACACTACACTCCCAACGCAACTTGCCGAACCACGCTCTTCACTCCAACCGCTACCCAACAACCCCCACCCTCACTCTCTATCATTCGGTGTTATTATGGATGTTGCTATCGTCATCGGCCACGACGAGTCCAGTGCTGTGGATGTTTAGCTCGACATGACAGCAAGGCAAGAACAAAATCCCCACTGAACCCAACCCACCTTGACCCTCTCAAGTCTCATTTCAGTGAGGGTCATCCATGAGCACTGCTCCAAGTGCCTCGTGAACTTCTCACAACCGTCGAGCACCAGTGTCCCTTCTTCGTCACAATCGACACCAAGACTGGCCTTCTAGAGGCTATTAAGAAGCTCGGTCAGCGCCTCACAGTTGCCAGAGACGCAATATCCCGAGAAAGGAACAAGTCTCCGGACGCCCGACTCACTCTGACAGTCTTGTTTTGCCTCTTTTGGGATTTGGGGAGGGAGCTGTAGGACCAGAATACTTACAATATTTAGCAGAGATAGGAAATCTCGTTGTCTCCAGTTGCGTGGACTTGACCAGTGTGGCAAATGATCCGACTCCGCCCAGAACTCTGGACGCTTCAGAGGTGCGACCCCCAAATTGGTTCCCAGGTCCGAAGCGGACAATTGTGCCTGGATTTACCGTACACAACCGAACTTGCCAGTTTGTCACAGGAGAAAAGTCGTGCCTGCATTCAGGCTTAGGCAGTGGATTTCGGGTCATCTCCTGTTTCTGTGTTTATACGCAAGAGGTGTTCTGGAGTTACGGCCTGTCAGTGTCGAGAATATGGAATTGGCGCACTCAAGCCGGCCCACCTGCAGATGTATCGAACATTCATGGCCACGACGCGGGACCTTTAACAGGATGATGGTATGTGGTCCCTTCTGCGATTGGACTTCCTCGGTGGACATAGACCACAACAAGAAGTCCTTTTGTGGAGGTGCAACCAGCGGCTTTCGGTTGCTTGTCCTTGATTGGTCCAGGCCTCGAGCAATGCCTTCACGACTTTGCTTCTTTACAGTGGATGGGTCGGAAGCGGAGACCAGGTGCACGGGTAGATATGAACGATGTTGGAGGTCAAAAGGGTGGGACTCGCGTTGCATTAGAGGGCGTTTACGAGGACCCAAACCGGCGTGCAAAAAAGGATGCTCTGATCATGGCATCGACAATCGCGCTCCCCGCCACCACCTAAGGAGAGAGTAAGTACGGCGTTGCTCTCAATCTCCATGTGTCTACCGCAGTCCCCAAGACTTTATGCATTCCGGCCTTGATTTCAATGGTTGCACCTCTCTGAACGCCTCCCTTGCACAGGTCTGCTCCGCCTTGTATAGGATGAACCTAGCTACAGGAAGGTCAATCTGACTAGTGTTGAGGTTCTCCAGCTCGACAATAATAAGACAAATGGATTCTACTTCTTGCAGCCTCATAGGTTCAAATCATACAAAGCACCACTACTCGGCATCGCTTTCCGTTCGATAAAACCTTCACCTCTACCGGCCCTCGATGCTCAAAAGCGAGGTGTTTTAGGTGCTGTGGATTACGCCAGGGACGGGCCGACCGAACACAACAGGCTCGTTGTAGGAATGTGCAGGCACATAACGGGAACGGACCAACAAATCCCTTAGATTTGTCGTACCTTTGGAAAGACATCAAACTTTGTCTCTAGAAATGTCGAGCGAGCTGCCGATGGTGGACATAGCTATGCCGTGAAGTAGGCGTCTTGATCGACGGCTATGGAGTTAGGGATGAAGTTAAGGCCACACGCTAAATTCCCGCTTAGGTTTCTTTGTTTCATCTTTGCCACCCGACTCTTTTTGTGAATTCATTCAAGATGGCAAACCTCAACCATAGAGAGTCCAATATGGCTCCACTTCAAGAGGACATCGATGCTATGCGTGTTTCACTACAACGAGAACGCGACCTTCTCCAAGTCCTTGAAACCCAAATCGAACGCTTTCGGCCTGATCATTCGCAGGCTGCCCTCCAGCTCGTGCGGGCACAAGCTGCATTAGACGCTGCATCCCGTGTCTTTCGAACCTCTGACAGCATGCTTCAGGGGCTTACGCGGCAAAGGGATCACTTAGAGGCAAGCATCGCCGAGAAATGTGCAGCGCTTCACCGTTCGTCTTCCCTGGGCTTGTTTCTACGAGCCAGTCTAATGCTACTCACTTAGCAATACGACGCGTTCCTGCAGAGATACTCGCCGATATCCTGGGCCAGTTGGTCGACATTGATGAATGCGAACAAGTACGGTTTCTGGATAGCAAGGGATATCATAGTCGCTCTTTACCGGCTTGCCTTGCTGTCGCTTCCGTCTGTCGCTTCTGGCGGCAAATCTCCCTCGCTACCCCCTCCCTGTGGCGGAAGATCATCATACCAGGGGGGCGGCCTTTGAAAGAACTCAAAGCCCACATTAACGAATGGTCTACCCGATCGACCCCACGGTTCATAACATTGTCCTTGAGGAACATCGGGCGCGAAAATTGGAGTCCTGGAGACGCCCCCCTTCCCGAACTGGACGCATTGCGGTGGGCTCTTATGATTATGCAGGACCGAGTATACCGCCTCGAAGTCAACTTTTTGTTTTCAAGCGCTATCCCCGCATGGTCCATAATCGTTAGCAGTTCGAATAATCGGTTTCGCAATTTATCCCAAATGTACATCAGCCTAAACGACCCTTCACCAGCATCACAATCCGTGGTCCCGTAAGTAGAACTGCGCTTCCTCTATTAGATACTGACAACTGCTCGGTCGACAGAGACCGGACCTTTCAATTCCACCGTCTCAAGAAATTGGAGTACTTTACACTTCGCAATCTATGGTGGAATGGGCAAGCAGGGCTTCGCAGCCTTCGAGTCCTCAAATTCGAACTTACCAGCTTCTCCACCGATTTGAGCCATTTCATCACCCTCCTGAACAACCCTAGCCAACTGCAGGAAGTAGAATTCCTGGCCGTTGCATCGACTGCACTCCCTAATGCCACCCCAACGGCCGTGATCGACTACCCTCGTTTAACACGGCTTACCTTGTGTTCAAAATGGCTCGCGCACATGCAGCAGGACTTGATTCATGCGATATCCATGACGGTTCTAAGGACCCTTAACCTGATTTCTTGTCAACCAGGCGCAATGTCAACGCGAGAGGCGGAGTCGATCGGGCGATTTTTAACTCACATCGCCCCAAACGTTGAAACCTTGACTATCAACCTACGAGGGGAGGTCATATGCTCACAGCTGCTGCGTATCAGAGGCAATGAGCTAAAAACGCTGGAATTCATCGACACAGAGGTCCCTACAGACATCGTTGAGGCTCTCAATGAGCCACAGTCGGACCCACTCACATCCACCCGGTGGCTCCTTTCATCGCTTCGAAGGCTCATATTTCGCGATTGCGACATTGCCTACGACATGACAGACGCCCTCTCGAGCCTCGTTTCAGCAAGGTCGGATGCAACCACCTATGTACGACCATCGGCAACGAAATTGGAAGAAGTCCTGGTCTTCCAGCACGGAGTTGCGGTTTGGACGTCTCCTTGAATGCTCTCGTAGTGCTTGTGAGTCGACTTTCCTTGCCAGACTCGGTGCTGACGTAAGGTCGCGTTCTTTCAACCCAGCCTCATCATGGGCGATTTACATTTACCTATCACAAATCGATCTGAGGCATTTAAAGCCATTAGGAAAGAGTCTCTTGATGTGTTCAACCGTCTCCATAGCATCGATGAGGATGCATCTTTCGTGTCGTCCATCGCTCATGTTTATCCGTCCTTTCCTGTTGTTGGTATGAGCACCATGCTATATGATATTGTGATGCTGATAATAAATGCTATTGTGTCAGCCAATCGACGATGCGGTGTTTGGTACACGGACGTAAACCTGGTATGGTGATCGCGGCGGTTAATGGGCTGGACTGCTCTGCTAAATAGATTGCTCGCCAGTCTCGAAAGGATTTTGTGTACTTTAAATCCACCGATGGTCACCATGGAAAGTCCAAGTAAGGTCTCTTCGTCAGCACTCACGATGACTCGTGCATTCAGGCAATTGGGATTTCAATCTACGCCGAGCAAACATGCACCTCCTCCCTACTATTTCCGAACATGGAGGGTATGTCCCTTGACGGTTGCCAATACTTCCCTGATCATTCACATTCATAGCCTCCTTATTGTCGATTCCACTCGAAGTGGCAAACGCATGCCAGATGCTTTGTCAAAGACTGTCCCCATTTGGTGTGCAGTAATTAATAAGGCCTATCTGGTGCGTCATGGAGGACTGCTAGAGGACGCCGAACGGAAAGCGTGGAGAGAGCATGGAGAGCTATTCTCCCCACCCTGGATTAGCCCCAGTGAGTGGGATGAAATGCATCAGAGAATAGACCTATGGGTTGAACGGTTGTTGGTAAGTCCACTATTTTGGATTTTTTCTAGTGACCTGAGGGTGGGCCAGGAATCCACTTTTGTGTTTGATAACCTTAAGCGTCCTCTCCGGCCTATTTGGACCACACCAGCGAGCCATGTCCCAACGCTTACAAATACCATGTACTACCCCGTTGTCTGTGTTTGCGCGTCGAGAATGGTTGAGTATGGGCTTGAACGCCGCATGGCGAGCGTTTTCACTTACGTGCAAGGAGCTGGAGATGATCACGAAACATGGAGCCACGTAAGCCATCCCAAAACAATGCTATTCATCAGTAACTCATCTCCCGAAGGGCCTGACACCGAGCATGTTTTGGCGGCACCACGATTTACTATTATCCTGCGACCGCGAGAGTCTGTTGGCAACGATAGAACAGATTATTCAAAGTAGTCTGCCTGGTCAGAGTATCACGACAAGTTACCCTTCCTTTATTGCTGCGACTCAAAATGCAATTGCCCTGGGAAGGCTCGCAGATCAAGTCCCCGAAGCCTGCGCGAAGATTTACATCTATTCGTGTGAAGAAACCGACGAACACAACCTTCCATTGGACTCCGAGAGAGCGCTCCGATTGCAGGTCAGACACGACAAGAAAGGGGAAAGGGAGTTTGTGCAAGAGATTTTGCCTGCAGTCGATGCTTTCTGCGCAAAACAGTTCGTGGTGCAGCAATCTGAGTCGCAGTTGGCAGTCCTCCACTCATCCTCCACCGTTGATGTCGCAATCGGGGTCACGATCATGCTCTTAGCGCGGTATTTTGGAGCTGAAGGGGATCTTATAGATAATGGTGGTACAATTAGTAAGCTAGATTCCATGGCACTTTGGCGCGTACTGATGGTGAACAGCATTCTCGAAAGAGTTGATCCGCCGCCGTTTAGAATGGATCCAGAAAAGTATACCTGGCGCGAACCCTTCTCGTACGATAATGAAGCGAGTGAACGAGTATCTTATGTCGCCAAGGCAAACCACATGAGCCTCGTTCCACTGTTCGCAAAGAGAACTACACAGAAACGGGCTTGATTGCCACGGTATTGATCGCAATCCTATCTATGAGTGTATGTTGGTCTTCTGTGGTCTTCGCATACTGGAATGCGGCGTCACTACCCATCTTGTATAACTAGAGTCATGGTAGGAACATATCAGAAACATCCATGAATAGAACCAACTAGTTGTACCTTCTTTACTGCAGTCCAGTCTGTGAAGTCTGGTAATGAGGAAAGGGGAAGGAGCTCTCCTTCCACCACCGCCTGCATTGCGGCCAGGGTGCTCTTCCTGGACTCTTCATCTGGTACCCCGGAAAGAACCTTGACGACGAGGAGGATCGTGGTCTTGTCATTTACGCCGAACCGCCGAATCGCATCTGAAATCTGGAACTCATTGTAGTCCTCTCATTGAAAGTCGACGAGCCTGAATACACACATTATTGCTTGGGTTCAAAACCCATAGTATCTCGGAGTGAACGTAATGGGTTCGCAGTGAACCTCTCTCTTCAGTCAAAAGCGCCTGATGCACGGCTGTCTCCAGAAGGGCGCGGCTAGTAATCTACACGTTTGGTAAGTAAAGGTCGTGAGGAATCAGCCATGGCACCACGATCATACCAATCGTCCGTCAATAAACCCGAAATTCACTGCCGCCCGTTCTCGATCCCCATCCTCCCCTTCCATCGTGGAAGCCGTGATAAGTCTTGCTTTCAAAGATTTTGCGTTCTTTACATTATTGAATAGGGCGATGTGAACGGACGCAGGAAAATGAGGAAAATGGACGGACTCCATAAGGAGCTTAGCATGTCTCCGATAAATAAAAACTGTTAATTATAGAGCTAGGCCAGAATGGTACAGGTGCTCAAAATGAGGGATGAAACAGAATGAACATATCAACCATACTCCTTTGAAATAAAGCATCAAAAAAAGAAAAGCAAAGATTGAACAGGGGTCATGAATTATAATAGTCTTGTGATTACGCCGAGTCCTTTGGTCGTACCCTCCCTAAAGAGGAGCTTCTGACCCGGCTTAATGAACTCGGGATTCTTGATGAACTCGAATTGAACCGTGGCTCGATCGCCCGTTCTCAATATGCCCGCCGCGTTGTCCATGTCAATTATTCTTACGGTTTGTCGAATATTCTGTAATTCAGAGCATTGGATATAGGATCGCTCAGTACGAGAACGATACGCACCCCGCAATGCAACATTGCCTGATAGTTACGAGATAATGTTGTATTATGACTGAATGATGGCCGTTAGCGGGTAGATTTGAGCTTCCAGAATCAGGACATACTATAAAATGAGGACTTGGCCTTCGAATCGCCGAACAGCCTTAGGCGGAGTGTCCGTCTTGGCAATGATGACCATTCCTATTCAAAGTCAGCGTCGAGGAAGCATTGTGCATCAGAGGGCTCGCCTTTCCGTACAACACCCTTCTTGACTTTCTTCAGAGCGAATGATACGGATTGCCTTTGACTCGGGTCAGCCGCTGCAAGCTAGATTTGCACTACTCGACACATACCCTGCCTCAGCAGATGCTACAGGAGCTCGTTTTCGGTGTATACTCTTCACTGCAGTTGTCTGTTTATAGCATAAGAGATTAACTCCGTATTCACGTCAGCACGAGACCTACTATCCAATTGCCCACAGAATCAGGTCCTATCAATATAGGGTCTCCTGCAGTGATTCGACCAGAGTTGATAATGCCATTGACGACCACACCAGTGTAGGGGACGCTCCATACTTCAGTGACTGAGTACTACATGCGAAGGAGTGAACCGACGCCTGGAGAGCATTTATGTGTAATTTTCACCTCGAATGGCAAGTCTCTGCTAAAACGACTCTCATCCTCAGAAGACGGGAGGAGATTGAGGAATTGTCGGAGCTGCGTTAGCATGTCAATGGAGTCCCCCTAACAAGACAGATTCTTACCTTATCCAGTCCCTCGCCTGTCACATTGGACACTTGGAAGATCGGGCATAACCTTGAACTCGTAAATTATACAGGGTTAACTTGGCTCCAAAGTTCATTACCGTTTTGGGACAAACTCTTGAGAGACCTGAGTAGCAATCTCAAGCGAGTTAACGAACACGGGCGTTTTCCTATGAGGTCCAGTTAGATGCCGACAGTCATGGAAATGGTGTAGAACCAACCTTGACCCGGGACTCTTGAGGACTTTCACTAACTGCTTGATGGTCTCTTGAAGAACATTTGCGGGAGTCATATCGATCTTCGAGATAACAACTGCCACTGGGACAGAAAGAGCTAGAGTGATAGCAAGATGTTCCTTCGACATGCCAATGAGACCACCAGTGTTAGCTCCGACCATGAGAATGACGCAAGACGGAGCGCTGGATAAACGGGCTTAAATTCAATGGTGGCAACAAGTAAAAGATAACATACCCCGAAGTGAGCCCGTAGAGTGTTGTCTATGACGAGGTAAGCCAAAGTACCGTATCTGAGAAGTATCGTACCTTCAAGTACTTCTCATGTCCGGCCAAATCAATGAAACTGACAATCTTGGAGCTCTTGGAAACGATCTGTTCCCAGCCTAATCTCTCTCGCCTTACTACGTCGGGGTCAGCGTTGACATCCGCGGAAGGTAATATGGGCTGTCCGTTGGGCCCAAAACCTAAGATCTAATTAAAAAAAGATGAGAAATATATATTGGTAGTGGGGTGCAACGCACTTCCATCCCGACTGAGGATGTCCTCCCAGTCTCGATTTCGTGTTTGTGTCGGAACAAGGCGACTCGCGCGCGCCCACGACCATCGTCGAGCCCACCTCTTGTCAAAACGCCGAGGGTGGTAGATTTCCCTGAGTCTACATTTCCTACGACACCGACACGGACTTCGGGGGTAGACTCGAGTGTCAGAGGAGGTATTCTAATCAGGCAAGCTGTTCGGGTGCGGTGTTCGAACAGTTGAGTAACCTGATGAAGAAATGGGCGAATGGTCCTCTTCCGTCAAGCGAGCTACTTACCCTGCCGCCTATCTGATCAACAACCCCGCTCAATCTATTGATGGTTTGCTTTAACTCTTCCTCCGAAAGAGGCTGCCCAGTCCATGTATTATCCGAGGCTGATTCCTCGAGAGTCCCTGTAGCAGCGTACAACGCGCCATGTGGGGGATGGCAACCAAATAGAACAATGCATTCCCCTCGCTGTCGAGTCACCGCAGCGGCGATCGAGTCACGCGCTTTCGAATGGTCGGCCTCGCTCTCAGAGAGGAGACCCTGTGTAGCTTGTAAGACCAATGTAGGCTAAGGTGGCAAATAGGCATACTTGGATGTCTAGTAGAACCTCGATGTCGGTCTCACTATCCAGGGGTGTGGCCTCCTTTGATGTGGACTCCTGAGCGAGCGCCTGTTTCGACTTCGAGTCCTTGCGTTCCTTCTCCTGCTGGAGGGCTATAGCTGCACGCTGCTCCTCAATGTTCTTCTTATTAATGTCCTCGATATCGGCCTGGAATTTCTGCAAGAGTGCCATATCCAGTGGTGTGTGTCGGGAACAAGTTATGCTTGTGCAGGCTCGAGTCACACCAGCTCATTGATGAGCATCTCAATTCACCTCACCTTGGACATGGCGTCGCCTCTTCGTCAACGAAAACCTCATGACAAAAATATTAGAAATATCTCAGAAGATGACAAATTCAGAAATGGGATAACACATGAACCATCGATGATGGTGCGAGCTGAGGAGAAAGTCAAAGTAGGACTGCTCATTAGTTGGCGGAGAACAAGGGACTAATGGACTGCAGTCGTACCGCTCTCTATTCACTGGAAAGCGTGCCGCTCTCATAGTCGGGGTCCTTAGTAAGTCGCCCAGCCGTCTAACAACTCGCTCGAAGCTGAGCTCCTGTGCAGGTGGCTTCGTGGCATGTCTATTGCTCATTGCCAAGCCACCTAAGGACCTATCTGTACTGCTAGAAGACTTTGATCTATCCTCGTTTCCGTTGGACCTCTCCTCAATAGGGCCCGACGTAGATTGGAAACATCTTTTCGCACAGAACTCGCCTTTAGTCCCATGGGTACGCGCGTCTTTGCGCGTCAAAGGGAAACCTGACCTTGTGTCAGAACATAGGACGCGCGAACTTCGACGGCCGCGAGTTCACCGTTGGGGAGGCTCTTGCGAATCAAGGACATACGGCGAACCACCCAGTGGTACTAATACCTGGAATCATTTCAACTGCTTTAGAGAACTGGTCGACCTTCGGAGAATACAAAAATCATTTTAGAAAGCGCTACTGGGGCGGGGCAAGGTAAGCTCACACTCGGAAGACCACTATCTATCGCTAATGCGTCGCAGCATGGTGGTCCGCGCTATTCAAGATCCAGATAAGTGGATGGCTGCGTTGATGCTTGATCCCGATACCGGTCTTGATCCTCCTGGTGTCAAGATACGGGCTGCACAAGGTTTGTATGACTATACGTGGTGACGACACGCTAACGGAATCTCCTCTACAGGTATTGACGCAGCAGAGAAGTTCATTGAAGGCTACTGGCTCTGGTAAGGGTATCTCGTAACCAAAGCGAATTCTACCAACCTCGCTATGATATTGATTAGGGAGAAGATAATCCAAAATCTGGCGGCCCTTAACTACGACACCAACAATTTGGAACTTGCTGCTTACGACTGGAGACTTTCGTATATGAACCTTGAGATCAGAGACAATTACTTTTCCCGTCTCAAACACGGCATTGAAAGTCACAAGTAAGCGGATCGGCTTCTTGTGAACATGTGCTCATAGAGGGATACAAGGAAACGATATGGCAAAAAATCTGTAATTGTCGCCCACTCCATGGGAGGCACGGTGTGTTCATCTCTTTCCCTCTACCGCTCGAGGTCTGACCGTGGCATTCTTAGGTCATGCTGGTGCGTATATTCCGTAGCGACATTCGTACACATGGTGATTGGCCCTCGCTACGTCTTCTCAGTACTTGTGCGTTGTGTTGAAAGCTACACTCTCAAAACCTAACTTGCTTTGTAGTCTAAAGTGGGTGGAAGCTCCAGGGCACGGAGATGGAGGTCCAAATTGGGTCGAAGTATGTCATAGACACGACAGTGGTGCTGGTAGTTGACTCCACCACAGGACCATATCGAGGCAGTCATCTGTATCGGCGCTACCTTCCTTGTTAGCCTACTAAACTTACAAGTGCAGCACTTGATTGACTCCTCCTTAGGGTGTACCTAAGGCCATGGTCGCCTTCCTCTCCGGCGAGATGAAAGACACTGTGGCAATGAGCCCTGCTGCGTCCTACGTCCTGGAGCGATTCTTCTCCAAGAATGACCGTGCAAAACTCTTTCGAAGCTGGGCTGGGAGTGCTTCCATGTGGATCAAGGTCAGGTAGTCCTTCTAATGAACTGGTGTCATCGTTGACGGCGGGTGAGCAGGGTGGAGAGGCTGTGTGGGGTAACGGGACCCATGCACCGGATGATGCAGATGATGCAGATCACAGTCACGGTCACTTCGTTGCCTTCCGGGACCTTGAGGCATCAACCAAGGAACTGCATGAACGCACAAATCCAGGAGTTGCAAACCTCACTGCAGGAGACCTGACCAACTGGATACTTGAGTCGACCCCTGTCTCGTACCAGAAAATGGTCGCGAGCAACTATAGCTTCGGCCTGGAAAGAGACGAAAAGCAGTTGCGGGCCAATAATCACGATTTCAGGAAGTGGACGAACCCCCTAGAAATACAGTGCGCATTATAAAGCACAGTAAAAGTTGGGACACCTAACAAAAGACTCCAGGTTACCTAAGGCCCCTTCACTGAAGATTTTTTGCACTTACGGGCATGGGCTGGAAACTGAGCGAAGTTATTGGTAAGGAATTCCTTCGCGATTATGTTCCATGCTGAACGATTTTCGAGGTATACTCGAGGACGCCACGCTTACGATGAGGCCTCGCGAGACGAACCTCAAGCACAATGTGTATCTGATGCAGCAGGATGCAGTCCGAATTCCGACTTCCCGATGATGCGGTCAACTTGGATTGACAACGAAATAACGAATGATACGTCCAGACCAAAGGCGCGAGCTGCCACAAACTCCGCGATAATACCACTGATACTAGACTCTAGATTAAGAACGGTGTTAGAATAGGCGAAGGAGATGGAACGGTGAGCTTGACCTCCCTTGGTGCCATGTGTGCAGAGGGTTGGAGACGCAAACGCTGGAATCCAGCGGGCGTGAAAGTCATCACACATGAGGCGAGTTGCATAAGGCGTACAATTGCGTCGCTGCTCACGAAATGTGCTACAGATCGAGCACTCGCCAGAGGCATGGAGTCTCCGTGGTGGACCAAACTCAGGGGACCACATCGACGTACTAGGGAACACTGCTCTAAACGAAATCATTGCAAAGGTCGCTGTCGGGGCGGGTGACGAGCTGAAAGAGAACTTTGTGTCCAACGTACGATCATATGCGCAGAGGATTAACTGGGATGATGGACTTCCGACTGAATTATGGTAGGTGAACAGCGGTGCTGTATGTAATATCATGTGTGTACTCGTAGCTGTTCTGGCACCTTCGAGAGGGGCTTTGATGTGGAGTTTGTCGATTTATCTAGGAAACATAACGCGTCTTCTTCCGCAACTGCTTCCACGTCATCTTCGTTCCAATCCGAGGTAGTCTCCCAGGCATTCTCGAACTCAATATCGATGGGGAGCACCGGCCCTTGAGAGTATCGAGCTTCGGGACCGTCGTCCACTTCCATCACAGCTTGTGATTCGTCCGCATCCAGTTGAATCAAAGGCTGGGTGAACGGTAGGAAGCTTGCTAATGTTTGAGCGTTATGTTCAGAGCGGTCGATTTGCTGTACCCATCGTCGTTCTCGCAGTCGTTTGTGCTGGTTGAGTCAAGAGTACTTTAGTATGTAGCAACCGAGTGCTCTGGCAACCTACACGCTCACGGTCTTCCTCTATCCTTTTAACAACTTCATTTCGACTTATCACCGGCTGTGATGCTCCAGATCTGGAACCATGCGCTTTTATTACCGCCTGCTGTATACTGTAAAGCTCTTGATCAGGTGAATCTGCAGCACCAAAATCATTTCTGTACCTTTCTTTCCGGTTTTCTAGTGTCGCGATGGCATTCTCTACGCTTTTTGCATCTATTATACGCTTGATACGCCAGTTCTCCAGAATCTGGCGACCTTCAGAGTGCGCTACATTGGCAAAGGGGTGGTGTTCTGACCTGAGATGTACTCTGCACATTCATGAGACCATCTTTCGAGTCAGGAACGACATGTTCGACGATTTTGTCGAGATCCCGACTGATGAAATCGATGTAATAAGTACCGTTGGATGCATTGCGACCTTGCGCACGGTCGTTGTTAGATGTCTGTAATGAAGATTCACACAAGGTGTCCAACAAGTACAGGACGTTGATTCGAGTGTTCAAACCGCCCTGCACACGCTAGGATTCAATAGTCACTCTTTACAAGAAGTGGAGACGGACTCACGTCTCGAGATTCGTCTATTATACAGGACCAGAGGTCTTCTCCACACCTATGGTAGTATTTGAGGGCGTATCCCACGCATTTTTGGATGGATTGCTGGGATCTGTTATCATCTCGCGTCAGTCAGGGGCCTCTGAATCCAAGCAACGCCATTGGCCTACGCATTGAGCTTCTTCAAGTTCGATATAAATTGCATGCGGACTTCAAATGGGTCCATGGTACCGAACACGGAAGCGTGAAGATATCGGCAGGTCCAAGAACGTCTCGGGAACACGACGCAACAGCCCTCGGCCTGATGAGATGTTTCGCAGCTCAAAGGTTTTGGTAGAACCATTTTGAGACCCCGTTATGGTCGCTTATGTGTAGAACGATGAGCGAGACCATAAATTCATGTTCATTGGTACATAGGACGTATTCAGGCCCAGCTTCCTCGAATCAAGCTCATTTACTATCCTTAATGGACAAATGGACGAAGAGAGTGGAGAACAGGTATTGCCCATACTGTTCGTCGTGTAGCGGAAGGTGTCGGTAGCCTACAAAAAGCAAGGTCAAACGTTGCACATGAGGTAGCCAAATGTCCTCACCAAGCTCCAGGGTCTTCAAGCACGCACAATACGTCCCGATCCAGTTGTCCCTATCCACATCATGGTCCTTGATAACAAACCTGACAAAAACGAATTCCGTCATTCCACCAAGGACATCGAATTCTAATTCAAGCGTTTCATTCCAGCGAGGGTTGAACCCATTATTTCTGATGACTGAGGTCTTTGCCTTCAAACCCCTGTCAACTTGATTCTCGACAGATGCAGAAGTCATGGCGGAGGTCGGCCAGGTAGGTGAGTGAATCTCAACGCGCACATAGGGATCAACGGTGTCCTTGTCAATGATTTCACGACCTTGAGAATCCTTTGGTCGTGGTAGTTGCTGAGCAGAGACGACGCGTACTACCAATGTATGCTTGGTTGGGCGATGCGATAACACCGGGTGGTCTGCGACGCGCAGGGGTTCCGGTTTGAGCACATATCCGGCTCGTCCGTTACAAGCATAAAATGCCTGTACCATTGAAAAGCCAAGGTCTAGCAAAGTGGAGGTTGTGAGAGATATTCTGATGGAAGTGTGCATGGATAAGGGACTCACCGACTGTCTGCCAATTGACAGTCACCAACTGACAGCCAGCCGCCCAGAACTTGTGAGGTTCGTAATTACTGCTATCCACTCGTATTCCCTTGGGATATACCCGGACCAAATGTTCTCTGGCATGGTTAACCAGCCTGAGGGCATCCGCTCCGTTTTCCATAAGTGAATCTGCTCTTGGCTCACTCAAAGAGAACAGGTGAGTAAGAGGGTATACTTGTACACGATCCAAGCCTCGGAAAGATACCCCTGTCGTGTACACGAGCAAAGGCAACAACTCTGGAGCCATCAAAATCTTGGGCGGCTGTTCATCGGGCTGAGTCGGTGTTGCGAGAGAAGCAGAAGATTGTTGAAGAGGAGATGCGGATATCACTGGTTTGGGAGGTGTATTGGGATGCTTGGTATTAGTTGGAGCAAGGCGTTTCGATGGGGACCGTTTGAACAGTTTATCAAATTTGCCTCGTAAGCCACTATGCTCCTTCTCCACGACTTTGATCGACTCGTCCGAGCTGGATGATTCATCTGGCAGCTTTTGAATCTTCGGTCTAGCTGCATCGATATACTTGTTCTTCGCTTTAAGCAGGATTCGTCCTTTGAGCTGCTCGGGACTCGGCAAACACGTTATTTCGTCTCCTTCTTTGTGGGCTTCGTCGACAGGTGCGACCACGAGGGCTGCACCAAAGGTATGGACAAAGATCTCTGCGAACCTCTTTTGTTGAGGAATAGAGCAGTGGACTTCCGCAGATATGATGATGGGATAGGGAGAGGAAACGAACGCATATTTGGCGATGGCCGTAACGACATCCTTGACAGCCGTCGTGGAGGTCAAGGTGCCCCCATGAGTAATTATGGGCTCGCCATCGTCGCCATCGTAAATATCCACTGGAATTCAGGTATCGTGAGGCACGGGGGTATGATGGTCAAGTTAGAAGTACTTACTCTCGACGCTTCGACAGCTCGCGAGGAGCGAGCGAATGTACCCTTCCACAGTGCTATCACCAACTAGCTGATGACCGATGAGGTACGTGTTGTGCGAGCTCGAGATGAAGTAGTTCGAGATCGGCAGCGTCATATCTTGAGAGACATCTTTGTGGTGGTCTGAAAAGACCGAGTTGTGGGATGATGTCAGGAAAGCAGTAAAAGCGGCCAGGGTCAAAGGAGGAAGTTGGGCGGCAGACGTTTCACTGGAGGTCTGGGTCGTGGGCCTTGGGGTGGTGAGTGCTAGAAGCGGGGCAGTTGAACCAGGTGGTAAAAGTTGCCCAGCCGGTTGTTCAGAAGAGTGCTCTGGGGGGGCGATTGGAGCAGGTGCAGAAGGCATTGCGAACCGTCGGTACATCTGTTCCATTTCCTCCGGCGATGTGCTCGTCTGGGCACCAAAGAGATCAGAGACATGGCCAGGCGATACGGTATGGGTGCATACCCTCTGTGTATCCTTCATAAATCTCTGGAAGCAGGCAAAATCGAACTCTCCTTGACCTTTGACTTCCATGTAGACCTTTTCAACCTCAGGTCGCTCCTTCAACCTTCGGACAAAAATCGTGAACTCTTCGAAGGTAAGGAACCCTTTCTTTCCAGCATCCGCCTCTGCAAACCGTTTCTTCACTTCGGTGTCTCCACCACTCAGGTTCAGTCTGCGACACAGGAGTTTGGCTTCATCGAGATCAAGTTTTCCATCCGCAGAGGTATCTGCACCCTTCCAGTGGTGTCGTTCCCAGATGGTCTGAGCACGCTCGGCAGAAGACAACCCCATCATGAAGTCAAGGCGAATCTTCTTGAGTTGAAGGAGAGTGACATGCCAAAGACGGAATATGACCGTCGTAGGAGCGACGAGATGCAGAGTCTTATAATCTCCTTCGACATTGTAGATAATGGTTAACCACTTTGTTTCATAATCAACTGGGAGGCGGAAGTGCTGGATAAGTTGGCGAGCATGGCTCCCGGCGCGCAATTCTTTAATGTTCTCGATGGATACTGTGCATGAGGTATTGTCGGTGGTGTATCATTTCGCAAATCAAGGCAAAGGGTACACACTAATTCCACTCTTACGACTTGGCCAGAGAATTTGGCCTTGGTCGGGATCAAGCCTAAATATTCTGCCTTTAGGTCCCTTCTTCTCGCTATACTTGGTCATGGGGGTGCCCTGGATGAGGAGAGCCGGAACTTTGAGACCTTCCATTTCCCAATCCCCAACATTTGGTGACTGAGAACGTGTATGGGGTTCTGAAGTAGTTATGGCGAGCTTGGATTGCAACTGGGCAGATCGGCGTTTGATTCGAGTAGAGAGTGACTGCTTCCCTTCTGAGAGTAGTTCTTTGGCATGTTGGGTGAGCCCCTTTTGTGTCTCCTTTGATGTGGAGACCTGAGTTCAGTGTGCGCTGCGAGGGCAGAGGAGCCCAGGTGAGGAAAGAGAGAGGTTACCTCGTTGCTGGATGGTGGTCCCTCCATCACTAATCGTATGTTCTGATGTCTGGGGTGAACAGTGGTCGAGGGTCGAGGACTGCTGGTCAAGGCCAAGATGGAGTGAATAGGGTCAGCTGCTCAAGTTCCCCGGACTTTAGATAGAAGTCAACCACTGTTCGGTAATATCGGACTGAGGTAAGATGACTGTGGGTCTCCATGCATTCGGTATTACCTCCCATCCTCACGGGGAGAACGGAGAGCATGACATTTTCGTTACACGGGTTTGTAGCGGGTGTGGCCGGAGTGCTGCTCGACTCTGTGGGTGCCATACACGCACTTCCGTATGATCCTTGGCGAGCTCTTCTCAGAATTCTATGTATTGCTCCTGCAAGTCTGAAACAATCCGCCACCGGCGACAATGGTCTCGCTCATTAAACACAATGGTCTTCTATTATCACCGAGCTATCCATTGTATGTGAATGGTCGACCGCGCATTGCATTCACCTGTGGATCCATCGACCACCCGTTAAATGGAGGAAGAAAGTCACAGACAACAAATTGGGGTCAAGCTATTCAATCTTATCATCCAAGGTTGCAAGTGCATCGTTTTGCAACTTGAGCAGGAACCTCGCCAATTCCTCAGGAGGGAGCGTAGAATAAAGAAGTGCCTGTTTCAGTTGAGAAGCGAGCTAGAAATGGTTCGTAGCTGAGCCATTGGTTTCCTCCAACTTTGTCAGGACGAACCGCAGTCAGGGTTTTGCGTCGGGCGATGACCTTTGAGCTCGTGCTGGCGAGGCGCCTCTCGGTTTCCTTGTCGGCTAATAGATTTGCGACCCGCTTAGCCTCCGTAGTAATGTCGGTCGGAAAATCGCCCAGCCTTGCAAGTTCCAGTCCGTAGTGCGGCCCCGCGTCCAAGCACCCATCGCGCACCCTACATATAAGTACATTGGCGGTAGAGTACCACACACTTACTTGTAGTGAAACTGCAAGCCGGAGCATGTAGCGGTCGGGCGGGTGTTCTGCTCCCTTCAGTCACCATATCTCGGAGAATAGAGTGGACTCACTTGGACGAGGAGATGGAGACTGAAAAGGCAATCAGAGATGTTTGATTAGGTAGCACTAGGTTATGGACTTGACAACGGATGGGTAACGACTCAGCGTACTGGACAGGTCGGTGAAATGTCTTGTTCGTGTATCAGGCTCTTAGTCTGGAAGAGACAACGGATACGAACGTTGCAAAGAACACTGTGCACTAGACAAATTTTAATTTAGCATACTTGGGGTGAGGAAGTAAGGAACCTTGCGTTCAATGAGACTTTCAGCAATGGTGTGGGCAATACCGATGCCTTCCTGCGGGCTATGTCAGCAAGCCGTGGTGTAACAGCGATCGAGTGTTACTTGAGGAGAAGTGCCACGTCCTAATTCATCTACCAGCACAAGAGTGTCTGGAGTAGCAAGACCTATGAAGCATAAGCTCGGAAGATAGGGTAACCCCAACAAGAGCAACCTAGTATCATGGAGGCAGTGACCATCTCATTCGAGAATGTGCTCAAACTCCTTTCCAAGTCGTCCCCGTTGGACAGTCGCGTGAGTAACGAGTCATGTATCCTGGACCGCGCTTAGTACGTGTCCCATCTTGCCGCTATGGAGGAGCTCACTTGAAGCTGGCATATTCTGCCGGAATAAAGCATCCAGCCATGGCCATCACTGTTAATAGTGCGACACTCCGGATGTAGGTGCTCTTGCCTGCAAAGAAAAATGGATTATAAAGTAACCACACAGAGGAAAGCATACCAGACATGCTATGATAAGGTTGAGTAGGATCAGTACGAGCACTCCACAAACATTGCAACGTACTTCTGTAGCAGCTGTGAGTCAGCTGGAATACAAAGCACCTGTAACTCACAGGTCCTTGAATGATCTGAAATGCGCTCGCTTCCGAGGCAAAGACATCGTTTGGCACCAACGTCGCCGCGGACTGAATGTTCTCCAGGATGGGGTGCCTTCCTGCCTTTATGGCCAAAGTTCCTGTAGTCGTGGTCATAATTACCGCCAATGTTAGTCCGTTTACTGCTGAACATGCCTGTAATCTCTGGTCGCACTAGGCGCATCGTGAGTGGGTGTAGGAGGGGATCCAGTGGCACTTACGATAGTTCCTCAGGAGTGAGCAGTGAGAAAATGACCAGAGCATGTCAAGGAGTGCAATCTGAATAGCGCTCAGATAGAGTGGAAAGTATGTTAATCGACTGACTGCTTCGGAGGCTTTGTAAAGGGGGGAAATGTCGGACAGCACGTCACCAAGCAGTTCCTCGATAATTCTGAACGGATATGAGAATGTGAGTGGCAGGAGTTTCGCGACATACCGGGCGCTGATCATCAAAGTTTCGTCAAGAGAGATTTGCATCCGGGCATTGCGTTTTCTCTACCATCCGCCATTGGATAATATTCGTGTTAAAGATTCATCTCCATACCAGTTCGAGGCTAGAAAAGAGCCACTTTGACCTTTGACTGGTCACGTTGATGAAGTTTTTGATACTTGTGAAGTCTAGATCCGCGGCTTTAGTCAGGGAGAACCAGAAGCCGTCACGATGGTACACGACGTCGATCGGCAAATCGTATTGCGCAGCGACTTCACGACCGAGCTCCATGATATCGTGCACATTCTCCTTGTAAGATGCCCTTGCGACGTCAAGGAGCGGATTTCGTTCTGCCTGAAAACAAGGTCAAGGATTCTAGAGAAATCAAACAATGCGGCTCACCTTGACTGCATATATTCGAGCGTTCACTACCGCAAGTTGTGAACCAGCGCCCTTGAAAGGTCTTTAGTAAGAGGAGAGCCAATTTTTTGGTAGATCGAACCTTGCTAGGGCCAACAACATCGTCGTTCAGCTCTTGAGAGATTCTCTGCTCAATGCGGCAAATCCTGGAGTCCGAGAGTAACTACAGAAAGAATCAGGACTGACCTGTCCCCCTATAAACAGCGACTGACCTGACTAATAATTTTCAAGAGCTGAGCGCGGCATCCAGCAGAAGCAGCCGCGAGCTGGGGAATATGGCGAATCACTTTGCGGAGGTCCAGCATCTGTCCAACTCGTTCGAAGGCGACCCTAGCGGTCATCTCGCCACGTGCGGATCGTTCCGATGCTGCAAGCTGTCGCGGCATCAGTAATGGAAACGTGAAATCAAGAAGTGAAACTCGCCTTGGCTACGAGTTTGTCAAGGTCGACTCTTTGCACTGTCTTCAATGCGTCTCGAATTGTCCTGCTTGACGCGTGAGCATAAGCAATGGAAGGGGCACTCACCCTCACTTAAAGTTGTCCTCATTGGCTACGAGTTCTAGGCGGACGCTCAGTGTTTTCTGGAGCCTATTTGCGGCTTCGCACCTTCAACACAGTCTAAGCGAGCCTCAATTGTGCGCGGTTCTACAGCCAATGGTGAGAAGTAACTGGGGTAATCGAGTGATGACTAACCATTGAGCGGTGAGAGCAGCGTTACACGAAGCAGACGAGCGGCCATAGGGGTAAATGTGTGATTAAGCGTTCTGTACATGGTGAGCATTAAATCGAAAACCGCATACGCCATTGCTCACCCAAACAGCGAGTGAAACTTCTTCTTGGTTGCGTTCTCCACGAGCTCCAGATTGCGAGCCGACTCATGATCAATCATCATCGAACCTGCAGAGGATGTTTGAGTTGATACAGAGGACACCATGGCATTTTACCCTCTATGGTTCGATATACGATGTCAAGTGTACGCGGCGGAAAGATAGTGTTGTGGACCAGCTCGATCCATTTGAGCGCGGCAGCAAGCGCTTGCATAGCATAATACTTTGAGCGAATAGTAACAAGGGTGCCCGCACGTTTCTCGTCTTCAATGCAAAGTTGTGCCATAAAGTCTTCTCCTATTGATCCCACACATGAGAGGAGCAAGAAGCGGGAGCACAGAGCATACCTGCTTCAGCGCTCCAATACTTCCGATCCAGCGGTTCGATCGCCACTGCAAACTCGTCCTGCAGATATTCGAGCAATAGGCTCGTAAAGCGGGTCGGGCCATTTTCCCCAGAGAGCTTAAAGAAGGTGTGCGGAGCGATAATCACACATGGGGGGTAAAGATGGAGACTCGCAATGGTCTTTACGTATGTCTGACAGTCGGCCACTTGAGTGCTGACGACTCGTCCAGTGAAACGGTCGGCGGCAGCGATCCCAACTTCGCGGACGCCTATGACGCGTCAGGAGACCGCGAGGGGGACAAGAACGCGTCTTACCTCTTCCCTCAATCACAGCAATGATATACGACGCGTCGTTCTGGCGAGAACGTGAAGACGTCGCGCAACCGGTCGACGGACGCGAGCGAGAGGTGCGGCCGCGCGCCGTGGAGTGCGGACGTAGTCCAGTCATGGGAGTGCTCATTGTAATTCGTGCAGCTCGCGGCTCGGTACGAGGAGAAGCGAGGGAAGTTAAGGTAACCAGACTGTTGCTTTGTTTGGCTGGCTGGCTGGTTGCACTCCACCTCCGAAGTGCTTCGGAGTGCTTCCGGAATGCGACTACGACCAGCAACACGCGACATAATCGTATTATTAATACTCCTTTTGGGCTTCTTTCTCTTACTCGTCCAATTCGAATTCGCCTCTTGGTCCTCACGCGTTAGCGAGTCCGTCTACAAGCTGGGTGTGAAGCTCAAGTTAGCTCATAACCGTCACAATTATGTGGAGTATGAAGGTGAAACCGCCCCTGGCTCGAGTGAGCACGGTCAGGAGAGCAACACGTTCTCCACCCGCGTGCGCTGGGTGACGGGAGAGGCGCCGAAGACAGCCATTGTAGCACATGCTCCTGGTATGTCACGTTGTTCTGTATTTGTCACGCGTCTACCCTGACCCACTTCCTATTTCAGGCTGGACGATTTTTGACCGACTCTATGTCCATCAAGGAACTGTGTATATTGTCACAGACAACCCGAAGAGTGTACCACCCCTTCATGAGATCATTTCCGCTGGACATCCAATCCTCAAAGGACCAGAAGAGGCACAACACCGTATGCCGACCAACCGACACATTCAAGTGATATCCCCGGAAGACGCGGATCAAAAGTTTCATAAGACGGCTTTATGGCTTGAAGGTGTCACAGTTAGTCTATTTCCTTCATTCCAGGAAGCCTGGGAGCCTTAACTTTTCATAGTTCCTAGTCAATGAGCCACCACAATTTCTTACTCATTATTACCATTTTTCCGCAGGTGAAGTGTTTTCTACCTATGCACCTCATCTACTGAACAACTGGTGCAGAATTGATGTTCGGCTTATGGCGAACGTACTCTTCCCTTGACCCCAACATCACTTGGAGCGGTCAGACCAACCTCCCACCACCACGCCGGCTAGTCTTTCCACACGTAGAGTCAAAAAAATGGCGAGACTATGCTTCGATGAACCAGTATGTCATCCGCGGTGTGTTCCCTTCTGTGGTGATGGAATTCGAGCAAGACTGGAAAGCCTGGGCCTTACTGCCGCATAACACTCTACTCTACGACCGAGTGGTCTTTTCTGATCGTGCAGCTGCTATGCACGGTAACATGACAACACAAACCCAGCGGATTGCCGCCGAGGCAATGGAATTAGAAGCCAGTCCAAATTGGTGGACCACCATCCGGGCGGCGTTGACCAATTTTACGGGGTACAATCCCATTCAACATAGCCAGACGCCAGTTATTACCTACGTCAGCCGACAGGGTTGGGGGAGACGGATGTTGAGGCCGACTGATCACGAGAAGCTCGTAGCCGCGCTGTATGGCTTGCGGGAGAAACACGGGTACGAGGTCAATGTAGTCTCACTGGACAAAATGTCGCGAGCAGAGCAGATCAAGCTGGCTGCGCGGACCACGGTGTGTAACTAAGCCATGCGCCTTGACTACAAGACTCACGGCCGTTAATTTAGGTCATGATGGGTGTGCATGGCAATGGTCTGACATCGCTAATATGGATGACGCCTACCCCTCGGTCAACTGTGATAGAATTTTTCTGCCCTCCTGGTTTTGCAATGGATGTGAGCCATGGTACATTCACGTGCACTGTCGAGTCCTAATAACTGTGCGTCAGTACGAATGGACGACACGTGCATTGGGCATGGTCCACTATGGATTTTGGAACGACCAGTACTTCACCTCGCCGAACCTCCCTCCCAAGGGCTATCCAGAGTGCTTCCAAGGGAACGACATACCTATTGACGGGGATGCTGTAGCTCGGCTTGTGGAGTCTAGGCTCTCCCTAGATGAGGAGACGGATGACTAAAAGGGATGGATGGACTCTCGATTTCTGGACTCTCGGTGTGGCAGACCTTCTACTGTACCTCTACCCACGATACCTGTGTTCTCATTATTGTTTATGTTTTGTTATTTTGCGGAGCGCCTGCCCGCGTGTGACACACCCTGTGTCGGAGTTTGGTCGGGTGTTTTTTGCTCTCTTCCGCGATCTCTTTGATCGCTCTCGCTCCCGTATTATACGCGAAACCCGTCCTATAACGACAGTACACGACCCAATTTCCTGTATTCCCATTATGGCTGCCTCGCCCCTCGACTTGCCTTCGTCGACCCTGCCAACTCCGCAGACGAGCGTGAGCGGGAGTGACTCTGCGTCGTCTCTCATGTCCACCACGTCCTCTGCGTTCTCAAATTCACGCCATTCTCGCACTGCGACGCATCCTGGAGCTCCTGCACCTTCACTCCCTCGCCGCCAATCCCTCTCAATCAACCACGTCCGCACTTCATCACTCGTTTCCACATCGCCCTTCAAGGACCCAAACTCGAAGCCAATCGGTGCAAAGTACCGCCCTACTCCCTCCCCCCGTCCGAGCCCGCAACACGCCAATCCTAATTCTCCTCGACGTCCCGGGAGCAGAGAACGCAAATCCTCAAAGACTAGTGAGAACAAGAATCAGGACAACCTCAAGAAATCCCGCAAAAACCAGGGTCTTCAGGCCCTTGGCAAGTCTGAGGTTGTCACTCGCTCACCCTTCCTCGACGGTAATCGCCTTCCTAAGCCCACTGCTGAACCCGACGCAGACGACGCGTGTGATCCCCTCAAGCTCCCCAACAAGCCTCTCCAAATCTCCACAGAAGTGGACCCTTCCCCGCGTCAGTTGCCCCCGACTCCTACTACGCCGCCACGGCTGTCCCGTCATTCCGGGCCCCCCTGGACGACCAACCCTCCTTCTCCTCGCTCTAATCTGGTCTCAAAGCGCTTCCACGGGCCTCGTTCACTTGTCGCATCTCCCACGAGCGAGTCTGGATCGACCAAGCGTCAAAGGCGCAAAACTGTGACCTTCGATGAGCGCTGCGATGTGCTCGAATTCGATCAGGACGAACCCAGTGAGGAACTTCTCAGTGACGAAGAAGACGAGGGTCCCAACGAAGCTGATCCATCTTGGGATGAGTACCCACAGAACTCCCCAGCCATGAGCGATACAGTAGAAAGCGTTGTCGAGTCTCTTCTTGCTGAAGAGGTTTGTGGACCCGGGACCGTCCATACCACATTCGAGTATGTGCCACCTGAGCACCATGTCAATCAGGACGAGCATATTCAAGGTCGGAGGACATTCGACTGCTGACTCTTGATCTTCCTAACCCACCGCCACAGGACCCGACGCACCCGAGGTCGAAGAAGAATATGTTCCAATCCGGCATGAGCCTAGGCTCTTCGTCGGAGAGGCGGTTTTCTCGACTTCGTCCCCCCAACGATTTCGCAGCTGGCAGCACAGCCCTCATAGAGAGTCGAGTCCTCTTGGTCGTCCTCACGTCATCAAGGATGAGACCCGGCGCCAAATGGAAGGGAAGCAGCAAGGGTCACCAAATTCAGAGCCCTTTGAAGACACCCCCACTTATGGACAGGCGTCTATTCCGCGCACTCAACCACTTCTGACCGATTTAAGGGGGCAGATCGAGTCCCCTGTGCTGGAGGACAGCCGTACATCAACTCCTGAGCCAGAAAAATCCACAATGATAGAATATGCACTCCCCCCCTCTGGACCCAAGCATATCACCACTCCACAGGCCGTCGATTTGGACGACTGCCACAGTGCTCTCGACAAGTTGATGGTAGGGGTGCAGCGTGGCTTTGACACATCTTACTACTCTGTAGACGGGAGGGATGAGGACGACTATGAAATACAGTCAGCAGACGGTGTCCTCGAGCGTGGCTCCCCTGACGGTCATGTTGTGTCACTCCCTCCCTCCGCTTCACCGATTCGACGTGGCTCAGACTTAGACTCGGCTACCACTGAGCCGGAAATGGAGGAAGAGCCTTTCACTCCTCCGCCACTTGATGCACTGCCTCCTATCCCTTCCATCGCCGACTCCAAACCGCTACTCATCGATAGTCCGGTTCGGCGTAGCACCATGCGCGAGCTCCCCGCTCTGCCGCCGCCAGAGCCCGAAACGCCGCTTTTGGACGTGCATAGCCCCATCATACGCACTCGGAGCCCCAGTCCGAACTCAGCTCTTGGACGGAGGAACACGATCAAGCTGCATGCAGAGAAAATCAAGCTCCGTAGGCGCCAGTTGAGAGCCGAACGAGGTGACTTGAAGGGTAGAAGGAGGTTATCCGCCGTCGAGGCGAAGATCCTTATCGCAGAGCAAGCGCTCGACATCAACGGCGGCTGTTTGTTGCCTGTTACTGTTGAAGACCAACCTGCCCTGGGAGATGAGCTGGAGCTCGAAATTGCAAAACGTTTCCCTAACACTAAGGTGCGGTCGTCGAATCCAGTGGAGGAGGAATCTCATGCGATTTGCAGCGCTCGTATTACCTTCGCGAACAACCTGATATCATCTATGCATCTGACGATCGTGTATCTCACCTTGGGGGAGTTGGGGATGTGGAGTTGGGCCTCGCCTGGCGTAGCGTGCGGCGTCCATCTGACATGGTGCGTGGATGATTTCTTTCTGCTGTAATGACGACCTTATAAGTTCGTGGCAGTTCTCGTATACCAAGGAAATAAGAGAGGCCCGCACTCGAGCCCAGTCTGGCAAGGCGCATGGCAAAGTCTTCGTCAAAGTATTGGGCCTTCGGGATATCCACATCCCTCTGCCAAGTCAGCCGACTTTTTTCACCTGTGTTCTCAACAATGGCATCCATTTCGTCGAGACCCCTGTTGTTCAGCTTGCAAGAGACTCTCTTATTGAACAGGAGTTCGAGTTGTAGGTTATGAATTATGTTATTGCTCACTATTCGCTAACACCCCTCGATAGGATCGAACACGAGAAGCTCGAGTTTACCCTCACGGTCAAGATACGCAAGGACCCTCATATTTCGGTTATTTTGAATCCTCCTCCGCCTTTGCCTGCCGTTCGCGCTGCCACACCTTCTAAGAGTAGTGTCATGCGTAGCCTATTCAGCAGTCCGAAACACAAGAAACAGGCTTCAAGCAAGGAAGCTGCTCGTTCAGAACCCGCGGTTGATCCTTTTGGACGATATATGCGCAAAGACCTTACTGTCGGAAGAGCATTCATCTCGTTTAAAGATATTCAGCATCGGTGCGATACGAAGCTATTCGAGACGTCGTATCCCCTGATTGGCCAGATACACGATGAACGGTTCATTGGGACATCAGGCAAGGCGACTATGACTACCCCAATTGGAGAAATTGTTCTACAGGTGTTTAGGTTACCGCCCATACCCGGTATCCCGGCAGATGAATTACCTCAATCCTTGGAAGATTGTCATCGTGGATTGAGGCATGTTCAATGGCACAAGAAGGTCTACCATGAGGGGGGGTTAACGCAGTATGGTGGTGATTGCGTGGTGGGTCCCCCATCTCTCGCACCGATATTAGACTAAGGAGCTGATCTACTGGTTGCGCTTTGCCTAGACATGGCGCCGCCGTCACTTCCGCGTCGTGGGAGCGAGTCTGGTTGCCTACAACGACATCACGAAGAAGCCAACAGCGAAAATCGACCTGCGGAAAGCGGTGCAAGTCGAGGACGAGACCATGTCGCTGCCGTCTAGCTCTGGTGGCGAGACCTCACTCAAGACATCAAAGGTTCTGAGAAGAAGGTCTTCATTCAACGCTCTTTCAGGTATTGAACATTCGTTCCGTATCGTCTTCCCGGACGAGGAAATTAGCTTCTATGCGGACGCGGCGGAGGACAAGAGGCGATGGTGAGTGTTCTAGATTACCAGGCGAATGGCCTTCTGACTGTTCTGCGTAGGCTAGAGGTGTTTGGCGCGCTGATCGGGAAAGTCCCTCCCAAACCGCTCTGGGCTGAGATGCTCTGGCAACAACAAGGCGGGGATGACTGTAACTGATATATTTTGATTGTTTGTATTGATTATTTTTGGTGTTTGCTTGTCTCGCGCGATACCCCCGTTGCGTACTTATTCAATTTGCATCGTCTTGAACCCAACCACCACCGCCCACCGCCGGGACATACCAGCCGCGTAGCCTGGGCACCTCGGCGTCTCATACAGCAGTTGCCATAAGAGATATACTTCCAACCACTGCCGACTAACCAACGATGGCCCTTCGGCGGCCAGCCTCGCCGACGAACACGACGTTTTCGGGCATTTCTAACTACCGGTCTGATTCGTACCGACCCATCAAGGATAAAGACATTCCCCCAATGCCCCCAATAGACTCGAAGCGAATCGCGAAGGTCCATTGGGACGAGCTTCAGGCATTTCTTGCCTCCCACCTCGCAAAGGGTATGCAGATGCCTCATAACTGCATGTTCTAATTCTTTATCTTTGCTTATTTTTGTGTCCACCCAGAGCCCCCAAATTCACGCTCCAGCGCGCGAGAGAAGCTCACCCGACTCACAAGACAGCAATTCCAAGAGTTGTCCACTGATGTATATGATGAACTCGTCAGGCGCACTTCAAGCTCCGAAGGTGAGCGTCTCTTCAGTCATGGCTCGCGACCCTGACCGCTGTGACCCATTCAGTGCCACACCTCCCTAATAGGGATGACTTTCATCCAAAGCGGAACCAGGCTCGTCAGAAACTCTCTACACTTGCAAAACCGCGCTTCAAGGACCTCGCCTCCGACGTCTTCTTCGAACTTGCACGGCGGTACCCTGAATTCAAGGAGCCCGAGGTTCGTCTCTCCTGACTTCACTGGCTGGATTGTAGCTGGAAGTTGGATACAGAGACTGCCAGATACCCCAGGATCAACCTATGATGAAGAGTTGCCAAGTCCAGACTATAACGAGGGGACTCTCGTTCGACCCGCAGACCCTGGTGGAAGCCGACCATCACTAGAGAATCCCTTTGATCGATTAGTGAACGAATCTGGCCCCTCAAGAGGTCCTTCCATCCGCCGGCCGTCCCTCGACGATGGGAGCACCTATACTCCTTCCTCAAACGGCAGACGGCCCTCCAATGCTGACACGAATCCTTTTAGTCTGTCTTCTCTCACGCGCAAGGTTTCAGAAAGCGCGCCTGCACCCTCTACGGCGACGTCGGGGGTTGTCATACCAAACAAGTCGACGATCACAGAGGAAGAGATTCAGGTACCATATGGTCGTGATGACGGACCTGATTCAATGCGGAACTCGGAAGTCAGAGACTCAGTCGCGGGTTACGATATAAGCGGACCAGACGAGCCACCGTCCGTTGGCGGACTCAATGCGATTGGGAACAGCAAGTGGAATTCGAAGAGTACTATCGCCCCATTACAAAGTGGACTCAGTGCTCTAGGAAAAAAATTGGGCGGAACTGACGACGACGATAGTCGGAACCGATCCACCAGCAACGCAACTCTGAAAGGACGACTGGATGGTAGGCCTGTGAGTTCGCCATTCCCCCAACCGCTGTTAACCATTTCTGAACTCACTTGCCGTTGAAAAAGTCCATCGACCAGAATGAAGCCAACGCCCTGAAGCGAGAATACGAATCAAAGATCTCAACTATGCAAAGCCGAATATCTTCGCTGGAGGGCGAAATACAAGATCATACCAAGGTTCGTTCCCTTCCATTCGGAAAGGACTGTGGTTCCTAATACCAAATTAGGGCCGTAAATCAGACGCAGAGCGTATACGGACGCTAACAGAGGAGCTTAGCAACGCGCGTGATGTAGGTTTGCTTCTTGCTTTGCAGTGCCCTTCAGTCGCTTACAAATGGGACAGCGAATCGAAGATATGGATGTCCAGCTAAGAGCAGCTCGGCGGGACTTGGACGAAGCCAAAGCCGCGCAGGCGCAGAGCCAAGGCCGGGAGCAACGCCGTCAGGTCGATATGGAGGACGAAGTCCGTCGACTCAAACGACGATGTGAACAGCTTGAGGCCGAGAAGGACAGTGCTCAGAGCGCTGGAGTACGCACTCTCTCTACGAGGTCGAGATTGAATGATCTGATTTTGAATTGCAGGCGACCGCTGGTGCGACGGAAGAATTGAGAGAGGAAATGCAGAACCTGCTAACAGAACTAACGGACCTCTCGGCGCATAATGACGAGCTTATGGTAGAGAAGGATGCAGATCTTGCGACCATACGAGACCTGGAAGCTCAGGTTGCAGATTATCGACGCAAATACGAGCGGGCAAAGACTGACCTTCGCAATATCAAAGGTGTGTTTCCATTCAATTGATCAAACCTATGATGGCCGACATGTTTATGTGTAGCAACGTCATCCCTGTTCTTACAACAGCCCCTAAAGAACGAAGACCAGATACCTGTCTCTAGCAATGGTGTCATTTTAGACATCCATATCACCGCCTTCCAGAGCGCGTCTGACGCTCTTTTGACTGCGGGACGGTACGTACTTAACTCCGGCGTCGCTGTTAGCGCTGACCGATCGTCTGGTAGATCACACGCACCTTCAAACGTCCTCACGCCCATGAAGTCCGTTATCGGCGCTGTAACCTCCATAGTACAGGACGCAAGGGAATTCGACCCGCGCTCGCGAGACGACGTCGACCTTGAGACCGTTCAATCGCTATGCGACCGAACCGAGGCTACGCTCAGCAACCTCGTAGCCGCAGCGCGGACTCACGCCACAAGCTATGGCTTATCCCCCGTCAGCTTGCTCGATGCGGCTCTTAGCCATGTCTCGGCGTCCGTAACGGAACTCACAAAACTCTTGCTTGTGCGACGGTCAACGGCCCTTGGACAAGAACGGCCCCCGGCCATTCCTCCTTCGAGCCAGCACAAAAATGAAGGCGTGTGGCCACTCAATGTGAAGCGTGGACGTGGGATGTCGGACCAGTCGAGCTCTAGTGCTAGTCCACCGCCATCAGCAGTTTTCGATACGCCGCTTGCTACTCCGCGTAGACCTGCAAGTGAAGAGTCCACACCAACGGATGTTCAAACTGACGAAGGTACCTGGGAGGAGCTTGTGGTCAGTCCAGATGTCCCTCTCCGTCTTCTCTCTCTGAACTCTCGACTTTAGCCTTATTTGCAAACTCAATCCGACATCGTGATCCAAGCGATTCAAGGCGTCCTTTCTAGCGTTCGGTCGCCTACGCCATCCCCAGATTTGGCCGAGAACCTTACTCAAATTATCACCATAGTCTCTAGTATCGTCGCTCTTTGCAAAGGAAGCCTACCAGCGTCTGTTTCACCCAATGGCCAGAGGATTTTGGATCAATTGAGCGAGCATTGCAACAAGCTCAGCGAGGTGCAGGCGATGCCATCCGTGACCAAAGAGGCTCGAGGAATGATGGCGCAGTCGAGTTTTTCCATTGCTAACTCGATCAAGGCTCTGCGGGCAGAAGCCTTCCCATAAACGTCCCAAACGATCAGACTGGACTCGCATACAGGGGGGGGTCGTATCTAGCTAGAGGACTTTAGACGGACCACAATTCGTTCCACCCAAGTTCCTGTTTATTTACTAGTCTCTGTGTTTGTCACGTCTAAGCCACGATTCATAATTTTAATACACTTATAGAGTACAAGGAAACTGCAATCCAGATGGATAGAGCCGCCACGATACCAAACTTACAGGCTACCGCTGTGCAGCCGATGGTGGTCATAGCTTCGAAGAGTTGGTCTCAAGCACCATGAGAAACGTCGGGAAGGTGATGGCTACCTTCGTGGTGTCATTCCCACTTTCTCTAGTCCAATTGTTCCATCTCCTTCGGCGAGTTGTCGCCATGGACATGAATGGGGGGCCCTGTGTGGCAACAAGATTTATATGATGAACCACTGGTACATCTCATAGGGTCACTGGCACAGCATTTCGTGAATATTGTTGGTCCGGCCGAGTCTGACCCCGTTGCTTCTATCCTCGCCTGACGAAATCAAGGCCATCGAAAGGTTGAAGCTAAACTTGGTTATATATAAGGCAATACCTAGTAAGGTCAAACAGGATGGTAGAACCAAACCCTCATTACACGCCCTTCACGGCGGCAATAAATTGTTGGATTTTTGTGTGATCCTTCTTGCCATTGGTTTCTACTCCGCTGCTCACATCGACAGCCCAGGGCCTGACCTCTTTGACGACCTGAGCGACGTTTTCTGCATTGAGACCACCTGCCAGGATGATCGGTAAACGGGTACTCGGAGACCCGGATTCCCCAGCGCGAATGACCGCTTTCGCCAGGCCCAGGTTCACCACAGAACCAGAGCCCCCTGACAAGCTCTCTCCGGGTTTTACGGCATCAAGTAGGACAAACTCGTGGAGGCCCGGTCGCGAAATACCCTTCAGCGACTCGACCGTATCGTGCTCTCGCGCGTGAAACACGCGGACGACAGGAAGGGGGATTTGAGTTGCCCATTGGAGGGGTTCCGATCCGTGAAGTTGTACGAGATCGAGCTGCGTAACGTGGGCGATACGTAAAATCTCTTCGAGGGGCTGGCCTTGGAAGACCCCGACTGTGAGTGGTTTCCCGGGAAGGGTTTGAGAATGTCGAGTGAACCAAGGAAGATTGGTTGAGTTGGAAACCGGAGGGGAGCCGGCGACATTTTCAGCACGATAGGTTCGTATCGCAGTGACGATCTCCAACGCAGTGTTAATATCGACAACACGCTTGCTCTTCGGGGCAAATATCATGCCTATGAGATCGGCGCCGGCCTCTGCTGCTGCAAGGGCATCTTCTGCGGAACGCAGTCCGCAGACTTTGATACAGGGCGTGGTAGAAACCCCTTCAATCGGCTCCGGTTCTGGGAGGTCAAGTATCTCACGAATGAACACTTCGGGCTTAGCGGCCCGCATAAGTGATTCGCCAACTAAGACTGCGTGAACCCCTTGCTCCATGTATTGCACAACGTCCTGCCGCGAGGTGATGCCACTGAGGGCACAAAGGGCGACTCCTTTGCCCTTGCACATGTCCGCCAGTCGCGTCGTGGTTTGCATATCGACTTGGAAATTATGAAGATTACGATTATTCACGCCGATGGCTTTGGCGCCAAGGTCTAACGCAGCTGACATTTCCTCTGCACTATTGACTTCAACCAGTGGTTCCATCGATAGCGAACGTGCATAGGTCATCAAGGCTGAGAGTCGAGCGGGTGGCAGCATGGCGACAATGAGGAGCACCGTATCAGCACCGTGTAAGCGGGCCTCCATGACCTGGTACTCGTCCAAAATGAAGTCCTTCCGTAGGATAGCCGGTCGGTTAGGAAGGTGGTCGACGGCCTGTCGCACAAGGCGCATGTCAAGTAGCGAGCCTTTGAACCATTTTGGCTCAGTAAGGACAGAGATAACGGAAGCTCCAGCGAGAGCATACGTGAGAGCCTGCTGTGCGGCATTCGTGCTCAGTGAGATGACACCTTTTGAAGGCGACGCTCGCTTAATCTCCGCCATCAGTGCTGGGGTGGTCCCCGACAGAAGTCGAGGAATCAAGGGAATGATGGGAGGGTCGAGATGGAGCGATAGCAGTGTCTCCAGGTCCTCTATGGTTGCACCTGGCGTCGTTTTTGCGAGCTCAATATCCTTCAGGCGTTGGATGTGGATGGTCTCCAGGATCGACGGGAGTTTCGAAGCGGTGTCCTTGGCATTTGGAGAAGCACTATAGGTGAAAGGAGGGAGCTTTGGGTCCAATACCCCACATGAGGGATTCTCCTCCCAGCTTCCGCCTCGAAGAGCAAGGAAGTTCTTCAGGTAATGATCTCCGCTCTCAGATAGAATGCTCTCAGGGTGGTATTGAACTGCTTCCACGGTGAGTTCCCGGTGTCGCACTGCCATAATTACGCCGCTCTCTTCGGTGCAGGCGGTAACCACAAGCTGCTCAGGGAGTGTCTTGATATGAGCACTCAAACTGTGGTACCGAGTTGACTTTATGCCTTGAGGGATATCCTTGAAGCATCCCCGACCGTCGTGTCGGATACGACTCGTTTTGCCGTGCATGATCTCGCCGGCGTACGAAATGTCGCCCCCAAGCGAATCGACAAGACATTCAAGTCCCATGCATACACCCAGGACCGGTACCTTTCCGGAGAAGTAGCGAATGGCTGCTTGCGAGATACCGCCGTCCGTTTTTGGATGACCAGGCCCGGGTGAGATTATGAGGTTCCGAATCTTGAGGTTAGGGAGGTCATCTGGGTTCAGTTCTGAGTTTCTGACGACGCGAACATTGGCCCCGAGATTGCGAAGAGACTGGTAGAGGTTGTAGGTGAACGAGTCGTAGTTGTCGATCAGGAGCGTCTCGTCGGCCATCTAAGCGGGATTATTACAATAAATAAATGCGATATTCCTGACGACTTAGAGACGGCGACGTGGCTCACCTTGGTTAAGGTTGGGATCGAACGCGAACGCTATCCGAAGTTGTCCCCCGCCCCCGCCCTCGCCACAACCACAACATGGCACTCGCCCGAACAGTCTCGGCAACTAACACACAGCGAGCCAAAAGGGCCGCTGAGAAGCAGAATGCGAAGGTAGTCTTCAAGCCTGTGCTCGACAATCCCTTTACCATCGCTTGGTATGGAAGTTCAGCTTCCATACCCGCCACTCGCTATTTCTGACAGAAACTTAGGCCAAAAATTCAAAACAATGTCCAGAATGCGATACTTGCAGCATCATCTGAGGTTCTTGGCACTTTGCGCGATTATCATATAGCCCGTGAAGCGGCCAGCCGGCGCGCGAAGAACGCAAAGCGCCAAAGAGGTCCCCGGCTTAAAGAACAAGTCGAGCCAAGTGGCAGCAAGAAGCGGAAGAGAGTGTCCGAAGATGACGGGCGTGGCACGACTAAACGGAGGCGCACCGAAGGGTTGGAGATACCCCCCTCCGCCATTCGCAAGCAAACAGAACCCCCGAAACTGGAAGATCAAGTGCCAGTAGCACTTAAAGAGCAAGTCTCCCAGGGTGTATTGCAAATTCCTTCGCCACCCGTACTCTTGGACAGCCTGGAATTCGGACTCAACGAAGTTACGAAAGCCTTAGAGCGCTCTATCGCCACTCTACGGTCTTGTCAGAATAAAGAACAACTTCCTAGCGACTTCAAGCCTATCTCCCTTGTTTTGGTCTGCCTTGCGGATATCAACCCGCCTAACCTTGTCGCACATATCCCACATCTCGTCTCTATCTACAACAGCATGTTAATGACTCAGGGGGTCGTCGCAACCAAAAGGCGACGGACAGGTTCAAAACTGCAACCTGTCCCACCGCGACCCGAGGGTATTAAATTGGTGACCCTACCAAAGAATGCAGAGTCCTCATTGGCTGGTTCAATAGGCCTGCGTCGGGTGACAGTAGTTGCCTTTTATGTATGTTGGTTCTATTCCCCTCCACCCTGAATGCCCCGTTGACTGCTTCCAAAGGATTCTGCTCCTCTCGGAGCCCACCTGCCCACCCTGCTCTCGCAAACGCCCGTCCTCGCAGTGCCATGGCAAATTCCCCAAGCTGTTCCTAGTCGGGTAGCCACGATCCTCGAACGTACGCATATCAAACACATCGCCACTACCGCACCTCTCGACATGAATCTAGCAAGGAAGGAGCGACAACAAGGTCGGAAAAATGCCAAGGCACGTCGCAAGGTAATAAAATCGGAGGAGAGACAGAAGAGGCTCGCAGAAGTGCAGGAAAAGGAGACAGGTACTGTGCCGGTATTTGAGAAACCGAGAGCCATTGTGAAAGAGCGGATGACATTACGATCTGCAACCGCTGCGACGATGCCTCCTGCACCTACGGCCGCCACCACTACGACTGCCTCTCCACCCACAGCATCGAACACCACATCGGGTAAACGTCGAGCACGTCCAAAGGCGCCTCTCCGAACTTCACCGCGCCTCGCCTTTTATAACTCAAATCAAAAAAGCCACACGGTCAAGAAGGTCTGATTCCCAACTGTAGTTACTATGTTTATATCCACCGGTCTCCTTCGCATGTATTCCTATCTCCAAGACATTTGTAGATCCAGATTGTGAGATGAAAGCTATATACACCCCATGGGCTGTGGTTCTAAACCTGCTCTTCTCGTGGCAACCCAAGAGCACAAGTGTGTTTCACTGGTGCAAGTGGGTACTAGCGAGTTCCTTCTCGAGCTCGACAGAGGGGTCCTCCATTACAGGACTTCCGGGCCTCATATCGTTTGTCCGAGTGTAATTCGACGTCGCTCCATTTGGAGCGGCGTACTCTGTCACTGGGGAGGAAGCAACAGTTTCGCGTGAAGGGATTGGCAATCTGATCAGGCGCAGAAGGTCAGGAGGAGAGCGGGTAGCGGGTAGTAGGGAAAAGAACGCACGAGTTGTTGGGCTTCTGTCCAGTACCACGAGGAACCTGCCCGCGCACTTCCTGTCGGAACTGAGCGACCTCCTCAACAATGAGTTTCTTCATGCCTTCAATCGTGTCCTCCTCTTCGAAGCCGAAGTCGAATTTCTGCATGTACTGGATCAGTGGCTCCTCTTTGAACGGGTGTGGCTCGGTTGTACCTTTTCACAGACAGGCTCATCGTTGGGGTCATGCCAAACTTGAAGGTAAGGATGCTTGAGTGCATCTTCGCAGCTGATCCTCTGTGCGGGGTCAAAGCAAAGCATCTGGCCAAGCAAGTCGATCGCCAAGGGATTGGCGTGGGGATAGAGCGAACTGAAAGGAATACGAGGCTTGATAGGGAGCGAACGAATGTAGTCTTGAGCTCGAGGTGAGCCAACGCGACGAAGCGCGTCTTCCTTCGGTGTACCGAGACAGTTGAGAATTTGAGAAAGCTGGTCGACGTAGCTAAGGTGAAGTGAGCGAAACGTGGTATTCTATAGCTATGATGATACGTACTCGCGACCACGGAAGATGGGTTTGCCACCAAGACATTCAGCGAGAATGCATCCCACCGACCAGATGTCAACTGCCCAGGAGGTCAACAGTAATCCTTGCGTTCCAAATGGTCTGGTACTCACTGGACGTGCTCTGATGAGACACGTTAGTGTTCAGACCCAGTGGCTAGCAACGAAGCACTCACGTAGTTCGCGAAGCTCAGCATGATTTCCGGGGCACGGTACCATCTTGTAGCGACGTATTCGGTCATGAAACCAGCGCTGCCAGCAGCCTTCGGTGGCGCGGTTATATTCGAGCCTGGCGGCGTGTACCCTCTTGCGAGACCGAAATCGCAGATTTTCAGCTCGCAATCTGCATTAAGCAGAATATTACCAGGCTTGAGGTCCCTGTGGAGCACATTGGCGGAGTGGATATACTAGAGTAATGTCAGGTTTCGATCCCGGGACAACTGGACATTCGGACCTTGAGGCCGCAAAGGATCTGATACATAAAGCTCTGCAGACGAATCAGTATATGGATATCGATTTTAAAATGGTACTCATTACGTACCTGGAAGTGTGCGTCTGAGAGCGGTTGACCAGAACGAATCTCGAAGCACCGAGTCAGCACTGACTCGGAGACGAGTCGGTTGGACCTACTATAGCATGGAGATCTGCTTCCATAAGCTCTTCCTGAAAGCCGATTGTTTACGGTCATCGCCGGAGCGCCGGTCTGGGGGGAGGAGCTCACGTAGAGGTAAACCTCATTGAAGACACCGTTGGGTTCAAACACAATGTCCATATCGTAGATGCACGTAATCTGGAGGTCCAAATTAGCCCCGATCTTGCAGTTGGAGACAGGCGCCATACGTTCTTGTGCCCGCGGAAGTGATGGAGCAACCTGAACAGGGAACGGTTAGGTCGATTGATCAGGGTGTGAATATGGGTATGGGTATTACACACCTGATTTCACGAAGGCATCGCTTCGTCAAGATTTTCTACGGAGGATGAGGGGGTGTTTGGAGCCGAACTCGAGTGGCAATGAGCAGACCTTGGTACCAATGCTGGTGATCTTCTTTATAGCACAACCCTCGCCAGTCTTTCTATTCTTCGCGGCCACGACGAGACCGTATGCGCCTGGCGGCCCAACGATGAGTAACAACCGCGATCAGCATGGGAGAGGGAGGGCTCACCCTGGCCGAGTTCCTTGTGGAACTGGTAATCAGAGTCGACGACGAACGTCTGTTGGAGAGCCTTGAAGGCCTGGCGTTGGGCCTCGAATACTTCCATGATGGGTCAGGGTGCACGGTTTCGATCGTTTGGGCGCAAGGGAGTGCCCATTTCTGTCTGTCTTTCCGTCCACGCGAGCTATCTGGTAAACGGGGTGCGTTCTACGTGTCATGCAGCTTTACTACTCGCAAAATGCACGCGTATTTCGAGCAAGTTGAGCCGCCATAGGGATAATCCCTAGAGGAGGTATGCAGCTACGAGGACGTCGCAAGTTGTGCTTTACATCCAGCTAAGTTTCTTTTGGTATAGGATGTATTTTTTCCCATTTAACTTTGCCCCCCATGCAAACAACAAATCCCCCGCCTTACTTCCTTCCAACCCAACCATCTCGTTCATCCATGCACCGCGGCAGGCGCCACTCGACGCGACCAATCCTCCCAAGTCAAGACAGCATACAGGATACCACTGTAGAGAGCGATCAGAACGCGTGCATGGGCTCTCCGAAGAGCGCCACCTGCGGGCCGAATTCACAAGTAAGTCCAATCGCGATCACAATTCATACCCTATCTTTGTTACTAAACCCTCTTCAATCTCTCTGTTCTCAGCCACGACCAGGGATGTCCCCTAGTTGTCCCCGATCACTCATTCCCTTGCTCCCTCATGAGCTCCTCGTGCACGTGATAGTAGAGGCCGACCTACTTGATCGTGAGGATTCCCGGCACCAGTATCCCATTGTCACCCTCTATGAACCCGCAAGCGACTGGGACACTTCGATGCGGCGATCTGCTGGTTGGAAGTTCCAGGCTATGCTGGTTTGCAAGCTATGGTACCAGTTCGTTACCTCGACACCGCAGCTCTGGAATCAAGTCTTACTCGACACCCGCACCGACCTCCAGCTTCTGCTCCAGCGATGGGACATGACCCTACAACGCACAAGATCGACCTCACTATACGTCTCTATTGCTAATATCACACATATGCCATTCACGACGCACTTCCGCGGCGCGTCCGCGGTCAAGCGGGAGTTCTTCGAAGGAGTGTCGAATACCGAGCTTGAATGCCGCTCTCGGACGCTCCTCTCAGAGGTCTCTAAACAATCAACACGAATAAGGCAGCTCGCAATTGCTGTAACCGAACCCTCTTCTCACCTTCTGAGCTCATGGACGGGGGAATTGTCATCTCTCGATCTATTATCAATAGAAACGATAGTGACAAGTTGGTCACCCGGTCGTTCCAATATACCGCGGACTTTCTTTCAGCGCGTAACCACGCCGGCTACACTTCGACTCTGTGGTGACACATTCCTTCCTCCGTCCGAACAATACGACGCTACCTCCACATTCTCCTTCAAGCACCTAGATATGCGTCTGTTCAATAAGAAGGGCGCTGTTCTCGATACCACGGATCTGGAAGCCGCTCAGTGCTTCCTTCACGCTTGTACAGCATTGGAGACAATGATGACCGCATCGACCTTTGGTCACTGTGACAACCTCACCCGAGCACCCCTGCAGTCCTTTGCTTGCCTAACCTCACTCACCATCCAGTACAATATGTGGCTCTTCGATAATTTCATGCAATTTGCAGATTTACCCCTCTTTCCCACCCTCACATCATGCACTATCCGTCTCCTCAATCGCAATAAATTATTAATGCCGAGTGCACTCATGATGATCGACACCCACTGCCCACGCCTGGAGGAACTCACTATCGGCCTGCGGGGCTCCGGAATTCATGATGTAGTGCTCGACCCAGCAGAACAAAGCATGCATGTACCACTTCCAATTCTGCGTTTCAAGTGTCCGCTCCGGCATCTCACCTTCGAATGTATCCCAATCTTCCATTTCCTGCTCGGGATGTGTCAAAGCCCCACCAAAATCCTGCCCAATCTCACGTCTCTCGTGCTTATACACTGTTCACACCTCTCAACGACCGAAATCGATTTTCTGAAGGAAGGGAAACCGGACTTGACGATTGGCTGGGTGGACTGTCAGCCCACTCCACCGATGCAGTGGTCTGCGTCGGGGCGTCATTCAGACCTGGATTCGAGAGTTGAGATTGACTGACTTGATGCAAATTCGTGTTGCCTCCTATGCCGCATAGCCACCACCTTACTCGTATCCACTATAGATTTATTAGCACTGCTGTATGCAAACCACTCCACCACAATACAATGCCATTGACATATTTCGCAACCTCTACGCTCGACACTCGTTCGACTGTGGAAATTTGCCAGGATTGGGTGGTATCCATAAAGAGGTCGATCTCGCGCCATGCTGCGCTGCGTGCCTGTCCGTCGACCGAATTTGGTTTGGTTCCGCTCTCGTTCCCAGCGCTCTCGTTTCCAGCACTCAGCACTCAGCACTCAACGCAGCGCGGCGTGCGGGGACGGATGACTATCGACCGATGGGTGGCGTTCATTTCTCCTGTGCTCATAACCTCGGCGTTTCTGCTTCAGCTGTTTTGCTCGCTCTCTTTGCCCATTATCAAGGTGCGGAAGTTGCGGCTCATTCGGTGTGAGAGTAAATGAGGCTAATGGTGAGCTCTGGCTTCTAATAACAGCCTATCCATTTGCTGGCAGTACATGTGGACCATGCTCAAAGGACGAGTACAGCCAATGAGGTTCGATTTGGACTGTGGGGGTATTGCGCATTGAAGTCCGTAGGTCTTTGGACACGGGGCACATATGAACCCGCAGAGCTAATACAC